>Ga0164242_10008559_pt1 | contig 11094 bp, 13 predicted proteins | sample OricomgcompostMG_FD_108783 | JGI IMG/M metagenome (GOLD analysis project Ga0164242, IMG submission 108783) | Miracle-Growth compost microbial communities from Emeryville, California, USA - Original compost - Miracle growth compost (MG) ...
CATGAAGCGCTCGCCCTCGGAGTTGGTGAGGAAGCCGCCCTCGCCGCGCACGCCCTCGGTGATCAGGCAGCCGGCGCCGTAGATCCCCGTGGGATGGAACTGCACGAACTCCATGTCCTGCAGCGCCAGGCCGGCGCGCAGCACCATGCCGCCGCCGTCGCCGGTGCAAGTGTGGGCGGACGTGCAGCTGAAGTAGGCCCGGCCGTAGCCGCCGGTCGCCAGGATGACGGCATGGCCGCGGAAGAAGTGCAGCGTGCCCTCGTTCATGTCGAGCGCCAGCACGCCCCTGCACACGCCTTCCTGGTCGAAGATCAGGTCGATGACGAAGTATTCGACGAACATCGTGGCGCCGTGCGCCAGCGCCTGCTGGTACAGGGTGTGCAGCATCGCATGGCCGGTGCGGTCGGCCGCCGCGCAGGTGCGCTGCGCCTGTTCCTTGCCGTAGTTGGTCGACATGCCGCCGAACGGCCGCTGGTAGATCTTGCCTTCGTCCGTGCGCGAGAAAGGCAGGCCCTGGTGCTCGAGCTCGATGATCGCGCGGGGCGCGTCCTTGCACATAAACTCGATGGCGTCCTGGTCGCCCAGCCAGTCGCCGCCCTTGACCGTGTCGTAGAAATGGAAGCGCCAATCGTCCGGGTGCATGTTGCCGAGCGCGGCCGAGATGCCGCCCTGGGCCGCGACCGTGTGCGAGCGCGTCGGGAACACCTTGCTGATGCACGCCGCCTTGAGGCCCTTCTCGGCCAGCCCGAACGTGGCGCGCAGGCCGGCGCCGCCAGCGCCGACGACGACCACGTCATACAGGTGCTGCTGGATCTTGTAGCTTTCCATGGAAACCTTTCCGTCTCAGGGGGTCAGTGCGATACGCAGCACGGCCAGCACTGCGGCAAACGCGCCAAGGAAGGCGAGGAAGTACATCGCGGCCAGCGCCAGCACTTCTCGCCACCGCGTATGCACGTAGTCCTCGATGATCACCTGCAGGCCGAGCGCCGCATGCCAGAACATGGCCACCAGGAACGCGACCATCAGCAGCGCGTTCCACGGCCTGGCGACGGCGGCCCGCGCGTCGGCGAAATCCGCGCCGAGCAGGCTCAACACCAGAACGACGAACCAGATCCCCAGGCCGACGAGCGCCGCGGCCGTGAGCCGCTGCACCCACCAGTGGTGCACGCCGGAATGCGAGGAGCCGAGCCCCTGCGCGACCTTGAGCGGATTGCGGCGATCGCTGACCACGGCTTGCTTCCCGTTCATGCCGCACCTCCGGCGGTGAACACGTATGCCCACACCACGATCGTCAGCACGATGCTGCCGATGACGGACATCCAGCTGGAACGCACGAACTGCGAGATCCGATAGCCGGCGCCGCCGTCCTGGACGAGATGGCGGATGCCGTTGCACAGGTGGTAGAACAACGACCAGGTCCAGCCCAGCATCAGCAGCGTGCCGAGCGGGCTACCGACCAGCCTGCGGAAGGCGTCGAAGCGGTCTTCGCCGGAAGCCAGCGCGAGCAGCCCGCAGATGACGACCAGCGTGCCCACCGCCAGCGCGATGCCCGTGGCCCGGTGCAGGACGGAGCTGACCATCTGCGCCTGCCAACGATAGATCTGGATGTGTGGGGAGAGCGGTCTTCGTGTTCCTGCCATGGCGGCTGTCCTGTGTGCGAACCCTGGTGTCGCGCAGCACTACCCCCGGAAATGCCGATCGGCGCCACCTGCCGCGGCCGGCATTCAGAAGTCGATGCAGCGCCCGTTCTTCTCCCAGTCACCATAGCGCGTGGGATCGAGCGCCGATGGCTCCCGCGCCAACGGCGCCTTCTTCTCCAGCTTCTCGTCCGCGCCCTTCTCGACGTGCGCCATGCGACCCTTCGCGGGAGCGCGGGCGGCAGGCGTGTCAATGTGAGGTGATTTGTCGGACATGGCGTTCTGCGAGCCTGCAAAGCGTAATACTTGCGGCATGCGCGTACAACTGGACGCGCGCCGCCGCCCGGCACGAACCCGGCTCCGCCACAGCCGCCATTGCCCCACTTCGCAGTTGCCATGACCGCCAAATTGCCCGCGCACACGATCAGCATCACCGGCCCGGACGCGCTCGCGTTCGCACACGCCCAGTTCAGCAGCCACGTCGATTCGCTGGCCGTCGGGCAGTGGCAGTTCAGCGCATGGCTGGACGCGCGCGGTCGCGTCCGGGCGCTGTTCCACCTCGCCCGCTGCGGCGGGGACGCGCTGGTCCTCCTGCTGCGCGGCGGGGATGCCGCGGCGATCGCCGCGGCGCTGCGGCGCTTCGTGTTCCGGTCGCGGGTTTCGATCGCGGCCGCCGCCGGCCGGCTGCACGGCGGGCCGGCGCTGCCGCTGCATTCCGTCCGCTGCGGACAGGGCCTGCTGGTGCTCGGTTGCGGCGGGCACAGCCTGCAGGCCGGCATCGGCGAAGGTGCCGGCGCCGGCGATCCGGGCGGCGCCGAAGACCTCGGCGACACGCATTGGCGCGTGCAGCAATTGCGCGCAGGGTGGCCGTGGCTGCCCGATGCGGCGCTCGACCGCTGGCTCGCCCCCGACCTGTCGCTGCAGCGCCTGCAGGCCGTGGTCACGGACAAGGGGTGCTACCCGGGACAGGAGATCGTCGCCCGCATGCACTTCCGCGGCGTCCACAAGCACCACCTGTGCAACGTCGTCTCGGCCGCCAGGCTGCAGGCGGGCAGCCCGCTGCGCGCGGCCGGCCGCGATGCCGGCTGCATACTCGACGCGATCGCGGTGGGCGCGCGATTCGAGGCGCTCGCGGTGCTCGGCGACGAAGCCGTCGACGATCTGAAAAACGGACGTCTGGACGTCCATAAAGAAGAGACGTCCATACGGCTACAGCAGATCTGGCCGGCGTAAACGCGCCGCCGCGAGCGGGCGTCCGCGACGCGGTTCCGGCGCGCGCGAGCCGGATGAGTGATTTATGAACAAATCATCCTCGACACTTGCCAGCTTCGTCTTTCGACGCTAGCCTTCGTAAGTTCCCAATCGCGACATGTCTTCACGACATTCGAAGCACGCGAAGAATCGGATGATTCCGAATCAGCGCGACCTGGCCGCAAGCCGGATGGCTTTACTCCTCCATCAACCGACGTGTTTTGCCGAAAAGTTGTTGTAGAAGCCGCAGCAGACGCTGCGCGCAGGAGCCCATAGCAAATTCACCGGCGCCGTAACGCCGTTCAACGCCACCGTCCCGTGGCGGGAACACCGCCATGCGTCTCGGCGATGGTGATCCATCCAGGTGGAACGGCCTGTTTGCCGGACCGCCGCACTGAATGCGACTGGCCGCCGTGCCCGTCGCGTGCAGCAAGCTGGAGGCAGAGATGACTCTATCCATACTCTTGTGGCTCACCACGTTGATGCCCCAACCGGTCGCCGAGCATGCCTGTCTCGCCACGACGGTTTACCTGGAGGCACGTGGCGAGAGCACGAACGGCCAATCGGCCGTGGCGGAAGTGGCGCTGCGCCGCCGCGACCGCGGCAACTGGGGCAACACCCTGTGCCAGGTGGTGACGGCGCCGCATCAGTTCGCCACGACCACCACCCCGGGTTCGTTCCAGATCGCCAACCTGGATGCGTTCCAGGAAGCGTGGACGGTCGCCGGGCAGTCGATCCGGAACTGGAACCTTCCCGTCGGCCAACGGCACATCCTGGTGCCGCACGCCGACCACTTCGCCACCCTCGCCGTGGTGCCCGAATGGTCGCTCAAACGTCCCAGCGTGACCATCGGCGATCATGCGTTCTACGCGGTGAACTGATTCCCGCACGTCTTCGTACGCGTTGCACGCGTTCTTCCCGCAGTCGCGGCAGGCCGTCCATCGACGGCCTGCCGCGTCTCCATCGCTTCCGCACCGATCGGCTCAGCGGGTGCCGCACATACGGCCCGACGCTCCCGCACGGACCGCATCCGCGCGCTCAGCGGGGGTAGACGAGCCCGTTGCGGATCTCGACATAGTCGCCGCTGCGCACGCCGGGATTGTCGCGCTGGGTGACGGTCACGTACTGGCCGTCGTCACGGCGCACGACGATGCGCCACGCCGTGCTCTCGCCACTGCCGCGCTTGCCCACCTGGTTGCCGACCGCCCCGCCCGCGACGGCGCCGCCCACGGTCGCCGCCGTGCGCCCGTTGCCCTTGCCTATGGTGCTGCCGAGCACGCCGCCGGCGACCGCGCCGATGACGGCGCCCAGGGTGCCTCCGTTGCCGCTGTTCTCGACGTAGACCTGCTGCACTTCCTGCACCACGCCACAGTCGGCGCAGCGCGGCGGCCCGTTACGGTAGCCCGGCTGCGCGTATCCGCGGTCGTAGCGGCCGTTGTTGTACGGTTGGCTGACGCAACCCGCCATGGCCATGGCGCCCGCAAATACGGCCGCGACGGCCAGCTTGCCTGCTGCTGTATTCATGCTCGATCCTCCTTCGACGGAACATTCGGATGGATGGCCATGGCGTCGGTTCACTGCGTCACGGGTACCGCCGTGACGTCCTGCTTGACCTGCATCTGCAACCGGTCGCCCGGGTCATGGTCCATGCGCACGGTGCGCGTGACGCCGTTGTACTCATAGCTCACGTCGTAGCCGACGATGGTGCCGGGGCCGGCGGTTTCGACCGTCTCGCAATGCTGCTGGACGGTGGACGAGGTGTTCGCCTGGCGACGGTTTTCCTCGATGCGGTTGCCGGCATAACCGCCGCCCACCGCACCGGCGACCGTGGCCAGGGTCTTGCCCTTGCCGCCGCCGACCTGGTTGCCGAGCAGTCCGCCAGCCACCGCGCCAATGGCCGTGCCGACCAGGTTGTGCTGGTCGCGCGACGGGGCGGCCTGGGCGACGGTCTCGTCGCGGCAGACCTGCTTGGGCACCTTGGTCGCCTCGCGCACCGGGGTCACGCTGACGACCTTGGCATACTGGACCGAAGGCGCCGCCGGAGCCGACGGTGTGGCGCGAGGCGGAGGTGCCGCCTGCGCGGGAGGCGCGGAGACGGGTGCGTTGGCGGCGGCCTCGGCGCCGGCGGTGGCCGACGGCGCCACGCCGGGTGCGCCGGTATCGGCGTTGCGGTTGCAGGCCGACATCCCCACGGCAAGGACCATGGCGACCGCTGCATTCAACGTGTTGACCAGTATTCTGTTCATCACCCACTCTCCCTTGTAATGCGACTGTGACGGATGCCGCGTGACGTTCAAGTTGTCGTCGCGTTCCATTGAACCTTCACGCAACTGAATCGAACCTAGACCGCACGGCCCCGCGAGAGACGGGAAGACCGGCCCCAACGGCCCATGCAGCCACTTATTCTTACTCCATGCACGTGCTCGTCGACAGCCATGTCCACCTCGACCATGCCGCCTTCACGGCCGACCGCGCGCAGGTCGTGGCCCGGGCGCGGGCCAGCGGCGTCGACATGCTTGTGGTCCCCGGGGTCGATCGGGACGGCTGGCCGGGCATCCGCCGATTGTGCGCGGCGGACCGTTCGCTGTACCCGGCGTACGGGCTGCACCCGCTGTTCGTCGACCGCCACGTCCCCACCGACGTGACCGCGCTGGCCGCGTGGCTCGACGGCGGCGACGCGGTCGCCGTGGGGGAAATCGGACTCGACTTCCACACGCCGGTGCCCGACCACGACGTGCAGCGGCAGTTTTTCAAGTCGCAGCTGCAGCTTGCGCGGGAGCGCGGGCTGCCGGTCATCGTGCACGCCCGCGGGGCGCTGGAAGAGGTCATCCTGACGCTGCGCGCCATCGGCGGATCGCGCGGCGTCGTGCACAGCTTCTCCGGCAGCCAGGAGCAGGCGTCGCGGCTCTGGGACCTGGGCTTCTGCCTGGGGATCGGCGGCCCCGTCACCTACGCCCGCGCGCAGCGGCTGCGCCGCATCGTCGCGGCCATGCCCGCCGGGTTCCTGCTGCTGGAAAGCGATGCGCCCGACCAGCCGGACGCCGGCATCCGCGGCCGGCGCAACGAGCCGGCGCGCGTATCCGCGATCGCCGAGTGCGTCGCCGAACTGCGCGGGGAATCCCTGTCCACTCTCGCCGCCGCCACCACGGCCAACGCCCGCCGCCTGTTCGGCCTCGACGAAGCGCGCCGCTGAGGCGGCGGCCGCCTCGCTCGCGGCGGACGGCCGCGGCGTCGACCCCGGCGTGCGCGATGCTCCCCGTACCGCCCGCAGCCGGGACTTTGCTGCGCAGCAAGCGCCGGCCCGCGCTCTGGTGCAGCGCAATATATTCTGCTAATTTAGGACGATGAGCGAAAGCAAGCGCATCATCAAAAAGTACCCGAATCGGCGGCTGTACGACACCGAGATTTCCAGCTACATCACGCTGGAAGAAGTCCGCCAGCTGGTGCTGGACGGCGAAGCGTTCGAAGTGCGCGATGCCAAGAGCGGCGAAGACCTGACCCGCTCGGTGCTGCTGCAGATCATCTCCGAACACGAGAGCGAGGCGCAACCCATGCTCTCGCCGCAGCTGCTGAGCCAGATCATCCGCTTCTACGGCAACTCGCTGCAGGGCTTCATGGGCCCCTACCTGGAACGCAGCCTGCAGCTGTTCCTGGACCAGCAGACCCAGTTCCGCAGCCAGCTGGACACCCTGATGGGGCAGACCCCCTGGAACACCCTGAACGACCTGACCGCGCGCAACATGGACGCCTGGAACGCGATGCAGCGCAGCGTGCTGGAACAGGCCGCCAGGATGACGCCCGCGCCGACGGGCAAGCACGGCGACAAGAAACGCTGACCGCCGCCGATCGCCGGTCCCGCGGCCGCATGTCCGCGGCCGGGCCGCGCCAGTGCCTTCCCACCGACTGAAGTGCAGAGTCCCATGAGCCTTCCCCTTGCGACCCAACGCCATGCCGTCGTCACCGGCGGCATCGGCGGCCTCGGCACCGAGATCTGCCGGCAGCTGGCGCGCGCCGGCTGCCAGGTGACGGCGTTCGACCTGGCTTCGCGCGCCGAGCGCGTGGCGGCATTCCGTACCGAAGTCGCCGAATTCGCCGAAGCGATCCGTTTCCAGCCGGCGGACGTCAGCGATTTCGACGATTGCGCCCGGTCGATCGCCGATATCGAACGGCGGCATGGCGCGATCGACATCCTGGTCAACGCGGCCGGCATCACCCGCGATGCCAGCCTGCGCAAGATGTCGCCGCAACAATGGCACGAGCTGCTGCAGGTGAACCTGGACGGCGTGTTCAACATGTGCCGCAACGTGATCGAGGGCATGACCGCGCGCGGCTTCGGGCGCATCGTCAACATCAGCTCGGTCAACGGCCAGACGGGCCAGTTCGGCCAGACCAACTACTCGGCGGCGAAGGCCGGCGTGCACGGCTTCAGCATGGCGCTGGCGCGTGAGACCGCGCGCAAGGGCATCACCGTCAACACCGTCTCCCCCGGCTACTGCGACACGCCGATGGTGGCCGCCGTCGCCGCCGAGATCCGCGAACAGATCGTCGCCGGCATCCCGGTCGGCCGCCTCGGGTCGCCTGCCGACATCGCCCGCGCCGTGGTCTTCCTCGCCGCCGACGATGCCGGCTACATCACCGGCGCGAACCTGCCGGTCAACGGCGGCTACTTCATGAGTTTCTGACGGGCCATCGGCTCAGGCCACGGACCGCGACATGCGACAGCCACCCATCACCTTGATCGGCGCCGGCCTGGTAGGCGCCCTGCTCGCGCAGCAGCTGGCGCGTCGCGGCATCGCGGTCGACGTGTTCGAGAAGCGCGAAGACCCGCGCCACGGCGACGCCGGCGCCGGCCGCTCGATCAACCTCGCGCTGGCCGAGCGCGGCCTGGAGGCACTGCGCCGCAGCGCCCTGACCGACGAAGTGCTGCAGGCCGCGGTGATGATGCGCGGCCGCATGGTGCACGGCCTCGACGGCCACGTCGACCTGCAGCGTTACGGCCTCGACGACAGCGAGGTGATCTGGTCGGTATCGCGCCACGCGCTGAACACCATGCTGCTGGACGCCGCGGAAGCGGCTGGCGCGCGCTTCCATTTCGGCCAGACCCTGGTGGATGCGGATTTCGCGCAGCGGCGCATACGCCTGGCCGACGGCGCCGGCATGGAGCGCGAGGCCGACGCGGCCACGGTGATCGGCGCCGATGGCGCGGGGTCGATGCTGCGCGCCCTCATGGACCGGCGCGTACCCCTGGGCGCGCGCGTGGAAACCCTGGGGCACGGCTACAAGGAACTGGAAATCCCCACCGCCAGCGCCCTGCCCCCCGGCCTCCTGCCGGCCGGCAGCGCCGGCCGCTTCGCGCTCGAACCCAACGCCCTGCACATCTGGCCGCGTGGCCACTACATGTGCATCGCCCTGCCGAACGTCGACGGCAGCTTCACCGTCACCCTGTTCCTGCCGAACCGGGGGCCGGCCCCGAGCTTCGAGCAGCTGCCGGACGCGGCAAGTGCCAGGGCGTTCTTCGCCGCGCAGTTCCCCGACCTGCTCGCGCTGATCCCGGATTTCTCCAGAGACTACGACCGGCACCCGGTGGGCACGCTGTCGACGCTGTACCTGCAGCGCTGGCACCTGCAGGCGAGCGCCGTGCTCATCGGCGATGCCGCCCACGCCATGGCGCCGTTCTACGGCCAGGGCATGAACTGCGGCTTCGAGGACGCCACCATCCTGTGCGACCTGCTCGCCGCCGAGCCCGCCGACCGCACCGGCGTGTTCGCCGAATTCCAGCGCCTGCGCCAGCCTGACACCGATGCGATCGCGGCGTTGACGCTGGAGAACTACATCGAGATGCGCGACTCCGTGGTGGACCCGCACTACCTGGTCAAGCGCGAGCTGAGCGCCCGCCTCACCGAACTCGCGCCGCAGCACTACATGACGTGCTACCGGATGGTCAGCTTCACCGACCTGCCCTACGCCTACGCCATGCAGCGCGGCAAGGCGCAGGACGCGGTGCTGGAGGAACTGCTGCGGGGCGCGACCTCGATCCGCGACGTCGACGTGCACGCCGCCGCCGCCACCCTGCGCGCCAGGCTGCCGCCGCTGCCGGTACGCCGCCATGGATGAGGCGCTGCTGGCGGAATACCGCGCGAGCACCTACCTGGTGTGCCTCGACAAGGTCCAATGGCCGGCCATCGTCCTCGACCAGTCGCTGCCGCCGCCCCTGCAGGCGCTCGTCGGCGAACATCCGTGGGCCTTCATCACCGCCTGGAACCCCGGCTCCGTCCGCCGTCCCGGCGCGCCGAACGAAGCCGCGCAGCGGCGCCTGCTGCAGGAACTCGAGGGCGACGCGCACACTGCCGCGGTCCTGCCGGCCATCGGCATCGGCCCGACCGGCTGGCACGAGCCCAGCCTGTTCGTCGTCGGCCCGACGTTCGCGGCCTTCGACGCGCTGGGCGCCGCCCATGGCCAGAATGCCTATGTCCGCGGCCGCGGTTGCAGCCGGGCCAGCGTGCATGTCCTGCTTCCCTGAGCCAGCGACAGCACGCCACATGGACAAGCGCCGCCGCCATTGCGGACAATCGCGGGGATGACCGACGAAAACGCCACGGTGCCGCTGCTCGAGGCCCGCGCCGTCACCTTCCTGCGCCATGACGAGGCGGTGTTCGCGCCGCAGAGCTTCCAGCTGCACGCCGGCGACCTGACCTGGATCGAGGGCGACAACGGCAGCGGCAAGACCACGCTGCTGCGCGTCCTGGCCGGCCTGCTGCACCTGGGCGCCGGCGAGCTGCGCTGGCGCGGCGAGCCGCTGCAGCGGGACGACTGCGACGGCGACATCCTCTTCATCGGCCACCAGCTCGGGCTCAAGGCCGACCTCAGCCCGCGCGAGAACCTCCGCGTCGCCGCCGGCCTCCACGGTTGCCGCAGCGGCGTGGACGCCGCGCAGGCGCTGGCTGGCGTCGGCCTGCGCGGCTACGAGGACGAGCCGGTGCGGCGCCTGTCGGCCGGACAGCGGAAGCGCGCGGCACTGGCGCGGCTGATCCTGCTGCCGGCCGCGCTGTGGCTGCTGGACGAACCCTACGCGAACCTCGACCGCAGCGGCGCGGCGCTGGTCGATCGCGTGCTGGAAGCGCACGCCGCCGAGGGCGGCGCCGCGCTCGTGACCAGCCACGGCGCACCGGGCCTCGGCAGCGGTGCCTGGCGCCGCATTCGCCTGGACGCCTGAGGCGACGCATGGCTGCCAGCACGCCCATCCACGATCCCGGGGCCGCGCCGGGCCGGCCCGGATCCGCACCGCATCCGATGCCCGCCCGCGGCACGGGAACGCCGGAACGCCCGACCCCACGGACTTCCGTGCAGCCGCCCGGCGCCGGCCGTGCCTGCGCGGCGATATTGCGGCGCGACCTGACCCTGGCCTGGCGCCGCCGCGCGGACATCGCCATGCCGGTGCTGTACGCGGTGCTGGTGACCATCCTGTTCCCGTTCGCCCTGGGCCCGGAAGACACGCTGCTGCAGCGCATCGCCGGGGGCGTGGTGCTGGTGACGGTGTTGCTGGCAATGCTGCTGACGCTGGATGCGATGTTCTCCAGCGACATCGAGGACGGATCGCTGGAGCAGCTGGTGCTGTCCCCGCAGCCGCTGGCCCTGCTCATGGGCATGAAGATCCTCGCCCACTGGCTCACCAGCGCGCTGCCGCTGATCGTCATCGCGCCGCTGCTGGCGGCGATGCTGCACCTGCCGGGGACGGTCATCCCGGTGCTGCTGCTGGCGCTGCTGCTGGCCACGCCGCTGCTCAGCCTGCTCGGCGCCATCCTGGTGGCATTGACCGCCGGTACCCGGCGCTCTGGTATGCTATTGGCCTTGATGTTGCTGCCGCTGTGCATGCCGGCAGTGATCTTTGCCGCTGGCGCCGTCGCGGCCGCCCAACAAGGATTACCGTGGCTCGCGCCGATCAGCTGGCTCGCCGCCATCCTGGTGCTGGCTGTCGCCCTCGCGCCACCGGCATGCGCCGGGGCGCTGCGCATCGCGCTGGACGCTTGAGGATCATGACCCACTGGATTCCGCTCTGGTTGCACCGGCTCAGCTCGCCGCCGACGTTCTACCGCTTCGCCGGTGCGGTCTGGCCATGGGCGATGGCGCTGGCGCTGCTCGCCGGCGCGGTCGGCCTGTACGGCGGCCTCGTGCTGGCGCCCCCCGACTACCAGCAGGGCGATGCCTA
>Ga0164242_10008560_pt1 | contig 11094 bp, 10 predicted proteins | sample OricomgcompostMG_FD_108783 | JGI IMG/M metagenome (GOLD analysis project Ga0164242, IMG submission 108783) | Miracle-Growth compost microbial communities from Emeryville, California, USA - Original compost - Miracle growth compost (MG) ...
ATATTTTCACCCAATTCGGGAAGTTTGTATTCCATAAAAATCGAACCCATTTTATATTTTCTCAACTGTCTTTGTATAAGTACTTTAACACGATTTGACCTCAATCATCCATGTTCGCGTCAAACAACAGAGATAAAAAATAGCTAAAATGAGACCTGTCCGAGGAACGTGATAAGCAAATTATGAATGTGGCATTGTTTGAATGATTGACGGCTGAGGAAAAATGATAAGGAAAGTTGATAATTATGAAACTAATCAAATGGCTGTGTGGTATTTTCACACTTATCATTGCACTTTTTTTCATCCGTTTTAAAATCCAAGAGCAGAAACTCCCGCAGCCAGCAAAACAAGTTAATGCTTTCACTGTAGATTTGCCTAATGGCGGTAGGCTTACTTACCAAAGTATAGCGTTGAAACGAATTATGATCGGCCCGGCGGATTCAATGAAACGGCTGATATGGAAGAAAAAAGATGGACAATTACAGGAATATCCAATCAGCTCTATTGGTGGAGGATATGGAGAAGTCGAATTTCGTATCCGCGCGGACGGCAACGCGGTGTGGCTGGTTGATTGCGCTGGTAAAAAGGTAGCCGCAACGCTTAATCTCATCAACACCCGCTTCACAGCAAGTGGAGGAGTAATGTATTGGGGCGATTTTGGCTACAGCGACAGTGAAACATCAGCTACCCCCAAATGGGCCACGTTGACTGGCGGCAAATCATTGGGAAGAAAAAAGTTTTGAAGGTCGTGTAAAAGTACTTTTGTGGATATGAAGAACTGCGCGTGTAAGCAAGTGGAATATTACGCTTTCGCAATCAATTTCCGCTTGCTTACGCGCGATTCTTCAACTCACTTATTTACCGCGGTGTCCCAACCACCCAATATACAGACTCATTAATTCCGCTGGCGGTGTCTTTGCTTTTGCTGGTGACTTGAACGGCTACAACATTTTTCCCGGCATGAAGTTCATTGGTGACATCAACATGAAAGGGCTCGTTCCACCCGCTGTAATCTGCCGCGAGAAGATGTTCGCCCACCATTTTGCCGTTGACATAGACTTTTGTATTACCGTCAACACCGTTGAAATAGATACTGGTTTTTTGATTCTTGGATAGTTCCGGAACAGCAATTTCTTTGCGATACCAGGCGACGCCGTGATAATTAGGAAAGCCCTGTTTCTGCCACCATTTGCGCGAGCCACCGTCGAGAATTTTCCAGGAGCTGTCATCAAATTGCGGGGAAGTGACATCTTTATCCGCTGCGGGATCCGGCAAGAAATGCCAGCTTTTGGAAATGTCAGTAATCGCAACTTCGCTGAATTGTTTCTTGAAGATATTGGTGGGATTTGATTGTTCCAATTCCAGACGCGTTCTTGCCAAATACGATTTGAGATCAACGGGGATTTTTCTGCCGCGCATATTCACAAACAGCGAACCTTCAATCTGACTGGAAATATAAGGGTGATAACCAAATCCGCCTTTTCGCACGCTCAGCCCCAAAGGAATGACGTAATGATCTGCCAAAACCGTCGTATTGTCGAAAGTGACGCCGCCGATAAGTGGCTTTTGGATGCTGGAATCGGTGCTAAGAAGAATCGGCGCGCTATCTCCAGAAAGTGAATCTTTGTATCCGCGAAAATCCAAGTTGCAGTTGTTGAATTCAAATTGAACGCCCTGTACCAGCGGATTATTGAGACGTATTTTCTGTTGATCGAAAGTACAATTATTAAAAAGTACTTTTCCGCGCAAGGGATTATCGCCAGAACGCGTAGTGGTGGAGGATAAACCGACTGAATTACCTTTGATGATACTGTTGTTGATCGTGATGGAAATGGGTGGCGTATTTCCATCCAAATTCACCGCATAAATATCCACGCCGCCGCCGGTATTGTTGACGAAAAGGCAATTTTCCATCAGGCAATTCGATAATTGCTGGCCGGGCGCATTCGGCTCAAAATCAATTCCAGCCTGCGGCGCGGTACCGTCGGTGTTGATGAATTTGCTATTGCGAACGGTAAAACCATCGACGCTGATCACCGAAATTCCCTGGCGGTTATTTGCATCAAAAACGCAATTTTCCACCAGGATATTTTTGCAGGCGCCGTTGCTGGTGGCGCCCACGTATAATCCGTCGCCGCCGGTATTGGCAATTGTCAGATTGCGCAGCGTGAAATTGGTCACATCGTGCAAACTAATTCCCATGCGCCATTCCGCTTTGGTGTATTTCGTCGCGTCATGATAATCCTCTTTGCGCATCCGCAGCACGGCTGTGCCTTCGCCGCTCATCGCGATATTTTTTAATCCGGACGCCACAAACAGCGAATCGTTGTTGCCATGAAAGCAATCTTTCTTAGCCTGCACAACGACGCCATCGGCAAAAACAATTTGTTGATTAGAAACTAATTTGATCGGCTTATTGACAATCCAATCGCTGCCGGTGTTATCGACGATCAATTTGGAAACACCGGAATTAATGGCGTTTTGCAAGCAATCAGTCGCGTCGTCTTTATCAAATCCCCACCAACTGGCGTTGGCGGTTTTGAGTGTTCCGGTTTTCACTTGCGCGATCTTTGCAGTGTCAGCCTGCGCTAAAAGTACTTTTGGCGCAGCGTGACAAGCGGTCGTGGCCAGGCAAATTCCCAGCGGGATAAAGTAGATTGATTTCATGGTTTTTTCCTTGCGTGTTTACAGGATAACTAAAACGACCCACGCCAGTAATGGCGTGGTTGGGCGTGGCCATTACTGACCACATTCGTGCATCGATATAAAATTTTACTCCGCGTGATACCAAAAGTACTTTTACTTCAACAATAACGTCCCCGGATTAGTCGAAACCACTGGAACCAACGGCGCGTACATGTTGACGGTTACCGCCCAGACCGCTTTGGAAACATCGATGGACCAAATTTCCGATTTGGTTGCATCGGTACGCGTGGCAGAAAATAGCTGCATCGAATTGAGATTATTATGCCGTTCTATTTCTTTACCGTTGGGATCCAGCAAAGCTACGTCGGCGGTGGAATCGGTAGAAATGCCGATTGTAAAACTCTCCACTCCTGCAGGAACCTGAAAGTATAATTTTCCAGAAAGCGGTAGGAATTCAATTGGCCCTTCGGCTAACAATCCATTGCCGTGGTTGGCGGAAGTGATATCGATGCGCTGCGAAAATCCCTGATTGCGCACCACTCGATAGAGTCCGGTTTCTGTTGCGGTGAAAGTAATCGGAAACGGTTTGCCGTTGACCGGGATTGTATATGTTTGTATCTTTTTGCCGTCCGGGCCAATTAAATCTACCGTTGTTTCTCTGGCATACACTTTTTTCGCCGTAACGTTAATTGCTATTGTTTCATCCTTTTCGGCGTATTGCAAAAAGGTGAAGTCGTTACGAAGATAAAACTGATTATTAGTGGTGCGAACTGCGTCAGTGGCAGACGCTTGCAATTTGTCCAGCGAAATCACAGCAGGTTTTTGTTGGTTGATTTCTTTGAGATATGCCTGCGTTTGTTGTACAAATGATGCCAAATCATACTTGGTGTTTTTGCCCTCGCTTTCCAGATAAAGACTTCCGGTAATATCATCAGACAATTGAGCTCTGCCCTGAAAGTTGATTTTTAGGGGCGGCCCGTCAGCGTTCATTTTGATCGTTGTATGATCAAAATGAACGCCGCCAATTGCGGCATCTTGGAGAGTGCTATCAGCTGTCAGCATAATCGGTATATTTTTCCAGGATGTGGCGGTTGCTTTTTCCGGACTGACGAAATCGAGCGTACAATTTTTAAACTGATATTGCGCACTTCCTGCCAAAGTATTTCGGAGGTTGATTCTCTCATGGTCAAATTTGCAATCATTTAATGTAATGATAGCGTTGGCCGGGTTGGTGGCGGAACGCGTGATGGTCGAAGCCACACCGACGGAGTTTTTCGAAAACGAACAATTATTTATCGTGATGGAAATGGGCGGTGAAGTGCCGTTGAGATTGACCGCATAAATATCCAATCCGCCGCCTTTATTGCCAGACATTACGCAATTTTCCAATACACAATTTACCAATCGTTGTCCTGCGTTGTTCGGTTCATAATCGATGCCCGCTTGCGGTGCTGTTCCCGATGTATTGGTGAGTTTGCAGTTGCGAATGGTTAAGTCTTCCGCGCTGATTACGGAGATCCCCTGGCGATAATTCGCATCGAAGTTACAATCTTCCACCAGCACATTTTTGTTGAAACCGCTGCTGCTGGCGCCTAGATAAAGCCCGTCGCCGCCGGTTTCTGTGACGGTGAGCCCGCGCAACACTACATCGCTGCAATCCCAAAGACCAACGCCGTGCCGCCATTCTGCTTTTTCATAGAGAGCGGGATTAGCATAATCATCGCGGTGCATTCGCAATACAGCTTTGCCCTGACCAATGAGCGCAATATGGGTGAGTTTTTTGCCGCTAAACAACGAATCCATCTTGCCTTTGAAACAATCTTTCTTAGCCTGAATCACCACTCCCTCGGCAAAGATAATCTGCTGATTGGAAGCCAGGTTAATAGATTTATTAACAATCCAATCACTGCCGGTGTTATCCACGATGAGTTTGGGAACGCCTGAATTGATGGCGTTTTGTAAACAGTAGGTAGCGTCCACTTTATCGAATCCCCACCAACTGGCATTTGCGGTTTTTAATATCCCGGCTTTCACTTGCGCTATTTTGGATGTGTCGGCCTGTGCTAAAAGTACTTTTGGCACGGACGCTGGAGCGGCTGTACATCCGACTGTAATTGAACCGAGTGCGAGAAGAAGAAGTAATGATGGTTTCATAGATGATTATGAAATTATAAGTTGACTCAATAGAAATTATCAATCGACACAATAAATACGATGTGATTTTAGGGCAATGACGGATCCCAGGCACGTTGTCCGGTGCGTGCCGTCGTCGCCGTTGCGCCAATATGATCGCAAACAGTTTTTGAACCGCTCTTGGCCCACTTTGCATGTCCATCGGCAAACACAAAATTGCTGCCTCCCAAATGAGGAAAAGTGTGAGGATCTTGTGCCTCCACTATACTTTGGTAACAAAAAGTGTATGATTCCATATCAAGAACATAAGCGCTATTGTAATCCGCAAATACGATGATATCCGCGGAACGATTTATGGCGGACAAAGATAACGGACTTTTATTAGGATACGATCCCGTGCCGCCGCCTTTCAGACCGCTGATAAAAAAATTGTAACCATAACTCGCATGTCCTGCTGTTTGCGTGTCGGAAGGGCAAACAAACAACTGCATGCTCTTCACATAAGGAAAAATAAAATCCATCCATGAATAATAATGAGCGATGCTGCCACCAGTCGACGTGTTGAAATTCCCGGCGGGGATAGATTTATCACTGGATTTTAGATATGTATGATCTGCTGACCCGCCTCCAATGCTCATGGTGCAGGGATCTTCCCATACGACGAGTGGAAATTTTTCATCATAATCCTGAACATACATCATCGTCCCCAATCCGATCTGTTTTAAGTTGCTCAAGCAACTGGCGCGGCGAGCGTTTTCACGTGCTCTGGCAAAAACAGGAAAGAGGATTGCTGCCAGAATTGATATAATGGCAATGACGACCAAGAGTTCAATCAGGGTAAAGCCGGAGTTTTTATTTTTTTCGCATCTCGTTATCTCCTTTTCAGATGATTTCGTCTGACATAAAGAGTTATACCCCATTTTTCACAATTTGAAACATTTCTTTCGGCCATTTATCATCATTATCAGCCAATATTTATGGAGGCTTATTATTTTGTTACTTTCGGAAGGAGACTCGAACAACGTACCACGAAAGTACTTTTGTAACCTTCACTGGCTGTGCTGTTGTTGTCTCACTTCCGATAATACCAAGCTAAATTATCCTTGCCGCTTTAGTTTAGGTCAAAAGTAGCCTTGCCATTAGAAGTTGGATAAAGTCGATTACCAATCGCAGAGCTGCCATTGATCACCGTTCCGCTGATAATGCTGCCTTTCAGCCATTTCACATGGCCGTCGGCAAAAGCGTAATTGGCGCCGTCCAAGTGTCTTCCCGCTGCTGTTATTCCCGTAGAAGATATTAAATTAGTGATATAAGACGCGGCAGTGGTGCAGGTGGCGCCAACTGAGCCTCCGCCCGTTTGATCCGCGTATGAACTGAAACACCCATCATAATTGTTATAGGAATTACCAGAGGTACTATCACCCAGAAGAACGGTTAGCGCGGGAGAGACGAAAGCGGCATCACTCTGATTGTAAACTGCTGCATTCATGAAGTAATCGGAATACCCAGCTGCGGTTACACTGGGTGCGGAACCGTTAAGGCCGACACTAGTGTTTACGGAATTGGTTTCGCTGGGGCACTGAAATATCTGTGTGCTCTTGAGATAAGGTTGCATCATATCGGCCCAGCCATATGGATCGGTTGGTGTCACTAAAAGTGCACTGAACCTGGTGCGTGGCATCCTTTCGTCATAATCCTGGGTATACATAAATACACCCAGCGCGATTTGTTTGAGGTTGCTCTGACAACTGGCGCGACGAGCGTTTTCACGCGCTCTGGCAAACACCGGGAAGAGAATTGACGCCAAGATTGCAATAATAGCGATGACGACCAAAAGTTCGATGAGGGTAAAACCTCTTATTTGTCTGTACTCTTGTGCTTTGCGTTGCATTTTTGCCTCCAAAAATATTTAACTACCTAAGAATTATTCCACGAATGCAATCGGTTTAAGCATAGATATCGGATACTAATGAAAAATATCGGATACATTTTTCGATCTGGCCGGGAGTTCTGTTTTTGCGCGTCACGTTACCTCCTTTTGAAATGATCTCGTCTGACATAAAGAGTTATTCCCCATTTTTCACAATTCAAAACATCCTTTTTGGCCATCTGTCATCATTATCAGCCAATATTTAGTGAGACTTATCCTTTTTGTCGCTGTTGACGAAAATCAGTGGGCGAAAGTCCCAGACGTTCATGAAACAGCGAACGTAATCGGCCCGGTTTAAGTCCCACAAAACCACTAACGCGCTCGATGGACCACTCGGCGCTATCCAGTAAAAGTACTTTTGCTTCTTCAAATCGGCAATCAGAAAGATATTCCAAAAATGATTGCCCGGTTTCTTGGCGGAATTGATAGGTGAAACGGGTTCGGGACATATACACATAACGAGCCACCCGGTCAATGGATAAATCCTCGCCCAAATGACTGCGGATATATTCCCGGGCGCGGCCTATCGAAGTTTGCGTTTCCGAGGAACCTTCATAATGCGCTTCCATCAAATTTGCCGTAACTACGTTGGACGCATCTTCCATTTCACGCAGCAGCAAAGTCATTAATACCAATAATAGCCCATTGCACATTTGATAATGATGGCGCGTCCCGGACATGGCTTCTTCCAACAGTGCCTCGAAATAAAACGCAGCTTGCCTGTGCAAAATGCGGCAACTTTCTCCCGGGGAGTGATGGCTCCAATGCTTGCCGTCACGCGTGCGGCTGAGCCAACATTCAATGCCGCCATTATAGGGCATTATCACCAGCATTTCGCAACTGCCGTTATTGGGGCGAGTGACATCAAGATGAGTATGCGAGCCATCCGAATGGGGAACTCCGGGAGGAATTAAAATGCTGTGTCCGGGATTACAATGCACCACATAATTTCCGGCCTGAAATGCGATAGGCCCCGCCACGGCGAAACACAATCTTGGAGCACGGCAGGAAAGCAACCCATCTTGGGGCCAACGCGCATCTTCCATAGCGGCATTGTTGAAAAATCTGCGCCCTTTCACAGGCAGCCGCTGTGATTTCAATGGTTTGCGCGTAATGGTAACGTCCTTAGGCAGCGACTCCACTTCTCCCTGCATCTGTTTCCACGACGGCCGGACGAGCACCACATTATCCATCCCATGCTCGATAACCTGCGGCATTACCTGACGTTGCAATACTGATAATGTGAGAGAAGGCGATGGAGCGCGCATACAGAACGAGTATTATTGAAAAGGTGTTTTTGTGCAGTTTTCTGATTTAAGGCCCAAAGCTTCGCTTATTGGCCGCTTCGATTTTCGTTGTATTTTTTTTGAGCCACAACTCGCGCAATCCACGCGCCGCCATGGCCACCATTTCGTGCCCGCAATTATAATCACCAAATGCGTGTCCCGAATGCCAGGTTTCGTAGCCACCTAAGACGAAAGAATAACGTGTGGGTGTGTAGCCCATGTGGCCGTTAGCCAGTTCGATCAATGCCGTCACTGCGAACGGCGACGCATATTTTAGATCGATTCCATACTGGCAAAAGATCTCGCCGGTCATGGTAGCTGCGGCCCAATCTCCCACCCGCAATGTCGATACAACTTGCGGGAGTGTTCTGGGCGAATCCAGTAATTTCAGCCAATTACGGGCATAATAACGTTGCACTTCGGTGAGATTTTGATCTTGCGCATCGCGTTGAGCCTCTTTAATTTCGTCTTCATTTAATGGGCGCGTCGGCAATTCATAGATTTGTTGCATTGAGTCCAAAATCACATCCTGGCGCCAATCGGCTTTGTCCCACACTTGTTGCACCTGATCCAGCAACCATCCCGCGATTAATTTGCTGCGATCTTTCGGCTCCATCTTTTCGGGGTACCACGGTGTGGGTAGTTTTTGATGATTGACATTATTGATATCACCGCTGGCGCCGTGGGTGAGCAACGCCACGCAAGTTTCACCAAGACGCTCGGCGGCCAGACGCGAAAATTCGCCAAAATAATCCGACGAAACCATTTTTGAACTGAAGTCACCGATATAATGCAACGAATAATTAGCGAGTACGGCCAGCGCTTTGCCGTCTTCGGCGCGTCGTAAAAGTAGCATCGGTAACTCAGGATCCGTGGGACCGGCTGGACGCACAATATCATCCGGTGCGCCGGGATTCATGCGCACCGAGCCGTCATGCATATGAAAACGCCGGTTATATTGCGGGCGCGCTTCGTGCCCAATTCCCCACGCCGCTTCGGCTGGAACCAATGCATCCGCAGCGGCACGCGCGGCTTGCACCATGCGCGGCATGGCCCAATCCAAATATTCCACCTGACGCGGCGTGTCGAATCCCGGCCGTGTCGCAGGGCCAGTGTGGGTATGCGTGCAACTAACGCAGACATTATCGATAGGCATATCCAGCACGTCGGCAATTTGCTGCCGCACCAGTGTGCAGTCAGGTTCGGTGAAATTGATTAAATCCAATAACACAAAAGCCAGTCTGTTATGGCCGTTATCTAAAACGATAGCTCTGGCATGCAGTGGATCCAATATGCCTTCGGAATCGCGCCGTTTAAAGTGACCTGCTAATGCCACTTGCATTTGCGGCGTGATGTCTACTGCTGCTGCGCCTGCTTTTAACGGATAATTTGCCATGATTGATTTTTAGTGGATAAAAGTATTTTTTATAGCACGATTATAATATTAACAATATTTAAGGGATGAATAGATTTCATGCACGGCTACAATAGGTCAAATTTTTATCATTTGGATGAGTGATATTACATTTGGCGTAGTTAACAGGCGTTGTATTCCAATACTTTTTCAACAGCGATATTCGAATCGTAACCGCGCGTGATATTCTCCTCAATCATCATTTCCAAATGAAAGCGAATTTCGCGCGGGTTTCCTGGCATTCATGGGATAAGTACTTTTACGATCCTTTGCGAGCGTTCCACTTGTTTGCGTCTTAGCCATACACCTGTGAACGATGCTAATCCTACAAAAGTGAACATCAATGTCATTAAATGAAAGGGGATTAGCGGGATGGTCGTAAACAAAATAAAACCTTGAATCCCAAAATAAAGAATTGCTAACGGCAATATTGCCTTTTGCGGCGCCACTATTTCTGCAACCCAACCTGAGACAAATGCGGAAAAAATGACTACTGTATTATAGAGCCACAAGGTGTGAAAAACGGATGGAAGTAGAATTCCTGACGCATCGACGAACGAACAAAACGGGCCATATATACAAGCGAGAACAGTATAGGCTACAATCGCAGCTAACAAAGGACGGCCGCGATCGTACCACGGAATGGGTTTCGCCACTTTTAAATCCCGCCCCAATTTTCCTGCTGGGCCGAATTGCTCCAATGCCTGTGCAATTGCTTCATCAGCAACATCGCCGCGCGCGATATTCTCCGCAATCATCTGTTGCAAATGTGATCGGATTTCACGCAGTTCTTCCTCACGTTGTTCGGCTGGAAGTGCGGCAAGTTGCTTTTCAATTTTAGATAAATAATCTTCGAGTTGTTCGTGCATCAAATTTGCCTCCGTGTAAAAGTACTTTTCGTGTGGCGCTGAAATTAAATATTATAGCTGAGCGATCTCGCCGTTTTGAAAGCCATCTGCATATCCACATGCCGGCAAACAAAGCGAAGAAGTCAAAAACAGCGGAGAGATATTGAGTGGGAGCGAGATTAAGAAGACGTCCGCAAACTGCGATAGCGCAGGCCAGGAAAATCCACAAAATGAAAGTTAATCCAGTGTCTTGCTTTGGTGCAATACTTTCACCAAACCAGCCAGCGACAAACATCATCATGCCAGTCGAGCCATCAGAAAACCACGGCAATAGCGAAGTGCGAGGCGAGATATAACCGGATGGATATAATAACCACGCAACTAAGATTGCGAACAAAACTATCGTATTAAAAGCAATCATTTTTACAACCAGTGTTCGCCACCGTTTTGATACGCTATTTGGCGCAAACCTGAGATCACGACCAATCTTCTCCGCTGATCCGAATTGCTCAAACGCTTTTTCCACAGCGTTATTCGAATCATAACCACGCGCGACATTCTGCTTAATCATCATTTCCAAATGCGAACGAACTTCGCGCAGTTCTGCTTCGCGTTCTGCGGCAGACAGTTCGGTAAGATGACTTTCGATTTGGGATAAGTACTTTTCAAGTTTGTTTTGCATTAGAGTTACCCCCGTATAAAAGTACTTTTACTCCGCCGGCGTCATAATTTGATTGGTTCTCTGCTCCACTTGCCAACGCCGCAACCATGCGCCTACAAATGATGATGTTCCGGTAAGTGCGAACAATGTATACGCGAAAATTGTAACTGAACCTG
>Ga0164242_10008561_pt1 | contig 11094 bp, 7 predicted proteins | sample OricomgcompostMG_FD_108783 | JGI IMG/M metagenome (GOLD analysis project Ga0164242, IMG submission 108783) | Miracle-Growth compost microbial communities from Emeryville, California, USA - Original compost - Miracle growth compost (MG) ...
CGGAAAGCGGACCGTGTCAGCCTGGGGAAATCCCGGCCATGCTGCGCCTGCTTGTCTGGCTTGGCTTCGGCGGGACGAAGACGGCCGTGTTTTCGCGCGGCATCCCCGCCAGCCCGGGAGCATGGCTCATGACCGCTGCGGCGCAGGCCGATTAGCCGAACGTGAACGAATAAGCGCGCACGCCGGGATCGAGAAAGCGGATTTCGAAGGTGCGGTCGGCAATCTCGCCGTGCTGGCGCACCAATTGATAAAGACGCTGCTCCGTCACGACGCCGTTGCCGTTCGCATCGACATCGGCGCCGTGGTTCGCGCCGGGCGGGGCGCCATCGATCGTCACGCGAAAGCGCACAGGATGACCGTTCGCTGCAGGGCCGAGCACGAGATGCAGGTCGCGCGCGTGAAAGCGGTAGACGATGCCGCCGCCGGCACGGTCGAGGTCCGTGTGCTCGGCGCCGAGCGTCCACGTCCCCGTGAGCGCCCACTGATTCAGATCGAGCGGACCGGCGGCGTAACGGTGCGGCTCATCGGCGACGGGCTCGCCTGGCGAAGCGAAGCCATGCGCTTTCTCGTAGCCCAGATAGGTCTCGGGCGACTCCATTGCGCTCATGTCGGGCGCGGCTTCTGCGCCGGTGGCCGTATCGGTGACGAAGCCGCCCGGCAGATTGTGCGCGCCCGCCTGGATGAGCAGTTCGCGGATAATCTGTTCGGATTCCCGATAATCGCCTTCGCCGAAGTGATGGTGGCGGATGTTGCCTTGCGCGTCGATGAAATAATGCGCGGGCCAGTATTCGTTACCGAAGGCGCGCCAGATTGCATAGTTGTTGTCGATGGCGACGGGGTAGTCGATCTTGAGATCGGCGACCGCGCGGCGCACGTTGCCAATGTCCTTTTCGAAGGCGAACTCGGGCGCATGCACGCCGATCACGACGAGTCCGGCGGCGCGGTACTTGTCGGCCCACGCCTTCACATAGGGCAGCGCGCGCAGGCAGTTGATGCACGAGTAGGTCCAGAAGTCGACGAGCACGACCTTGCCCTTGAGCGAGGCGGCCGTGAGCGGCGGCGAGTTGAGCCATTGAACGGCGCCGTCGAGCGAGGGGAGCGTGCCTTCGACCGGCAACGCCAGCGCTTGTGCCGTGGAGGCCTTGATGGCGAGCGAGCGCTGTTCGCTAGTTTGCGCCCCAGCCTGCGAGTTTGCCTGTGCGAGTGGATGGGCCCGTGCGGGAGCGAGGCGGTCGAGCACGCGCTGCTCGAGTTGATTGGTGCCGGCGAGCGACACGCGTGTGAGCAAGCCGGTATCCACATGCAGAGCGATCGCGGCCACGCCGGCGAGGACCGCCACGCCGAGCGCGCGCCGGATCCACTCGCCCACGCCCAGGCTGCGCTTCATCGCGGCGAATACCTTGCCGCCCACGGCCAGTGCCAGTGCGAGCGAGCATGCTGCGCCCAGCGCATAGGCGAGCAGCAGCAGCGAGGTATGCGCGCTCGCCCCTTGCAGCGCGGCGCCGGTGAGGATCAGGCCGAGGATCGGTCCGGCGCACGGGGCCCACAGCAGGCCGGTCGCCACGCCCAGCAGCAGCGAGGGCGCGACGCTCGCGTGCCGGTGCTGGGCCGCGTCGGCAGAGGCCGAAAGCCGTTCGCCCAGCGCGACGAGCGGGCGCGTGAGGCGCTCGGCGAGCGTGGGCAGGAGCAGGGCGAGCCCGAATACCGCGAGCAGCGCGAGGGCGGCGTAGCGCGCGTACTGGTTGGCCGCCACGGCCCAGCCACCGCCCACGGCGGCGAGCGCTCCCACGACGCTGAATGCAGCGGCCATCCCCGCGAGCATCGGCAGGCCATTGCGCAGAAATGGCCTGCCCGAGCGCGCGAACACGAAGGGCAGGACGGGCAGGATGCAGGGGCTCGCGATCGTCAGGACGCCGCCGAGCCAGGCGATCAGAAACAAGACCACGGTCATTCTCCTCATGCGACGCACAGGGTCGTGCAACGCTGCGGCCGCACAGGCGCGTCGTAATCGCCGCATGCAGCCGCACTCGATCGGCTAACGCATGCGCGCGCCGCTTATTCCAGCGCATTGCGCAAGCCTTTCGCGGCACGGAGCGACGGGAATGATCGGAGGGATTTGCCGGGTCGCGAGCCAAGTCTGGCGGCGCGCGCGCCATTAAATGTTGCGTGGTGCGATACGCTCGCCCGGCATCAAGGCGTAGGGGTCTTTCCAGCCTGGCAAGCTTGCGATCCGCTGCGCCCAGCGGGCGATGTTCGGATGCGTCACAGGGAGGTCGATGCCCGTTTCCTCGGCCGGGTAGAACACGTATCCGGCAAGCGAAAAATCGGCAATGGTGGGCCGATTCCCCACCATGTATTCATGGCGGGCGAGATGGGTCTCGACAATCGAATACGCGGCGTGAACCCGGCCCTTCAAGTACGCCTGGACTTCGGGATGAGGCGCCGGTGTCGCAAACGAGCGAAAGTACCGGTAGGTGGCGAGATAGCTTGTGAACTTGTGATTGTCGTACAGCATCCAGCGCAGAATCTCGCGTTTCTCATTCTCGTTTTGCGCGCCGAACTTCCCGAGGCGATCGGCGAGGTAGTCGAGAATGACGCCCGATTGCGTGAGCGTGTTGCCCCCGTGTTCGAGAACGGGCACCTCGCCCATTTCGTTGGTGTTGCCGCGCCAGTCCGCACCCCGCGTTTGTCCGTTGAAGAAGTCGACGAATACCGGCTCCCAATCCACGCCGGAGCAGGCGAGCATCAGCGCCACTTTGTACGCGTTGCCGGATTGCGCGAAGCAGTGCAGCCTGTATTCCTTGCTCATGATCGTCCTTTGAGAAGTGCTCAATGAACCCGCCGGGGAGAACGCCGCGGGGCCGCCGGTGGCAGCGTAACAGCAAACCGCGCGCCGCGGCATCGGCATGGGTTGCGGTGCGGCTCAACGGCATGGGGGTCGACCTTGGGAGGTGAACGAGGGTGAGCGGGTGGCCTGCTTGCGGGCTCATGTTGTAAGACATATTGTCGATTTGTTCGCGATGACCCTACAATGGCGGCAGACTCAGGATGAGCCGCATTGCCTTGAATACTGTCTTGATCCGAGGTAGACGTGGAATTTCCATGGCGCAGTGTTCGCATTGTTGCTTGACAAATTATCTGGCAACCTGACAGTGCGGATGGTTGCGCCGATGCCGCCTGGCGGACGCCCGGCGCAACAGAAAAAAGGGCAACATGGGCAACAACGCTGAGCAGCGACTTGCGGGCGCGACGTACGTGTACGTATCGAATTCGGAGAGCGAGGACATCTCGGTGTTCCGCATGGACAACGAGGATGGCGGACTCGTCGCCGTCCAGACCGTGCCAGTGGGCGGCACGATCATGCCGATGGCGCTCTCTCCCGATCGGCGCCGGCTCTATGCAGCGTTGCGCTCGCAACCATATTGCGTGGTGAGCTTCGCGATCGATCCGCTCGATGGGCGCCTTGCCGAACGCGGGCGCGCACCGCTTGCCGGGAGCATGGCGTATGTCGCCACCGACGCGGCGGGCCGCTATCTGCTTTGCGCTTCGTATGGCGGCAACCTGCTTGCGGTGAATCGTATCGACAATGACGGCGTGGCCGGGGAGGTGCAGCAGATCGTCGGCACGGGGCCGAACGCGCATGCGATCCGCGCGTCGGCAGACAATCGCTTCGCGTTTGCCGCGGTGCTCGGTGCGGATCAGCTACTGCGGCTGAATTTCGATGCGTCGACCGGGCGGCTCGCCGAACCCGCGCTGCCTGCGTGGACGCTGCCGGCCGGGGCAGGTCCGCGTCATTTCGTGTTTTCGGCCGATGAGCGCTTCGTCTATCTGCTCGACGAACTCGACGGCAAGCTGCACGTGCTCGCGTTCGACCGCGTGCGCGGCGCCGTCGAGCCCATCCAGTCCGTGTCGATCCTGCCGCCCGATTTCCATGGCGACAAACCCTGGGGCGCGGACCTGCATCTCACTCCGGACGGGCGCTTTCTCTACGCGTCCGAACGCACGTCCAGCACGCTCGCGGCGTTTCGCGTGGAGGCGGTCACGGGCAGGCTCGCGCGCATCGGCACTCATGGCACGCCAAAGCAGCCGCGCGGCTTCGGTATCGATCCGTCCGGACGCTATCTGTTCGCCGTGGGGCAGTTGTCGCCGGTCATGAGCGTCTACCGCATCGACGCGCAAACCGGCGCGCTGCACGAGATCGGCCAATACCCGGTCGGCGAGGGCGCGAACTGGGTGGAAGTGGCGCGTTTTTGAATCGTGCGCCGCGAGCGCCGGCATCAGCGCAGCGAGCAGTTGAGCCAGTGCGCGATGCGCTCGCCATCGAGGCGCGAGCCTTCAGCACTCGCGCTGTCGAGCATGGTAACGATCACGGGACGCCGCCCGTGCACCATCACGCGCATGACCATGTTGTGCCCCGATTCGTTGATGAAGCCCGTTTTCTGCAGGCTCGCCTGCACGCGGCCGTAGCGTACGAGGCGGTTGCTGTTCACATATTGAAGCTCGCCGCGGCCCGTGAACACGAGCTGCTGGTGGTCGGTCGAGTAGCGGCGAATCAGCGGGTAGCCGTTGGCCGCGCGCACGAGCCGCGCGAGTTCGCGCGCGGTGGAGACGTTCTGCGGCGAGAGTCCCGTGGCGTTGACAAAGTGCGTGTGCGGCATGCCGAGGCGGCGCGCCTTGGCGTTCATCGCCGCGACGAAGGCCGGGCGTCCGCCCGGATAGTCGCGCGAGAGCGCTGCCGCCGCGCGGTTTTCCGAGGACATCAGCGCGATATGGAGCATGTCGGCGCGCGAGAGGCTCGAGCCCACCGTGAGGCGCGAGCTCGTGAACTTGAGCGTGTCGAGATCGGCGCTGGTCACCGCGATGTGCCGCGCGAGCGGCGCGTGACGCCGATCGAGCCAGACCACGGCGGTCATGAGCTTCGAGACCGATGCGATGGGCGCGACAATGTCGGCGTTGCGCGCGTAGAGCGTCGTGTGCGTTTTTTCATCGACGATATAGACCGAGCGCGAAAAGATCTGCCTGCGCGAGGCCGGCGTGAAACCGCAGCGCGCGAGCAGACGCGGGCCGGCCGTGCGGGCTGCGTGCGCGGTGTGCGGTGCGCGCGGCGGGTGCGGTGCAGTTCTGGCCTTCACCCGCTTCGCGCGGCGTTTGGGATCGGACAGCTTGCCGGCCGCGGCGGCCGGCGCCGTGCGCTGTGCGGAGCGCGGCTTGTGCGTGATCTTTTTCTTCTTGACGACCACGTGGACGTGTTTTTCGGCGTGATGCCGCTGCGGCGTGGCGGCGAATGCGGCGGTCGCGGTCAGGCTGGCAAGGAACAGGGCGCAGAGAGCGAATGGGAGTCGAGAAAGGGAAATCACCGGCGGACGCAGTCGAGGCTCGTATACGGATGGGCTGAATATCCAGGTGCGCTTCGGGCCGGACTTCGCGCCGAATCGTGTCCTGGGCCTGGAGGTGCGAGCACGCGCTTGGGCGCACGCGAAGGCTCCATGGTACAGGCACATGGCGGAGCGGGGCAGCTTCTTCTTTGCGGCGACGTTCGTGAATGGCCGTGCGTTTGTGGTTTTTTTGCGGGCAGCGCGCAGGTTTGGGGGCGCGGAACGGGCGCGAATGCTCCCGTAAGAAACCACGCGTCCGATGGCATGAAGCGGTTTAAAGCGCGCGATGCGTGGCGCGAGCGCGATCCGGGCTTATCATTGAACGACTCGCGGTCCACGTTTTAGACTGGAGTTTTCGATGCCTCGCTTCGCCGCCCATCCGACGCCGACGGATCACGAGCACGCGCTCTCGACCGTCTTGCCGTAGCGGCGCGCGGCGCGGGGAATGTCCTTTGTGAGTCCCACGATGCATGAACGGAGCGTTCGAACATGAAAGTGCTGATCACCGGCGGTGCGGGGTTTCTGGGCCAGCGTCTGGCGCGCGAACTGCTTGCGCGCGGCGCATTGCGCATAACGCCGCAAGGCGCGACCGCGGAACCCGAGCCGATCACCGAGCTCGTGCTGCTCGACGTGACGCGGGCGTCCGGACTGGACGATGCGCGCGTGCGCAGCGAAGTGGGCGACATCGCGCAGCGCGACGTGCTGGAGCGCGTGATCGACGCCGAGACGACCGTGATCTTCCATCTGGCTGCTGTCCTCAGCAGCGGAGCCGAGGCCGATTTCGAGCTTGGCATGCGTATCAATGTCGACGCCACGCGCATGCTGCTCGACGTGTGCCGCGAGCGCGGACACAAGCCCCGAGTGGTGCTGACGAGCTCGGTGGCGGTCTATGGCGGCGAGCTGCCCGAAGAGGTGCAGGACGATACCGCGCTCACTCCGGAGTCTTCGTATGGCGCGCAAAAGGCCATTGCGGAGCTGCTGCTGTGCGATTACTCGCGGCGTGGCTTCGTGGATGGGCGCGCGCTGCGTCTGCCCACCGTGAGCGTGCGGCCGGGCAAGCCTAACGCGGCGGCATCGTCGTTCGCGAGCGCCATCATCCGCGAGCCGCTGAACGGCGAGACCACGGCGTGCCCCGTGAGCGGCGCGACGCGCGTGTTGATGATTTCGCCGCGCATGGCGATTCAGTGCCTCGTGGCGGGCAGCGAAATCGACGCGGCCGCGCTGGGGGATCGGCGTATCGTCAATCTGCCGGGGATCTCGGTGAGCGTCGACGAGATGGTGGAGACGCTGAGCCAGGTGGGCGGCCCGGCGGCCGTCGCGCGCGTCGAATGGGAGCCGGACGAGACCGTGGAGCGCATCGTCGAAAGCTGGCCGACGAGCTGGAACACGAAGCGTGCGCGCGCACTCCACTTCCCGGCCGACGCCTCGTATCACGCCATCGTGCAGGCATATCTGGAAGACGAGCTGAACGCGCCGCATCTGCGGCACCACCTGCGCCTGCCGCATAGGCGCCACTGATTCCGGCGCCACTGACTCAGTCCGCATTCCGGCATCGCAGGTCGTTGCGTACGCATCGATCTGCGGCTGCCGGACTTGCGCTCCCTTGAACCGCTCTGCAGCGTGGCGGCTCACGCCGGGCAGGGCTGCGCAGCGGCGCCAGGCGCCCACGCGGCGAGCGCGCCTCAAACCCCGTGGGGCGCATGCTGCAACAGACTGGCGGACACGGCGTGCCTTGCTGAGGATCGCCTGCCCTGGCCGGGTTCGGAAGTATCATGCTGGCTTGCGCTGCCGCGTCCCGCAGCACGACCCCATAAAGCGATTCTGTTTCGGCTATCCGGCCGGTTACCCAGGCATGCGACTCACCGGCTCGACCGTCCCCATTTCACTCGTACGCGGCTTTCTTGCCGCTGCGCGCGCGCGGCCGGAAGTCGTCGGCCGCTATCTGGAACAGGCCGGCATTCCCGAGGAACTGCTCGACGAGCCCGGCGCGCGCGCGACGGAAGAGCAGTTCTCCACGCTCTACCGCTTGCTGGCGATCGAGCTCGACGACGAAATGCCCGGTATTTTCAGCCGCCCGTTTCGCAGCGGTACGCTGAAATTCCTGTGTCTGAGCCTGCTGGACGCGCGCAATCTCGAGACGGCGCTGCATCGTTTCGGGCAGTTCTTTCATATCGTGCTCGACGACTTTCGGCTCGAATCGCGCCGCAGCGAACTCGTGGCTCAAGTCGAACTGCGCCCGCACGCGGCGTTCGGGCCCATCGGTCCGCTTGGTCAGGAGCTGATGCTCAAGCTCGCGCACGGCGTGTCCTCGTGGCTGATCGGCCAGAAGATTCCGCTGCTGCAAGTCGATCTGGCCTGCGAGCGGCAGCCACACGCGCTCGATCACCGCTACTTCTTTTCCTGCCCGGTACGCTTCGGCTGCGAGACCGCTTTGTTCCGCTTCAGCGCCGCTTATCTCGACATGCCGATCCGGCAAAGCAAGCGCAATTTGCGCCAGTTTCTCGCGCGTTCGCCCGGCGAGTGGATCTTCGAGTCGTTCAGCGAGCAGTTGGTGAGCCATCAGGTGCGCCAGTATCTCGCCAGCACGCTGCCCGATTTGCCGACGATCGAGGCGGCGTCCGCACATTTGCATTGCTCGGTGCGAACGCTGTGCAGGCGACTCGCGTCCGAAGACACCTCGTTTCAGGTGCTCAAGGACGACTTGCGGCGCGACGTGGCGATCCAGCGCCTCACCGACACGCAGGACACCATCGCCGCCATTGGCGCCGATATCGGCTTCGACGACCCCAGCGCCTTTCATCGCGCGTTTCGCCACTGGACCGGCAGCACGCCCGGCACCTATCGCGGGCGCCCCTGAGCGTCGAACCTGAAGCGTGGAGCGCAGGGACGATGCGCCGAACGCACCAGGATCAACCCTGGTAGCCAGCGCTTTAGCTGCCGGAGTCGGGTACGGCATGGCCAGATTTGTCACTAGATGGGCCGGTTTGGACAGTTCCGCAACGGGGCTTTGCCGCTACGATCAAGCGCACATCGCCACTGGCGAACCGGTTCGACAGCCGGCTCGCGCCACGGCTCCCGAGATCCACGCGTCAAAGAAAGGTTCGCCATGAGCTTTACTGCCCCCGTCAAAGACATGCTGTTCGTGCTCAAAGAGCTCGCCGGCATCGACGAAATCGCTGCTTTGCCCGGCCATGAAGATGCCGGCTTCGAAACCGCGCAGGCGGTGCTGGACGAAGCCGCGAAGCTGTGCGGGGAAGTGCTCGCGCCGCTGAACGTGGAAGGCGACCGCGCGCCGAGCAGCTGGCGCGACGGCGAAGTGACGGCGACGCAGGGCTTCAAGGCCGCGTTCGAGCAGTTTGCCGAAGGCGGCTGGCAAGGTTTGCAACACCCCGCCGAGTTCGGCGGTCAGGCGTTGCCGAAGCTGATCGGCACGCCCTGCAACGAGATGGTCAATGCCGCGAATCTTTCGTTCGCGCTGTGCCCGCTGCTGACCGACGGCGCGATCGAGGCGCTGCTGACCGCGGGCACCGAAGAGCAGCAAGCGCGCTACGTGCCGAAGCTCATCTCGGGCGAATGGACCGGCACGATGAACCTGACCGAGCCGCAGGCGGGCTCCGACCTCGCGCTGGTGCGCTCGCGCGCCGAGCCGCAGGCCGACGGTTCGTACCGCGTCTTCGGCACCAAGATCTTCATCACCTGGGGCGAGCACGACATGGCGAAGAACATCGTCCATCTCGTGCTGGCGCGCGTGCCGAACGCGCCCGAAGGCGTGAAGGGCATTTCGCTCTTCATCGTGCCGAAGTTCCTCGTCAACGAGGACGGCAGCCTTGGCGCGCGCAACGACGTGCATTGCGTGTCGATCGAGCACAAGCTCGGCATCAAGGCGAGCCCGACGGCCGTGCTGCAATACGGCGATAACGGCGGCGCGATCGGCTATCTCGTGGGCGAAGAGAACCGAGGCCTCGAATACATGTTCGTGATGATGAACGCGGCGCGCTTCGGCGTGGGCACGCAGGGCGTGGCGATTGCCGAGCGCGCCTACCAGCAGGCGGCGGCATTCGCGAAGGAGCGCGTGCAGAGCCGCCCGGTGGACGGGTCGGCGAAGCAGTCGGTGACCATCGTGCATCACCCCGACGTGCGCCGCATGCTCGCCACCATGCGTTCGATGACCGAGGGCGCGCGCGCGCTTGCCTATGTGGCCGCGGGCCATTGCGATATCGCGCATCGCCATGCGGACGAGGGCGTGCGAGCGCGCCATCAGGCGATCTACGAATTCCTCGTGCCCATCGTGAAGGGTTGGAGCACGGAAATGGCCAACGAGGTCACGAGCCTCGGCGTGCAGGTGCACGGCGGCATGGGTTTCATCGAGGAAACGGGCGCGGCGCAGCATTATCGCGACGCGCGCATTCTGGCGATCTACGAAGGCACGACGGCGATCCAGGCGAACGACCTGATCGGCCGCAAGACCGTGCGCGATGGCGGCGCGGTCGCGAAGGCGCTGCTCGACGAAGTGGCGAAGACGGCCGAGTCGCTCGCGCAAGTCGACGGCCCGGCGGCCGCTTCGATGCGCGCGCAACTTGAGCAGGGCACGCAGGCACTCGCGCGCGTGGTGGATTTCATGCTCGAGAACGTCAAGCGCGACCCGAACGGGACGTTCATGGCGAGCGTTCCCTATCTGAGACTCGCGGGCATCGTGCTGTGCGGCTGGCAACTCGCGCGCGCGTTGCTCGTGGCGCAACGCAAGCTTGCCGACGATCCGTCGTTCTACGGCGCGAAGATCGCGATGGCGCAGTTCTATGCCGAACATGTGCTCTCGCAGGCCAATGGCCTCGCGACGGCGGCGCTGGGCGCACGGGGCGGCGAGGGTGTGCTCGCGCTCGCCGAAGACCAGTTCTGATACTGGCCTGATAGTGGCCGGATGCCGGCCGAAACGGAAAACGCAGCATGAATTCGAACGATTTGATCGCGCAATACGGCCCACGCGAGTCGATGGAATACGACGTGGTGATCGTCGGCGGCGGCCCGGCGGGCTTGTCCGCCGCGATCCGCCTGAAGCAACTGGCACAGGAGAAGGGCGCCGAAATCGGCGTGTGCGTGCTGGAGAAAGGCTCGGAGATCGGGGCGCATATTCTCTCGGGCGCGGTCATGGATCCGCGCGCCATCGACGAGCTCATGCCCGACTGGAAGGAACAGGGCGCGCCGCTGAACGTGCCCGTGACCGAAGATCAATTTCTGTTCCTTTCGGAAACCGGCGCGAAGGCAGTGCCCAACTGGGCGCTGCCCGACAACTTCAAGAACCACGGCAATTACGTCATCAGCCTCGCCAACGTCACGCGCTGGCTGGGTCAGCAGGCCGAGGCGCTGGGCGTGGAGATTTTTCCGGGCTTCCCGGCTGCGGAAATCCTTTACAACGACGATGGCTCGGTCAAGGGCGTGGCGACCGGCAACATGGGCGTCGGCAAGGATGGCGAGCCTACCGAGAATTTTCAGCTCGGTATGGAACTGCACGCGAAGTACACGCTGTTCGCGGAAGGCTGTCGGGGGCACTTGGGCCGGCAACTGAGCGAGCATTTCAAACTGGGCAAGGACGCCGATCCGCAGGTCTACGACATCGGCATCAAGGAGTTGTGGGAGATCGATCCGGCGAAGCACAAGCCGGGTCTGGTGATCCACACGGCGGGTTGGCCGCTGGAGAAAGACACCTACGGCGGCTCGTTCC
>Ga0164242_10008562_pt1 | contig 11094 bp, 10 predicted proteins | sample OricomgcompostMG_FD_108783 | JGI IMG/M metagenome (GOLD analysis project Ga0164242, IMG submission 108783) | Miracle-Growth compost microbial communities from Emeryville, California, USA - Original compost - Miracle growth compost (MG) ...
CTCGGCGACGTCCTGCATCGGCGCCGAGTTGAACCTCTGGACCTCCGGATCGCTGCGCCAGACGAACAGATCAGCGGCGTCGTCCGGTTGCCACTCGCGCAGAACCACCTGGCCGCTGCTGAGCGTCGGGAACGTCGAGAAGTCGAAGGTGTCGGCCACGTCGTCTTTCTAGTCGCCGCGGCCCGTCCCGTCCAGCAATACTCAAAGGTGGAGAGATACCGACCTCGGGTTCCTCATCGGCATGATCGTGGTGCTGGCACGACGAACATCGTCGCCGTGATCATCGGCCCTGTCGGTTGCGGCCGCAACCGACGCCCGGCGCAGACTACGGCCGGCTACCCGGTGAAGTCGCGGACTCCGTAGTCAGGCAGGGCGACCGCCTCGGCCTTCTCGAAGAACATCCGCTTGGCGAGCGGCCGCAGCATCCGGCTGACCATCAGCCGGGTCGATACCACTCGCGCCATGATCGCCGCCCGGGACTGCGGCGCGTAGCTGCGCATCCCGCCCGGCGGCAGCTTCTGTCCGGCGGTCACGTAAGGACGCATGATCTGTTCGTAGCGGCCCAGCGCCTCGGCCAGGTCGTTCGCGCTGATGGCCTCATTGGCCAGGACGTACGCTCCGACGATCGCCAGGCTGGTGCCCAATCCGGTCAAAGGTGTCGGGCACCAAGCAGCATCGCCGATCAGGGCGACTCGTCCGCTGCTCCAGCTTTGCAGCTGGATCTGCGCGAGCGAATCGAGGTAGAAGTCGTCGGCCTGCTCCGCGGCCTCCAGGAGCTGGGGCACCAGCCAACCTGCGTTTGCGAACCGCTGCCGCAGAATTCCCTTCTGTTCCGCCGGATCGCGGCGGTCGTACGTCAGCGGCGGCGAGGCGAAGGCCAGGCTGGCCTTGGCCACGTCGGCGGTCCGGCCGGGCCGGAGCGAGGCGACCAGCCCACCCGGCTCGTTGTACATGCAGTACCAGCCGTCCAGATCGCCGATCATCGGTGCGGTGAACCAGGCCATGTAGCCGCCGATCGGCCGGACCGGATCCGGGCCCGCACCGAAAGCCAGCCGGCGCGTCGCCGAATGAGGTCCGTCCGCGCCGATCACCAGATCGACCTCGACCGTGCTGCCGTCGGACAGCACTGCCTCGATCGCGCCGTCGCGTTGCGTGAGCCGTTCGATCCGCATGCCGAACCGGAAGTGAGCACCGTGCGCGACGCTGTCGGCGACCAGCAACTCGGCAAGTTCGCCGCGCAGGATCTCCAGCTCGGAGATGATCCCGTCGCCGCCGAAGGTCTCGACCGTCATCTCCGTCAGATGTCGTCCGGAGGCGTCCACATCGGCGATCCCGCGTTGCCGCAGACCGAGGTCCCGGGCGGCCTCCATCAGACCCAGCCGGTCGAGGACCACCCGCGAGGCACCGCGAATGTCGACCGCCTGACCGCCCGGCCGGACGCCGTCGGCGATCTCCACCACGGTGACGTCCACACCTGCCGCGGCCAACACCGAGGCCGCCACAGGTCCGGCAATGCCGGCACCACTGATCAACACCGAATCCACCATGGAGACTCCCCCGTCATCGGCACCCGACTGCGCCGTTCTGCCCAGAGTCCAGCAGCATCGACGGTGCGCGTCGACGATTCGGCATCCGCCGAACCGCAGCCGCCCGACCGGTACGGATTCAGTTGACCTGTTGCAGTCTGCCGGCTCCGCTTGCGGTGATCAGCGACCCGGCCAGCGCCGTCTGCCGGTAGAAGACGCGTCGACCGCTCCGCCAGGCCGTGAGCAGTCCGGCTGCTCGCAGGCAGGCCAGATGCTCGCTGATCGTACTGGCGCTCTGGTCGAACTCCGCGGCCAGTTGGGTGGTGGTCATCGGTACGTCCAGGCGGGTCAGGATCGCCGACCGGGTCCGGCCGAGCAGCGCGGCAAGATGATCATCGGCCGGAGTGTCAGCAAGCTGCCTGCCGCGGGACAGCCCTTCCCAGGTGCGGCCGACACCGCGGGCCCCGTACACCACAACCAGATGCTCGGACTCGTCATGATCGATGATCAACTTCGGGTAGCTGAACACCGACGGCACCAGTGTCAGCCGACGACAGCCGTTGATCGTGTTCTGGTCGGCGTGGTGCGGCTTGTTGATCCGGAACAGGTCGCCGTCGATCGTGGTCTCGGGATGGATGCCCTCGAGCAGGCTGTACATGCCGCCGGAGACGATCCGGCCGGCGCGGTGGGCGACGTCGTCCTCCAGCACCGATTCGATCGCCGACCAGTACGGCTCGACGGCCCGACGCCAGAAGCCGTCGAGCGCCGTAGTGATCCGGCGCAGGCCGGCCGCTCCCTGGCGCAGCGTGTCGGCGAGCACGTCGGGGATCGGGTCCTGTCCCCAGACAATCGCCATCTCGTCGGCCATCGCGTCGACGCCGTCCTGCTCCAGCCGCGCCAGCTGGGATTCGATCGTGGCGTGCGTCTCGTCGGCCGCCCGGTAGATGAAGCTCGGCAGCCACGGCCGATCCGGGCACAGCGCGGTCAACAGCCGCAGGTCGACGTCCTGGGTCGCAGTTCGGGCGTGCAGCAGCCAGCGGCGATGGATCCCCGCCCTGGCCGGCTGGTCGAACAGCACCAGCGCCGAACCGAGCTCGGCCAGCGGAGAGAAGTTGAACCGCGTGTGCCCGAACATGTCCGGACTCAGCTGGAATGCCACCATCGTCGTGTCCTATCGGAGGTTCTGTCGAGTTCACTCACGGTCAACCTTCGGAGCAGGTCGCGTCGTAGCCATGATCCTCCCCGGTGACGGATGACTCCGGCCGGGAGATCACCCGTCCGAGGGTCAAGAATTCCGTCCGGACGGGTCAACGCCCGATGATTCGGCCCCTGCCGAATCGTCGGCGGACGGCCGGCGGCGTCAGCAGTTGCACGTCCACGCGTACCACGGACCGCCAAGGTGCCGGGGCTCCTCCCGTGCCCACGCCGACGGCCCGTTCGGCAGGTAGAGGATTCCGGAATCGTCGGTGAATGCACTCCAGCGCTGGAGGAACAGATAATCGCCGTCGGCATTCGCCGAGCAGCCGTAGAGTTCGAAGGCCCCGATGCGGGACGGGCAGCGGATCTGTGAACTCGGCCGATTTGCCTGCGCCACGACCGCCTCGAACGCTCTCTCACTGGCGGCGAACCTGACCCGCAGTGGGACACCCGTGACGGCGAGTACGACGGACCCCAGGACCAGTGCAAGGCCCAGGACCCCGACGACCAGGTCGCGACCACGCCGGCCGTTGGAGCCGAAGCCGGCCAGCCAGATCCCCGGAGCGACGTAGAGGACACCGCTGCCGAGCAGCAGGAGCAGGCCGACACCGATCATGGGAGGGCCTGGGAAGCTGGCGGTCCAGGTCAGCACGCCGGCGAACGCAGCCGCGACCAGGGCCGGGACACGCCACACTCCTCGTGCGCGCGGCCGGGGTCGCGCAGCAGGATCGACGTGGATGATCTGCTCCGACGAGTCGTCGCCGGGCACCGATGCCGTCGTCATAGCGGCAGCGTAGGAAACCTCGTTCGTTCGCGTGGCGGAAACGCAAAGATCACCTCACCGCACAAGATCAACTTGTCGCCCGGCCGGGTAGCATGCTGCGACATGCCCATCAAACTCGAGAACGTCGGCATCGCGGTTCGTGATCTTGACGCCGCGATCAACTTCTTCACCGATCTCGGACTGACGGTCCTCGGCCGCGACACGATCAGCGGTGAATGGGCGGACACCGCAGTCGATCTGGATGGCAATCATGCCAAGATCGCGATGCTGCAGACCCCGGACGGGCAGGGCCGGCTGGAACTGTTCGAGTACCTGCATCCCGAAGCCATCGAGACCGAACCGACCCGGCCCAACGAGATCGGCATGCACCGGGTTGCGTTCTCCGTCGACGACATCGATGAGGCATTGGCGATCGCAGCCAGGCACGGCTGCCATCCGCTGCGCGGCGTCGCGAACTACCAAGGCATCTACAAGCTCAGCTATCTCCGCGGGCCGAGCGGCATCATCGTCATGCTGGCCCAGGACCTGACCCGGTCCTGATCAGGTCCTGACCGTCCGCTATTTGACCTCACGAACCTCCTGTGGCCAACCGCATGCCTCGGCGACCTTGCCCGCCCACATCTTGGCCTGCTCGACATCGGGAACGTCGATCACGGTGATTCCTCCGAGGTACTCCTTGGTCTCGGTGTACGGCCCGTCGGTGATGATCACCGTGCCACTGGTCGCGTCAACGTTGAACGCCTCGTCGAGTTCCTCGACCAGGCCGCCGGCGAAGACGTGCACACCGGCTGCCTTCATCTCCTCGACCACGGCCCGGGCCAGCGGGCCACGACCGGCGAACCATTCCGCGTCGTGGTCGCCCACCCACTGCTGGTTGAAGTAGATGGCGTACTGGGTCATCTCTGCTCCTCTCGCAGGCCACGGACCGATGCCCGCGGCTTCTGGTTGGTCCACGAACGGCGCGAGCCGATTCGGACAACATCCCACGACCGATCCGCTGGTCACTGTCGACCTCTTCGTGCATCATGCTGTATCGACCACCGGCGTGCACCGCTGGGGCGACTGCTCGTGCTTGGGAAGGGCTCCTCGTGAAGTTGCTGCTCACCTCCGGTGGCGTCAGGAACGCCAGCATCCACGCCGCTCTGGCCGACCTGCTCGGCAGACCGGTCGCGGAATGCGATGCCCTTTTCATCCCGACGGCGCAGTGGGGGCAGCCCGCCTGTTCGCCGCAGTCGGTGTGGATGTCGGTCGCCGGTCGGTGGCCCGGTGAGGTGGGCCTGGTCGAGCTGGGCTGGAAGTCCGTCGGCGTGCTCGAGCTCGCCGCACTGCCCAGCATCGGCCGGGAACGATGGGAACCCTGGGTCCGGCAGGCCGATGTGCTGCTGGTCGACGGCGGCGAGGCGACCTACCTGTGTCATTGGCTGCGGGAATCGGGCCTGGCCGAGCTGTTGCCGTCGCTGACCGACACCGTCTGGGTCGGGGTGAGTGCCGGCAGCATGGTGATGACCCCGCGCATCGGCAGGGAGTTCGTCGACTGGTCGGGCGCGTCCGGTGACGAGACGTTGGGAATCGTGGACTTCTCCATCTTCCCTCACCTGGACTTTCCCGGCTGGCCGGACAACAGCACGGAGAGTGCGCGCCGGTGGGCGACCAAGATCGCGGGGCCGGCGTACGCGATCGACGACCAGACCGCCATCTCGGTCGTCGACGGCACGGTCGAGGTCGTCTCGGAAGGCAACTGGGAGTTGCTGAACCCACCGGCATAGCCGTACTAGGCTCGGCGACGCGATGTCAGTCGACTCCGGCCGCGCCCTGGACCACGAGAACCAGGAAGGAAATCCGGTGCAGGCGAGAGGTGGACCGGCTGACCGCCCGAGCTGGAAAGGGGGTGAGCCGATGAACCGGATCCTCCCGGGCACCACGGTCCAGGCCGTGGTGCCGCTTCAGCGGGACGCCGGGCCGGACCGTGAGGTCCGCCGAAGCTCCGCCGATCGTCTGACGACGTTCCCGCGGGGACGCGACCAGTCGGCCCGGACCGGTCGGACGCGTTCCCGCGGGAACGTCGGAGAACCTGAACGTCCGGGAACGTCAGGCCGGTCGGAACACCGGCAGTTCGATGGCGTCGTGAAAACTGCGCCCCATGGCCAGCTCGGTCACCTTGGGCAAGGCCATCAGCCTGATCGAGGCATTGCGTACCGCCAGCTGCAGCCTGTTCCGTGGAGCGAACGCCACCCCCAGCCGGCGGGCCCCTTGCTGCTTCGACTCGACGAACGACGCGAGCCGCGCGTGGTACCGGGGGAACGCTCGCCGATGATCGCCGTCGGCAGCCGCCAGCTCGGCGGCCAGCACGTACGCCTCGACCATGGCGAGCGCTGACCCCTGCCCGGCCAGCAGCGACGGGCATGCCGCGGCGTCGCCCACCAGGGCGATCCGCCCGCGGGTCCAGTACGGCATCCGGATCTGGCTCACCGCATCGAAGTAGAACGTGTCCGCGGAGCTGGCAGGTGGCATGGCCTCGAGGAGCGCGGGCACTTCCCAGCCCGCTCCCGCCAGCCGTTCCCGAAGCAGCTGCTGCTGCTCGGCGACACTGTCCAACGGAACCTGACCGTCATGGCGGACGGTGAACACCGCCATCGTCCGGTCGTCCCGCAACGAGACGCGTACCGCCTGGAAGCCCACCTCGGCGTGCATCATGGCGACGAGTTCGTCCCGTGGCCGGTAGCCGGGGACGTCGAAGACGGACACCACGATGTTCTGATACCGCTCGAAGTCCCGGTCGGGACCGAAGGCCAGCTGCCGGACCCGGGAGTGCAGGCCGTCGGCCCCCACGACCAGATCGAAGTCCTGTTCGCCGCCCCCGTCGAAGGTGACGCGGACGCGATCACCGTCGTCGTCCAGCGTCCTGACCGAGGTTCCCAGCATCAACTCTGCGCCGCCGTCGAGCGCGTCGTAGATCGCCGCAGCCAGGTCCGAACGGGCGATGCTCACGTAGCGCTCGATCGAGCCGACGATGCCGTCGAGCCTCAGCGAGCCGGTCCGCCGGCCGCGGGCGTCGACCGACAGCGCCTTCTCCATGGCGTACCCCTGGCGACGCAGCCGTGGAACGATGCCCATCCGATCGGCGACATCGAACCCCGCACCCCAGAAGTCGATGAGATACCCGCCGCGGCGTAGCGCCGGCGCCCGCTCGACCAGCGTCGGCTCGTGCCCGGCCTGCAGCAGCCAGTACGCCAGCGTCGGCCCTGCGATCCCCGCTCCGACGATCAACACGCGCACGGTCCGACTCCTTCCGGCCCGCTGCACAGCGAACCAGAATCAGTCTGGACCCCACGCCGCGATCCGGCCAGGTCTGGCTCACCGGATCCCGCCGGGTTCACTCGCCGGGTTCACGCGCCGGCCGAGACCGGCCGCGCCCCCTGTGCGGTGACCTGTTTGGTGCCGTCGGGCCCGGCGAGGACGTAGACCAGCGTTGCGATGAAGCCGAGGCTGACCAGCCCGGCCACCAACAGGATCACGAACCACGTCTTGTCCTCCAGGGCGAACGTGTTCACCACGGCACCGACCCAGGCCACGAACTGGCCGACCGAGGCGATGATCAACACCAGTGCCCCGACCGCGGCCATGGTCACCGCGGCGACGACCGACGGGTTGCGCTCGATCCCGACGACGTCGTCACCGCGCATGATCAGGCTGTCGGACAGGGCGGCGATCGCGATGGCTGCGATGATCAGTGCCGCCGACGCCACCAGTCCGAGCAGGCTCCAGACGAAGATTCCCACCACAAGTTTCTTGGACATGGACACTCCCCTGACCTCGAGATCTGCATATCAAGCCTCGTCCACCGCTCAGCGCACACCAGTGGCGAAGGTCCCACCAGGCCAGGGCGGTGTACAGCAGATCCGCAGGTGGACCGGTCAGCGGCTGACGACGAAGAAGATGACGCCGACAACGGCGTAGGTGATCACCAGGACCGCGCCCCTGCCGCGACTGACCCGGCCCCGCCCCAGCAGCACCGCCGGCACCAACACGGCCAGGGCGTACCCGACGAACTCGACCGGCCGGAACACCATCGGCAGCGGCTCCAGCAGCAACGACAGCAATACGACCGCGGGGATCACGAAGGTGGCGACCTGGGCGGCGGAGCTGAGCCCGATCTCGGTGGCCAGCGCGACGTTGCCGCGGGCCGCGACGACCACGGCACCGCCGTGCTCGGCGGCGTTCCCGACGATGGCGATGATGATCGCGGAGGTGAAGAACTGGCCGAGACCGGTGTGCTCGGCAAAGGTCTCGATGGTCCCGGTCAGCAGTTCGCTGACCACCGCCGTGGCGACCGTCGCCAGCCCGAGGGTGACCAGTCCGCGGGTGAGCGACCAGGCGCCGTCGCTGGCGTCGGGTCCGTGATCGCGATGCAGCCGTACCGCGCGGCGGATGTGTGCGGTGGTGATGGCCAGATAGATGACCAGCAACACGCCGGCGATGACCACCGCGTATGTGGTCAGTTCGGCCGGTGCGGATCCGCCGCGATGCAGCACGGACGGGAGCAGCGTCGCCACTCCGAAGAGGCCGGCGGCCAGAGCGACCTGGCCGAGGTTGGCGAACACCGACCGGCGCGACACCCGTGCCGTACGGCCGAACACCAGCGCGGTGCCCAGCACCAGCAGCAGATTGCTCACCACCGATCCGGTGAGCGAGGCCCGGACCACGGTGAACAGCCCTTCGTGCACCGCGAACAGGCTGATCAGCAGTTCCGGTGCGTTGCCGAAGCTCGCGTTGAGCAGCCCGGCCACCACAGGACCGGTGTGCTCCCCGACGTTGTCGGTCGCCTCGCCGATGGCGAAGGCCAGCGGGATCAGCGCCAGCGCGCTGACGATGAACAGAGCCGTGTCGTGCACCCCGAGCACGGCCAGCACGACATCGATCGGGACGAGGATGGTCGCCGCCCACAGGATCCGCCTCGTCACTCCCGCCTGCTCCCTCCCTAGGCCGTCGGCCGGATTGCCGGGGCAACTCTACGGATCCCGTACCGGACGCCGATCCCCGCCCCGTCTGAGAGCGAGCTGAGTGGCGAGCCTAGCCCACCTGCTCGGCGAAGATCTCGGCGAACCGTCCGCCGCGCGCCAAGAGCTCGTCGTAGTTCCCGTGATCGACGATCCGACCGCGGTCGAAGACGTAGATGTGGTCCATACCGCGGAGCGTCCAGGCCCGGTGCGAGACGACGATGGTGATCCGGCCGGCCTTGGTGCGCTGCAACTCGGCGAAGATCTGCTGCTCCGCCTCGGCGTCGATCGCCGACGTCGGTTCGTCAAGGATCCAGATCGGCGCGTCCCGTAGATAGATCCGGGCCAGTGACAACCGCTGCCATTGGCCGCCGGACAGCCCGGCGCCGCCGAACTGCGGCCCGAGCTGGGTGTCCAGGCCCTGCGGCAGCGCGCGGATGAAGTCGGCGGCGTGCGCCGAATCCAGAGCCCGCCAGATCTCGTCGTCGGTCGCCCGGCCATCTGGCCTGCCGATGCGCACCACATCGCGGACCGTGAACTCGTAACGGCCGAACTCCTGGGTGAGCAGTCCGAACATCGCCAATCGCTGCCGGTTCGGCACGGTGGTCAGGTCGACACCGTCGACGGTGATCTTGCCGTCGTCCAGGTCGAGCAGTCCCATGATCGCGTTCACCGTGGTCGTCTTCCCGGCACCGTTGACGCCGACCAGTGCAATGATCATCCCCGGACCGGCCGACAGGGATACGTCGGTCACCGCAGCATGATCACGTCCGGGATAGCTCACGGTGACCTGGGCCGCCTCGATCCCCTGCTCCGGCGACAGCTCCACATGATCATCCGGTTCGCCAGGTACGGAGTCGATCAGCCGCCGGTACGCCGCCACCTTCGGACCGTGGGAGATCAGGTCGCCGAAGGAGAATCCCGCGGACCGGGTGGCCTCGAGTCCGGCCAGCACGGCCACGATGCCTGCGGCGATGCCGGCGCCACCGGCGCCACGCAACACGATCCCGGCCAGGGCCCCGCCCAGCAGGACCGCCGTACCGGCGGCACCGACGGCGTCGCCCCTGATCAGCAACACGAGGATCCGGTCCATGATCGATTCGGCCCTGGCCCGATGCTGGTCGGCGATGTCGGCCACCACGGCTCCCGAGCCCAGCGTGGTCAGTTCGGTCGCCGTGCGGTGGGTGACCAGTTGCTCGACGGCGTAGTTGCTCCGCCGCTCCCAGAATCCGTGGCGGGCGAAGGCCTCGTCCTGCATCTTCGATTCCCAGGCGAAGACCACGAGGAACGGCACCAGCGCTGCGACGACCAGGACGCCGGCGATCGGGCTGATCATCCACACTGTGGCGCACAGGGTGGCGGCGGTGACCAGCGCGGCGATCGAGGCGATCACCGATCCGACCAGATGCCCGATGTCGAAGAGCGCACCGCGACAGGCCTCGATCAACGCCGTCGTCTCCGGTTGTGCCAGCCGCTGCGGCGGCAGAGCGGCCACCGTGTGCATCAGGTCGTCCTGGTAGTGCCGACGCATCCGGGTCCGTACCCGTTGTTGCGTGAAGTTTGCGGCGTTGCCGATCACCTGGCCGACACCGACCAGCGCGATCAAGATGATCAACGGAGCCACGAAGTCCCTGGCATCGCCGTCGACGGAGCGCACCAGCCAGGACACGGCCAGCACCTGGGCCGACGGCGTGATCGCCAGAACCAGGTGCGCGGCAACGAGTCGGATCAGCCAACCGGGGGCGTGACGCCAGGTCTGTCGTACGGTGAAGGCTCCGGACCGCGCCGCTGCCGCGAACGCTCCCAGCCAGGTCATCGCGGGCGGTGGCTCAGGCTGCGGCTTCGGCACGGCATCCGACCATCGCAGCATCGGTCCGATCGGGCAACCCGATATTGAGTTGCTCCATGATCGGATCTGCATCGGCCGACAGGGACATTGATCGAATCACCGGACTGATCCGTACACCCTCCTGTGAGCGCCCACCAACAGGGACCACGACAAGGAGGAACACTCATGCGCAAGGCCGCTCTGTTAGCCGTGGCCGGCATCGGCACGCTGGTGATCGCCGGCTGCGGCACCTCGATGGACTCCCGGGCGGGGTCGTCGGGACAGCAGGCAGCACCCGGTGGCGCGGCAGGTCAGACGGTCTCGATCCGCGAAGGATCGGGGATCGGCAAAGTTCTGGTCAACGCCAAGGGACGTACTTTGTATCTGGATGATCAGGAGAAGTCGGGCCGCATCCTGTGCGCCAAGGCCGACTGCACCGCGATCTGGGCTCCACTGACCATCAAGGGCAGCAAGGCACCCACCGGGCCGGCCGACGTCAACGACAAACTCGGCACCATCAAACGGCCGGACGGCATCACCCAGGTCACGCTCGACGGTGCACCGCTGTACACGTTCGCCTACGACATGATCCCGGGCGATGTCAAGGGCAACGGGCAGAAGGACACCTTCGACGGCACATCGTTCAGCTGGCACGCCGCCACACCGAACGGTCCTGCCGGAGCTCAGTCGACCGGTGACAAGGGCAAGAACGACGACAACAAGAACAACGGTGGCGACGGCGGCTACGGCTACGGCAACTAC
>Ga0164242_10008563_pt1 | contig 11091 bp, 11 predicted proteins | sample OricomgcompostMG_FD_108783 | JGI IMG/M metagenome (GOLD analysis project Ga0164242, IMG submission 108783) | Miracle-Growth compost microbial communities from Emeryville, California, USA - Original compost - Miracle growth compost (MG) ...
AACAGCCAAAAGAAGGGGTAAGTTATCACACGCAGAACGAATAGCGATTTAGTCGATATCTTTATCGTTGGAGAGCCAAAATCCGGCACCACTGCGCTTGCTCATTTTCTCGACCAGCACCCAGATGTAGATCTTGCAAGGCCAAAAGAGCCGCACTACTTTGCGACTGATTTGATCCGTGAGAGCGACACCTATCACCACGGCAAGCAGCGGCACTTCGAAGTCCGCACCGCCAAGCAATATGCTGATTGTTTTCGCCACTCCGACCCGCGTCACCATAAAGTTGACGCTTCGACCCACTACTTGGTATCAAAAGAGGCAGCAAAAAATATTCATGACTACAACCCCGACGCGAAGATTATCATCCTACTACGCGAACCGGTCTCATTTGTGCACTCGCTCCATCAACAATACGTCAATAACGGTACAGAGGACGAGCCGGATTTCGAAAAAGCCGTCGCCAAAGAACCAGCCAGAAGACACGGGCAAGCCTTGCCTCCACACACCAGAGCCCCGTCACATCTGTTCTATTCAGAGCGCATCAAATATACCGATCACATCCAGCGTTTTCTTGATCAGTTCCCAGAAGAAAATGTCCTCATCCTACTAAATGAGGAATTCGCAGCAGACAATAAAGCAATGTACCGAGAGGTAGTACGGTTTCTGGAGATCGACCCGAATTTTACACCCATCTTTTCTCATATACATGGGAGTAAGGTGCCTAGATATCCCCGCCTTCATCGGTTACTCAATAACAGCCATTTCAAGCAGCTGGTTCGAAAAGTTACCGGATCGCAAAAGTATGACCGTCTAAAACAAACAGCCACCGCAGTATTTTTAAAAAGAAAGCCGAGGGATAAACTAGATCCGGCCTTGCGCCAAAAGCTCAAAAAAGCGTATACTCCAGAAGTGATAAAGATCGCGAAGCTTATCAATCGCCCCGACCTTCGTCACATCTGGAACTATTAATTCAAGTATTATTATGAAAGTTCTTGTTATTGCTTCGACATTTCCGGCACACGATATGGATTCTGTGCCGGCTTTCGTACGCGATCAAATCATAGCCTTAAAGGAAGTGCGGCCAGAGCTGGAATTTTCCGTCCTCGCTCCACATGATAAACGCTCCGACACGCGATCATTTACGAGGCATGATAGCTACGACGAATACCGTTTCCACTACTTCTGGCCGTTTTCCTATGAGAAACTTGCCGGAAGGGGAATCATGCCAGCGCTAAAGGCAAATCCTCTCAACTACTTTCTTATTCCGTTTCTTTTTCTCGGCGAGTTTTTCGCACTGCTCCGTCTAACGCATCGAACAAAACCGGATCTCTTATACGCACACTGGTTTACTCCGCAAGCCGTCATCGCTAGGTGGGTCGGCGCATTCACCAGCACACCTTTTGTTTTCACAACACACGCTTCCGACGTCGATGTATGGCACAAGATTCCCATAGTAGGAAAGTTCGTTGTCAGAAGCAACACCCGCAAAGCTAGACGATTTACGGCCGTTAGTACACGCTCGATGGCAAAGCTGGAACGATTTTTTTCCGAGAAAGAATGGAGGTCCCTCAAAAAGCGCGGGGAAGTTATTCCTATGGGCGTCGATATCCCCTCATCCTCCCTAAAAGGCAGGATAAAGAATAAAACAAGGCAGAAAAGGATCGTTTTTGTTGGCCGTCTCGCAGAAAAGAAAGGAGTCCAGTATCTCTTGCCTGCTTTCAAACAAGTCCATGCGAACGATAAGGACACAGAGCTTATTATCGGTGGCGATGGACCAATGCTCAACGAACTAAAGAACCGAGCCGCCTCGCTTGGCATTTCCAAGTCAGTCTCCTTTCCCGGCTATGTCAGCGGCTCAGCGAAGCAGAATCTTATCGCTTCGGCAGACGTATATGTCGTACCCTCGATTATTACGAAAAGTGGTGATGCTGAAGGTCTGCCAGTTTCACTGCTTGAAGGACTGGCGTACGGAAACGTATGCGTGGCTACCTATGAAAGTGGCGCTGATGATATACTGACTGATGGAAAGAACGGCTATTTGATCCCTCAGAGAGATACAAAAGCGATCTCTGGCGCTCTAAAACTTGCCTTATCTCTTGATGACAAAGAACGTTCTGAGATGAGTATTTCCGCCAAAGAAACTGCCAAGCAGTTTTCATGGCAGAGAATAGCTACCGCATACCACTCGTTTTTATTAAAAGGATCGAAATGATTTATACCATACACCCTACTCTATCGATCGATGTTTCCACGAAGAATCGACGTTATCTTGAGTATTTTAAGAATGAGTACGAACGGGTGAGTAACTTTACGCCCTCAAAGAAAGATCACACCACGATCAAGGTTTTCATAGTCGCGGCATTGCCCCACGAGAAGCCAGGTGATATCTCACGTACGTTGACTTTTAAAAAACTATTCCACTACGAGTACCTTGTCCGTAATCTCGATACAGATACGGTCGAAATATATTTCAAGGATGTCGCGATTGCCAAGGCCTACCGCAATGTCGTGACACTGTTCTTGCAAGCTCAGATCGTCGAGCCAGTCGTATATTATAAGTTACTGGAAAAGAACATCCTCTTTATGCACTCAGCCGGCGTCACCGATGGAAAAGACGGTTACATCTTCCCTGCCTACGGTGGCACTGGCAAGACGACGTTGACGCTCGGCCTGATGGGCGAAGGTCTCCAGGTACTGGGTGATGACCTGCTAATCGTCGAACCCGACAAAAAGCTTGTCCACCCGTACCTACGTCCACTCCATATCTTTACTTACAATGTGAGGACCCTGCGTGATGCAAAGCTGCCTCTCTCTACAAAAACAATCGTTAAAGCAAAAGATATTTTGCGAGTCATCCTGGAAACGACAACCCGTCAGGAGTTTCTCATCTCTACCCGTATCCACGCCGATACCATCTATACCGATTTTAAATCCGGAAAAACGATTCCATACCGTAAAATTAGCTTCCTTAAAAAGACAGGCGATCACGAAAAGATCGCCATCACGAAAGCAAATATCCGAGAGTTGGCCGAAAGGATTCTCGAATCTGAGGACCTCAATGAGAGCCTATATGATAACATTTTGCCAAAATCAGAGAAGCCAAAGGTCGTAGAACTAGAACTAACCGTCATTGAAAATGTCTTACGTAACGTCAAATACCTAGAGTTTATTAATACGCGTTTACTTGACTTCCGTGATCTCGCTAGTTTCAAGCAAAAACTGCTAAGCTAGAAGAAGATGACTCATCTACTCAAACGATTTGAACCCGCCATCAAGATAGCATTTGTTGTTTTGATCATTCTTTTTTTGGTGTTGTACTTACGAGATATTGATTATAGTAAGTTTTCACATATTCATTTAAATTGGTGGCTTCTGACCATTGCGACGCTCATCTCACTAGCATTCCGCTATTGGGGGGTGTTTATTTGGCGATATATCTTGAAGGATCTTGGTGCCCATGACCTGCCACCATTTATAAATCTCTCCGATGTGTACGCAAAAGCCTGGATGGCACGCTATATTCCAGGTACTATCGCATGGATTGCCGGAAAGATTCACTTCGCAAGCAAGTACGGCATCTCAAAGAGCCGCCTTGCCGTATCTTCACTACTCGAAGGGGGTATGCAGATTACCGCCAGCTTAGCAGTCTCATTGCTTATTCTCGGCCTCGATCCACGGCTCAATGTTATCTCAAAGGATATCAAACTAGTGATGGTACTTATCGGTTTGAGCTTTATTATCATGCTCTTCCCGCCAATATTCAATCGAGTTGTCGGCATGATGCACCGTATCGTGAAGCGTCAGCCTGCTGGCAAAGAATTACGCGTAAACGGCAAAGCGATCGTTCGTTCGTTTATCCTCTACAGTATTGGAACACTTATTATGGGTAGCTCGTACTATTTTCTTACAGCCTCACTGACTCACGTGACACCAGATCTATATTTTTATTTTGTCGGTGCATTTACGCTTTCTGGTGCTCTTGGTATGGCGACGCCTTTTGTTCCGAGTGGACTTGGCGTTCGTGACGGTGCACAGCTCGTATTGCTATCGATTATCTTTCCGAAAGAAGTTGCTTTAGTCATTACTGTCTTTAGCCGGCTCTGGTCAGTTGCTGTAGATATTTTGTTTTACTTAACAGCAAAGGTGTTCATGCGAAGCCATAAGGTTTATCATAAATAGAAGACCCATGAAATTACCCCGCCCAACAACTAATACCAGCAGGACTCTTTTACTACGAAAGGTAATTCCTCTTGTTTTTTACCTATTGCTCGCACTCTTTCTATTTCTATACTTGAGAACTATAGATTTCTCCAAATTCAAAGACATAACTTTCGATTGGCCTCCTGTTCTTTTTGGTACTCTTCTAGCTATTCTATTCCGTTATGAAGGAACCTACATTTGGCTTGTCATCTTAAAAGGACTTGGCGCAAAAAACCTTAATGACAAGCCTGGCCTTGCCTACGTTTACGCAAAATCATGGCTTGGCCGTTATATACCAGGCACCGCCCCGTGGATACTCGGTAAAATCTACTTTGCTTCTCGTCATGGTATTTCTAAAAATAAGCTCGCTATCAGCTCCTTGCTCGAGGGTGGTCTTCAAATAACCGTCATCATGATTGTGGCGCTAGTTTTGTTATTTTTTGACAAGCGCCTTGACGTAGTTGATCAGAAGTTTAAGTTTCTCATGCTTATCACGGCTGCCATCTGTGTTATAGCCATGATTCCGCCCTTATTTAATAAAATCATCTCGATCGCATACAAGATACTCCGACGGAAAAATATTGACGAGTCCGATCTTGCAGGCAACATGGTCATACTGAAGGGTTCATTTCTTTATCTGATCGGAGCTTTTATTAATGGGTTGTCCTACTACTACTTAGTGAAAGGATTCTATCCCGAAATCGATTTTAAAGACTCGCTCTTAATTGTGGGAGCTATCAGCTTGGCAAGTTCAGCAAGTATGTTAGCTTTTTTTGCTCCCAGTGGCATAGGTGTGCGATAAGGTATTTTATTAACTCTCATGAGTTTCATCATGCCAACCGAGACGGCTCTACTCATCACTATAGTAAGCCGCTTATGGTCTATCGTGTGTGATGGACTCTTTTTTGCCATCGCCTTGATAGTCATGAAACTCCACACTAAAAAATAACACTGTTACATCAGCTAGTTATTAATGTTAAAATAGACTATATGTCTAATCTACCTAAAAAAATTGCCCGCGGCCTAGTACACGTAGTAGCCGACCCAAGAAAATTTTATTACCGTCAAGTTGCTACTTTCGCAAATAGTATACACAATAAGAAGATCCTGGAGTTGGGTAGCGGTTATGCCGTGCGAGGTAAATATTATTACTCAGCGAAACGCCTATTCCCCGAAGACAACGAGTTTATTCAAAGTGACATCAATAAGAGTTTTGGTCATCCGATCGTAGATGTGACAAAAATGAAATACAGTAATGAATTTGACGTTATACTTTGCCTGAATGTTCTCGAACATGTATATGACTATCAAAAGGCATTAAAGAATATGTACAAAGCGCTAAAGAAGAATGGCCGCGTAATCATCGCTGTACCCTTTAATTACCCACTTCATGATGAACCTGGAGATTACTGGCGATTCACAGAACACGCACTTAAAAATCTACTCAAGGATAATGGTTTCAAGCTTGTCTCGCTCAAACATAAAGGTAAACGCGAATACCCGTTTGGATATTATCTAGAAGCTAAGAAGTAGATTAGAGCTTAATATAGCTTCACTACCTGTATTTCACATTGCCCCGAAGAGGTTGGTGTGCAGTACCGTGCGCTGATTTCTTTTTTATAGGTCACATGACCGAACGTCGCATAATACTGGCCTACCGATTCGCTTTCTACAGAGATGAAGTATTGGACATTGTGTTTTCTTAATTGTGAATGTATTTGGCTATAGTCCTCTTTTGCTTTTGGATTAATCGTACCCTCACTTTTTGTGTCAAGATAATAAGCAAATCCGTTGGAAAAATGAAAACTATTAGCTGCGATTGTTGATCCTGAAGGAATTGCCGCAGCACTCTTCATTCGCACGGATTGAGCATGAAGGAAGTTTTCATTAACCGGCCCAGTGAGGGTTAACCTTGGGCCGTAGTTCAGCCACTCGACAAAAGGCACGAGCAATAAAATGACGACAATAAATCCTTTCCTCAAACCTTTTAATTTTCCAAAGATGCTCCCTGCAGGGATTACACCCGCAGAAAGAAGGAGAACAAATAGCGGCCACAAGTACCGCGCATTTGCCTTTAACACGAGAAAGTAACCAAATGAATAGCATAAAAATAGTATCATCGGGATCAAGACAGATAATTTATCCTTATACGCAGAGCGCTTCAGGCAAAGAACAAGTAATACCGTTAAGAATGCTCCTATCATAAATGGAGAGAGTTCGTTAATCCTGTCTAAGAGTAGGGGTAGGTTCTCAAACCGAGTTTTAATAAAATGCTTAATTCCCCCCACATTCGAAGTTGGAGTGTAATGCTCATACGGTAAAACTGTTGGGTCTTCCCAGGCATCATAGGCATTTGTGTTCGGTGGCGGTAGAAGTTGATAAGTCTCCGGTTGACCAGGATAATTAGGATCATTGGCAGCAGTCGTGTACGCAAATGCTGATCCTATCATAATTTTTCCGTACTTCATGCTCAGAGCCGTCACCCAAGGTGCCATAAGGATTATAAAAAGTAAAGCTGTAAAGATTGGAAGTTTTAAGGTATCGAACTTCTTTATTGATAAAAATGCTTCTCGAACGTTTTTGTGATTCGACGCTACCCTGATCAGATACCAAACGACTAAGGAAAGGAGGAAAAATGGAAGGAGGAAAAGCTTAATAAAAAACCCAAAAATACCAATTACTGCGAGTAAAGCAGCAGCGCGCCAGTCGGCATATCGTGACTCATTTCTTAAGATCTTTTCTACCCCTACGATGCCCCACATAAGACATATTACCCATAGAATTACTAAAGTATCGGGTGTGATCACAGAAGCAGCGCTATAAGCTAGGAATGGCAATAATGTGACCGCATATAGACAGGTAGCCATGAGGCCCTTTTTTGAATATTTCCATACGAACAAACTTGATAGCAGCAAGCATGAAAAAGCAGAAATCACATTTACAAGGAGAAAGGCTTGCTGTCCATTGAGTCCCACCCACAAAGGAATGGCCATTAGCCAGCTCAACATAGGCGACCAATATGCATTAACTGCTGTAGTAAAATGTCCGTGTGCATACTGTTGAGCTATAGATATATAAGAGACACCGTCAGGATTCAAAAGGAACTGATTGTGATAAGCCTGTAAGGCAATTAGGGCCAGGCAAAATAATCCAACCAATGCAACAGATATATATGTAAGAGTACGTTTCACATTCTTAATACTACCCGAAGAGTTTTTAAAAACAAAGTAATCCTGCTTTTTCATAAATATAACCTCCACTCTACCTCGAGAAATATACCTATTAAAGGGAATTGACTTACCCATCCATAAGCAGTATACTTAATTCATTAGCCACCACTAATCTCGATTGGATTTGTATGCAAATCACTAAAAGATCAAAATCAAAAAATCGTTTACGCAAGAGCCTCTTGTTTACTGTTCTAGCCATCATAGTTATCGGTGGCAGCTATCTGAGTTTTGCAAAAAACCACTCAAGCTGGCCCTTTGCTCGGCAACAGGCAAAGGTAGCACCGGCAGATAGCAACACAAACGAGAGCAAAGATGAGGTCGCCCCCTCCACGAAAGCTACCGGAACAGACAAAAGTACCCCTTCGGGCGATCAGTCCTCTTCTCCAAAAACTCCAGTAAAAAACCAATCTAGTAGTAGTTCGTCAACCCCATCGAGCAACAACGAGCTCGATGCTCGAATAACTGCTGCAAGCCAAAATGACTCTGTTCTCCAGATACGTACTCTTATACAGAAGGTTACCTCAAAAGGAAGCTGCACCCTTACCCTTACGAGTGGCGACCAGACGGTCACTCGCAAAGCAGGTATCCAAGCATTGGCAAACTCGTCTACTTGCGAAGGTTTTAACGTACCAACCACCGATCTTTCACAAGGTAAATGGAATATTACTATCCATATATCTAGCGAAGGCCAGGAAGTAACCCTTAAGAAAACTGTTGAAATAACATGATAACGATCAAGCGAGAAAATAACAAAGCGAAGTATCTCACCTTCTTTCCACTAGGCATCCTACTAATGGCCGCATTACTGAGCACCTGGATGAGTCACTCATCATTTGCCTCTGGTGTAACGGGTTGGAAGGCTGGCAATATTATTAGTGATGCCGTCATGACGAATACTACTTCTATGTCAGCCCGTCAGATTCAGTCCTTCCTAAACAAGGAAGTGCCGACATGTGATACGAACGGTACCCAACTTTCAGAGTACGGAGGTCCTGACCTGAACGGTGATGGTAAAGTACAAAGATGGGAGTGGGGAAAGGAATACTATAAACAAACGACGTTCACATGTCTAAAAGACTACAAAGAAAATGGTCTTACGTCAGCACAAATTATATATAATGCCGCTAAAAAGTATTCTGTAAATCCCCAGGTACTTATCGTCTTGCTACAAAAAGAGCAGTCGCTTGTAACCGATACCTGGCCTCTGAATATTCAATATAAAACGGCTACAGGTTATGGCTGCCCAGACACTGCGCCTTGCGACTCCCAGTACTATGGGCTCACTAACCAAGTCAACTGGGCGGCTACTATGTACAACGCAATTATGACGAATAGCTCAACCTGGTATACGCCTTATATTCTTGGGAAAAACTATATTCAATACAATCCAGATTCATCTTGTGGGGGTAGCACAGTTGATATCGAAAATCGTGCCACGCAAGCACTGTATAACTATACTCCCTACCAGCCAAACAAGGCGACACTTGCAGCTGGCTGGGGTACTGCTAGCTGTGGGGCATACGGCAACCGAAATTTCTATCTTTACTTCAACAAGTGGTTTGGTGATCCACGTAATCCGGGCCTAACAGCAATAGAGAACAGGTACAATGCCCTTTCTCTTGCAGACCAAAACGCTTTAGGAAGTATTACTGTTTCCCTTGCTTGTACTATTAAGAACAACGGCTGTTACCGAAGTTACCAGCATGGAGCTATTCTATGGACCAGCCAAACGGGTGCTTGGGAGTCAATGGAGCCGATCCGTGACTACTGGGCGCAGCTTGGTTATCAGGATGGAAAGATGGGATACCCAACCGCAGCTTCACAGCAAGTTGATAATGATATTAATTACCAAAAATATCAAAATGGTTACATTATCGGTAGTGATGATACAGGCTACTGGGAGTCAAAGGGCTCTATCCGTGACTACTGGGCGCAGCTTGGTTATCAGGATGGTGAGATGGGATTACCGACAGGACCGGAAAAAAACCTTGAAAATGGCGGTTGGTATCAAAGCTATCAAAATGGTTACATTATCGGCAAAGGTCCTGGTAACTATTGGGAATCTATGGGACCGATCCGTGACTACTGGGCGCAGCTTGGTTATCAGGATGGTGAGATGGGATTACCTAAGGGACCAATCAAACAAACAGATGATGGTGGCTATTACCAAGCGTATGAGAACGGTTACATTATCGGCAAAGACACTATCGGATACCGAGAGTCGAAAGGCTCTATCCGCGTCCGTTGGGCAGAGCTTGGTTATCAGGATGGAAAGATGGGATATCCGAAGGGCCCTGAAAAGAAAATGCCCAATGGTGGCTATTACCAAGCGTATGAGAACGGTTACATTATCGGCAAAGGTCCTGGTAACTATTGGGAATCTATGGGACCGATCCGTGACTACTGGGCGCAGCTTGGTTATCAGGATGGAAAACTAGGATTACCAATTGGGCCGATCAATGATTCAAGTGGTGAATTCTCGCAAACTTATCAACACGGCACAATATACTACACTAGTAGTAAGGGTGCTTGGGTAAAGTGGTAAGCCAACCTTAATTTTCTATTCGCTTCTTCAGCCGACTAGCGACAAAACCCGGTAACACCCGCCGAGCTATCTCTGCAATTTTGCTTTCATCATAGCGAAGCTTACTCATGATATAGCCGACCCCTAGGCGCCCTTCGGCCAGCTCTTCACGAAGATACTTATTCACCAGGTAATTCGTCCAGTAGCGCGCTTTGTCGTTCCCCGCATAACTGGTATTGCCCTCGGCTCCTGGTCTGTATGTACGGTGGTGATAGTTCGCAAGTGCAAAGCCTGGGTCAAGAAAATCAATGTCGTATTTCTGCAAGAAACGAATGCCAAAATCCCAATCCCCACAAACCGGCAAGTCTTCATCGTAGTAGCCAATCTCGTGAAATACCTCACGTCGGTATATAAATGTAATCGGTGTCATTTGATTTGTTATACATTGACGATACAAATTGATAGCTTTTACTTCCGGGAGCCATCGTTCCGTTTTTATATGTGTTACCGCACCATCGCTATGCAAGTCTTCAGTAATTTTATCGGTACGTACGACAACACCCTTTGCGCTCGTTTCCTCGAGGTGGCCTACTGTTCTCTCTAAAAACTGTGGATGCCAGGTGTCATCATCATCATGAATTGCGACATAGACGGAATCAACACTCTTAATCGCCTTATTCGATGCTGCTTCCATTCCATGTGATTGTTTATTGTGAATTACCTTTATTCTACCCTTTGTAAGACCTTTATACTCTTCAATTAGTCTATCGACTGGCTCGGAATCACCGCCATCGTTGATTATGACATGTACAAAATCCGTATATGATTGGTTGTGTACAGACTTTATTGCACGCTCAAGAAGCTTCGGTCGATCTTTCGTGCGAGTAATTACAGAAACCTTCATAGTATTTACCATTAAGAATAATTATATCGTAAATCAATACAAACTGTTAAAATTATAAGGTATGCAACGCAAAGTCTTCATGGTGATATATGGTCTAGCGACAGATGGTGGGGGTATTACGAATGTCATGATGAACCGATCAATGGCTTTCGTAAAAAAGGGGCTGAATACCTCCATTGTGACTCTTGACGGTGAAGATAAAGCGAGAAAATCAGAGAAGTATTTCAGAAAAG
>Ga0164242_10008564_pt1 | contig 11089 bp, 9 predicted proteins | sample OricomgcompostMG_FD_108783 | JGI IMG/M metagenome (GOLD analysis project Ga0164242, IMG submission 108783) | Miracle-Growth compost microbial communities from Emeryville, California, USA - Original compost - Miracle growth compost (MG) ...
GGGTCGAGGAGCGCTGCGTCGGGGCCGCGCTCGCCGATGACGGACTCGTCGACGGTGATCGCGACGACCTCGCCGAAGAGCAGGTGACCGTTCCCCGCCTCCTCGTGCCGGACGAGCCGGCATTCCATGGCGGCGGGGGAGTCGGCGACCGTCGGCGGGGCGACGACGATCGACGGGCGTCGCGCGACGCCGATCGCGTCGAACTCGCCGATCGACGCCGGGTATTCCGTCGCCGTCGCGTTGATGGCCTCGATCCGGCCGGCGGGCGAGACGTTCACGACGAACTCGCCGGTCGCGATCGCGTTCCGCGCCGTGTCCTTCAAGCCGATCGTCGAGACGAGCAGGATCGGCGGGCGCGTCGAGACGACGTTGAAGAAGCTGTGCGGCGCGAGGTTGTCGACGCCGTCCGCGGAGCGCGTCGAGACCCAGGCGATGGGACGCGGGATGACGAGGCGGTGGACGAGCGAGTCGGCGTGCTCGGCGAGGGCCTCGCCCGTGTACTCGGTGCGCGTCATCCTTCGAGCGTACGGGCGGGATGCGTGCATGTCCGGGGTCGAGCCGCTCACCACGGGGTCCGGTGCTCGCTCACCGGCTACGGCAGCGCCCAGCCGCCGTCGCGCTCGATGACGAGCCCGTCGCGCCCGAGCCCCGCGAGCACCGCGTCGACGCGGGCCGGGTCCGCGTGGATCTCCTCGAACGCCGCGCGGGGCAGCACCCCGTCCGTCTCGCGGAGCAGGGCCATCACGCGACCCCGGAGCTGCCGGTCGCTGCCCTCGAAGCGGGGCGCGGCGCGGCGACGCGGTCCTTCGTATGCGGGGTAGCCGGCGGCGCGCCAGGCGCAGGCGTCGCGGATCGGGCATGTGTCGCAGTCGGGGCTGCGCGGCGTGCAGACGAGCGCGCCGAGCTCCATGACGGCGACGTTCGTCACCTTCGCGTCCTCGGCGTCCTCCGGCAGGATCGACTCCATCAGGGCGGCCCCGCGCCGCGCATTCACCGGCATGGTCTCCTGACCGAGCAGGGCACGGGCGAGGACGCGGCGGATGTTCGTGTCGACGACGGGGACGCGGAGACCGTATGCGAACGAGGCGACGGCCGCGGCCGTGTACGGCCCCACGCCGGGCAGCGCGAGGAGCGCCTCGAGGTCCGGTGGCGGGGCGTCGTCGTGCTCGGCGGCCATGACGGTCGCGGCGGCGTGGATCGCGAGCGCTCGGCGCGGGTAGCCGAGGCGGCCCCAGGCCTTGAGGATCTCGCCCGCCGGCTCCGCGGCGAGCGCCGCCGGGCTCGGCCAGCGCTCGATCCATTCGAGTGCGACGCGGGCGGCCCGCTCGATCTGCGTCTGCTGCGCCATCACCTCGATGAGGTAGAGCGCCCACGGCGTCATGCCGGGCCGGCGCCAGAGGAAGTCCCGGCCGTGGGCGAGGTACCAGGCGCTCACCGCCGGCGCGAGGCCGTCCGCCGGCGGAAACAGGAATTCAGGGGGTGCGGGCTGGATAGTGTGCTTGGACGCCAACGTTTTCCTGTTTCAGCGCAGCCCGGCGAAACGCCGGACGACCTCGTCCGGCGGGATGAACGTCCCGCTCGCCTCGACCTCGTGGACGAGCGCGACGATCGCGGCGTTGATCGGCGCGCTCCGGCCGATCGACGCGGCGACGCGGACCGTCGCGCCGTTGAGGAAGTCGATCTCCGTCTTCCGCCCGCGCCGGATCGACTGGAGCGTCGAGCCCGGGTTCGGGACCGTGCCGAGGCCCGCATTCACCCGCAGCGGGAACGCCTGTCCGATCCACAGCGGCGCCCACGCGACGATCGACATGAGCCGGCCGGGCGTACGCTGCACCGTCGCGAAGTGAGCGCCGGACGCGAGTGCGATGCGGGCGGTCTCGCGCATCGACGCCGTCATGATGCGCCGCAGTCGCTGGTCCCCGATGACCTCCTGGACGGACAGGCCGGTGATGGCGGGGAGGCCGTTCACGTGGTTGATGAGGAGCTTCGTCCACTGGGCGCCTTCCATGTCGTCGGTGACCTCGAGCGGGACCGCCGACCCGATCGCAGTGACGACGTGGTGCAAATGCTCCGACGTGCAGCCCGGTCCGGCGCCGATGATCGTCGGCAGGCCGGCGGTGATGAACACCTTGCCGGGCTCGAGGTACGACGCCGCGAAGAGCGCGAGGCCGCCGAGGATCGGCGAGTCGGGGAGGAGCGAATGCGCGACGTCGAGCCCGCCGAGCCCGTTCTGGACGACGAGGAGGGGAACGCCCGCCAGGAGTCCCGCGTGCGGCTCGAGCGCGGCGCGGGCGTCCTGCGCCTTCGTCGTGAGGATCGCGAGGTCGGGCCGCTCGGTGAGCAGCTCGCCGGCGCGGACGTGCGAGGTCCAGGCGCCGAAGCCGCCGCTGAAGTCGAGGCCCCGCTCCCGGATGGCGGCGAGCTGCTCGCCGCGCGCCGTCACCTCGACATCGTGTCCCGCGTGCTCGAGCAGCGCGGCGAACGTCCCGCCGACCGCGCCCGCACCGATGACGCCGACCTTCACGACTCACAGCCTAGGTTCTCCACAGGAGGGCCGCCGCTCGGCGGCCGTGCGTCGGGGGTCGGTGCGAGCATGCCGCGATGCAGCTCAAGCTCACGCTCGCCCGCGACGATGGCACGCGCGATGACATCGTCGTGACGGGCGATGGCGCCCTGACGATCGCCGAGGTCGCACGGGCCATCGCGGAGCGGGTTCCCTGCGGCGCGGTCGTCGATGCGTCGGCCCGTGTCACGCTGCGCCGGCTCGCGTCGACCGGCGATTCGGGCGAGGAATGGGTGCGCCTGCCGCCATCGGCCTTGGTGAGCGAGGGGCGGCTCGCCTCGGGGGCGACGATCGCACTCGCGGAGCACGCGGCGGTCGCCGGCGCTGATGCGCCGGCAGCCGTGCTCGAGGTGCGGAACGGGCGGCAGCGGGGCCGCTCCTTCCCGCTGCCGCAGGGATCATGGACGGTCGGTCGCCGCGGTGCGGACGTGCGGATCGACGACCGGTACATCTCCGGGCGTCACGCGCGCCTCGAGGTCGCGGATGACGTCGAGGTCGTCGATCTCGGGTCGGCGAACGGGATCCTCGTCGACGGCGAATACGTGACGCGGGTCGTGATCCCCGTCGCGCAGACGCTCACGCTCGGAGCGACGGAGATCCGGATCCGCATGCTGCCCGGCCGGTCGCGGGACCCGGCACGAGCGCTCGGTCCCGTCCTCTTCAACCGCTCGCCGCGCGTCGAGCCGCGATACGCCGGCGACACGTTCGTCGCTCCGTCGCTTCCCGTGCCTCGCGATCCGCCGCCCGTCCCATGGCTCGCCGCGACGGCGCCGCTCGTCCTCGGCCTCGCGATGGCGCTCCTCACGGGCAGGCCGAGCGCGCTGCTCTTCGTGCTCCTCTCGCCCGTCATGCTGCTCGGCGGCTTCCTCACGCACCGACGGCGCGAGCGCCGAGGGCTGCGCGACGCGGTCGCGCGCGTCGAGTCGGCGATCGCCGCGCTCGAGCCCGAGATCGACCGCGCGCACGCCGAGGAGCGCAGAGCCCTCGAGGCCGAGGCGCCGCCGGCGGCGGAGGTCGTCGAGGCCGCGCTCGCTCGATCGTCACTGCTGTGGACGCGACGGCCCGAGCACCGATCGTTCCTGACCATCCGGCTCGGCACTGGTCCCGCGCGTTCGCGCTCGACGATCGAGGCGCCGCAGTCCGGCGAGGCGCTCCCGGACATCCGGATGCGGCTCGACCATCTCGTCGCCCGGGTGACGGAGCTCGCGGCTGCGCCGATCGTCGAGGACCTGTATGAGGCGGGAGCCCTCGGCTGCGCCGGTCCGCGAGACCGGGCCGTGCCCGCGCTCGCCGGCATCCTCGCTCAGCTCGTCGGCCTCCGCTCGCCCGCGGAGCTCGTGATCGCCGCACTCGTCTCGCCGGCATGGTCGGATGACCTCGACTGGCTCAAGTGGACGCCGCACGCCTCCTCACCGCATTCCCCGCTCGGCGCCCATCCGCATCTCGCCGACACCGCGGCGAGCGGCGAGGCGCTCCTCGCGGCGCTCGAGGAGGTCGTGGGTGAGCGGAGTCCCCGTGCCCGGCCGATGCGTCGTGGCTCGATCGGCGCTCATCCGGTCGCGGCCCAGGGGGAGGGGAATGCCGGGACCGGCATCGAGACGCCCGTCCCGATCCCCGCGGTCGTCGTCGTGATCTCGGCGGACGCCCCCGTCGATCGCGGGCGCCTCGTCGCGCTGACCGAGTCGGGACCTGACGCCGGCGTGTTCCCGGTATGGGTCGGCGAGCGGGCTGCCGACCTTCCCGCGGCCTGCCGGACCCTGGTCGAGGCTCGCCCGGGGCGCGACGCGACCGTCCACGGCGTGGTGTCGTCCGTGCGCCGCGGGGAGCGGCTCGAGGACGTCCGGCTCGAGACGATCGATGCGGCGACGGCGATGCGACTCGGATGCGCGCTCGCCCCCGTCGTCGATGCGGGTGCGTCGCCGACGGGCGACACCGATCTGCCGCGGGCCGTCGCCCTGAGCGAGCTCCTCGGGCCCGAGCTCTTCGATCTGCCGAGCGCGGTCGAGGAGCGCTGGCGGGAGAACGACTCGATCGCCGATCGAGGGAGGGCGACTCGGCCGGCGCGGCGAGACGGCCGCCTCCGGGCACTCGTCGGATCGTCTCGCGGCGAAGCGATGTCGCTCGACCTTCGCGCCCACGGGCCGCATGCCCTCGTCGGGGGGACGACGGGCGCCGGGAAGAGCGAGTTCCTCCAGGCATGGGCGCTCGGGATGGCCGTCGAGCACAGTCCTGAGCGCGTGACGTTCCTCTTCGTGGACTACAAGGGCGGCTCGGCGTTCGGCGACTGCGTGCGCCTTCCGCACTGCGTCGGGCTCGTCACCGACCTCAGCCCTCACCTCGTCCGGCGCGCGCTGACGAGCCTGCGGGCGGAGCTGCACCGGCGTGAGCGACTGTTCGAGCGGAAGGCGGCGAAGGAGCTCGTGGAGCTCGAGCGGCGCGGCGACCCCGAGGCGCCGCCCGCACTCGTCATCGTCATCGACGAGTTCGCGGCGCTCGCGACGGAGATGCCCGAGTTCGTCGACGGCATGATCGACCTGGCCCAGCGGGGACGCTCGTTCGGGATCCACCTCATCATGGCGACGCAGCGTCCCGCCGGCGTCATCCGGGACAGCCTCCGGGCGAACACGAACCTCCGCATCGCCCTCCGGATGGCCGACGCGGCCGACAGCCTCGACGTCGTCGGGACGGATGACGCGGCCGGCTTCGACCCATCGATCCCCGGCCGCGCGCTGGCGAAGATGGGGCCGGGGCGCCCGCGCCCGTTCCAGTCGGCCTATACGAGCGGCTGGACGAGTCCCAGCGCATCGCGGCCCGAGCCGGAGATCGCCGCCCTGCGCTTCGGGCCGGCGACGCCGTGGCCGCGCCCTCCCGCCGCCGCGACCGCCGTCGACGAAGCCCGCGGACCGAACGACCAGCAGCGCCTCGTCGAGACGATCTTCGCCGCGGCGAAGCGAGCGCGCATCGCCGCGCCACGGCGGCCATGGCTCGATGCGCTTCCCGCCGTCGTCGGGCTCGAGCCGCTCCTCACCGGCGACGACGCGGCGATCGCGTTCGGGATGAGCGATGAGCCGGGGCAGCAGCGGCGGTCGCCGGCTGTGTTCCGGCCCGACGTCGATGGGCACATCGCATTCACCGGCACCGGCGGGAGCGGGAAGACGGTCGCGCTGCGCACCCTCGCGGCGGCGACCTCGGCGACGCCCGATGGCGGTCCCGTGCACGTGTACGGGCTCGACTTCTCGGCGGGCGGTCTCCGGACGCTCGAAGCGCTCCCGCACGTCGGCTCGATCGTCCCGGGCGACGACGGCGAACGGGTGCGGCGGCTCCTGCGGCGACTGCGATCCGAGGTGGAGGATCGCTCCGACCGCTATCCCGCCGCGGGCGCATCGACCATCGTCGAGTACCGCCGGCGGGCGCGGACGGCGGGCGAGCCCCGGATCCTGCTGCTCGTCGACGGCTTCCCCGCGTTCCGGGAGGAATGGGAGCTGGTCACGGGCCGGGCGGCCTGGTACGAGGTGTTCCGGAATGTGCTCGCCAATGGCCGACGCCTCGGCATTCACGTCGCGCTGACCGCCGATCGCGCCGCATCCGTGCCGAACGCCGTCATGGCCGTCACCCGGCGACGCGTGCAGCTCCGGGCGGCGGACGAGGACCGGGGCGCCTCCGGGGCCGGTCGGGACCTCCTCGGCGCCGATCCGCCGCCGGGTCGCGGCATCGTCGACGGATTCGAGACCCAGATCGCCGTGCTCGGCGCGGAGGTCGCGGGCTCGACGACCGTCGACGAGGCCACGGCGCTCCGCGACTTCGTCGCGGGTCACGCGGCCGCGATCCCCGCAGCTCCTCCGATCGAGTCGCTGCCCTCGAGCATTCCCGCCGCGGAGATGCCCGAACGGATCGGTGAATGCGCGGTCCTCGGCATATCGGACGAGACGCTGGCGATCGCCGGCTTCGATCCGACGGGGGCCTTCCTGCTGACGGGGCCGCCGGGGTCGGGCCGATCGAACGCGCTCGCCTGGCTCGTCAGATCGGTCCGCGCATTCGATCCGGATCGGATCTTCGTCCACCTCGGCGGGGACCGCTCGGCGCTCGGCGATGATCCGATGTTCGCGCGATCCGCGAGGGACCCGGATGCGGCGGCCGGACTCGCCCGCGAGCTGTCGGCCACCATCCGGGACGGCGATGGCGACCGCATCGCGATCGTCGTCGAGCGCATCGCGGAGTTCCTGCAGACGCCCGCGGATCCCGCGCTCGTCGAGCTCATCCGGCTGGCGCGCCGGCACGGGCTGCTCCTGATCGCGGAGAACGAGGTGTCCGGCTGGACGGGGTCCTGGCCCCTGCTCGCGGAGGTGAAGAGCGCTCGTCGCGGGCTTCTGCTCCAGCCGGACCCGATGGACGGGGAGGCGATCCTGCGCACGCCGGTGCCGCGCGCGCCGCGCTCCGAGTTCCCGCCCGGGCGGGGAATCCACGTCGAGACGGGACGCGCGATGCGCGTGCAGGTTCCTCACATGCTCGACGCTTCGGTAGTTGTCCACAGAAACGGCAGGCGCGGTTTGCCGTCCCGATCGCCGCACCGATAGCTTCGCGCGTCAGGCGGCGATCGCCGCCGACGAGGCGATGGGGGAGTCATGAGCATGCGCGTCGGGCAGGACCCGGATGAGGTGGGCCGGCTCGGCGCCGACCTCGGCGCCGCGGCGGGCACGTTGCAGTCCCTGCGTCAGGAGGTGTCGGGCCTCATGGGCGGCACGACGTGGAGCGGGCCGGATCGGGACCGCTTCGAGAGCGAATGGAGCGGACCGACGGCGTCGCTCATCTCACGCGCATCGGAGGCGCTCGAGGAGGCCTCTCGCGCCGCCTCGGCGAGCGCGCAGCGGCAGCGCGTGGCATCCGGGACGGCGTGATCGTGGCAGGGGAAGGGAGACGACGATGACCGGATTCCTCGGCATGGTGCCGACCGAGGTCGACGCGCTCGCGAACGCGCTCCGGCGGAAGGCGGACGAGGTCGACCAGCTCACGCAGTCGATCACCGGGAGGCTCGAGGGCACGAGCTGGGCCGGTGCCGATCGCACTGCCTTCGAGCAGCAGTGGTCCGGCGAGCTCGCGAACGGCCTGCGCCAGCTCTCGCAGACGCTGCGCGACACGGGCGAGGTCGCCGCCGCGAACGCGCAGCAGCAGCGCGATGTGTCGGGATCGTAGGCCGCCGTGTTCCTCCCATCCGCTGCGACCGAGCGCGCCGCCGTCGAGGTGCGCGCCGTCGCAGCGCAGATGGCCTCCGCGCTCGATGAGCTGACCCGGCTCGGCGGGTGGTCGGGCGCCGACGCGAGATCGTTCCGGGCGCGCTGGTCGGTCGAGGTCACCGAGCCGCTGGAGGCCGCCGCGGCCGCGCTCGATGGGATCGAGCTCGACGAGGTCCCCTCGCTGCTCGGAGCGCTGTTCCATGTCTGAGCGGGTCGGACTGGACCCCGACCTCGCGGCCGGCATGGCGAGCGTGCTCTCGCGCGGGATCCTGCTCCTCGACGGGATCGTCGACGAACTGATGCGCACGATCCGCGCCTCGGCGGATCCGCTCGATCGGGCGCTCGATGCCGGCGCTCCCGTCATCGCGCCGTGGTCGCTGCCGATCGCCGTCGCCGGGCTCCGCCACCTCGGGGAGGCGGGGAGGAACGCCCTCCAGCTGATGCGAGAGCTCGGCGAACGGGTCGAACGGCAGCGCTTCGCGTCCTCGGCGGACGACGCCTCGTATGGACTCGGCTGGGTGTCGCTCGCGCGGGCCGGAGCGCTCTACGGCGCCGCCCGTCGGGACCCGGCCGTCCTCGAGGACCTCGCGCCCTCCGCGGTGGCATCGCTCTTCCGGGCGCTCACGACGAGGCAGGCGGAGGAGCTCCTCGAGGCGTGGCCGGTGCAGATCGGTCGCCTCGAAGGAGCGCCCTACGCGCTGCGGGATGCGGCGAACCGCGCAACGCTGCAGCATGCCCTCGAGGAGGCGTCCCTGCCCGCTGACAGTCCTCGCCGCCTCGCCGCGGAGCGCACCGCGCAGGCGCTCGACGACGCGGCGGCCCGCGGTCTCGGCCCGGTCCAGCTCGTCGTCCTCGACCTCCCCGAGGACGGGGCGAAGACGGATATGCGTGCCGCGATCTCCATCGGGGATCTCGACCGGGCCGAGGACATCGGCGTCATGGTCCCGGGCATGAACTCGAACGTGGAGGGCTCGATGCGGAGCCTGACGTGGAACGCGGGGAACATGCAGCTGGATTTGCGGAGCCCGGCATTCAACAGGTCAGAGGTGCCGACCGCGGTCGTCGGCTGGATGGGGTACGAATCGCCGACCGAGAATCCGCTCGACCCGGATCGCTTCGTCGGCGGCGATCACCTTGCCGATGCTGGGGGCGAACAGTTGAACCGGTTCCTCGGCGGGATCGACGTGACGAATGCGAACGCTCGGGTCACGGTCCTCGCTCACTCGTATGGCACCCGGCTGGCGACCTATGCCCTCTCGACGGGTGGACGCGCGGACGCGCTGGTCATGTACGGAGCACCCGGGGTAGCAGAGGGCATCGACACTGCCGTCGAGATCGCAGGCGTCGGGGACGGCCGCGTCTATTCGACGAAATCAGCCGGCGATCTCCTCGGCTCTACCGGGAACGTCATCGACGACGCCATCCGCGCGGGAGCGACCGGCGCATGGGGGAATCTCGGAGTGGACGTCCTCGGCGAGGAGATGTCGGATCTCGACGGGCGCCCGAATGCAGACCCGAACGACGCATCGTTCCGGGCCAAGGTCTTCGCAACTCGGGATACGCCTGGTCATGGATTGGGCGAGGAGGGCGGGAGCTATTCGGGGTACTGGGGTCCGCCCGGCACGGATTCGCTCGACAACGGCGCCCGGATCATGCTCGGGTTGGAGCCGGCAGCATGAAGCGGAGAGTCTGCGCCGTGAGCGGGATCATGCTGACCGCTGCACTGGTCGGTTGCGCGGCCGGCAAGGGCGCCGAATCGAAGAGTCAAGGGGCGCTCGCCGGCATGTCTGATGTCGTCCACCGTCTGACCGCGGAAGTGGGCGGGGACTGGAAGCAGCATGTCGCGCCGTCGACCGGGCCGTGCAGCACCGGCGGCACTCAGCGTGGACTGGAATGGGCTGACGACTGGGATGGTGAGCGTGTCGACCTTGCTCGGGCGCTCGACGTCGGCGAGCGAATTCTGATGGATGCGGGATTCGAGACGGAACGGCAGCCGGGGCCCTATGGGGCCAGAGTCCACGGCAGCTCCGCCGACGGTCGCAGCATCCTCCTCGACATCGGGAACAACGGCGAGGCCCTCCTCGATGCCCGTAGCGCCTGCTTCCCCGACCCGGACGCCGGCTCGTGAAGCCGCTCCGGACGTTCACCTCCGATTTCTTGATTCATTCAAGAAAATAGGCGAGAATAGGGGGGTGCCGATGTCCGATGCCCCGCAGCAGCTCCGGGAGGCGAGCCTCCGTGTCACCCGGCCCCGGCTCGCCGTCCTCGAGGCCGTCCACGGGCATCCGCACGCCGATACGAACACCGTGATCGAGGCGGTGCGCGCCGAGATCCCGACGGTCTCCCATCAGGCGGTCTACGACTCGCTCGAGGCCCTCACGGCCGCAGGGCTGCTCCGCCGGATCCAGCCGAGCGGGACGTTCGCGCGCTACGAGACGCGGGTCGACGACAACCATCATCACCTCGTCTGCCGCGGCTGCTCCGCGATCGTCGACGTCGAGTGCGCGAGCGGCGAAGCGCCCTGCCTGCACGCCTCCGAGGACCATGGCTTCGCGATCGACGAGGCCGAGGTCATCTACTGGGGCCTGTGCCCCGACTGCGCCGCGAGCGCCGCGATCGCGGCGGCGGCCCCCGCGCATTCCTGAACCATCCCGAGCCTCCGAACCGATTCCCGAAAGGATCAGTCATGACCGACGACGCCACCTGCCCCGTCCCGCACGGCGCGCAGATGCCGCATCCGAGCCAGGGCGACGCCAACCACCAGTGGTGGCCGAACAAGCTCAACCTGAAGATCCTCGCGAAGCACTCCGACAAGTCGAACCCGCAGCCCGATGTCGACTACCGAGCCGCGTTCGAGGCGCTCGACCTCGACGCGGTGAAGGCCGACATCAAGGCCGTCATGCTCGACTCGCAGGACTGGTGGCCGGCCGACTTCGGCAGCTACGCGGGCCTCTTCATCCGCATGGCCTGGCACTCCGCCGGCACCTACCGCGTCCAGGACGGCCGCGGCGGCGGCGGGACCGGCCAGCAGCGCTTCGCCCCCCTCAACTCCTGGCCCGACAACGGCAACCTCGACAAGGCCCGCCGCCTGCTCTGGCCGGTCAAGCAGCGCTACGGCCGGTCGCTGTCCTGGGGCGACCTCATGATCCTCGCCGGCAACGTCGCGATGGAGGAGGGCGGCCTGGCGACCTTCGGCTTCGGCGGCGGCCGGCCGGACGTCTGGGAGCCGGACGACGACGTCTACTGGGGCCCGGAGACCGAGTGGCTGAACAACCCGAAGCGCTACGCGCCGGAC
>Ga0164242_10008565_pt1 | contig 11089 bp, 11 predicted proteins | sample OricomgcompostMG_FD_108783 | JGI IMG/M metagenome (GOLD analysis project Ga0164242, IMG submission 108783) | Miracle-Growth compost microbial communities from Emeryville, California, USA - Original compost - Miracle growth compost (MG) ...
CGCACCTCGATCCGGCGCATCCCCAGGCTGGTGTCGGTGATGTAGCGGACACGGTCCTCGGCCAACGGGGCGAAGAACGACGGCCAGCCGCAGTGGCTCTCGAACTTCTCGTCGCTGCGGAACAGTTCGGTGCCGCAGGCGCGACATCGATAGACGCCCTGGGTCTTGGTGTCGGTGTACTCGCCGGTGAACGGTCGCTCCGTCCCCGCCTCCCGCAGCACGTGGAACTCGGCCGGGCTGAGCAGTTTGCGCCATTCCTCTTCGGACTTGACGACCTTGCCGACCATGGTGGCCGGGCTGGTCGCCGGGCTGGTGTCGGCGGGATTGGTGTTCTGCTCGGTGGTCATAGGGTTTCCTCCTTCGCGGGTCCTGACTGGACCCACCGGATGCAACACGATCATCGCCCTGTTCGTTCCGGCAGCCCACCCCTAGCCTAGGGACATGTCCAAGAGCCAAGCCGCGGTCGTGGTCGCCGGCGGTCGCGAGGTCCGGGTGACCAGTCCCGACCGGGTGGTCTACGAGGCGACCGAACGGACGCCCCAGGTCACCAAACTCCAGGTCTGCGAGTATTTCGCCGCCGTCGGTGAGCCCTTGCTGGCCGCGGTCGGGGAGCGGCCGACCGCAATGGAGCGCTGGCCGGACGGCTGGCGGGAGGGGATGCGACTGGCCACCGGCCCGCAGGACAGGGAGGGCGACGGGTTCTACCAGAAGCGGCTGCCCAAGGGTGCGCCGTCGTTCATCGAAACGGTCACCGTCACGTTCCCCAGCGGCCGGACCGCGGACGAATTGTGTCCGACCGAGCCGGCGTCGCTGGTCTGGGCCGCCCAGATGGGTGCGCTGACCTTTCATCCGTGGCCGGTACGGCGCCCCGACGTCGATCACCCCGACGAACTGCGGCTGGACCTCGACCCGCAGCCGGGCACGACTTTCGCCGACGCGCGACGGGTCGCCGGAGTCGCCAAGGAGCTGTTGGAGGAACTGGGCCTGCGCGGCTATCCCAAGACCAGCGGCAACCGCGGGGTGCACATCTATGTCCGGATCCAGCCGTCCTACAGCTTCGAGGATCTCCGGCACGCGGCGATCGGCTTCGGCCGCGAACTCGAGCGGCGGGACGACCGGGTGACGACCGCGTGGTGGAAGGAGGAGCGCGGCGAACGCCTGTTCCTCGACTACAACCAGAACAACCGGGACCGGACCATCGCCAGTGCCTGGAGCCTGCGGGCCCGGCCGGGCGCGCCGGTCAGTACGCCGATGACCTGGGAGCGGCTGGCCGAGGTCGACGATCCGCGGGAGTTCAACCTGTTCACCGTCCCGGACTATCTGGCCGACGGCAATCCGTGGGCCGACATGGACGACCAGGCATTCTCGCTCGACCCGCTGCTCGACCTGTGGGAGACGCTGCCCGGCGGCGAGCTGAACTTCCCACCGGACTATCCGAAGATGCCCGGTGAGCCGCCGCGGGTGCAGCCGAGCAAGAAGGTCGCGGCGCACTGGGACGCCGACGGCAACCGGATCGAACCCGAGCGGGCGCGGGACTGATCGCCTGCGACACCGGATCGGAACTCGGTTCAGCGGGGTTCGGCGCACAGGTAGCGCAGTAGCAGCGTGCTGTCGTCGGCGCCGAGCGCGTGTTCCAGCCGGAAGCGGTCCTCCTCGATCTGGTCGCCGAGGGTCGTTCGGGCCGACGGCCCGGCGATCACCATCGGTGACAGGGTGAGACACAGCTCGTCGACGAGTCCGGCCGCGTGCAGTTGTCGGTTCAGCCGCGGGCCGCCCTCGCAGAGCACGCGGCGAAGCCCCCGGTCGGTCAGCTCAGTGATCAACTCTGGCACCGGCAGCTCGCCCGCACCGTCGAATTCGATCACCTCGACACCTGCCGCGAACTGCGGGCGGCCGGCCCGGGAGGCGCGGCTGGTCAAGATCAACACTGGGCCGCAGTCCTTGCCTGTCGCAAGATTCTCGGCAAGATCACCACTGGCCGAGACGATCGCCAGGGTCGGGTACGGCGCCAGCCCGAGCTTCTCCCGGATCGCGACCTGCCAGTCATCGAGATCAACAGCGCGGTAGTGCTCGGTACGCGCCGTTCCCGCGCCGACCAGGACAACGTCGGCATGGGCCCGCATCAGGGCGAAGACGGCACGGTCGCTGGCGGTGTTGATCGTCCCCGATCGACCGTCTCGTCCCTGCACGGCCCCGTCCAGCGTGCTGACGAAGTTGGTCCGCACCCAGGCCCGGTCGCCCGGATCGGGGTGGGCGTACAGCCGGCTCAGCTCGGAGTCGGTGATCCGGGCGGGTTCACGCCCGGCGGCGGTCAGCAATCGATAGGTCGACACGGACCGACCTTAGCCAGCAGCCGACGATCGGAGGTCAGGCGCTGACGGCCGACAGGTGGCGTACCGGCTGATCGGTCAGCAGCGGCTCGAGATCGACGAGATCCATCGCCGAGACGACGTAGCGGCTGATGATCGTTTCGACCAGCTCCGGTTCGGCGCCCAGCGGCGCGGACACCGCTCGTGCGCCGGCGGCCAACGCCAGCCGCGACTGTTCCCGGTAGTCCTCGGTCGGCGACAGGTACCAGCTGCCGACGGCGATGTGCCGACGGCCCTGGGCGATCAGGGAGCGTACGGCTTCGGCCGCCGACGGACCATGATCGGAACCGAACGCGGTGACCGACGGCAGCCGGTGGTGGGCCGACCACAGCCGGGCGCGGCGGGCGATGATCGCATGACTGCGCGGATCGTGTCCCTGTTGGTCGGAACCGCCGTCGGCCAGGAAGACCAGGCCGTCAAGATCATCGATCCGGCGGCGCCGCAGTTCGTCACGCAGCCGGCGGTCGACCACTGAGAGCAGTCGGGTGTCCGGGCCGATCGGCTGCGAGGCGACCACCTGCAGACCCGGATGGGCGGCGCGGATCGCGGTGAGCAACGCGGTGAGCTCGGCGCCACCGCTGAATGCGTCGGACAGGCTGAGCGGCGTGAGGACGACCTCGGTCACTCCGCGTTCCACCAGCTTGTTGATCACTTGCAGTGCGGTCGGCGGATTGTCCAGGAAGGCCGCGTGCACGTCCAGACCGGGACGAAGTTCGGTGACGCGGGCGCGCAGCGACTGGCTGACTTCGGCGACTCGCGGGTCGCCGCCGCCATGACCGACGAGGATGAGGGACGGCGCAGTCATCGTGCGTCCTTTCTTGCGGGAGAACTCATGGCAGATCCCTGCCCAGTAATGCGGCGGTCAGCGCCTTGGTCCGGTCGACCGATTCGTCCAGCGGGACCACCGCGGTGTCGATGACGAGTTCGGCCGTTGTCGGCGTCTCGTACGGATCGTCGACGCCGGTCAGACCGGAGATCTCGCCCCGGCGGGCCTTGGCGTACAGACCCTTGACATCGCGCTGTTCGGTGACTTCCAGCGAGGTGGAGACGAAGATCTCGGCGTACGGCACGTTGTGGTCGGCGTGGTCCTTGCGGACGGCGTCGCGGGCTTCGGCGTACGGCGCGATCACCGGGACCAGGACCACGACGCCGTGACTGGCCAACAGCCTGGCCACGAAGCCGATCCTGGTCACGTTGATATTGCGGTCCTCGCGGCTGAAACCCAGGCCCTTGGACAGGTACGGCCGGACGTCGTCGCCGTCCAGGACGTGGACGTCGACCCCGTCGGCGCGCAGGTCGTCGGCCAACGCGTGGGCGATCGTCGACTTGCCCGCCGAGGGCAGCCCGGTGAACCACAGCGTTGCGCCGGCGACGGATTCCGGGACCGGGTTGGACGGCCGGGCCAATCCGGTGGACAGGCTGGGCCCGGTCGTCAGTTCCGGGGTCCGGGTCGGCTGGGGCTCGGTCATGGTCAACTCCGTGGTCGGGGTCGGGGACGGGGTCACAGCTGGATCCCGCATTCCGTCTTGCCCGTACCAGCCCAGCGCCCACTGCGGGAGTCGGCGCCCGCCAGCGGACGACTGGTGCACGGTTCGCAGCCGATCGAAGGATATCCGTCGGCCAGCAGCGGGTTGCTGATCAGCCCGTGCTCCTCGGCGTAGGCCGCCACCTCGTCGTCGGACCAGCCGGCGATCGGTGCGATCTTGATCTTCTTCTTGGTGGAGTCCCAGGAGACGACCTTGGTGCCGGCCCGGCGGGCGCTCTGGGTGCGGCGGATCCCGGTCGCCCAGGCGGCGTACGGCTCCAGCGCACGGCCCAACGGCTCGACCTTGCGCATCTTGCAGCACAGATCGGGGTCCCGGGCGAACAGGTCACGGCCGTAGATCGCGTCCTGTTCGGCGACGGTGAGCTCCGGGGTCACGTTGACCACGTTGACGTCGAAGATCTGCTGCACCGCATCGCGGGTGCCGATGGTCTCGACGAAGTGGTAGCCGGTGTCCAGGAAGATCACGTCGAGGCCCGGCGCAGTGCGCTCGGCCAGATGGATCATCACGGTGTCGGCCATCGAGGAGGTGACCGCCAGTCGGCGGCCGAACTGTTCGAAGCCCCAGGCCATGATCTCCTCGGCGGGGGCGCCCTCCAGGTCGCGTCCGGCCCGTTCGGCCAGCTGCTGCAGCCGGGTCTCGTCCAGTTCGGCGGCCCGGCCGATGACCGGTCGGGTCTGGCAGACGGTCATCGCGCTCCACCCCCGCCGGGATTGACCAGGCCGAGGAAGCTGACCGAGAAGGCGCGCAGGCAGCTGTGGCACTCCCAACCGCCGGCCTCCCGAGGGAACAGCGTCTCCTCGCTGCAGTACGGGCAGTAGGCGATCGGCTGCCGGCCGCTGTCGGGGCCGGTGGCCACGCCGCCGGCGCCCACCGGCTCGGCGCTCACAGCAGAACCGCCTCGTCGGCCCTGGCCACCCATTGGGCGAACCGTTCGCCTTCGTCCCGGTCGGCGAGATAGGCCTTGGCCACGCGTTCGACGTAGTCCGGCAGCTCGTCGGCGGTGACCTTGTGGCCGCGGAGCTTGCGGCCGAAACCGGCGTCGAGGCCCAGGCCGCCGCCCAGGTGCACCTGGAAGCCCGGCACCTGGCTGCCACCGGGGCCCGGCACCAGTTGGCCCTTCAGCCCGATGTCGGCGACCTGGATCCGGGCGCAGGAGTTGGGGCAGCCGTTGATGTTGACGGTGATCGGGGAGTCCAGGTCACCCAGCCGCCGTTCCAACTCCTCGACTAGATCCTTGGCGCGGGTCTTGGTCTCGACGATCGCCAGCTTGCAGAACTCGATCCCGGTGCAGGCCATCACCGTGCGACGCCAGGCACCGGTCTCTGCGGACAGACCCAGGCCCGCGAAATCGGCGATCAGGCCGTCGACCTCGGATTCTTCGAGATCCAGCACCAGAAGCTTCTGCATCGGAGTGGTCCGCACCCGGTACGACCCGTGTGCTTCGGCCGTGTCGGCGATCCGCGCCAGCGTTTCGCCGCTGACCCGGCCGGCGATCGCGGTGAAGCCGACGAAGTAGCGGCCGTCCTTCTGCCGATGGACCCCGATATGGTCACCAGGTGAGACGGGCGTCTCAGGAGCCGGACCGTCGACGAGCGGTCGGTGCAGGTATTCGGTCTCCAGCACCTGGCGGAACTTCTCCGGGCCCCAGTCAGCCATCAGGAACTTCAGCCGGGCGCGGCTGCGTAGCCGGCGGTAGCCGTAGTCGCGGAAGATGCCGATCACACCAGCCCAGACCTCGGGCACCTCGGCCAGCGGCACCCAGGCACCGAGCCGGACGGCGAACATCGGGTTGGTGGACAGCCCGCCGCCGACCCACAGATCGAAACCCGGCCCGTGCTCGGGATGGTTGACACCGACGAAGGAGACGTCGTTGATCTCCGGCACCACGTCCTGGCTGGGATGGCCGCTGATCGCGGTCTTGAACTTCCGCGGCAGGTTGGCGAACTCCGGGCTGCCGATGTAGCGCTCGTTGATCTCCCGGACCGCCGGGCTGCCGTCGATGATCTCGTCGGCGGCGATCCCGGCCACCGGGGAGCCGATGATCACCCGGGGAGCGTCGCCGCAGGCCTCGGTGCTGTCCAGTCCGACGGCCTCGAGCCGTGCCCAGATCTCGGGGACGTCCTCGATCCGGATCCAGTGCAACTGGATGTTCTGCCGGTCGGTGATGTCGGCGCTGCCGCGGGCGAATTCGGTCGAGATGCCGGCGATCACCCGCAACTGATGGGTGGTCAGTGCGCCGCCGTCGATCCGGACCCGCAACATGAAGTAGCGGTCATCCAGTTCCTCCGGCGCCAGTGTCGCGGTCTTGCCGCCGTCGATCCCCGGCTTGCGCTGGGTGTAAAGGCCGAACCAGCGGAATCGTCCGCGCAGGTCACCCGGATCGATGCTGTCGAAACCGCGCTTGGCGTAGATGTTCAGGATGCGAGACCGCACGTTCAGCGGGTTGTCATCCTTCTTGGACTGCTCGTTGGGATTCAGCGGCTCCCGGTAGCCGAGGGCCCATTGGCCCTCGCCCTTCTTCCGGCCGACCTGGCGACGCTGGCCCGCGGCCCGGGTCGGTCGTGCTGCCCGGTTCGTCGGTGCCGTGGTCTGGGTTGTCATCGCGGTCCTCGGGATTCGTCGTGAGTCGGATTGAGCGGGATCGAGCTGCCGGTGCAGATCGAAATGCTGTGCTGGGGTGGGCCGTCCCCGGTGCGAAGCACCGCATCCGCAGCAGGTGCACACCCGTACCGGACGAGTGGTCCCGGACTGCATCACGCGCTAGGCAGCGCGTGGGCCGGGTGGGATGCCGTGGGGGGATTCAGGCAGAAAGCCGACACATCATCGACTCCGTCAGGGCGAAGTCGACGAACCGGCGTACGACGAAGGGGCCGAGATCGAGTCCGATTCCGGCCGGCGCCTGGAGGGTCGCCCGCCGGGCCCGCATCCCGGAAACCGGGCGGGACAGTTCGGGCAGCGGCGTACGCATGGGTCAAGACTCACGCGTAGAGCCCTGTTCAGGCAAGCCCGGTTCCGAATCCCGGACTTTCATCTCAGCATGCGGACGAACCGAGGGGGGTCATCGCGGTTTTCGCGACCGGTTCAGTGGTTGTTCCGAAGCCGATCGATCGCCGAATTGAACGCCGCACCGATCAGTACGGCGAGCGAGACGACGTAGAACCAGAGCAGCAATGCGATCGAGGCGGTCAGCGGTCCGTAGATCGACGGGCCGTTGGCGGTTCGGCTCAGCCAGAGCCGGAGTGCCCAACTGCCTCCGATCCAGATGATCAGGGACAGGGCCGTACCGGGGACGCCGGAGCAGATGGTGAACCGGCGGGGCAGCGAGACGTCGTAGAGGGTGAGCAGGAACACCGACGACCCGGCGAGGACGACCGGCCAATAGAGGTCACCCAGCCAGTGCAGCGGATGGGGCAGGGTCCGGTCGATGAATCCCGGCCCGGCAACCACGAGCGGGATCAGCACCACGGCGAACAGGATGAACACGACATACAGCCCGAAGGACAGCGCCCTGGTCGCGAGGAAGTTCCGGTGGTCCCGATAGCCGTACATGATGCCGATGGCGCCGACGAAGACGTTCAGCGCCCGCGATCCCGACCAGAGAGCGATGACGAACCCGATCGAGATCACGTCGGCCCGGCCACCGGCCAGCACATCGTCGATGGTCGGGCGGATCACCGTGTCCACCGTGGGCTGGGTCAGGACCTCCGAGGCCAGTCTCAGCAGCTGATCGCGGGCCTCGTCGATGACCTGGGGGTTGATCCCGGCGGTGACGAAGCCGATCGCCCCGGCGGCGGCGAAGATCAACGGAGGCATGGACAGCAGAGCGAAGAACGCCGCTTCGGCCGCCAGCCCGGTTGCCCGATAGCGGAAGGTGATCCCGACGGTCGACCTGACGACCTTCCAGATCGTGCCGAGGGGGCGGCGCAGACGCGGAAACCAGCGGTCGGGCCCGGGGCGCCCGATTCCGGTCTGCATGGACCAAGGCTAATGACGTACCGGACCCGAATCCGGGATTGCCGGCGGCACGGTTGGGGTTCGCGTCATCCGCTCGTGGTACGGCAATCATCCGAACGGCGGACGCGATTGTCAGATCGGGGCAATAATCTACACGGCAAGATGTGCATGGGCGTTCGGAGACCTCGGTGAGCATTGCTTTGTCAACGGTGCACGGCTCCGCAGTTCGAAGTCGGGACGCGGCGATCCGGTCCGTGTCGAAGGCAGACTGGGTGACCGCCGTGATCCTCACGGCCGGCCTGATCCTCACGACCGCGTTCACGGCGGGCGAGCGGCCGATGCCTCTCACCGGTGCCGTGATCAGCTGCCTCGGGTTGCTGGCGCTGGTCGGCCGGCGGTATCGGCCGGTGCCCGCCGCCGTCGCCACCAGTGTGGTGGCGATCACCAGCGTGGTGACCGCCCCGGACGGGATCAAGGCACCTGCTCTGATGGCGGTCGCGCTGGTGGCGTATTCGGTGGTCCGGTACGAGTCCGGTGGACGGCTGGTGGCCGGGGTGCTGGTCTGTGTCAGCGGCGTGGCGATCGGCCGTCTGGCTCTCCCGGAATACCGGTCCCACGGCGTGACGGCGACCCAGTTGGAGGTCGTCCTGGTGCTCCTTCCGGCGGTGGCCGGCGCGTTGGTCAGGGTACGCGGGCTGTTGGCCGATCTGCTCGATCCCGGATTCCCGCACGGCGACCCTCGTCGCGTTCCGCCCGCCGGGAGGGCGGTCGAACGGAGCCATCCGGTCGACCGACTGCTCGATGTGGGCCGATCCCTGCAACGCGGGGTGGAGTTCAGTCGGACCAACCGGGACCGGGTGCTGGTGGCCATTGCGGCCGGGCTGGTCGTGTTGGTCGTGTTCCTGCATGGCCTGCGCCACTCGAGGATCCTGGTCGATGAGCCGCTGGCGCGGGAAGTCGCCACGATCGTTCTCGGCATGATCACCGTCGGCTCACTGGCGCTGATCGGCCGCCGGCCCTGGCCGGCGCTGCTGGTCGCTCTGGTGTCTGCGATCGCCTTCACCGGGACGGCGACCCTGCCGCACACGTACAACAACGTCATCGGTGGGGTTGTCGTCATCGGGCTGCCGTTGATCCTCGGCGGCTTGCTGCCGAGGATCCCTGGGTTGGTCGCGCTCGGCACCTGCCTGGCGGCCATCGTGGTGATGCGCCTGGTAGCCGAGGTGGGCGTGGACACCTACAACGCCGCGGACAGTTCCGAGGAGGTGCTGTCGTCGCTGGCGCTGGCCGTCGGTGCCTGGTCGACCGGACGGGTGCTGCGCCGCGGCGCGACCACCGGCTGGATCCGGAGTACCCGGCCGGTCCCGGCGATGGATGACCGGCCGGAGCCGATGCTGTTCCCCGAGGCCGAGGACCTGATGCTCGCGGCGGCCGTGCTCGGTCTGCGGCCGACGACGATCCGGGTCGACGTGCCGCCGACGGGCGAGCCGGTCGATGCGCGCAGTGCGGAGGTGGTCCGGCAACTCCTGGACGAGGCGTTGGCCAATGCCGCACGGCATGCGCCCGGCGCCGAGCTGACGATCACGATGCGTCCGAAGGGGGCCGCGATGCGGATCGACGTGGTCAACGGGCCGGCCGTCGAGGATGTCGGTGAATCCTGCGGTCCTGGTCGGGGAATACCGACGCTGGCCGCGGGAGTCGCCGACGTCGGCGGAATGTTGTGGGTCGGCCCGGCGGCGGGCGGCTTTGCGCTGCGTGCCAGGGTTCCGCTCCGCGACCTACCGGCGGTCGGTGAAGCCGGCGGGGATGTCGCCGATGCTCGCGCCGGCGATGACCGGCTCAGCGCTGCGGGAGCGACGCGAGTCCGCTGAATGTGCCGGCCGGCGTCGTCACGGTCACCGCCTGGCTGACACCGTCCAGCACCGCGCGGGTGATCACTGTGGCGGCGGCGGCCTGGAGGTCGACCAGCGCCGCGATCCGGCCGGCGGGATCGCTCGGCAGCGGCCGTGCTCCGGTCGCCAGGGCGAAGATCGTGTCGCCGTCGGACAGCGTGTGCACCGGGTCGAGGGCCCGGGCCAGGCCGTCATGGGCGCAGGCCGCCATCCGGGTGGTGTCGGCCACGTCCAGGGCGGCATCGGTGGCCACCACAGCGATCGTGGTGTTCAGGCCGTCCGCTGCGCCGGGCCGCAACTCGCCGAGCCGGCCATCGATCCCGGGGAGCCGGGGCACGCCCCTGGCGTTCACCACCGCCAGTGCGCCGACGGTGTAGCCGCACGGTCCCGTGGTGACCAGCGACGCCGTACCGACACCGCCCTTGAGCCGACGTCCGGCCACCAGCGCGCCGGTGCCGGCTCCGACGTTGCCGCGGTGCACCGCTGCATGATCACCTGCCGCATCGGCGATCTGTGCGGCCCGATATCCCCAGTCCTCCTCCGGGCGGGCGGTGAAGTCGCCGCCTCGACCAAGATCGAACACTGCCGCCGCCGGAACGATCGGCACCACCCGGTCCGGTCGGCCCATCGATACGCCGCGCCGCTGTTCCTCACACCAGCGTTGGGCGCCGTGGGCGGTGATCAGACCGTACGCGCTTCCGCCGGTCAGGGTGACCGCATCGACGGTGGACACCAGGGTGCCGGGTTTGAGCGCGTCGGTCTCGTGAGTGCCCGGGCCGCCGCCGCGGACGTCGACACCGGCGACGGTGCCGGGCGGTGGCAGCACAACGGTCACCCCGGTGAGGTAGCCGCCGTCAGTGCGCTGGACGTGACCGACCCGGATGCCGGTCACGTCGGTGATGCTCGGCGTGGCGTCGCGGCCGCCCGCTGCGCTGTCGGTGATCATGTCGGTCCTTCGGTGGCGAAACTGCTCTGCAGCGTCGGCAGGGCGCCGATCAGCCGGGCCGTGTAGGGATGTTCCGGAGTGCTGTAGACCTGCTCGGTCGGCCCGCACTCGACGATCCGGCCGGACTGCATCACCGCGACCGTTGTGCACAGATGCCTGATCACGTTCAAATCGTGGGAGACGAAGACCAGTGTCAGGTGATAGGAATCGACGAGGTCGGCGAGCAGGTTCAGCACCTGCGCGCGGACCGAGACATCGAGTGCCGAGACGGCCTCGTCGGCCAGCAGGATCCGCGGTTCGGTGATCAATGCGCGGGCGATCGCGATCCGCTGCCGCTGCCCGCCGGAGAACTGGTGCGGGTACCGGTCGGCGGCTTCGGCG
>Ga0164242_10008566_pt1 | contig 11089 bp, 5 predicted proteins | sample OricomgcompostMG_FD_108783 | JGI IMG/M metagenome (GOLD analysis project Ga0164242, IMG submission 108783) | Miracle-Growth compost microbial communities from Emeryville, California, USA - Original compost - Miracle growth compost (MG) ...
AACCACGTTTTCATCGAATGTACCGCTTTCAAATATATTGTAAGACATTTGGTAATAACAGCTCATTTCACACCCAATAAATCGGCATTTATACACATAAATATCAAACAGCATTATAAAAAACTAAAAGGAGCACTGCTTGTAACTTTACTTTTACCAAGCAATGATACGCGCAGTGCTCCTACTTAAATTCCTCCAAAAACTTAACTTTTCTTCATTTGCTCAACTAAGCCCCTATCCTTTTTGAGCCAGCTCAATCATGGCGGACAGTTCCTGGACTGCCGCGTCATTACCGCCCCCGAATCCTGTCAGCCTAAAGCGGATTTTCCCAGCTGGATCAATCACAAATTTTGTCGGGATGCCACTGATGCCGTATTTATCTACCACCATATTTTCTTTTGGATCTGCAGGCTTGCGGTCAAGCAGCACCCTAAAATCATAATGATTGTCTGTAATGAATTTTCTGACCTGCTGATCTGCATCTTGAGATTTCTCCCAGGTATCGATAAACAAAAAGGCCACATCTGGATTATTTTTATATTTATTAACCGCCATTTGCATGGCCGGAAAGGATCTTTTACAAGGTCCGCACCAGGTAGCCCAAAAATCCAGGATGACCGTTTTGCCCTTATAATCCGCCAGATTGACTGTTTTACCGTCCAGATCCTGGATACTAAAATCCGTTGCCGGCAAATCAAGCATGGTCTTAGGCAGTTCCTCTAGATACTTAGCGTGCAATTGCTCCATGGCAGTTTTTAGATAAGCATCAAAATCTGAGGCCTGCCCACCTTTTACCTTGACGTAAAGACTTTTCAGCGCTTCTTTTAGCTCATCAGAACCGGCACCGTTTTTAAGCGCCTCATCTCCCACCTCAAAAGCTTTCTGGTCATGACCGGTCTTGCTCAGGGCCTGCATATAGGTCAGATAACTGCCGGGAGAATGTTCCTTTCTGGCCGCAAAGGACTTTTCAAGTATAGGCAATGCCTCCTTATAATTCTCCTCTTTCAGCAAGATAGCGGCGTAGCCTTCCAGATAACCTGGATAGCCCACTGCCGCAAAGGCCTCGGGCCCTTTAGTTGGATGCTGATTATAGAATACTTCAGAGACGCTTATGGCTTGTTGATAAAGCGCTTTGGCTCTTTCTAGCTGTCCTTCACGCACCAGGTTAGCGGCTGCGCCGCCATAACCTTCCCCCTTCCAGAACTTTGTTACAATCTTACTGGCAAAGGCGATGCCCTTTTCATAATCGCCATTTTTTATATAATTACCGGCTATGGAGTTACAGATATAATCATACACAATATTATCTCCTTCGTCTAGCAGCTTTCCTGCAGCGTCTTTTTTCATGGGGATATCTGCCAGGAGCTGATTATACATGGCTTCCTGCTCAGCGGGATCCGTCGCCTGATAAATGGCCTGGGCACGGTCATTTAAGACGGTAAACCCCTTCGGGAACTGCTTTTTAATCTCAGCAGTCAAGGAATCGCTGCTGCTCTCCTGACCCAGAGATTTTAAAAAATAAGCGCTGTAGGCCATTTGCTTTTCATCATGGCTACCGGCAAGCTGATAAGCGGTTTTTCTGACCTCCAGTCTGTCTTGGTCGGTATTGCTTTTAAGTAGCTCCCGGACCCTGTTTTGTATACTATCCAGCCGGGCAGCCGCTACTGCTGCGCGGTCCTTAGCGGTGTCGCCTGAATTTTGGGCGTGCAGGGCACTGCTAAAGCCCGGGCAAAGCCCGAGGCCTAATAACAGGCCACCCCAGACAGTTACGGATAACAGCTGTTTACGGTAATTCGCTACTACGACAGTACTTTTTTGAAAACCGCTTGTTTGTATTTTACGATTGAATTGCATTGCTTGTTTAATTTTTATTTTTACGAATAATAAATATTTCCATAAGTTGCCGTTTTGAGACTGACTAGGCTTAGCTGGTCGCTGCCAGCGCAAGGCGGCCTTGCTGATCGTCACCCGCGCTTACGGTTTCGCGTTGTTTTATGTATGAACCTGTACTTACTGATGCTTATAACAATCCATTTATCCGGCCCACTACCTTAAAATCCCCAAACTAACTACCATAACCTGGATTCTGTGTCAGGCTGGTATTGGACAGGATCTGGGCGGCAGGAATGGGATAGAGCACATCTGTAGACTGCCAACCCGGTTTACTGCTCCCTAGAATATCGTCTGCTCTGGAAGCCTTGCCTTCCAGGCTAGGCCATCTTTTAAGATCCAGCCAGCGGTGGCCCCACTCCCCAAAAAGCTCCACTTTATCTTCTTGTTGGATAGCCAGCACGAGATCTTGCTGGCTTAACCCGCTTAAAGGTGCCAGATCAGCCCGCTCACGAACCTGGTTTAGATCACGTAAGCTGCCCGTCAGATTATTTTGCTCCGCTCTGGCTTCTGCCCGGATTAAATAAACTTCTGCCAGTCTAAGCATTACATTATACTCATCACCGGTCCCGGCGCGGTCCTTATATTTATGTACATAGTAATAGGCAGTGCCGCCGATCTGGGTCTCGCCCACCCAGGCCTCTTTTCTGCTATCCCCGGCTTCAAATGCCGCAGCCATATCATGATACAGCACATAGGCGGGCAAAACGCCATCAGCTGCCAGAAAGTTGGCGCCAAAGGTGGAGATGCCGGTTGTATTGACTATCTGCCAGATAATTTCCTTGCTGTCTTTACTAAACACCGTATTTAGATCGCTATTTAAGCTATAGGTATTGGTTTGACTTAGTACGTCCGTAGCCAGCTGTTCAGCCTCACTGTATTTCTTTTCAAATAAGTAGACTCTTGACAGCAAAGCCTCTGCTGCATATTTATTAATTCTGGCTCTGTCTGCTGAGGGATAATCCGGCTGCAATAACCCTACCGCGGTCGTCAGGTCTGACTCTATTTGCTGCCAGACTTTATCCGCCGCCGTCCTTGGCAGTTTGGCCGACACGGCTACGTCGGTAGAGAGCACTAAGGGGATATCTCCATAGAAGTTCACCAGATAAAAATACATATAAGCCCGCCAGGTGAGCGCTTCGCCTTTTATCTGATTTTTAAAATCAGCAGACAGACCGCTGGAGCCGTCAATACCCTCTAATGCCTGATTGATCTGATAGATCTCTGAGTAGCCATAACCCCAGATATTATTGCCATTTAAGCTATTATCTACTGAGATGGCGTTCGCTGCAAACTCATCATAACTAGTAGAGCTGCTGCTGTATTTTATATCATCCGCACTTGAGCCAGCGAGGCCGGTATAATAGAGCATGATATAGTTTACATAACTATTGTTGTATAAGCCCGTAATGGCGCTGGTCGCTGCGGACTCTGTGCTAAAGGCCTCCGTCACCCCAATGGAGGTTGTCGGAGCGTCCAGATCCACAAATTTACCGCAACCGGTCAGCGCTACTGCGGCCAGCAGGGCAGCCGTCAGCATTTTAACCGGGAATCTGTATTTATTACTTAGATCTTGATGCATAATTATTTTTTTAAAGCTTTGCTTTTTATTTGGACTTTAATCGGACTTTGAGTGGCCATCACCCTACAGGGTAAGCCACAAATGCTGTTTAAAAAGAAACATTCAGGCCCACCACAATGGTCCTTAGTGGCGGCACGGCCAGGTAACGGCCCGTACCCAGGCCAGAAGGACCACCCGCTACCGTGGTCTCGGTATCCATCTGATATTTATTTTTAGCCAGGGTTAATAAATTCTGCCCTTCTGCATATAAACGCAGCTGGCTAAGGCCCAGCCTGTGCACCAGCTTCTTATCAAACTGATAAGAGACGGAAGCTGTACGCAGCTTTAACCAGGAAGCGTCGCCCCAGAAAAGATCTGAGCTGGCAAAATAATACCCATAGGCGGCGCTAATGGGGGAGCCGGACACGGCAGATGCTGCCGGGAATAATGTCCCCTGATCCCCCGCTTTTTGCCATCTGTTTAGATAAGAGGTGTTTACATTCGCCATGGAAGCCCCCGGAGCACCGCTGACCAATCCATTGGTATACCCTTTTTGATGTGTGTACTGGATAAAGAAACTTAAGGACCAGTTTTTATAGCTGAAGTCATTGCCTAATCCTCCGTAATACGGAGTCCCCAAAGGTGCTATAAAACGATCCGTATTATAGTTAGGCACACCGCTACCGTCAGCGGAGTAATAGGTGGGCATACCGGTCCCAGCATCTACGCCGGTATACTTATATAACTTAGTCAGGCTGATAGACTCTCCAATCACATAGCTACTGGCATAATAAGAGCTTTCCAGACCTGGGAAACTGATCAGTTTATTGCTAGGCAGGGTTATATTAAAATCAGTATGCCAGCTAAAGTTCTGTGTTTTAATATTTTGACTACCAATTGTCAGCTCCAGTCCTTTGTTTTGGATGACAGCTGGCATATTAGTCGTCCGGCTGTTAAAGCCTGACTGCGTTGGCAGGGCTTCATAAGTTAGCTGATTGCCGGAACGGTTGCGGTAATAGCTACCGGTAAAAGTTAACCGATCCTGCAAAAAGCCCAGTTCCAGTGCAAATTCTAGTTTTTTATCTGTTTCCCACTGGATATAAGGATTATAGGCGGTAGAAGTGTAATAAGAGGCCTGACCTTGATAGCTACTGGAACTCATGGAATACAGCGGCAAATAGACATAGTTGGTAATCTGGTCATTACCGGTTAGTCCGTAGCTGCCTCTTAGTTTACCAAAGCTTAAAAACGGCAGCACCTCTTTTACAAAGGATTCTTCTGTAAATACCCAGGCCGCTCCTAAGGCCCAGAAATTACCAAAACGGTTATTAGGCCCAAAACGGGAAGAAGCGTCTCTACGGAAAGTTCCGTTGAGCAGGTATTTATTGTCATAGTTATAGTTCACCCGACTAAACAAGGAGGCAAACTTGTATTTGGCGTCATTGGGATAATAGGAGGTAATGATACCTGCTCCCTGCAGGGAGCCTAAGAGTAAATCACTGCTGTAATTACTGCCCTTGGTAGAGGTAGTGGTAGAGATATTTTGCTGAAAGGTGCCCCCTAACAGCATATTGAGCTTGCTTTTACCCCAGTTTACGGTATAATCTGTAGTTGGCTCAACGATCCAGTTCTCTACTAGATTATCCGAAAAATAAGCCGTACTGGTGGGGTTATAAGAAGGATCCTGAACGGAGGCCGGGCTGGCTGATCGTTGGTTCAGATCAATATGGGTATAGCCTGCACTCAGTTTCAGGTTCCAGTTTTTCAGCACTTCATAACCCATGGTGAGATTGCCGATAACATTATTGGTGACCCCGTGATAGCTCTGTCTGAGATAAGAGAGTGGATTGGTAAAGCCAGAATACCAGATCAGATTACCCACGCTATCTGTGAGCTTAGACGGGTAGTTGGGCGGTAAGGTAACCAGACTTGCCACATCGCTTTTAGGCAGCTCAGAGATCTCATGGGCATAACTGGCAGAAAAATTAAAATTAAACCGGTTGTTTTTAGAGTGATGCCCTAATGAGAACCGGGTAGTCACCCGGTTATTGCCAAAATCACCGGGATAGATTGTTCCGTCATGACGGTAGTTACCGCTCAGCCGGTAACTGGTTCTGTCTGTTCCGCCGCTGTAAGCAATATCTGCATTGGTTATATGGGAAGTTCCGCCCAGTAGATACTTTTGCCAGTCGGTATAGGCATTTTGATCCCAGTCCAGCAGATCATACGGTCTGGATGAAGCATTTTCTGGGTCTACCCCGTCGTTGGCAAAGGCTTCTTTGCGCAGGGTTAAATACTGCCCGGTATTCAGCATGGGGATATAATGGCTGACTTTCCCCATACCGGTATAGACATTCACATCCGTTTTAGAGGCTCCGGCGGCGCCTCTTTTAGTGGTAATCAGCACGACACCGTTGGCACCTCTGGCCCCATAGATGGCGGTCGCGTCGGCGTCTTTTAAAATAGTGATGCTTTTAATATCATCTGGATTAATGGAACTAAAAGGACTGGCACCACCATTGGCGCCACTGATGCCCCAGGCGTTTAGGTTATCATTGGGCGGCTGGGCGCCGTTAAAATTGGTATAGGGCACTCCATCAATAACATATAAAGGGATGGTACCAGAGTTTAAAGAGCTTTTACCCCTGATTTCCATCTGGGTATTGGCGCCCGGCACGCCGTTATTTTGGGTAACCAAGACCCCGGCCACCCTACCTGGCAAGGCTTCCATTACATTGGCAATGGGCTGTCTATCAATCGTCTCATCAGAAATCACGGCGGCGGACCCTGTGTTTAATCTTTTGGTGGTGGTCCCGTAACCAATTACAACGGTCTCATTGAGCTCGTTTTCTGTGGGTTGCATCTGTACGTTGATGACACTTTGCCCTTTAACCTGGATACGCTGCTCCAGATAGCCAACATAACTGAAAACCAGCTCGGCGTCTTGTGGCACATCTGACAGCGAGTAAAATCCGCTTTTATCCGTCATGGTGCCTAGTGGTGTTCCGGGCACCACGACAGATACGGAGGCTAATGGATAACCTAATGGATCGGTCACCTTGCCGGTCACGGTAACGACCTGTTTTTTTGGCACTGCCTCTTCTGCCTGCTGCAACTGACCGGCACCGGCAGGCGCTGGCTCCGTAGCCAGTCTAACGGCCACCGTCTGGCCGATAATAGAATAATCCAGGCCTTTGCCTTTAAAGCAAAGGTCCAGGGTCTTTTTTAAAGAAGCGTCTTTGATATGAACGGATAGCTTCCCTGCTTTTTGTAATACCGCCTGGGTACAGATAAAGCGGTAACCTGTCTGCTCTTTTAAAGCGGTAAAGACTTCCTGCAAAGGGGCATGGTCTACCTGTAAAGTAATTTGTGCCATTCCCCTGGCACTGACCTGCAAGGCCGCGGCCAGTAAAAAAATGCCGATTAGTTTCATGGATAAGATCATTTGGCTTGTTCGGCCCTTATTCTTGGGCCGGACAAACAGCGACAACACTGTTGTAAATTGCATATATTTGTTTGGTTAAGGTGAAAAGGCGCGTTTACGGGTTTTGATGTACTGTATACGAACGCCTGTCTTATTTGATTTTACTTGTTCATCAATAAAATCAAATAGCCAGGTCAGGCTTATAACCTTGACCATCTTTATGGAGGCCGGATCTTGCTGCAACAAGATCTGGCCTTTTTATTAAAATCATATTGGATGGCCTGACTGGATTAAAAGCCCGGTTATCTTCAACCTGCATTAAGCAGAGGACCAGAAAGGAAAAGCATTAAACTGCTGCATAGCATATTATTTCTTTTATTCATTAATTTTCAGTTGATAAGACAGGCGCTGATTTCTTCAGCTATTGATCTGCCTGGCTGCCTACTGAACAGGTATCACATGTAAAGTATTGCCCGTTAAATGAAAGCGTACACCTCCGGTTGCTTCCAGCACCTGTAATACTTCTTTAATAGAAGAGGTTTTAGAAACCGAACCCCAGAACTTGGTATCTACCACTCCTTCATAGACTACGTTCACATTATACCAGCGGGCAATCTGACGCATAATGCCTTTAAAATCGCTCTCGTCCCCAAATACAAATGCGGAGGATTTCCAGGAGATGACCTGCTCCAGATCCGCATGCTGTTTTAAGGCAAGTGTTCCGGTAGCGGCGCCGCCGCTGGTACTGGCCACTGCTTGCTGTCCCGGGTGCAGGGTTAAGGTGGCCTGCTTGCTGGTGACTGCCACAGCGCCTTCCATCAGCGTCACCTTAATATCAGGTTCATCTGTATAGCTATTGATATTAAAATGGGTGCCCAGCACTGTTACCTCCAGGCCACTGTGGTGCACAATAAAAGGTCTTTTGGACTCATGATCTACCTCAAAGTAGGCTTCCCCGTTTAGTATGACCTCTCTTTTATTCAATGCAAAGGCAGTCGGGTATTTTAAAGAAGAACCTACATTGATCCATACCTTCGTTCCGTCTGGCAGTCTCACTGCGACCGGTTGGGAACCTTTTAAAACCCGCAGCTCATTGTATTGCAAGGGGATACCAACGGCCACCGAGGCCTTGCTATAGTTTAAATCATTTTTGCCCCCGAGGGCTACCGTCGCATGGCCGTCACTGGCAATTAAATTACCCGTACTATGCTGACCTGCTAATGCACTATCCAGCACAACTCGTCTGCCATCGGATAGTATCAGGACGGCATGGGCACCAGCTGGGGCATGCAGATCCTGCGTAGCAGTGTTAACTAAACTGGCCTGATCAGTGTTGCCTGCATTTCTTTGATATAGCCACCAGGAACCGATACCTGCCCCTATGACCACGAGTATAATGGCGGCAGCCACCCAGTTAAACCGCTGAGCACCTATTTTGCGTATTTTGCCGGCAGCACGCTCATCAACAACAACATCATCATCATCTCCTTCACATTCAGAAAGATGCGTATGGCGAGGGCCAGAAACGATATTGTCGGAAACGCCAATATTGTCTGTATTATTAGCAACAGCGGTAACATCGGTAGCTGCGCCTGTCACTTCCTTATACATCCGCTCCCAGTCTACCCCGTCTTTATTTTGAGCCGGTGTTGGGCGACTGGCGGCGTCACCTGATATAAGATCTGCAGTAGCAGGAGTCGCTTTTAGGGACATTTCGGACGCCCAGCAGGCGTCCATAAAGGCCTTAAAAACAACTTCCGCCTGCGCAGCATGAGCGCTGGCATCAGTTTCCACATTTTCAGAAGTACCGGCTCTTTGGTCAAAGTCGGCTGCCGGGAGGTCTTCTTGATTGCCTGGCCCTTCTTGAGCACCTAACCGATCTTCCCTGCTTCTCAGAAAATATTGCTCCATGAGCCTAAGAAGCCGGGAGCGGTCTTCTGCTAAGATTACACCCTCGCTATTGAGCGTCAGTAAGCGCTTGATTTCCAATAAATCCTGCTGCGCCTGTTGCTCCTTATTATTGTGCTGTTCTTTATCCATAACTGCTGCTTATGATGACAGGCTACCGGTTATAATGCCTGTAACCCTACCCAATAGACAGATACCTGAAAAGGGAAGATGTACCAGTGGTCATCCAAAAAAAATTAACTTTTTTGTTTTTTGGCAGGCAAAGCATCTAAACAGGCCAAAGAAATCGTCCATGAAAAAACATAAGCAACTACATATCAATACATTACCGACTACAACCATCCAATCAATCAGAAATAATAATAAACAGCAGCAGCAGCAGCGCCGTTTAATAATCCCCTATTTATTTTTCCAGCAGCCAGCTACAGATGCATACAGCCAGATAGGATGCGCCCATTTGACTTTTGATAAATTTAATGGCTTGGTATAAATGGTTCCTTACGGTATTAGGAGACAGATGCAGGGCTGTAGCAATCTCTTCTCTGCTCATTCCCTGCCATTTACTCATGGTAAAGATTTGCTTTTGCTGGGCCGGCAGCTTTTCTATGGCACTTAAGATTAATTGATCACTTTCACTGGCCATCACCATTTCTTCTGTGGTATTGGCCGTATTACTTGCGATGGAGGTGCCGTTTTCAATTAGATCCTGATAAAGCCTGGACAATCTGGCCTCTGATTTATAGTAGCGGTATACTTTTCTGTAAACGGCTGTAAAAAAATAGCTATCCGGGTTTTCTATAGCAGCTAGATTCGCTCTTTTTTGCCAAAGCTGCATAAAAAGCTCTTGAACAATCTCTTCTGCTGCGCTTGCTGACCCGGTCATTTTAAGGACCGCCTTATAAAAGCGCTTATTGTAGGTATCAAAAAATGTCCGAAAGGCAGATTCGTCGCCTCCTGCAACCTGGACAAGTAAAGCCCTCACCGCTTCACTATTGAGTAAGTGAACGGAGGGATTATTTGCAGCCGTCGTATTTAATTTTTTGTCCGGATTCTTGGGGGTCATTCTAATTTGCTTGCCTCGTGCCAAATATAACTTATTGTCCTAAAAAAACTAACAACAAACGTTGGCATTCTTAAGCCCTTTAATCTCTCCCCTTTTTTATCTATTACCAGACGAACTTGCCTGCAATTGTATAAATCACGCTAAAGTGGTCATAATCAATTAGGGAACTAAACATTACATCCCTTACTGCTACAACAACCCTTCTATTTTTGCTTTAATATCCTGTCCGAAAAACGCATAGTGCGGATCTATTACTTTACCATCCTTATCCACCAGCACGACATGTGGGATCCCAGAGATATTAAACTTCTTACATAAATAAGTCCATTGATCGTTATTGAGCCTAAAATGCTCTCCTCTGATATTTGGGATAAAATTATTCCAGGTTTTTAATGGCGAAGTTTCATTGGTGATATAAATAAACTTCACAGGCTTTGCAGTCAGATCTTGCTTAACAGGTTTTATATCTTCTATGGCCTGTCGACAAGGGGCGCACCAGGTTGCCCAAAAATCAATATAAAGTATATCGCCCTTATAAGGCGCTATAATACTGTCAAAAATGGCGTCGGCCTTGATATCGGCACTGGACCTGACAAAATACCCACTCTTACCTTTATTTTGTTCAATTCTAGCAAGCGTTCTGTCGTTAATCAACCCCATTTGGCTACTTAAAAAAGGATCTTTCACCTCCATGCGCATGCGCCTTATTGTACCTGTATCTACTGGTGTAAGTTCCTCCCATACTTTATAACTAAAGTCTTCCAGATACATAAGCTCGCTCATAAATCCGCTTTTAAGCCCATAACCAGCCATCACACTATCCCTGCCATGCTTAACACCTTCCTGGATAGCCTCCCAACCATAGTGATCAAAATAATGCTGAACGAGCTCATTTTGCCTAATTTTCTGTAAAGAATCCAGACCGTCCATTTTTTTACCAAGGCCAGCCACCACCTCTTTTTCCTCCTTAGAATAACTGACGCCCTTTTGGGATAAATTTTTATCTATATTCTTAAATGCAGCACTAAGACCTAAAGATCTAAAAATCTTTAAAAACTTCAAATAATTGACAAAGAAAAAGCCGTTGGAGAACTGTAAAATATCCGGATTATCCATTAAATCGGGCGTTAAAAAACTAAAGTAGGCGACCGGAAGTTCATAATCTGGTACATCCTGATCTGCTGACAGTTTATTATTCTTTCTATAGTAATAGTCAAAATTAACCCCATAAGAAAGCAAGTCT
>Ga0164242_10008567_pt1 | contig 11089 bp, 10 predicted proteins | sample OricomgcompostMG_FD_108783 | JGI IMG/M metagenome (GOLD analysis project Ga0164242, IMG submission 108783) | Miracle-Growth compost microbial communities from Emeryville, California, USA - Original compost - Miracle growth compost (MG) ...
GTCGAACACGACACTGCCGCTCGTTGGCGGCACGACGCCGGTAATCAGGTTCACGAGCGTGGTCTTGCCGGCGCCGTTCGGGCCGATCAGGCCAAGAATCTCACCGTGGCCGAGGTCGAAGCTCACGCCGTCGACCGCCTTCAGTCCGCCGAACTGACGGGACAACCCTCGAATCTGCAACAGACTTGCGGCGCTCATCGCTCTTCTCCCGAACGACCGCGCGACAGCGAGCGCAACCGCTTCACCGCATCCATCAAGCCGCCCGGCATGCCGATCATCACGGCGACGAGAATCAGGCCGAACAGGATCTGCTGCACGTTCACGTACTGCTCGAGCGCCTGCGGCAGCACGACCATGAAGACCGTGCCGATTACGGCGCCGGCCAGATGATCCATCCCGCCGATCACGTTCATGATCAGGAAGTTGAGCGACTGGACAATCGTGAAGGCGCTCGGGTCGACGTACTTCAGCAGGTACACCTGCAAGCCGCCGGCCACACCAACGAGCGCACCCGCAATCGAGAACATCACGACCTTCATCCGGATCGCCGGCACGCCGCTGCATTCGGATACTCGCTGCGCCTCACGGATCGAGTCGATCGCACGGCCAAGTTCCGAAGTCAGGATACGCACGACGATCCCGACGCACAGCACGCAGAAGGCGAGCGCGAAGTAGTAGAAATGCAGCAGCGAATCGAGCCCCGGCACCGGCACGATCACGCCGAACAGGCCGTTCGCGCCACCGGTCAGCGACGACCACTGGATGAAGGTAAGCCGGATCACCTCGCCCACCATGAACGTGACCAGCACGAAATACTTCCCGGCGAGGCGCAGCAGCAGCGGACCGATCAGAAGCGCGACGAGCGCGGGCACCGCGGCGCCGGCCAGCAGGTCGAAAGGAAACACCAGGTGCCAACGCGTGAGCGAGAGCGCGGTCGCGTAGGCGCCCAGCCCCATGAACGCCGCATGCCCGAGCGATACGTGGCCGGTGCGCACGATCAGGTGCAGGCTGACCGCGCCGATCAGATTGATCGCAATGAGAATGCCGAGCGTAAGCGTGAAGTCGTTGCTCCAGACAAGCGGCCAGACCAGCACCGCGAGCGCCGCCCCGAGGCCGGCCAGCACCGCGCCGACGCGGTTGCCGCGAGGTTGCGCGTGCGTGCCGGGCGATTTGAGAACCAATGGATTGGTCATGCTCGCATTGCCTCCTTCGTGCCAAGTAAGCCCCACGGGCGGAAGATCAGCAACAGGATCACGATGCCGAACGACGCGAACGACGACACCGCGGAGCCATAGAATGTCGACACGAAACTCTCGCTGAAGCCGAGCAGCACGCCGCCGAGCGCCGCCCCCGGAATGCTGCCCATACCGCCCAGAATGACGACCACGAACGCGACGATGAGCGGCCTGTCGCCCATGAACGGCGACAGAGAGTAAGTCTGCGCATAGAGTCCGCCGGCGAGCGCGGTGAGGAAGATCGCAATGAAGAACGCCATCCGGTAGAGCGCCGCCGTGTCCATCCCCTGAGCTTCCGCGGTCTCGACGTCCTGCGACGCCGCGCGCATGGCGAGCCCGAAGCGCGTGCGCGTCATGAAGAGCCAGAACGCACCAAGCGCCACGATCGCAATCGCGACCACCGTCAACCGGTCCGCGGGCAGCAGCACGCCGCCGACCGATATCAGCGTCGTGATGGCCGGCGGTATCGACCGCTCGTAGACGTCCCACAGGAGCACCGCCGAATACACGAGCGCCATGTTCAGGCCGAGCAGCCCGATCATGCTCTGCATCATCTTCTGATAGAACCAGCGGAACACCAGGTATTCGAGCACCATCGCGAGCGCGGCGACGCCCAGCGCCGCGAGCGGCACGGCGAGGAGATACGGCAGATGCCATTTGCCGTACAGCAGAAACAGCGCGTAGCCGCCAAGCATCGCAAACGCGCCGTGCGAGAAATTGACGACCCGCATGATGCCGAACAACAGGGTGAACCCGAGCGCGACCAGCACGTAGATCGCGCTCAGACTCAGACCGTTGACCAGCACCTGCCCGAGAAGCGTCGCAGAGAACATCCGTTAGCCCTCCACAGTCAGTGAAAGAACACTGGCCGCGCGGCGCGAACGCCGCGCGCCGGCGCGTCAGCGTTTTTCGGGCTGGATCTTCACCAGCGTGACGATCTTGCCGCCCTTGATCTGTGAGATGACGAACGGCAGTTCGAGTTGGTGATCGACGCCGTAATCGGCCATCCCGCCCCAGACGAGCGGACCGAACACCCCGGCGTCGTAGCCGTCGAGATGCGCAACGGCGTCGCGCACCTTGTCCACGTCAGTGGTCGTCCCCGCACGCCGGATCGCTTCCAGCAGCAGTTTCGTCGCGTTGTACCAGATCGGGGTTTCCGCGTTGATCGTGCCGGACCAGCGCTTGTGGTATTCGGCGGCGAACTTCTGGCCGGCCGGCGTCGAGAAGTCGAACTGATCGTAGGCCATCACGCCCTCGGCGAGGTCCCCGGCGATCGACTGGATCTCCGGCATCGCCGGACCGCCAACCTTCCAGATCACCCCCTTGAAACCGACCTGACGTGCCTGCTTGACGAGCAATCCCGCGTCGCCCGGCGAGTTCGCGTTGAGGTCGAACAGATCGGGCTTCTGTTCCATCATGCGCGTGAGTAGCGGCGTGAATTCCTGCATCCCCCGGTCGAACATTTCGGTGTAGACCTTGAAGCCGTTCTCTTCGTAAAGCCGCTTGAGAACGGGCACAACCGACTGTCCGGTCGCGTCGTTCGGAGAAATCAGCGCGACCGACTTCAGTTGCGGTTGGGTGCGGTGCAGCCATTGGATCATCGCGCGCGCGAACTCCGTCTCGCTGTCCATGATCCGGAAGTTGTACGCGGCATGAGCAGCGTTTTTCAGCACGGCGTCGGAGTAGCCGTCCGACAACACGATTGTCCTGCCGGGATTGGTCACCGAGATCGTCGCGAGTACCACGGGCGCCCCGACCGGGCCGAGGATGAATTTCGCCTTCTCCAGCGTCATCAGCCGTTGCGCGGCAGTCCGGCCACCCGTTGCGGTGTATTGATCGTCCACCATCACGAGCGTCGGCTTGTAGGTCTTGTCGCCAACCTTGAGGCCGCCCGCCGCATTGACCTCGTCGATCGCCATCTGCGCACCGCGCTGCGTGGCAAGCCCCCAGGCGGTCCCGCCGCCCGATAGACTGCCGATCGCCCCGATCTTCAACACTTCCTGCGCGCGTACTACCGACGCGGCGCCGAAGAGCGCAATGCCGAGCGCCACCGCGCCAGCCATGCGGCTAAAACGTCTCATGCTGTCTCCTTGTCTTCTTCTGATGGTTCGAATGCGCGTCGTCTGTCGGCGGCGCGGCGGTTTGCGGTAGCGCTCGCCGTCAGGCGGCGGCACTCTTCGCGGCAATCTCGCGCTTTGCGTAGAGCTCGGTCACATAGGACTTGTTGTGCGGGCCACCGTCGATGGTCAGCGCCGCGCCGTTTACATATGACGCGCGCGACGACGCGAGAAATGCGATCACGTCCGCGATCTGCCCGGGCTTTCCCCAACCCTTCTTCGACGGCACCGCGGTTTCCTCGAGCTTGCGGCGCACGCGACCGGCTGCGTCGTCGTCGAGCGCGGCCGAAAGCGCTTCACCCTCCCACAGGCCGAAGCGGTCTTCGGTTTCCACGACACCCGGCACTACACAGTTCACGCGGATGCCGGTGTCGGCCAGTTCCGTTGCGAGATCGATCGAAAAGCGCACTTCCGCCGCCTTGGCCGGGCCGGTGCAGCTCGATCCCGGCGGAAAGTTGCCGCGCAATGCGGTGCGCCCGGAGACGTTGATCACGGACGCGTCCTCCGCCAGCTTCAGGAGCGGCAACGCGCGCTGCGTCACGCGAAACTGCGCAAAGAAGTTGATGGCCATGCCGCTCGCCAGGTCTTCTTCGGTGACGTCCGCGAATGCCTTGTAGATGCCGGTGCCCGCGTTATTGACGAGGATGTCGAGACGACCATAGCGTTGCGCGATGTGCGCCATGAGGCGATCGATGTGCTCGGGCTGGGTCACGTCGGCGGCCAGCGCATCCACCTCGACGCCCACTTCCTGCCGGATCCGCTCGACCGCGTTGTCGAGACGATCCTGGCCGCGCCCGCAGATGACCACCTGCGCACCCTCCTGCGCAAACGTGCGCGCCGACGCGAACCCTATGCCCCGACTCCCTCCAGTAATGCAGACCACCTTCCCGCTCAGGCCCAGTTCCATGCTTGTCTCCGTCATGTTTGTCCGCTGGTGCGCACGGCGCACCGCTCCAGCGTCACGCCTTCGATCTATTTCGAACAACTAATCGAATACCGACCTCGCAGGCTATCGCGGCACAGGGTGCTGGTTCGCCGACTCCCGCCCGCGCCTCTGCGCTCAACCGGCTTCCGCCAGTTCCTTTTCCTTGCGGATGAATTCTCGCCCGACCACCTCCAGCTTGCCGAGCACGCGATCGAGCGCGATGCAATCGTCGTCGGTCAACGCGCCGAGCACGACCCGGTTGCGTTCGTTTGCCGCCTCGATCAACCGTTCGTACAGCCGCTGGCCGTCGGTCGTCAACGACAGCCGGATGCCTCGCCCGTCGCTGCTGTCGGCCCGCCGCAGCACGAGTTCGCGTTCGGTCAGGCCTGCCACTACGCGGCTCACCTGGCTCTTGTCGAGACCGGCGACCTTCGCCAGCTCGTTCAATGACAGTTCCGGGCTTGCCCCCACGAGCGCGATCGTCCGCCACTCCCACAGCGTGACGCCGAACTCCCTGCGATACCGCATCGCCGCACCGCGGGAAAGCAGGTTGGCAACGGAATGTAGCCGGAAGGACACCAGTTCGATCATCGCGACCTTGGCCGGCTCGGTGGCGGTATCAGCGCTGCGTTTGGGTTTGCTCATTCGATATGGATTCCGTCACATTGGTTAACAGTATCAACTAGATCGTTGATAGAGTAAACCGGATTTCCGGCGAACTGATGGAAACCCTGGGTGCATGTAAATCAGGAGCCAGCCGATCGGCTACCCACAGCCGCGCCCGTGCGGTTCAGCATGGGGAACCGGACCGTGAAGCTGCCCATATGCGGCAGCAACGTTTTGCCAGGTACCCAAGGCCGCTCGAACCAGGCACAGTCGATCGTCGCGTTAGCAACCACACCGAACCTCGCGAACAGCGTCACGAAGATCGGGCAGTCGCTCGTCGGGTAGACCCTGAGGCCGAGCGTGGTCCCGCCGTCGCCGTGATGCGCTTCCCGCCCGTTGCCATGACAATGGTCCTGCGCGCAACATAGTGATCTGCTGCGGCCAAAGGCTGGATATCGTGCGCCATCGCACCAAACCGGCGCAGACGAATGTGTAAGCTGCCCGTTAAATCACGCCCCGGCCGACAGATGCAACGCGCCGGGCCGCCCCGCGGCAACCGGAAGCGAAACCATGGCTACCATGCTCTGTCAGGACTCCGATATATTGTCCGGCTTCGAGGCCGACATCGACACACTTGTTGCCGACATGAACCGAACCGGCGTCGGCACGCTGCACAACGTGATTCCGTCAACCTTCCTCGAGCGAATGCGCAGCTACATCAGCGGCGAGTTGGAGCGGCGCGGCGGCCAGTACTTCGGGCTCTCCCGCTCGGATGGCATCGAGGACACACCGCTTTTGCCGGTGATCGTCCACTCGGACCTGCGCGCCACGATGTGCGCGCTGTACGAGCGCGCGATGGGCGAGGCGCCGCCGCACGACCGCGTGTTCGCGATGCTGCGCGTGCTGGCCGGCTCGGTCGGCCTGCGCCACTCGCACCTGTACCATTTCGACTCGTATGTGGTCACGGCACTCGTGCCGATCGTGATCCCGGATCGTCCAGACGAGCCGCGCGGGCATCTCGTGATGTACCCGAACCTGCGCAATGTACGTCGGCACGTGCTGGTCAACGTGCTCGAAAAGGCCGTGATCGAAAGCCCGCTGGCACGCAGGCTGTGGCGCACCGGCTGGGTGCAGCGCGCGCTCGGCGCACGCATCGTGCCGCTGACGCCGGGCAACGTGTATTTTTTCTGGGGCATGCGCTCGCTGCACGCGAACGAGGCCTGCCTGCCGACGAGCGTGCGCAGCACCGCGCTGCTGCACCTCGGCGATCCGCACGAGCACAGTCCCCTGAAGCGCCTCAGTCAGGACCTGCATCGGCGCCGCCTGAAGCGGCTCGCGCACGCGAGCTGAACGCGACGCGCGCCTGCACTACACCGGCGCGCCGCATCGACAGCGCCTACGCGGCCGCTTCCAGTTGCTTCAACAACGCGTCCACGCTTCCCTTGGCGTCGCCGAACAGCATCCGCGTGTTGTCCTTGTAGAACAGCGGATTCTCGACGCCCGCGTAGCCGGTCGCCATGCTGCGCTTGGACACGACTACCGTGCGCGCCTTCCACACCTCGAGCACGGGCATCCCGGCGATCGGGCTCGCCGCATCCTCGAGCGCGCCCGGATTCACGATGTCGTTCGCGCCGATCACGAGCACGACGTCGGTGCTGGAAAAATCGTCGTTGATCTCGTCCATCTCCAGCACGATGTCGTACGGCACTTTCGCCTCCGCGAGCAGCACGTTCATGTGCCCCGGCAACCGTCCCGCCACCGGATGGATGCCGAAGCGCACGCGCACACCGAGCGAGGTCAGACGGCGCGTGATCTCGCTGACCGTCCCCTGCGCCTGCGCGACCGCCATCCCGTAGCCGGGCACGATCACGACCTCGGACGCCTCGCGCAGCAGCGCGCCGACCTCGTCGACGGACGTCGGCATGACCTCGCCCTCGACGGCGGCCCCGCCCGCGGCGCTCACCGTGCCGAAGCCGCCGAGGATCACCGACACGAAACTGCGATTCATCGCGCGGCACATGATGTAGCTGAGAATGGCGCCGCTCGACCCGACCAGCGCGCCGGTGGTGATCAGCAGGTCGTTGTCGAGCATGAAGCCAGTCGCCGCCGCGGCCCAACCCGAGTAGCTGTTCAGCATCGAGACGACCACCGGCATGTCGGCGCCCCCGATCGCCATCACCAGATGCACGCCGAGCGCCGCCGCGATCGCGCACATCGCGAGCAGCGCGACCAGCCCGTCCGCGCCGGCCGGAGCGCCGACGAAGCGCACGCCGAGCGCGATGCAGACGACGAGCGCGGCGACGTTCAGCAGATGGCGCGCCGGCAGCATCAACGGCTTGCCGCTGACCGTGCCCTGCAGCTTCAGGAACGCGACGATCGAGCCCGTGAACGTGACCGTGCCGATGAACGCGCCGATGTAGATTTCCGTTTGATGAATGAGCTGCTGCACGCCCTCGTGCGCAGACGGCGACAGATAGTTGGTGAAGCCGATGAGCACCGCCGCGAGGCCGACGAAGCTGTGCAGCACGGCGACGAGCTGCGGCATCTGCGTCATCTCCACGCGCCGCGCGAGCACCGCGCCGACGCCGCCACCGATCAGCGCGGCCGCGAGCGCGATTTCCAGGCCCGCGCCTTCGGTGATCAACAGCGTCGCGAGCACCGCGACCAGCATGCCGGTCACGCCGTACAGGTTGCCGCGCCGCGCGCTCGACGGATGACTGAGGCCACGCAGGCTCAGGATGAACAGCATCGCCGCGCCCAGATACGAAATATTGCCGATTCCGCTCAGCATCTTGTTCTCCTTGTTATGTACGCTGGAACATCTTCAGCATCCGCTGGGTCACGAGAAAGCCGCCCGCGATGTTGATCGTCGCGACCAGCAGTGCGACGCCGGCCAGTACGCTCACCAGCGTCTCGCTGCTACCCGGGTGCAGCAGCGCGCCGATCACGATGATGCCGCTGATCGCATTGGTCACGCTCATCAGCGGGGTGTGCAGTGACGGCGTCACGTTCCACACGACCTGGTAGCCGACGAACACCGCGAGCACGAACACCGTCAGATGCCCGACGAACGACGGCGGAGCCACCGCGCCGAGCGCGAGCAACGCGACCGCGGCGAGCGCAAGCGCGGCGAGCGAAACCACGCCGCGGCGGCGGGCCTGTGCGGCCGCATCGACGGCAACCTGCGCCGGCGTGACGGCGGCGGCCTTTTTCGCATCGTCGGCCGGCCGCGCGGGCGTCGGTTGCGGCGCGGGCTGCGCCGGTGGCCAGCACACCGCGCCACGATGCACGACGGTCGTACCGCGCTGCACGGCGTCGTCGAGATCGAGCTTCAGTTCGCCGTCCTTCGCGGGCGTCAGATCGGTCAGCAAATGGCGCAGGTTGGTCGCGTACAGCTGGCTCGACTGCGTCGCCATCCGGCTCGGCAGATCCGTGTAGCCGACCACCGTGACACCGTTCACGTTCACCACCTCGTCAGCGCGCGTCAGTTCGCAGTTGCCGCCCTGTTCCGCGGCCATATCGACGATCACACTGCCCGCGCGCATCAGCGCGGCCGTCTGCGCCGTGATCAATCGCGGCGCGGGCCTGCCCGGAATCAGCGCGGTCGTGATGATGATGTCGACTTCCTTCGCCTGCGCGGCGAACAGCGCCATCTCCGCCTCGATGAACTTCGCGCTCATCTGCTTCGCGTAGCCGCCCGCGCCGCTGCCCTCCTCCTCGATGTCGACCTGCAGGAACTCCGCACCCATGCTCTCGACCTGCTGGCCGACTTCGGGCCGCGTGTCGAACGCGCGCACGATCGCGCCGAGCCCGCGCGCCGCGCCGATCGCCGCGAGCCCTGCGACGCCCGCGCCGATCACGAGCACCTTCGCGGGCGGCATCTTCCCGGCCGCGGTGATCTGCCCGGTGAAAAGGCGGCCGAAATGCTGGGCGGCCTCGATCACCGCGCGATAGCCGGCCATGTTCGCCATCGAACTCAACGCATCGAGTTTCTGCGCGCGCGAGATCCGCGGCACGCAGTCCATCGCCAGCACGGTCGCGTCGCGCGCCGCGAGCATGTCGAGCAGCGCGGGATTCTGCGCGGGCCAGACGAAGCCGATCAGCGTCGCGCCACGCCTCAACCGTTCTGCTTCTTCGAGCGACGGCGGACGCACCTTGATCACGATATCGGCACTCGACCACAGCGCATGCGGATCGTCGATGATCGTCGCGCCGGCCGCGCGGTACGCGTCATCGCCGAACGCGGCCAGCACGCCCGCGCCGCGCTCGATCGCAACCTCGTAGCCGAGCTTTTTCAACTGCGCGACCGTGTCCGGTGTCGCGGCGACCCGCCGCTCGCCCGCATGAATTTCGCGCGGAACCGCGATCGTCATCGCCATTGCGCACCTCCGCACGGCTTTCGTGTATGCGGGTGCTTACACATAGCGGACTGCACGCCGGTATCGGCGGCATGCCCAAGGCATGGCCACGGCTTCATCGTTCGTCTCCTGCGGATTGTTGGAATACTGTGCGCCACGGCCGGGCCAAGCCAGGCCTAGGCTGGCCGGATCGGTTCGGTCGGGGCGCCGCGACGCGATCTACTGAAGCCGCTATACGTGCTGGTTATGCGTGCGTATTGCCCGCACCGAGGAACGCGAGCGCGACGCGGCGCGCGCCGGCGATCGCGGCTTCCTCGCTTTCGAATACCGTGTCGTCGGCGAGACGCTGCGTGGGGAAAAGGCTGGCGCCCGCCCCGTCCGCGCCTCGCTGCGCATCGTCGGCCGGGACTTCGTGAATCGTGGCATAGGCCGCCCAGCCGCCATGATCGATGATCTGCCGCGCGGAAAGCTCGACCTGGTAACTTCCTAGCATTTCGGTATGCATAGCGTTACTCCTTCACGGGGGAATCAGGACTGTGCTTCCAGTTCCGCCACGCGCTTCTTCAGCGCGCGCTCCTCCTGAAAGCGGACTGTCTCGTCGCGGATCACCGCGACGATGCCGCTCACGCTGCCGTCCGGCGCCGTGAGCAGTGCGACGGTGAACGCGATCGATAGCGCGCGTCCGTCCTTGTGTACCGCGGGCACGCGCAGCACGTCGCTGCCGTAGCGGGTCTGACCGCTCGCCATCGTCTTGTGATAGCCGTCCCAATGCCGACCACGCAGGCGCTCGGGGATGATCAGATCCAGCGTATTGCCGAGTGCTTCTTCGCGCGTGAAGCCGAACATCCGCTCGGCCGCCGGATTCCACCGCGTAATGTGGCCCTCGGCGTTCGAGATGACGATCGCGTCGCCGATTGCGTCGACAAGTTGTTCATGATCGGTGACTGTCTGCATGGCGTTCGTCTCAGGAAATGCTTCTGCCTCTATGGGTCGGCGCGGCGCACGCGCCATGCTGCGCGCGCCGCGCTCTTCACTGCCAGTTGCGAGTCCCTGTTGCGATCAGACTGCGCGTACTTCGTGCAACTCGGCGATCTGCTGCGGCGTGTAGCCGAGACCGGCCAGCACTTCGTCGGTGTGCTCGCCGAGCAGCGGCGAAGCAGTCACGTCCGGCTTCAGGTCCGAGAACTTGATCGGGCTGCCGATGGTGTAGTAGCTGCCGCGCACCTTGTGCGGGACTTCGACGATGGAACCGCTCTTGCGAAGCGACTCGTCGTGCAGCAGTTCCTTCATCGACAGCACCGGCGCGCACGGGATGTCGTACTTGCGGAAGATGTCGACCGCTTCGAACTTGGTCTTGTCCTTGATGAAGTCCTCGATCGTGGCGAAGATTTCTTCGATGTGCGGCTGGCGCGCCTTCGCCGTGGTGTAGGCCGGATCGGTCTTCCACTCCGGCTTGCCGAGCGCGTCGCAGATCGGATCCCACGCATGGCCCTGCACCGTGAAGTAGATGTACGCGTTCGGGTCGGTCTCCCAGCCCTTGCACTTCAGGATCCAGCCCGGCTGGCCGCCGCCGCCCGCGTTGCCGCCGCGCGGCACCACCTTGTCCTCGAAGTACTCCATCTCGTGCGGGTACTGCGGGTACTCTTCGAGGTAGCCGACGCGGTCCAGACGCAACTGGTCGCGCATCTTGACGCGGCACAGGTTGAGCACGGCGTCCTGCATCGACACGGCGACCTTCTGGCCCTTGCCGGTCTTGAGGCGGCCGACGTAAGCCGTCAGGATGCCGATCGCGAGGTGCATGCCGGTGTTGGAGTCGCCGAGCGCCGCGGCCGAGATCGTCGGGCCGGA
>Ga0164242_10008568_pt1 | contig 11088 bp, 12 predicted proteins | sample OricomgcompostMG_FD_108783 | JGI IMG/M metagenome (GOLD analysis project Ga0164242, IMG submission 108783) | Miracle-Growth compost microbial communities from Emeryville, California, USA - Original compost - Miracle growth compost (MG) ...
GACCTGTCCGAGGATGGGAAGGAAGCTGAGCTGTACCGGGAAACCGACAACCACCTGTCCCGTCGTGAGATCTCAATCGACCCGAGCGTATTAGTCAGTGCCATTGGCGTTGAGATTTTGGAGATCAACGGCGACGGGAAGTATGTTCAGGGAGGTATTTTCGAGGTCAGAGTTTATGAGTAGGTAGGTAGACGAAAAGTCATAGAACGTGTAAAATGTCTAAGTCGTATAGCTGTTAGAGTGGACACCAAGGTCCCTTAATTGAACCTCTACTAAAGGCCGGCTACCTATCTGTGACATGCACGGTTCCTTTGTTTGATAAAGCCCACATCTTCACTTGCCATTGGAGGGAGCTACTGCCACAGAACAGGACGGTTTTCTCCTCGAGGGCTTCTTCTTCCCGAAAGAGGTCATCAACCCCCATCCTGCCATATTTGAGCGTCAGATCTCCACCAAACTTCTCTTCCACCTCCCTAAACTTCCCCTCCCTCCAGGCAGCGCCTGTATTAGCCACCAGCCCAGAAGAACTATCTTCTCCCGATGTCACGAATATCCTAATATCACCCCACAGCCTCGAATGACGCAACAGACCCCTCCCCAGGACGAACTCCACGAGCGCAAAGTCATCACCCCTGATACTCCAGAGCAGCCGCCTCTTCAGCCATTTTCCCTGGCCCCTCTCCTCCTTCTTCTCCTCCCGCTCCGCACAGACCGGGCTTACCCCCAAACCCCTGAGGAAGCACGCCACGCCCGTCCCCCCTGCAACGGCGACGACGAGCCTCCCTGAGCTGCCGTCAGTGGGTGATAACACCTCGACAGGGAACCCGCCCCCCGCGGGCCCAACCACGCGGGCCTCCAGCCCGAGGCCCCCGGGGCGAGGGAGCCCAATCAGAGAGGTCACGCGCCCCCTGCGAGTGAGGAACTCGATGGTGCCGTAACCGCTGTCGTCGTCGTATTCGACCCGACAAGGCGTGAGCTGCAGACGTCGGTCCTCTGCCGTTAGGGCCCGCGCCCTGCCGATGGGGTCTAGGTCTGGGGGAAGTTGGAGGACGATGTGCTGGGTCGGAAGGATGGGTGGGGGTGGAGCGCTAGTCCTGACGGACGAGAAGGCGTGCAGGCTGATACTAGGTGTCAGGCGGTGGGAGAATTGGTGGGTCAAGGCTGGAGAGGAGGTAGATGCCGTTGAAGACATGGGTATGCATGGCGGTTCTGACATGGCGTCGGTTCCGGTGGTGACGGCCGGATTTGGATTTGGGGTCGAGACTCATGTGCAGGGTATAAGGAGGTAGGTATTAAGAGCAACCCGAAGCATGCATTTAGGGGCGCATGTGATGGGCTGGAGGCATAGATCATAGCTAGGATGAGTAATTAGGCGAAAGACCGTCCCTTTGCCCTGGTTACCGTAGCTCGACCGGATCACGAGTAAGCGAGTAAGTAAGGCTGTAATATTGTTTCTTGTGTGCCCGTAGACGGAACCTCCGATAGCGATGAGCAGGACACGGGAAACTTCCCTCGAGCCCCACTCGGCGGTTCCGTCCAACTCCGCATCGCTTTACAGCCGAATGTGAAGCCCACTTTATTCCCACATCTCCGCACCCCAGACTTTTAACCCCTGCATTCACGAAGGGGCACGAGACCCTCTGTAGCAGTGGCCAACATCGGGCGTAAGACCTTCTTTATCTCCATGGCCTTCAACATGTCCTCCGCCGTCCTCGTGTATACCATGTACCGCCGAGACGAAGAAGTAGGCGCTCGAGGAGCTAGACTCGCATCTCAGTAGGCTGGATATCCATTCCGAGGAGGAGTCGACGCCTATGCAAATGCTGGCTGAAGAGGAGCGCGTCGACGTGGACAAGGTTCAAAATGCTGCGAGGGTATGATGGATATAACAGGACATTTAATCATTTTATCCCGCCTCTCGACTTGCTTACATGGAGTCGGATGTGGCATGTATGTAATATTGCCTAGTTATTCTTCTCATTATGGACGAAGAAAGAAACTCAGCCTTTAGACAGTTGCCCTCGTTTTCAAGATTTTTAATAATACGATACTTTGTCTTGAGTGATCTGAAGGTTCGATGGAGAGTGGTGGCCAAATAAGACTATGAGCAGGCCGAATATTTGTTCGGTAGAGAGAACCCCATTCAGAGAGCTTCCTCCGGAGCCTCGTTTTCAGGAGAGGCCGTCTTAGTTGCCATTCTCTAGATACGCGTATTACGTCGGACAGGAAGGGAATGCAGGTGCTGAAAATAAATATTTGCTGTTACGAGATGATAATACGATACTTGTGCCAATGCCAAGAACAACTGAAGCGAAATAAAATGCCCAACAAGCAACATCTTGTGAAAAGATGAAACGGTGTGGTGTTAAACACCTCGAATAGGTTCATGCTCTGCCTCCTTCAGCATCTGCTGCGGTGTCCCCTCCGAGTCTGTATGGATATTAATCTTCCCGAAATGCGAATCAATATCTTCCAGGGACAGTCCCTTCGTCTCCGGGTACATGGTATAGACCAGGATGACTCCGACTACGTTAAAGGCCATAAAGATGAAGAAGGTGCGGGCACCAATATTCCCCACTGCGACAGGCCAGACCTGTCCGACAATGATAGCGCCGATTGACGAACCCGACGCGGAGATAGCGATTCCCTTGGCGCGTACGTTGGCAGGGAAGATCTCTGAGTTGTAGATCCATGCCGTGGGTCCGAATGAGACGCTGTAGCCGAACGTGAAGAAGAAAATGAAGAAGATGTTGCAGTTGTTCGCTGCGGTGTTTGACTGGTTGGGGTACCTGGTTTGGAGGGCGCCATTCATCTAGATCAGATATGTTAGGAAGAAACTTTCTTAGAGACCACGCATTTGAGAGTGTAGAGGGATAAGAGAGCCTCCTCACCATTAGTGAGATCCCCATAATCGCAGCCCCGATTCCCAAACTATGTCGTCGACCTATTCGGTCGACGAGGAGAAGACCTATGATTGTACAGATGACCTGCACAGTCCCGTCAATACCGCTGGCAAGTAGGCTTAGCTCTTTAGACGCCCCCGCGGCTAGAAAGTTCGATGGCAGGTAGTATCTGCAGAAACCCGTTAGTCCATAATGAATACGTATAGGGAAATAAGAACAGATAGGGGTTGGCTAAGATGCAAGTTTGATAATACCGGATCCCAGTAGCACCGCTCATCTGTTGCAAAAATTGCAGCATCCAGGCACGCCACATCCGAGAAAATAGCGCTGGTTGCTGAAAGAAGACCTTGAAAGAGGTGACAGAGTGTTCCTTGTGCCAGAGGATATTAGCATGGATCTCGTCGAGCTCTTCTTGGATATCGGCGATGTTTGCTGTGCCGCGGAGCCCAGCCAGTGTCCTTGCTGCCTCTTCGTATCGCTCTGTCTCCATCAACCAGCGAGGGCTTTCCTTCTGCGATTAGCTTAATCATCCATCAATGACATAATTGTAGAGGGCGCCAACCTCTCTGGTAAGAAGGGCATTCCTATGCAGTAGAGTAGAGCCGGCACGTATTGCACGATGATGCTCAGTCGCCATTGTAAGTCGACACCTTGTTGTGAGTCCCACTGACTGAAGCCATACCCCACCCAGAAAGCAAGGCAGATCCTGCAATGCAATACCGTATTAATATTCAAGGCGAGGCGACTCATTAGACCAAAGGCAACCCAAAGCTTACCCAAAGACCTGTGTTACATGTCATTAGCTACGCATATCCGGGGGGTGAGACTAAGATGGTATTAGGTGGCTCACAATTCCAACTTGGTTGAGTGCCACGAAAGCGCCGCGTTGCTTCGCCGGCGCAATTTCAGCGAGGTACAGAGGCACTGATGTAGCCACAAGACTGGTGCCAAGCCCCGCAATGATCCGCCCGACCACCATCATGGCCAAGTGAACCGCGCCGGCCTGTAGCGCGGCTCCAACGGACAGCACGAGCACTCCGACTACGCCGGACCAGCGGCGACCCAGGCGGTCGTTTGCCGAGCCGGCGAAAGTATTATACCCCGTCCAAGTCCCTGGGAAACCATCAGCATCTCAAGTCTCTCATCACCGGCGTATAACTCACCGGCATAATAGATGGCCGTAATGAGGCCCTTCTCTCCTGAGCTGGGGTTGTGTAGAGCCTCCAAGAAGCCTGGAGCGACTAGAAAGGTCGAGACAATCCCAATATCGTATCTAAAGGAGATCAGCAAAACATATCTCACTTTAAGCAAATTAAAATACCATATCAGATATATGTACATACCCCCAGAAGATCGCTCCCATGGCCGCAAAGGCCGCCGCCATATAGAGTTTAATAACAGCCATACCGACGTTGACGGCGGTAACTCGACGGGCAAGTAATATTTGGCTTTCTTATTTTCTATCCAGCCGAAGGGAAGAAGAAATTGGGAAATGGATCATCCAGAGAGCGAGGTTGCATCCCGGGAATGTATACTAATTCTCTGCGGACGAGATCAGGGGTGTGAAGTGTGAACCTGTTAGCAGCCACCGCAACACCATCTGCCATAAATTAGAATGCAGGTACCGTAAACCACGGAGCCTCCGATGATGATGTTGGCTTGCCGCTCGGCCATTCTAAGACTGCGGGGTAAAGACGCTAGAGAACCTAGGTAGGTAATTATGGCCGGGGAAAAACAAAGAGAAATAGCGACATATGGAGCCTTTGGGGCAGCCCCATCGGCAGGTCCGTCGGCAGGCCCGTCGAGCTCCGGCCCAGAGCTTGTTCGCTGATAATTATCAATTAAACTATATGTGTGCCTAATGGAGACGTAACAAAGACTACAGCTAGCTGCTACCAATCAATATACTTCTCGTCTCATTACGCGGAAAGGCCTTCCATCTAGTTCCCAAGATGGCGTCGGCTCCTCGAACGACGCAAGCTCCCGTCTCATTCGGTCTGGATCGGCTGCGCGGAAAAGTTGCCATCGTCACAGGCTCCGGTGAGTTCTATCCTACACTTTCGTTTTTTTGTTTGGCCGAACTACATACTAATAGATGTGTGAGCGCGTCAGGGAACGGTTTCGGGGAGTCAATCGCGAAAGCATTCGCGAGTGAGAAATGCAAAGTCATCGTTGCCGATATCCTCGATGACCAGGGAAAGCGGGTCGTCAGCGAGATTACCTCCAAAGAAGGCGACGATGCGGCGCACTTCGTCCACTTCGACTGCACGAAGCGAGAATCGTGGACCAGTCTACTGGCCGAGACGTTGACTCGGTTCGGCTCGCTCGAGATCTTGGTCAACAATGCGGGCACTACGTATCACCGCAAGCCGTCGGCTGATGTCTCGGAGTCGGACTATGCTAAGATGATGGCCGTGAATTGTGACAGCGTCTTCTTGTCAGCCTCGGTTATCATTCCGTATTTTGTCAAGGCGGGCTACGGCGTTATTCTCAACACGAGCTCGACAGCCGGGCTTCATGCGCCGCAGGGCCAGGTTCTCTATGCAGGCAGCAAGGCTTTCGTCAACACGGTAAGATGGATCACTCACTATATATTCGAATATTCGCCAAATGTTTATATTGTCTGTCTCATTTACTTACTCACTTCCTCCCTTCCACAGGTTACTCAGGGCCTTGCCGCTGAGTACGGACCGAGCGGGATCAGGGTGAATGCATTGTGCCCTGTGCGTGGCATCACGAGAATGTCAGTTCCGCGTCTCCCTGCCTCATCGTACCCGCCACTGACCGTTTGATGATACCGACACAGGACAGAAACTTTCTCTGGCAAGCCAGACACGGAGGCAGAGCGCGAGCGCTTCGCCGGCTTGATTCCCATGAGGCGCATGCTTGACCACGGTGACATCGCCAACACCGCCATATGGCTAGCGAGCGATGAGGCCTCTTTCATTTCCGGCGTCTGTGTACCAATCGACGGCGGCTTTGGATGCGTCTGAGAAAAGCCTCATGTTCTCAAACCACCCAGGCGCTGTCTCGTTCACTGCGTGTCGTTGGAAGTACCAACAGCATTGATAAATGGAAAAGCAGTAGAATAGCATTTTCTCAATGTTTGTAGAAAATATAATTTTTGAATGGATCGGGCTGTTTAACATTCAACTCTAGCAATGCCCTATGTGGTGTCTTCTCACCTTCGTGAGAAATACTGTGGGTGCGGAAGGAGCTGGGTTGCAAGTGGCACGCCATGCTAGGCCGTGGACCAATATGTCACCACCGTGTTAAGTGGATTGGCTCGTTCGCCCATCAATGTGGCACTGGAGAACCGAGGTAACTGTGAACCCCTCGTTTCCGGGCGATCCGACTGTAGATCCCTTGATTTGAGAGACGAAATGCTGCAAAGCATTCCCGTGACACTCGCCGGTCCTCGGCCTTTACAAGGGACGATTGTGGGATGGGAATAGATGCCTCCCTATTTATAGATTATGACACTCCCCCCAAATCCTACGTTGCGGGGAAGTTGTCGCAAAACACAACGACCGACCTGGAACCACTGCGCTTCTTCGTCTTCAAATTTAGAGCAACAAGATGTGTGGAATTACAGTGAGTATAGCGCTGGGTCGGCGCGACCCGTCGCAAGATATCAGCCAAGGCATTGGCCAAGCAAACCCAACGCAGGGGGGCATTACCACCCCGAACGCTAGTTCCCTTGAGCGCCAACTAAGCAAGAGCCTTCATCTCATCGCCCACCGTGGGCCCGATGCTATGGGCGTCTGGGTCAGCGCCGACGAACGCATTGGTAGGTGCGCTTAGCCACATACCTCCTCCCTTTGTTCATTCCTAACAACCCACTTCATTGTAGGGCTCGGCCATTGCCGCCTCTCGATCAACGACCTCACCCCCGCAGGCGAACAGCCCCTACATAGCCCTAATGGTCGCATTCACGCCGTCGTCAACGGCGAGCTATACGACCCAGGTGACGCCCTCCGCACTCACCTCTCGCGCGATCACGACTACGCTTTTAGTAGCCACAGTGACAGTGAACTTGCCGTAGCTCTATACCAAGTTTACGGTGCGCCGGAGTTCTTGACACGGTTACGAGGAGAATTCGCGCTCGTGTTGTACGACGAGGCGACAGAACGTGTCGTCGCGGCAAGGGACCGGTTCGGGATCAAGCCGCTCTTCTGGACAGTAGTGGGGGAGAACTCGACTGATCGGAGGTTGCTAATAGCGGCCGAGGCGAAAGCATTTTTGCCGCTTGGGTGGGAGCCTGAGTGGGATGTTGGGGGGATAGTGGAGGCGGGTTGGGCTATGGATGACCGGACGGTCTTTAAGGGGGTTAGGAAAGTACTCCCAGGGTGTTGGATGGAAGTTTTGTCCGGGGGCGAGATTGGCCATCATCGGTATTGGGATATTGATTACAGGGATAAGGTACAGTTCTTCCGATCCTCACAATCGAATATCAAGATGCTCACACTAGAATAGCAAGAGCGAGAAACCCGGTCTATCGACGACATGATTCTAGGTGTTCGGGAACACCTCGTTGAGGCAACGAGGCTACGGTTGCGAGCAGACGTGCCCGTTGGAATCTACCTATCAGGTGGTATCGACTCATCCCTCTTAGCAGGCATCGCAACGCAGCTTGTACGCGAGCGGGGTGTCACAATGGGGAGCGAAGATGCAACGAAAGGAGTGTGCTGCTTCAGCGTGGAGTTTCCCCAGGAGTCCGGCTTTAACGAGTCCGGTTAGTAGCCGGCACTACTCCCTGGTGCCCCTGGTCTCAAAGCTAACACCGCATAGATATAGCCGAACGTACTGCAGAGTGGCTTGGTGTCCGAATTCTCAAGAAGCGGATGGACGAGGCCGAAATCGCCAAGCATTTCGCCGACTCAGTCTACCATTGCGAACACCACAACTTCGATCTGAATAGCGTGGGGAAGTTCGCACTCTCAATGGTTCCTCGAGAGCACGGCTATAAGGTCGTCCTTACAGGAGAGGGCGCGGACGAGCACTTTGCCGGCTACCCATTTTTCTTCCCCGACCACCTGCGAGAACTAGATCTATCTCTACCCGAGTCTCCTCCTGCCGTGAACCCCCAGCTCATCAAGGGCTTACAAGAAGGAGCTGACACCGACATGAAAGCCATATTTGAGCGGACAGGTGCACTGAACCGGAACTGGACTGAGACAGATGCACTTCGTGCCGTAAACCGCTCCACAATGCTATCATGCATCGTGGCTCTCCACCCGGAACTATCCCTCTTCGCTCCCTGGGCGCGGGAAGACTGGGTTGGCACAGACTGTCGAGACACCATCGTCGGGTCGTTACCATTCCCTGCGCGACAGAAGATAAAAGAGAAATGGCACCCTCTTCATACCGCCGAGTACATGTGGTGCAAGACCATGCTAGCGAACAACCTGCTGTCATGTCTTGGAGACCGCACAGAGATGGCGCACAGTATCGAGGCACGGCCCCCGTTCCTAGATCACATCGTGTCCGAGTACATTAACGGGCTACCGCCAAGCGTCAAAGTCGCCTACACTCTCGCAGAGAAGGAGCAGAAGGACAATCGTACGGGCTTGTGGTGGCAGGGGCAGGGTGCAGCGTTTCAGGCCTTCACAGAGAAATGGATCCTACGCCAAGCCGGGAGACCGTTTATTACGAAGGAGCTATATGAGAGGAGGAAGCACCCGTACGCGGCTCCCGTGAGGTGGCCGCGCGGGGGTCCGCTGAACAAGATGTTCGAGGGGCTCCTTACAGAAGAGGCGGTGGATAATCTCGGGTTTGTTGATTATGAGGTAGTGAAGGCCGCGCTAGAAACGAGTTTTGGAGACAACCCTGACTCAAAGTCGTTCAGGACACTAATTTTTGTTGCCTCTTGGGTGGTTATTAGCCAGAGGTTTGGAGTCAAAAGGGCTGGCAGGCATGGCCAAGAGAGAAGAAACTGGAAAACGGCCTCATACATTTAGGAAAGATGGGTCAAAGGAGCTGTATAAACTTTGTGGTGGATATAAAAGTTGGAGCTTCGCCCCTAACCTAAATCATGGACGAAGCAATTTGTTTCCCTCTTCGCATTTGTTTTTGGGTTAACCATCTGCATTCCAAACTAACTGCCACGTCCTTTGCCCAATTAAATCCATTTTAGCCTCACTGCTTCTTTCCATGTTGCTGGTGAGCGCTTGGGACCGTCTTAATAGCAACCTTGAAGTTCTCCCCTTTAGACCCAATCGCGTGAACCACGACGTCCTCACCGAAAGGCCAATCTTTTGCCGTCGACTTATCCAAGCTCTCTCGCTCGTCGTATTGACCAAACTGACTCTTTTTGAGTTTCCCGCCGGCTAGCAAGGCTTCCTTCGCCGCATCTACGGCGTCAGGTCGGTGGTAATAGCACCCCTCAATGGTTGTCTTAGTGCTTTCCTTGCGATAGTCGACCTCCGTGACAAGGACATAACTCAGGTGGTCGGATCCGGTCGGGTACTTAACTTCACCGCCACCGTCCGTTTGGATGGCGATGTGCTCCTTATTCGCCTTGTCCTCGACTCGGACGATGAACTCCTGTCCCGCTGGCGTCTTGGCGTAGACAATGGTATTGTCTCCGTGAGTCCACTTTCCCTCAGGTAGCGAAGACTTCAGGCTGTATGTCTCAAAATCGTCGGGTTGGTAGTTGAGACTCTGCAAGGCTGCCTCAGCAAAGCGGGTTGCACCCTCGCTAGTAGCATGTGTGCCTAGCGGGAAGGTGGAGCAGTCAACGGCGGACCCGGCCGGGTCCGTGTGTACTTTGTGGGGGTCGATAACGGTCAGGGTCGTGTGGTAAAGCCGCTTTGGAACGTTCGGGGCTTCTTGCATAACCCTCGGATTGATCCCCGGCTCGATGCCTTCCTTCGGAGGCCCATGTGGCGTGAATGCTTCTTTTACGTGGTGGAGTAATGTCGACATCTTGAATCTTTGTGGAAGGTTGTGTGAACTGAGAGACTCGTATATCAGACACTAGACTTCAGGGAGGGGGCATGACGGGTAGCTATATAGTAGCAAAATTGATCTGGAACGTTATGGAATTGGGGTGGGGGTTATATTTGAGGTGGAGCATTTGCTGCCTGTGGAATGATGATAGATATTGTGTCATGAGCATCAGATGCTTGTTTCTGTGGCGATGCCTCCTTACTCCGCATTGCGGTCATGTGCACACCTACCAATACCGTCACGCCATGAATGCTAAGCTTTGGTGGTGACATCAGTCCACCGTCGATATGATATGACAGAACGGTGAGAAAAGGTTCGAACTTCCAATCAAGTGCCGAATCCTGGGACGGTCATTACATAACTTACAAGCTAGCTCCAACGTTATTTCCAGTTATTTCACCTAACCCTTGAGGTCTCTGGTCTTCTACCTGGCCTCTCTGCCTCTACATTGATCATCGCTCTTGTTCACTTTTACACTTCCACATACCATCAACCTCGCGAAAACATGGCCTTGTGTTCTTAGATTGGTTCGTTTAGATGCTAGAACTCAAGATATTTATACAAACGCCTCACCGGCGCTTGACTTTAGCCGCTTCCTACGGCAACGAACAAAAAGATGTCGAGGAGCGTTGAAATCGGTGGGCTCTATGAGGTGAACTGCCATTGAGCAGGAAAGCAGCTGCATATATGACAATCACACATTCAGACAAGATAAAATCCTCCAAGCACAACGCAATAATGATGTCGTCCCTGCGAAATTATGCGCAGCCTACTGCTGCTTCAGCAAAGGCGAGAGATCCTCGCCCAAAATACACCACCAGAACCCCGCGTCGGGGTATTTCATGGATTTGCACTGCGGCTATCCTGACCACATGTATACTACTCCCGGGTAAGTTGACTTGGTGAAAATCAGGTTAACTCCCGGGTAGGTTAACGACAATCCTGTCTAGGTAGATAACAATTATAAGACATTACCCCTATAATTCCCAATCTGATTGATAGATATTTTGCTCAAAAAAAGCAAGCAAATTTTTTCTCCCGCGAACCTACATCCCGCCAGCATACCTGCACTCCCTACTACCTCATACCAGCGTATTTACCTCCTGCCCATGTACCTACCTACCTACCGCCAGCATAAGGCGCCTCAAGGGGGGGGGGCCTATAAAAGTATTCCTGCAGACATCCAGACAGGATCTGTTTTTGTTGCGTATATGCTTTTCGCAGAAGGAAGGAC
>Ga0164242_10008569_pt1 | contig 11087 bp, 7 predicted proteins | sample OricomgcompostMG_FD_108783 | JGI IMG/M metagenome (GOLD analysis project Ga0164242, IMG submission 108783) | Miracle-Growth compost microbial communities from Emeryville, California, USA - Original compost - Miracle growth compost (MG) ...
AGACGCGGGCGTGGTTGCCGTTGATGACGTTGGAGACCGTCATCAGGCTCACCCCGGCCTCCGCGGCGAGGTCCTTCAGCGTCACCTTCTTGGGCATCGGGGCCTCCGGCTTGACAAGCTCACAACGGACACCATAGTGTCTCGCATCGACCAAGGTTTAGCGCTAAACTCCAGTGCACTGTTGAACGAGGAACGATCGATGACGCTCCGTCTCCAGACCCCGACCGCCGACGCCCGGGCTCAAGACCCGGCCCTGTGGTGGCGGCACGCCGCCGTGTACGAGGTCTACCCGCGCAGCTTCGCGGACGGGAACGGGGACGGGATCGGTGACCTGGCCGGGGTGCGCGCGCACCTGGACTACCTCCAGCAGCTCGGCATCGACGCGATCTGGTTCACCCCCTGGTATGCCTCGCCGCTGGCAGACGGTGGCTACGACGTCGCCGACTACCGCGAGATCCACCCCTCCTTCGGAACCCTCAGCGATGCCGAGGAGCTCATCCGCGAGGCCGCAGCGCGCGGAATCCGCACCATCATCGACATCGTCCCGAACCACATCTCGAGCCTTCATCCCTGGTTCCAGGAGGCGCTCGCCGCGCCTGCGGGCTCGGCAGCCCGCGAGCGGTTCTGGTTCCGTCCGGGCAAAGGCGAGAACGGCGAGGAGATGCCGACGAGGTGGCCGAACAACTTCGCGGGCGACAGCTGGACACGCACAGTGAACCCCGACGGCACCCCCGGCGAGTGGTATCTGCATCTGTTCGCACCCGAGCAGCCCGACCTCAACTGGAACCATCCTGACGTGCGCGCCGAGTTCGAGTCGGTGCTGCGGTTCTGGTTCGACCGCGGGGTGGCCGGCATCCGCATCGACTCGGCGGCGCTACTCGTCAAGGACCCGCAGCTCCCGGAGATCCCGCAGGACCCGGCACCCGGGCAGCATCCCAATCTCGACCGCGACGAACTGCACGACATCTACCGCTCCTGGCGGCGCATCGCCGACGAGTACAGCGCGCGCGATGGCCAGCAGCGCATCCTCGTCGGAGAGGTGTGGCTGGCCGACATACAGCGCTTCGCGATGTTCCTGCGCTCCGACGAGATGCACACCGCCTTCAACTTCGACTTCATGACGCGCCCGTGGGACGCGAGCGAGCTGCGCGCGTCGATCCAGGAGACCCTCGACGTGCACGCCCAGGTCGGCGCCCCGCCGACCTGGGTGCTCTCCAATCACGACGTCACGCGACCGGTGACCCGCCTCGGACGCGCGGACACGGCCTTTGCGTTCCAGCGCAAGCGCTTCGACACCCCCGTGGACCTCGAGCTTGGCTCCCGTCGGGCCCGCGCAGCCGCCGTACTAGCCGCGACGCTGCCCGGGGTGATGTACCTCTACCAAGGCGAGGAGCTCGGGCTGCCCGAGGTCGAAGACATCCCCCTGGACCGTCTGGACGACCCGATGCATTTCCGCTCAGGCGGGACGGACCCGGGGCGCGACGGATGCCGCGTCCCCCTGCCATGGACCGCAGAAGGCGCCAGCTTCGGCTTCAGCCCCGCGGGCGCCTCGGAGCCGTGGCTGCCCCAGCCGGAAGGGTGGGGAGGCTACTCGATCGAACGGGCGCAGCAAGACCCGGAATCCACCCTGGCCCTCTACCGGCGGCTGCTCGCCGCCCGACGCGAGCTCGCGGACGAGCCGTTCGAGTGGCTCGCGAGCTCCGCGGACACCATCGCGTACCGGCGCGGAAGGACCACCGTGCTCGTGAATTTCTCCGCCGAAAGCATCCCGCTTCCCGAGGGTGAGATCGTCGCAGTCAGCTCCCGCCTCGCGGGGCGCTGCCTGCCGCCCGATGCGGCCGTGTGGCTGACCGCTCCGGAGGCCACCGCGCCGCAGGCCGGGATCTCCCCGCTCCCCACCTCCCTAAGCACCAAGCTGTAATCACACCGAAAGGAATACGCGAACAATGAAGTTTCGTACCCGGTACCTGGCGCCTCTAGCCGGTGCCGCCGCATTGACGGTGGCGCTCACCGGATGCTCCAGCGCGAGCCCGAAAGCCGCCCCGTCCTCAGACGGAAAGGTCACCATCACCGTCTCGATCGACACCGGCCTCACGGCGGCGGCGACCAAGCAGATCGACCAGCAGGTCGCCTCGTTCGAGAAGGCCAACCCGAACATCACCGTCAAGACGCAGCCGTACGACTGGGTGGCGACGACCTTCACCGCACAGCTGGCCGGCGGCACTCTGCCCGACGTGTTCACAGTGCCGTTCACCGACGGGACCTCCCTGATCAACCAGGGCCAGGTCGCCGACATCAGCCAGCAGATCTCCCAGCTTCCCTATGCGAAGAAGTTCAACCCTTCGGTGATCGTCAACGCGAAGAGCTCCAGCGGGAAGATCGAGGGCCTGCCCGTCGGCGCCTACGGACAGGCGCTCTATTACAACCGCCAGCTGTTCACCCAGGCGGGCCTGGACCCCGACAATCCCCCGACGAGCTGGGCAGAGGTCGCCTCGGATGCCAAGACCATCGCGGAGAAGACCGGAAAGGCCGGATTCTCCACCATGACCCAGGAGAACACCGGCGGCTGGTCGCTCGTCACGATGGCCTATGCCTTCGGCGGCCGGGCGGAGAACGTCAAGGACGGCAAAGCCACCGCCACCGTCGACACCAAGGCCTTCAAGAAGGCGCTCCAGGAGCTGCACGACATGCGCTGGGGCGACAACTCGATGGGCGGCGACTTCCTCTACAACTGGAACACCATCAACCAGGACTTCGCCGCAGGCAAGGTTGGCATGTACATCAGCGGCGGTGGCAACTACACCTCGCTCGTGCAGCAGAACGCCATCGACCCGAAAGCCGTCGGCGAGACCGTGATCCCGCTGGAGGGGAAGAACTCCGGCGCGCTCGGCGGCGGCACCATCGCCTTCGTGCGCGCCAAGGCGAGCAAAGCCGTCGAAGACGCGGCGGTGAAGTGGATCGACTACTACTACATGCAGCCGCAGTACGACAAGACGGCTGCCGTGAACGCGGCGAAGCTCGCGATCGCCGCCAAGCAGCCCGTCGGCGTCCCCGAGGTCCCCGTCTTCGATCAGAAAACGTACCAGGACACCCTGACGTGGACGAAGTCGTACGTGAATGTGCCGCTGGACCAGTTCGCCCCCTACACGAAGTCCGAGTTCACGCAGCAGATCATCGCCGAGCCCGAGAGCCAGACGCAGGCGCTCTACGGCAAGCTCGACCCCGTGGTGCAGGCAGTGCTGACCAACAAGAACGCGGACATCCCCACCTTGCTCTCGCAAGCCAACACCCAGATCCAGTCGCTGCTCGACTCGGGCAACTGACCACCCATCCCACCCGGGTGCGGGCATCAGGCCGCCCGCGCATGGCGCCCGCACCCGTTCGAGGAACCAGCACCTCCATGGCAACCACTTCCCCCACACCCGCTCGCGGTCCCCTTCGGCGGACCGGGTCAGCGCGCCCCCGTCAGCGCTCGACGCTTCGCCGCTGGGCCCGTTCTGGTGGCCTCACCACCATCGTCTTCCTGCTGCCGATGCTGCTCGTGTTCGGGCTCTTCTCCTGGTATCCGATCGTCCGGTCCGTGTTCATGAGCTTCCAGACCACGAACCTCGTCTCGGCGCCCGTCTTCGTCGGCTGGCACAACTTCGTCGCCGTCTTCAACGACCCGCTGCTGGGCGTCGCGGTCCGCAACACCCTGTGGTTCGCCGTCCTCGCACTGATCTTCGGGTACCCGGTCCCCCTTGTCGTCGCTGTGCTCATGAGCGAACTCCGCCGTGCGAAGGGGCTCTTCAGCGTTCTGGCGTACCTGCCGATCGTCGTTCCGCCCGTCGTCGCTGTGCTGCTGTGGAAGTTCTTCTACAGCGGTGACGCCACCGGCGTCTTCAACACCGTGCTCGGCTGGGCGGGCATCCCCCCGCAACCGTGGATCGAGAGTGCGACCGCCGCAATGCCATCATTGGTCCTGCAGGCAACCTGGTCCGCGGCCGGCGGCACCATCATCATCTACCTCGCTGCACTCATCGCCGTCCCGGTCGAGCTCTACGACGCCGCGGAGGTCGATGGGGCCGGGATCTGGCAGAAGGTCTGGCACGTCACCGTCCCGTCGCTGAGAGCCATTCTCTTCGTCACCTTTATTCTGCAGATCATCGGCACCGCGCAGGTCTTCCTTCAGCCTTACCTCTTCACCGACGGCGGCCCCAACAACTCCACGCTCACCATCCTGCTGCTCATCTACAACTACGCCTTCGGGAACAGCGTCGGCGGCAACTACGGCGAGGCCACTGCCTTGAGCATCATGCTCGCCGTGGCGCTCGCCATCCTCTCCTTCATCTATTTCCGTGCCATGAGACGTTGGAGCGACGAGTGACCGCCGACACCCCTGCCAGGACAACGCAGCTGCCGATCGCCCCCGCGACCCCAGTGGCGGGCCGGCCCAGGCGACGGCGTGGCCGCGAGACCGAGACCACACGTGGACTGGTATCGACAAACGACTGGCGTCGCCCGCGCATCGCCCTCACGATGCGTGTCCTGCACGCACTGCTTCTCATCGCGCTGCTCATCTGCGGACTCGGGCCGATGCTCTGGCTCCTCAAGTCCGGGCTGACGCCGACGCAGGACACCCTGCGCGCACCGCTCGCGTTCTTCCCCCACGGGATCGACTGGAACAACATGGTCGAGGCCTGGACGCAGGTGCAGATCGGCCGATACGTGTGGAACACGCTCGCCCTCGCCGCCGGCTGCTGGCTTGTCCAGATCGTCGTCGCAACGACCGGCGGCTACGCCCTGTCGGTGCTGCGGCCGCGATACGGCAAGGCGCTCATGGGGCTCATTCTCGCCACCCTGTTCGTCCCCTCCGTCGTCCTTCTCGTGCCGCTGTACTTGACAATCCTGCATCCGCCGGTCGTCGGCACGTCCATGATCAACACCTTCTGGGCGGTATGGCTGCCTTCCGGCGCCAGCGCGTTCAACGTCGTGATCGTCACCCGGTTCTTCGACTCCCTCCCCAGAGAGATCTTCGAGGCGGCCAAGACCGACGGCGCCGGCCCGTTCCGCCTTTTCTGGTCGGTGGTTCTGCCGATGTCCCGCCCGATCATCGGCGTGGTCTCGGTGTTCGCCGTGATCGCCTCCTTCAACGACTTCCTTTGGCCCCTGCTCGTCCTTCCCAACCCGGCCCTGCAGCTGCTTTCCGTACGGCTGCCCAGCATCCAGCCGACCACCGACCTCGGCGTCTTCCTCGCCGCTCTCACGATCGCCACGATCATCCCGATCGCCCTGTTCCTCGCCTTGCAGCGCTTCTTCCTGAGCGGGGCGGGCCTTCAAGGAGCCGTCAAGGGCTGAACGATGAGTGCACCACGCCGAACACCCGAAAGGAGTACGCAATGCAGCTACACCTCCACAACCGCCTCACCCGCGTTGAGTCGTACCGCGCCGGCAACCGGGCACGCCTGCTGGCGGCCTTCACCCTGTTCGGCGCCGTCCTCGCGACGGTCGCCGCGACGGCGCTGACCGCGATTCCGGCCGCTGCCAGCCCGACGACCCGATACGAGGCCGAGAATGCCGCCCTGGCCGGCGGCGCCACGGTCCAGAGCGACCACATCGGCTATTCCGGCACCGGCTTCGTCGGCGGCTACACCGACAGCGACAAGGGAACCGCAGCCACTACCTTCAGCGTCGAAGCGGCGACCGCAGGCAGCTATGCACTCGCCCTCGGCTATTCCGACGGCAACGGCGCCACCCGCACCCTCACCCTCACCGTCGACGGCGCCGCTCAGCAGATCAGCCTCCCGGCCACCGCCGACTGGAACACATGGACCACGCAGACCGAGACTGTCGAGCTCACCGCCGGCGCTCATACCATCAGCTACAGCTATGGCGAAGCCGACAATGGCAACGTCAACCTCGACTACCTCGACGTCACTGCACCCCCCGCCGCGGCGCCGCCCTCCACCGGGCCGCTGTACGAGGCCGAGAACGCCGCCCTCTCCGGCGGTGCAGCCGTACAGAGCGACCACGCCGGCTATTCCGGCACCGGCTTCGTGGGCGGCTACACCGACAGCGACAAGGGGACCGCGGCCACGACCTTTGCCGTGACGATCGCCCAGGCGGGAGACCAGGAGCTGGCGCTGCGCTACGCCAACGGCACGGGCACCACCCGCACCCTGACCCTGACGATCGACGGCATCCCCCAGCAGATCAGCCTCGCAGCAACCGCCGACTGGGACACGTGGACCACCCAGACCACCACCGCGGACTTCAGCGCAGGCACCCACACGATCGCCTACAGCTACGGCCAAGCCGACAACGGAAACGTCAACCTCGACTCGCTCGACATCACCCCCAGCCCTACCGCCCCGCCCACCGGCTCAACACCGGCCGCCGGCGCCACGATGCCCTACGACGAATACGCCGCTGCAACTCAGACGACCACCGGCACCGTCCTGCCTGCCAGCACCAGCTACCCGAGCGTCGCCGCGGAATCCACCGCCCGCAGCGCCGTGCAGCTCACCACCACCGGGCAGTACCTCGCGCTCACCCTCGCCCACCCGGCCAACTCGATCGTCGTGCGCTACTCCATCCCCGACAACAGCGACGGCTCGACGGCCACCGCCCCACTCGCCGTTTACGCCGGTGCCGACCACGTCGCCGACCTCAACCTGACGACCAAGTACTCCTGGCTCTACGGCGACGGCTACAACGACACGCACAGCCCCAGCAGCGGACAGGCCCATCACTTCTACGACGAGGCGCGCGCACTGATCGGCGAACAGCCCGCGGGAACCGTCATCAAGCTCCAGAAGGATGCCGGCGACACCGCCCTCTCGTACACCATCGACCTCATCGACACCGAAGAGGTCGCCCCGGCGACCGCCATGCCCTCCGGTTACACCTCCATCACCGACTACGGCGTCACGCCCGGCAACGGTGCCGACGACACCGCCGCCATCAACACCGCCCTCGCTGCCCTGTCAGGCACAGGAACCGGGTTGTGGCTGCCGGCTGGCACCTATGACATCTCCGGCCAGATCGACCTCGCCGACGTGTCTCTGCTGGGCGCCGGAGAATGGGACACAGTCATCCAGTCCACCGCCGAAAACGGCTCAGGTGGCCTTTACGCCACCGGGGGCCGGAATCACATCGCCGACCTCGCGATCTTCGGCGACCAGACCAGCCGAAACAACAACTCCGGCGCCGCCGGTATCGAGGGCGTCTTCACCACCGGCTCCACCATCGCCGACGTCTGGATCGAGCACACCAAAGTCGGCATCTGGACCGACTCCGGGACCACCGGACTCAACATCTCCAGCGCCCGCGTGCGTGACGTCTTCGCCGACGGCATCCACCTCAACGGGGGCACCAGCGCCACCACCGTCGAGCAATCTCAGGTCCGCAACACCGGCGACGACGGCCTCGCCATCGACACCGAAGGCGGCGATGTCACCGGATCGACGCTCCAGGACGACACCGTCCAGAACGTCATCCAGGCCAATGGCATCGGCGTCTACGGCGGCGGCAACAACACCGTGACGGGCAACCTGGTATCCGACACCGTCTCGTACGGCGCCGGAATCACCATCAGCACCCGCTTCGGCCAAGGATTCGACGGCCCCACCACCGTCGACGGCAACGTCCTCGTACGCACCGGCTCCTACAACGCCGAGTTCGGCACGAACCTCGGAGCGATCTGGCTGTATGCCGACCAGTCCGATCTCAGCCAGCCGGTGAACATCGACAACGACACCATCGCCGACAGCACCTACCAAGGCATCCTTCTGATGGGCGGCGACAGCATCGACCAGTTGGCGCTCGACGGCGACACGATCACGACCACCGGAAGCTACGGAATCGACATCGAAGGCGTCGGCGGCGCGCTGACGGCCAGCAACGTGACCATCGGGGGTGCCGCAGCCGCTCCGCTCCAGAACAACGGCAGGAATTTCACCGTCAACAGGGGAAGCGGCGACGTCGGCTTCTGAAGTCCAGGATACGGAAAGCGCCAGCCCCCGGGCTCCTCGCGGCGGTGCCGAGGAGCGCCGAGGGCTGGCGCCATTCAGGGAGAGTGCTGGTCTTACAGACCCAGCAGGCCGCCCACCGTGCCGAGCACGGGCGCGAGGCCCGAGGTCGGAGCGGTCGGGGCACTCAGGCTGTCGACGAGGCCCGACAGCGACGGGATGACGGTGTCGAGCGTCTGGTTGAGCGACGCGACGTCGATGTCCGAGACGTCAGTGGTCTGCGTCAGGGCCGTCTCGACGTCGGTGATGACGTCGGGCAGGATCTGCGAGGTCTTGGCGTCGAGGCCGTTCAGCTGCGCGACGGCGTTCTGGATCACGGCCTGGATCTGCGCGGGGTCGAGGACGCCCTGCAGCTGGCTCTGCAGCTGGGCGAGCTCGGCCTCGAGCTGGGCCGGGTCGACGCCGCTCTGGATCGCGGCGACGACCTGCTGGGCGGCCTGCTGCGCCTGGGCGGCGCCCTCGAGGGCGGCGGCCTGCAGCTCGGCGCCGATGGCGGCGGGGTCGATCGGCAGCTTGGCGTTCTGCAGGGCGGTGGTGATCGCGGTGATCGCCGCCTGGATCTGCGCCGGGTCGAGGCCGTTCTGCAGGGCCGTGGCGATCTGCTGCGCGGCCTGCTGGGCCTGGGCGGCGCCCTCGGCCTCGACGGCCTGGAGCTCTGCGGCGACCGTGGCCGGGTCGATCGGCAGCTTGGCATTCTGGAGGGCGGTCGCGATGGCGGTGATCGCCGCCTGCACCTGGGCGGGGTTGAGCCCGTTCTGCAGCGCGGTCGCGATCTGCTGGGCGATGGCGGTCACCTGAGCCGGGTCGAGGCCGTTCTGCACGGCGGTCGCGATGTCCTGGATGGCGCCGGTCAGCTGCGACGGGTCGAGCAGACCGCTCTGCAGCTCACTCTCGAGCTCCTGGGCGAGGGCCTGGACCTGCGCGGGGTCGAGGACCGAGCCGAGCGCGGAACCGTCGAGCTGGAGCTCGATGTCGGCCGTGCTGGGCAGGCTCGCCGAGACGGTGGCGCTGGGCGTGCCGGGGTCGACGTTGACGCCGAGGTCGGCGGCGTTCGCGGCGACAGCGCCGAAGCCGACGGATGCCAGCACGATGCCGGTGCCGATGAGGCAGGCCGTGGCCTTCTTGAAACTCTTCACGGGGTTGCTCCTGTGGGAAAGGGTCGGGAGACGCGCGATGCGACGAAGGGAGGCCGCGAGTGCGCCCGGACAGAATCGTTGTCCACAGCAACGCTATTGACGAACCGTCAACAGCGCAGTCGGCATTAACTAGGACACCCCCGAGTGGGGTACAACCTGCCCCTCTCGGTCAGGCGTCGCCTCAGGGCGTCAGCGGCCCCGAGCGCCGAGCTGCTCCTGCCCGGGCTTCACGGGCAGCAGCACGAACAGCCCGACGAGGACGACGACGAGGATGCCGAGAATGCCCCAGACCGTCTTGCCTGCGGAGTCGGCGGCGGGGGACAGCGCGATGAAGGTCGAGTAGAGCAGCGGCGAGATCCAGATCGCGGCGCGGCCGGTGGTCGCATAGAGGCCGAATACCTCGCCCTCGCGCCCCGCGGGGATGATGCGCCCGAGGAAGGTGCGCGACGCGGACTGCGCCGGCCCGACGAACAGGGCGAGGATCAGCCCGAACACCCAGTAGATGATCGCGCCCTCGCTGTGCAGCACGAAGATGACGAGCGCGCAGACGCTCATGCCGATGAGCGAGGTGACGATGACGGGCTTCGGCCCGAACCTGTCGTCGAGTCGCCCGACCGAGACAGTGGCGATGCCGGCGGCGATGTTCGCGGCGACGCCGAAGAGCAGCACGGTCGTCGTGGTGAACCCGAACACCACGATGCCGATCGACCCCGCCACCGTGAACACGCCGGTGAGCCCGTCGCGGAAGATCGCGGATGCCAGCAGGAACCACAGCGTGTTGCGGTTCTCCTTCCACAGGGTCGCGATGTTGCGGAAGAGGACGACGTAGGACGCGAAGAAGTTGGTCCGCTCTGCCGCGATCTCGGCCGACACCGGCGGCGTCTTCACCGCGAAGAACACCGGGATGGCGAATCCGATCGCCCACAGTGTCGCGAGCAGCATCGCGATGCGGATGTTCAGGCCGCCCGCGCTCGAGATGCCGAGCAGGCCGGGGTGCGCGTCCGTGCCGCCGAGCACGAACAGCACGAGGATCAGGATGAGCAGAACGATGCCGCCGAAGTACCCCATGGACCAGCCGAAGCCACTGACGCGCCCGATCGTCTTCGGGGTGGAGACCTGCGGAAGCATCGAGTTGTAGTTGACCCCTGCGAGCTCGTAGAACACGGTGCCGATCGCGATGCAGGCGAGTCCGAGGAAGAGGTAGCCGGGCTCGGCCTTGACGAACACCGTGCCGAGCAGACACAGCACCACGACGCCCGAGTTGATGCCGAGCCACAGCCGGCGGCTGCCGGTCGTGTCCGCGCGCTGCCCGATCACCGGAGCGATGACGGCGATGGCGATGCCCGCGATCGTCAGGAACAGGCCGTAGAGCTCCTGCTCGTGCGCCTGATTGCCGAACGCCGTGCTCGCGAGATAGGTGCTGAACACGAACGTCGTGGCGACGGCATTGAACGAGGCGAACGCCCAATCCCACAGACCCCACGCGAGGATTCGGCGGGTCGGGATCTTGACGTCGTCGGCTGCGGCGACGGGCGACGTGGTGCTCACGCGCACACCATAGTGTGGTCAAGTGGCCTTTGCGGAATGGTCGGGTATCGCCGCGCCGTACGAACGTTCATTCGGCGCGCTGTGCGCGTGCCTGATCCCGGAACTGCTCCCTGAACTGGGCGCCCCCGGCAGGCTGCTCGACGTCGGCACGGGCACCGGCTCGGTGGCGATCGCCGCCGCGCGAGCCGGCTGGGATGTCGACGCCTTCGATGCCGAGCAGTCGATGATCGACCACGCTCGCCTCCGGTGGGCGACGCCGGCCGAAGGCCCGAGTGAGGACCGAGAGCGACAGTCGGATGCCGCAGGCATCCGTTTCATCACCGCGAAGCTGCCCGAGCTGCCGTACCCGAACGCCGAGTTCGACGCGATCGCCGCGAACTTCGCGATCAACCAC
>Ga0164242_10008570_pt1 | contig 11086 bp, 11 predicted proteins | sample OricomgcompostMG_FD_108783 | JGI IMG/M metagenome (GOLD analysis project Ga0164242, IMG submission 108783) | Miracle-Growth compost microbial communities from Emeryville, California, USA - Original compost - Miracle growth compost (MG) ...
CTCATGGTGGATGGTTTGATGTTTGCTGGATTCCGACTTCGACAATCAGATTCTCAGCTGAAACCTCCACCGCCTTCAACTCCCCCCTCAACTCCCCCGTACACCACTTCCGACTTTAGCTCCGATCCCACCGTCGTGACCTCCTCCTGTCAAGCCATATTCGACTTCGTCGTCCGACAAGTCATAGTCTTTCAGGACCTGCTCTGCCACATACTGTTCGAAAAAATCTGACTTGGTAGCGGTTGGTGCTCGCGATACCCGTTGTTCTTCCAATATTTGGTCCAACAGGACTTGATCATTGTTTGCCATATCGCATGTGCCTCGTTTCTTTAGTTTCTTGCGCTATATCGTTACGATGCGCAATTCGCCCATCGCTTTTCATCGGACCGCCCGATTTTACTTCGGGATAGCGTGCTGTATAGGGTACGTCCGAGCAGAACGCGTCGCCAGAAGGCGAGGTGGCGGGATCGCGCTGATAGATGTGATCTCACCGGTTGAAGCGTTTTTGGGGCTTCCGCTAATCACCAGAAACGCGCTGTACAACCTCGTTCATCGAGTAGTGCACGAATTGTTTGCCAAGCTCGGTAAGCACATATTGCTTGCTGCTCTCGAACGCGGATTCGACGGTGGCGTTGGCTGGGCTTGAGGGCCTACGTACCGTCTGTTTGCGTAGGAACTGCCCGTCAGCGTTGGTGTCGCGCGCTTGACGAATGACGCCACCAGTGCTGAGATCGCGGATCAGGAGCTTGTACAGGTCGGCCTCCGCAGAGTCCTCGCGAACGAGGTTGCCATAGATCGCCGTCCAAATATCGAATCGCGTAGATCCCGGGTTCTTGTAGATTTCGCGGATGACTGCGAGGTGTGATTCGTGGTAGCTGTCTAGCCAATCAATGAAGAGGCGAACCACATCGTCCGAGCACAAGCGCGTCCCGGCAGCGTTCGTTACAAGATTCGCGACATACCGCCGCTTTTCGTCAGTGTCAGCCTTGTCCCATGTGCGGAAGGCCTTGCGAACGATGTCGAGATACTCTTCGCTCGCCAGGCGCCCATCGATTTCATCTCCAATCGCCTCAAATCTGCTACCGATGTCCTGCATGGTCGCACTGAGCGTTTCCATCTTGGCCTGGTGCTCTTCAAGCCACTGCGTCTGGAGGGATGCGGTTTGCAGACCCGCTTCCTCCGTCTTCATGCTTGCGAGCGCGCTGATGAATCCACCGACCCACGGAATGCTGCCGAGAGCAGCGAGCGCAAACTTCTCAAGGATCCGTCGCTTCGTGCTGGGATTGAGCTTTTCAAGCTCAGTCCGAATTCGCTCGACGGCCGAATCCGTCGGAACGACCGGGGTAGCTGTGCTGTCGTCTAAGTTCATCCGGCCTCCACACGCCGCGTTTTAGGGTGTGGGCAATTCTACAGCCCCGCTGAGGCCACGGATTCACATGTTCAATCTCGAAAAGATCGTTGGGAACTCGTTGCCGCAAAGCTTAACCAGTGCATCATAGATCTGGGTATCTTGTTCTTGGCTGTCGGAGTGAGCGCAGAGAGCAAGATACACGTTCTTCTGTTCGTGTACCCCGAAGATCAGCCACTCTCCTGTCAGCTTCCGCTTGGCAGCCCGTTGTGCATATCCACTGATCACGAACTCGTGAGCCAACCGCCCCTGCCAACCGGAGCGCGATGGAGCTTTCTCTTCCTCTGCTGCGACGCGCGCGCACAACTTTTCGAATTTATCGCTCTTTGAATTGAACATGCCCCATTCGTTGAAGACGTTCCGCGTCAGAAAGTGCGGATCGAAAAAATGCACCTTCCACAATCCACGCAAGGCATCGCCTTTGAACTCGCGCGGTTTGGCTGTGCTGCTTCGATTCCGCCCGATGCCGTCAAGATGCTGTATTAGGTCTGTGACGGCAAATGTATTGATTGTGCGATGCTTCCAAGCGCTGGTCAGCTGCGCTAGTAAGAATTTGCTCAGACGTGCTGTGTCGACTCCATAGAGCCCTGCATTCGATTCCGTGAACGACCGAATGTCTTCTTCTGAGATGTCAAGGCCGATCAGGGTGTTCGGATCAAGGTTCATAGAATCTCCAGCGGTTGGCGAATGAGTCGAACACGGCGTGCAGTTGCCCAGATCATACGCGTGCCGGGATAGTCATCACATGGACGATACCCGACACCCCAACGATTTCCCGGCGCTGACCATCGACCAGCTACGCCGACGAAGATGGATCTGGCGACGGAAATCTACAAGCGGATGCGCGCCGTGAAAGATGTCACGCGGAAGGACATCATCGAGAAGTTCATCGCCGAGGTGAGGCTAACGAAGGCCGGGGCGAGCACCTATTACCAGCTGATCAAGGATAAGCACGAGCCACAGGGCAAGAAATAGAGTTTCCGCGGATTCCCATGCTTATCATTGGGGTGGCTCTTGCTCGGGAGCCGCCTTCTTCATGCGTAGATTTGCGATTTCCTTGTAGTATTTGAAGGACAGCTTCGTGAATAGGCTTGGGTCCGCGTGTTCGATGAATGCAAGATGCCCGCGCAATTTTTCGTGCTCTTCCGCCTTTAGTTTCCCGATCGAAAATAGCTTCAGCAGCAATCGGATGTGGTCACGATAGTTGGCATGAATCCCGACTTTTCCATCCATATTGACACGTAATCCCGTGACGAGCGTGGATCCGCCCCTGCGACTCATGTAGCGCGTCTTCGGCGTATTGACTGAGAGCTTGGGACTTGTGCATCCGGCGAGCGTGGATTGGAGCTCGTCAGAGAATGCCCTACATGCGCCCCTTTTATCTGTCGAAAAGACAAAATCATCGGCGTATCGGGTAAGCACCGCCTGTCCAAATCGCTCGGGGTCAGCGGCAATCGCTTGGCTCAAGTGTATATCGAGCTCGTGCATGACTGCGTTTGCGATGCGTGGTGACGTGGGATACCCGATGGGCAAGCGATCGCCCTTGTCAAAACATGCTTGCCGAACAAGTTGCTCGAAGTCGGCGGTAAAGACCCAGCCTTCGAATCGAGGTCTTGCCTCCTTGATTGCCTTTAACAGGTCTTGGCTCCGAATAGACGGAAAGAAGTTTGAAATATCTAGGCGCACCGAATATGCAGATTTCCTGTGCGCTTCGGCATTCTTGACGATTGAGGTGCCAGGTTGAAATGCGGTGGCCAGCTCACTGACGGGTAGTTTTGACAGGACTTGCGCATCGATCCAAGCGAGGACGAGCTTAAGTTCCGCTGCTGGTTGAATCAAATCGCGGTCGCCTCCGGAGCGTTTGCGCACCTTGAATTTTTTGAAGCGAATGTGAGCCAGTCCAATGGCATCTTCCAGCAGCTTCCTCGGTACTGACAGATCGCTGACCATGCGATCCACGATCTCAGACATGCGCAAACCTCTCGGGGTTTGATCTCAGGTGATAACTCCGGAACGATGCCATGAGCGAGGTGATGTCGGCGGCGTAGCGCAGGAAGGGAGTCGTGCCCACGGTTCGAAATATCCAAGTGCCATTGACCATATAGCTGACTACTAGTCGTGCTTCTCTGAGGATGCCGAGTAGTTTTGTCACCATATCGAAATTGCGCTTCCCGAACGCTTCGATGAGAACGGCAATCAGTTCCTTGTGTGCAACAGGCCCGGCGAAAAGGACGAGGTCATGGATGAAGTAGAGGCTGTATTTGTTTGCGCCGAGCTCTTCCGGTCTTGACGGTCTGAACGCAGTGGTAATCGGTGTGCGGGTATCGAGAGCGTTCTCCAGATCGCCGAAAATCTTGCCGATGCCATCAAGCTCGAAGATTCCCTCTGCTCCCATTGGATACCATAGTACCGGGGATTTGGCTTCCATCGCTGCTGCAATTGGTCCAGTATCAATAAATGATCCGCTGCCACGGAATTTTGAGTCATTGATGATGACCAGTTTTTTGCGAAGCGCCGGGTGTGCGAAAGCGCCAAGTTCGCAGAAAGCACTTGGGCTTTCCATGATGATCAAGATCTTGTCGGCGATTGCCGATATTTCGTGTTCGAGGTCCAGCGCATTCTTGTTTTGCCCGATCTTCGCGAGCTCGTTGAAAATACCCTCGGCGTAAATTACTCGATACTCGTACGAGAGGCCTTCAATGAATTTTTTGATGGTTTCGCGTCGTACGGATGGCGTACCGGGGCCTTGATTGGCTCCACACAGGAAGAAGAGTCGGTTGCCACGGGAAAAAGTTGGAGGGTTGGCCCGAAGAGCCAACCCAAACTTTCGCACCCGTTTGCCGGTGGCGCTTTTTTCGTATGTTAAGTCGCGCGTAAGCATGCCTACTAGAGCGTCGATGGGTACCGCTTCGGTGCCTCGTCGACTGACGAGGCACCGAAGCGGTACCCATCGCCAGAGAGGTAAAAAATCAAGGCGGATTGCGACCCGCAACCCGGTTCAGCCGAAGCTGAACAAAATGCTAGGCGCGTTGATTATTGCGGAAAGATGTTCGCTGAGCAACAAACTTTTTCGCAGAAGGCGAGTAACTAATGCTGGGGCTGTCTGCTGTGCGATGCAGCAATTGCTATACCGTCAGCTTCCTGATATTGGTGCTGGCATGAAAACTGACATCGCCGTGAAGTCCGCATGAACAGTGGGGCTTCGTGGACTCGGGAGAAACCCCGACGTGAGAACGCGCGTGGATAGTGGCGTTGCTTAACGCGCTGGGGCTTGGGAAGCTGGGGTAATAACCATTATACGACGCCCGCAGAGCGCGCCATTTTACGCGGAATTCGCCGGATTGCGCAATCGCGTGCGTCCCGCGTTGCCGCAGGACGCAGCGCGGCGTCAAATTCCGAACAGGGTGAGCGAGACTGCCACACGCGTGACGACCATCAGCAGCACCTGGACGATCACGAACAGCAGGATCGGCGAAAGATCGAGCCCGCCGAAATTCGGCAATACGCGCCGGATGGGATTCAGGAACGGCGCCGTGAGCTGGAACAGCACGGGCATCGCGGGCGAGCGCGGGTTCAGCCACGAGAGCAGCGCCATCAGGATCGTGAGCCAGATGAGCAGATTGAGTGCCCATTTCACGACCGTCAGCACCGCGACGATCAGGAGCGTGGGCAAGAGACCGAGCGGGTCGACGCCCGCGAGCCATACCATCAGCAGCACGTAGGCCACGGCGGCGATCAGCGCCGCCACGACGCCCGCGAGGTCGATGCCGCGCAGACCCGGAATCACGCGGCGCAGCGGCAGCACGAGCCAGTTGGTCGCTTGCTGGATCGCATGCGTCACCGGGTTGTAGGGCGGCACGCGGACGAACTGCAGCCAGACACGCAGCAGGAGGGCGGCGCCGAACAACGTGAAGATCGTGTTGAGCAAAAAGCGGGCGATATCGCCGAACATCGGTGTTGTTTCCTTCTTGTGTTAAGTGACGGTGCGTGGCGGCAGGTTCGGAGCGTGTGGCCTGCGGCGCCGATCAGACGGAAACCTTGATTTCACTGATCAGGATCGTGCCATTGCCGCCGTCGGTGTAGTTGGGAATGTCGTCGACGAGCGCTTGCTGATGTGGTTTGAACACTGTGTAAAAGTCATCCAGCGTTTCGAACAGGAAGTGCCCGGCCGCGACGTAGGGCGGCGGCGTGCCCGGCGGCCCCGCGTTGATCCCGATGTCGATCGACCAGCCTTTGAGCACCGCCCCGAAAAGCCGCGCGGCGAGCGGCATATGCCGCGTGGCGTAGTACTCGGTGTCGAATCGGCCGTTCTCGCGGTAAGGATAAAGGATGCTGACCTTGATCATTGTGCGTTCCTGTCGATGAAACCCGGCGCGCGCGCCGATGCCAACATTACCACGGCTTACGCCTGATCAGTGATGGTGCGAGGCACGGGCGGCGCACTCGGTGAGCACACGATTACGCTTGTTTTCCCTGCAAACGGCTAAAGTGAATCGAGGCGCTCGCGCAAGGTCTGACGCCGCGAAATGTTCGCCGACGTACCGATGCAATGGGCGTGCTCCGATTAAAAAGGATGCCAGGAACGGCGGCGCTGCCGGCGAGCGTGCGGCACGCCCGCCTCTGCCCAGCACGGGGGCGGCGCGGCTAACAGGTCCCACGCGATATGTCACGTCCCTGCGGCTATCGCGCAACACCGTGTTCGCTGTTCGCAAACCTGCGCACAATACTTCCATGACTCCGGTTTCGTTGTTGCTGTCGTGCAATTGGGCTGTTTCCTGTCGGTTGTCCGATTCGGGAGGTCACCATGAGCATCTTCGCTTACCGAAAGCATCTGCGGTTTCTCACACCCCATCAGCGTCGGCGCTGGTGGGATCAGAAGAAGCGTCTGACGCCGCGCGTACAGATTAGCGGCGCGTATGTCCCGCCTAATGTCACGCGCGAATTCACCTACGTGAAAGTCGGATAGCGCCACAGCGCGCTCTTCGCATGTCGATCTCGACGATGCCCGGTCCGTGGACCGGGCATCGTCGTTTCAGCCCGGCGAAAATGGATTGCTGCTAGTCGCCGGACCCGATATCCCAACCAATTTGTAATGAAACATTACCTGCTTGTTTGGCGGTGGGTGCGATATCGTCGGTAATTATGACCGGATGGCCGGCTTGGGTGGCTTGCGAAGCGCGACGCATCGCGGTTTGGGCCTTTCGTCGGCAGAATTTGGTTGCATGACCTTGATTCAGCGCTGGGAAGCTCACATCTGCGATTGCAATTTGCAACAAATGGCTACCTTTGACGGCTGCTGTTTTCGATAGAGTGCATGTGTGGGTTTTGCCCGTTATGTGGAGCGACGCCGTCGTCGGCCGCCAGGAGAAGAGAAGTGAAAAAGACCGTTTCGTTTATCGTTGCCGCTGTGCTGGGTGTGGGGCTCGTCAGCGCAGCCGAGGCGCACGTTTCGGTGGGTATCGGTATTGGCATTCCCGTTGCGCCGGCTTATCCGGTCTATGCTGCGCCGGTCTACGCACCGCCGCCCCCGCCCGTCGTCTATGCGCCGCCGCCGGTGGTCTATGCGCCGCCGCCCGCGGTTGTCGTAGGTGGCTATGGTTACTATGGCCATCCGTACTGGCGCCATCACGGCTACTACCGCGGCTATCACGGCTATCACGGCGGTTGGTACCGTCACTAAGCTGGATGGATGATGCCGGGTGGCCCAGCGCCATCCGCTCGAAGTTTTGCGCAACGGCGCAACGTCGGCACACGCCGCGTTGCGCCGTTGGCTTTTCTGGCGCGCCCGTTTCATGCATGCGTCAAGCGGCGCCCCGCTGAGGGCTTGGCTCGAACGGGCGCCGAGCGTTTCGATCAGACGCTCATGCAGAGATACTTGAGTTCGACATATTCGTCGATGCCGTACTTCGAGCCTTCGCGCCCGAGCCCCGACTGCTTGACGCCGCCAAACGGCGCAACCTCGTTCGAGATGAGCCCGGTGTTGATGCCGACCATGCCGTACTCGAGCGCCTCGGCCACGCGCCACACACGGCCGATATCGCGGCTATAGAAATAAGAGGCGAGGCCGAATTCGGTGTCGTTGGCGAGCCGAATCACTTCGGCTTCGTCGCTGAAGCGGAAGATGGCGGCGACCGGGCCGAAGGTTTCCTCGCGCGCGATCAGCATGTCGCGCGTGACTTCGGCGAGTACGGTCGGCTCGACGTAGCGGCCTTCCAGCACGTTGCCGCCCGTGACGAGCTTCGCGCCCTTCGATGTGGCGTCGCCGATGTGCTGGGCCACCTTCTTGACCGCGTCGTCGTCGATCAGCGGTCCCTGGTTGACGCCGGCCTCGAAGCCGTTGCCGACCTTGATCTTGCGCGAGGCGGCCGCGAGCTTTTCGACGAAGGCGTCGTACACCTTGTCGTGCACGTAGAAGCGGTTGGTGCACACGCAGGTCTGGCCTGCGTTGCGGTACTTCGAGATCATGGCGCCTTCCACGGCGGCGTCGATATTGGCATCGTCGAACACGATGAAGGGCGCGTGGCCGCCCAGTTCCAGCGCGATTTTTTTCACGGTCGGCGCGCATTGCTGCATGAGGATGCGGCCCACCGGCGTGGACCCCGTGAACGAGAGGTGGCGCACGATGTCGCTCTCGCAGAGCGCCTTGCCCACTTCGATCGAATTGGCGGAATCGGCGGTGACGACGTTGAATACGCCCTTGGGCACGCCCGCGCGCTGCGCCAGCTCGGCAAGCGCGAGCGCGCAGAGTGGTGTCTGCTCGGCGGGCTTCACGACGATCGTGCAGCCCGCGGCGATGGCAGGCGCGACCTTGCGCGTGATCATCGCGATCGGGAAGTTCCAGGGCGTGATCGATGCGCAAACACCAATCGGCTGCTTGAGCACGATGAGCTTGCGATCGTGCGCCGGGCTCGCGAGCACGTCTCCGTTGACGCGCTTGGCTTCTTCGGCGAACCATTCGAGGAACGAGGCGCCATAGAGCACTTCGCCGCGCGCCTCGGCGAGCGGTTTGCCCTGTTCGGCGGTCATGATCGCGGCGAGGTCGTCGGCGTGTTCGATCACGAGGTCGTACCAGCGGCGCAGCACGGCGGCGCGCTCCTTGCCGGTCTTCGCGCGCCAGTCGGGTAGCGCGGCGTGCGCGGCGGCGATGGCGCGATGTGCCTCGGCGGCGCCGAAGTCGGGCACGCGGGCGATTTCTGTATTGTCGGCGGGGTCGAGCACGGCGAAGGTCGCCGCGCCACCGCTCCATTCGCCGTCGATCCAGGCGCGCGTCTTGAAGAGTGCGGGATCCTTCAACTGCGTCAGGCGTTCGGATGCGGACAGGCTCATCATCGTGTCTCCTCAATGCGTGAGCGGCGCGGCCCGAAGCGGGCCGTATCGCGGTGAGCGCGGCGTCGCGAAGGCGTCGCGGATAGGCAGCAGACCAGCGGGCAGCGTGGCGGCCCCCGCGATCCTCAATCAAGCGCGCCCGAGTCCGAGCGCTTCGTAAAGGCGGTCGACGCGCGTCTTCACGTCCTGAGTCATCTCGATGGCGCGGCCCCATTCGCGGTCCGTTTCGCCGGGCCACTTGTTGGTGGCATCGAGGCCCATTTTCGAGCCGAGGCCCGCAACCGGCGACGCAAAATCGAGATAGTCGATCGGCGTATTTTCGACGAGCACCGTGTCACGCGCCGGATCGATACGCGTGGTGATCGCCCAGATCACTTCCTTCCAGTCGCGAATATTCACGTCATCGTCGACCACGACGATGAATTTCGTATACATGAACTGTCGCAGGAAGCTCCAGACGCCGAACATGACGCGTTTTGCGTGCCCGGGGTAGCTCTTCTTCATCTGCACGATGGCCATGCGGTAGCTGCAGCCTTCGGGCGGCAGATAGAAGTCGGTGATTTCCGGGAATTGCTTCTGCAGCAGCGGCACGAACACTTCGTTCAGCGCGACGCCGAGCACGGCCGGCTCATCGGGCGGCTTGCCTGTATACGTAGAGTGATAGATCGCGTCGCGCCGCATCGTGATGCGCTCGACCGTGAAGACGGGAAACCACTCCTGCTCGTTGTAATAACCGGTGTGGTCGCCGTAGGGGCCTTCGAGCGCATGCTCGTACGCCGCGCTCGCGCCCTTCGTGGGGCGCGGCGGCGCGCCTGGGGGCGTGGGTGCGCTTTGCTGCACGCCGTTTTGCGCGTTGTTTTGCGGATAGATGAAGCCTTCGAGCACGATTTCCGCGCGTGCCGGAACCTGAAGCGTGTCGACGCCGGGCGTGAGGCACTTCGCAAGCTCGGTGCGGCCGCCGCGCAAGAGGCCGGCGAACTGGTATTCCGAGAGCGTGTCGGGCACCGGCGTGACGGCGCCGAGGATGGTCGCCGGATCCGCGCCGAGCACGACCGCAACCGGGTAAGGTTTGCCAGGGTTCTGCAGCGCGAATTCGCGGAAGTCGAGCGCGCCGCCGCGGTGCGCGAGCCAGCGCATGATGAGCTTGTTGCGCCCGATGAGCTGCTGGCGGTAGATGCCCAGGTTCTGTCGCGTCTTGTTCGGTCCGCGCGTGACCGTGAGGCCCCAGGTGATGAGCGGGCCGGCGTCGCCAGGCCAGCAGGTCTGGATGGGCAGCTTCGCGAGATCGACGTCGTCGCCCTCCCAGACGATCTCCTGGCAGGGCGGGGCGCTCACGGTTTTCGGCGCCATGTCCCAGACAGCCTTGGCGAGCGAGAGCAGCTTGCCCGCATCCTTCAGGCCGCGCGGCGGCTCGGGTTCCTTCAGTGCGGAGAGCAGACGCCCCACGTCCCGCAGCGAGTCGAGCGCCGCGCCGTCACCAGCGCTCTCGGGCGTATCGATACCCATGCCGAGCGCGACGCGCCGCGGCGTACCGAACAGGTTGCCGAGCACGGGGAACGCATGCGTCGCGCGGCTCTCGAATAACAGTGCGGGGCCGCCAGCGCGCAGCACGCGGTCGCAGAGCTCGGTCATTTCCAGCACCGGGGAGACCGCCTGCGGCACGCGGCGCAACTCGCCGAGCGTCTCCAGGCGACCGACGAAGTCGCGCAAGTCTTTGTATTTCATCAGGATAGGGTCGGAGCCGCCACGGGCGGCGGATGCAGGGGCAGTACGATTGTCGATTTTACCTATGTTACTTGCCACACGCTGGCAGTCATATTGGGTAACCGGCCGCAGACGCTCATAGCACGCGGGTCTGCCCGGATTGAACACTGTTCATCATTACAATTAGTTATAGATTTGACATTCTATAGTGTTGACGATCTATTAAAGCCTGCTAGAATCCGTCCACACTGGTTGCAGGGCTTGCAATTTTTAACCACCGTCCCGGTCCTTCAGACGCAACGCGTCGCCGTTTAGCCGCCTCCCTGCACGGCTCTCCACGGTCTAGATGGGTTGTCTTCGCCGGCGCCTCTTCGCGCCGGCTGTTCGCGTGAGAACTCCCCACGCGCGCCCCAGGCGTGCCCAGTAGTTCGGAAGGGGTTCCACCTACGGCGTTCTTGCCGTTTTCCCGACACCGCTGTCGCACCAGCCAGGGCGCGCGGTGTCTTGATCCTGCGATTGGCAATGGGCCTCGCGCCGACTTCGGTCGCCGGATCATGCAACATGGGGAGATCTGTTAGATGAATACCTGGTTATCGTGGTGGCGCGCCGACGAGCGTCTCGCTCCGGGGCTGCGTGCGCTGCTGCGAC
>Ga0164242_10008571_pt1 | contig 11086 bp, 9 predicted proteins | sample OricomgcompostMG_FD_108783 | JGI IMG/M metagenome (GOLD analysis project Ga0164242, IMG submission 108783) | Miracle-Growth compost microbial communities from Emeryville, California, USA - Original compost - Miracle growth compost (MG) ...
ACCCTCCGCTGCGCTCCGCGTCAGGCCCCTCTACTTGTGGTCGGCCTGCCGCTGCACTCCGCTACGGGCGAGCGCCGCGCTGCGCGCGACCCTCACCCTCCGCTGCGCTCCGCGTCAGGCCCCTCTACTTGTGGTCGGCCTGCCGCTGCACTCCGCTACGGGCGAGCGCCGCGCTGCGCGCGACCCTCACCCTCCGCTGCGCTCCGCGTCAGGCCTCCGGCCCGGCGCCGGCCGCGAGCAGCCGCGCCCGCTCCTCCCGCCGCGCGCCCTGCTCGTCCGGGTCCGGCACCGGGGCGGCCGCGATGAGCCGCTTCGTGTACGGGTCCTGCGGGTTGAGCAGCACGTCCTCCCGCGAGCCGACCTCCACGAGGTGCCCGTTGCGCATCACCGCGATGCGGCTCGCGAGGATCTCGACGACCGCCAGGTCGTGGCTGATGAACAGGCACGCGAACCCCTGCTCGCGCTGCAGCTCCTGGAACAGCTCGAGCACGTGCGCCTGCACGGACACGTCGAGCGCCGACGTCGGCTCGTCCGCGACGAGCAGCTGCGGCTTGAGCGACAGGGCACGCGCGATCCCGACGCGCTGGCGCTGCCCGCCGGAGAGCTCGTGCGGGTACCGGTTGCGGTACAGGTGCGGGAGCTTGACCTGGTCGAGCAGCTCCTCGACCCGGCGGTCCAGCGCGGCCCGGCGGAGCTTCTCGTGCAGGAACAGCGGCTCGCCGATCGACTCGCCGATCGTCATGCGCGGGTTGAGCGACGAGCCCGGGTCCTGGAAGACGATCGCGGACCGGCGGCGCAGCGGCAGCAGCTCCTTGCGCGAGAGCCCCGCGATGTCCGTGCCGCCGACGCGCACGTGCCCCTCGGCCACGGGCAGGAGCGAGACGACCGCGCGGCCGACCGTCGTCTTGCCCGAGCCCGACTCGCCCACGAGCCCGACGACCTCGCCCGGCGCGATCGACAGCGAGACGCCCTCGACGGCCCGGAACGCCGGCGTGCGGCCGCGGCCCGGGTACTCGATCGCGACGTTCTCGAGCTCGAGGGCCGGGACGGCCTGCGTCTCGACCTCGACCGCGGGCTCCTTGACGGACAGCTTCCCGGCGGCGATCTCCGCGCCCAGGTGCGGCACCGACGCGAGCAGGTCCCGCGTGTAGTCGGCCTTCGGCTCGGCGAACAGCTGCCGGATCGGCCCGTGCTCGACGACGTGCCCGTTGCGCATGACGACGACGTCGTCCGCGAGGTCGGCCACCACGCCCATGTCGTGCGTGATCAGCAGGATCGCCGAGTCGAGCCGCGTGTGCAGGTCGCGCAGCAGGTCGAGGATCTCCGCCTGGACCGTGACGTCGAGCGCCGTGGTCGGCTCGTCGGCGATGAGCAGCACCGGGTCGCACGCGATCGCCATGGCGATCATGACGCGCTGGCGCTGACCGCCCGAGAGCTGGTGCGGGTACGCGTCGTACTTCTGCTCGGGCGTCGGCAGGTCGACGAGCCGGAACAGCTCGATCGTCCGCTCGCGCGCCTCGTGCGGCGTCACGTTCTGGTGGCTGAGGATGATCTCCGACACCTGGAACCCGACCGTGAGGACCGGGTTCAGGGCCGTCATCGGCTCCTGGAAGATCAGGCCGATCTCGTTGCCGCGGGCGGCGCGCAGCTGCGGGCGCGGCGCGTTGATCAGCTCGCGGCCGAGCAGCTTCGCCGAGCCCGTCACGCGGGCGTTCTTCGGCAGCAGACCCAGGATGGCCATCGACGAGACGGACTTGCCGGAGCCGGACTCGCCCACCAGGGCGAGCACCTCGCCGGGCCGGATCCGCAGGTCGACGCCCTCGGACGCCATGACCCACTTGCCCTCGACCCGGAACTCGACGCCGAGGCCCTTGACCTCGAGGATCGGCTCCACGTACTGGTCCTGCCAGCCCTCGGGCGGGGTGGCGGGCACGGTCGCGCTGTTCATGGGTTCCTCTCAGGCCTTCTGCCGGTCCTGGCGCGGGTCGAACGCGTCCCGCAGGCCGTCGCCGATGAAGTTGATCGCGAGCGCGATCGCGACGATGAAGAGACCGGGCCACCAGAACAGCCACGGGCGCGGGCCCATCGCGGACCGGTAGACGTTGATGAGCTGGCCGAGCGACGTGTGCGGCGCCTGCACCCCGAAGTCGAGGTAGGACAGCGCGGACTCGAGCAGGATCGCCGACGACATCGCGAGCGTCGCCGCGACGATGATGACGCCGACCGTGTTGGGCAGGATGTGCCGGAAGATGATGCGCCCGCTGGGCACGCCGACCGACCGGGCCGCGTCGACGAACTCCTTCTCGCGCAGCGACAGGAACTCGCCGCGCACGATGCGCGCGAGGCCGGTCCAGGTCACGAGCCCGATGAAGACGCCGAGCAGCCAGACGCCGCCGATGCCGTTCGCGATCGTCGCGACGACCGCCGCGATGGCGACGAGCGGGATCGTGATGATGACGTCGGTGAGCCGCATGAGGACGGCCTCGGTCCAGCCGCGGAAGTAGCCCGCGACCGCGCCGATCACCGTGCCGACCGCCGAGCCGATGAAGCCGACGAGGAACGCGATGATGATCGACTGCTGCGCGCCCGTCATGACGAGCGCGAAGTAGTCGCGGCCGATGTTGTCCTGCCCGAACGGGTGCTTGCCCAGGCTGAACGGCCAGAGCTGCAGCGTCGGCCGACCGCCGTTGTAGATGTTCTGCGGCACGCGGTAGTCCTGGTGCCACCAGCCCGGGAACGGCCCGAAGCCGACCGAGCTGAACGCCAGGATCACGATGAGCGCGAGCACCACCAGGCCACCCATCGCGGCCTTGTGCCGGAAGAACCGGATCATCACCGTGCGCGCGGACGACCGCGCCGCGACGGGGAGGTCGGCCGCGGCCGGCTCGGCGCCGAGGACGTCGGTGTCGGCGGCGACGAGGCGGTCCATCTGTGCCTCGATGCGCTCGGACTCCATCGGCAGGGGCTGCTCTTCGGTCACTGATTCACTCCGCTGGCTGTCGTCGGTGCTCATGACAGCCGGATCCGGGGGTCGAGGTAGGCGTACGCGATGTCCGCGACCAGGTTGAACAGGACGGTCGCGATGGCCGTGACGAGGAAGAACGCCATCACCGGGTTCGGGTCGACGTTCGTGAGGCCCGTCTGGAAGAGCCGGCCCATGCCGCTCCAGCCGAACACGGTCTCGGTGACGACCGCGCCGCTCAGGACGCCCGCGAAGTCGAACGCGACGAGCGTCGCGAGCGGGATCAGCGCGTTGCGGAACGAGTGCCGCACGATGACGGTGCGCTCGTTGAGGCCCTTCGCACGCGCCGTCCGCACGTAGTCCTGGTTGAGGACGTCGAGCATGCTCGCCCGTGTGTACCGCGTGTACGTCGCGAACGAGATCAGCATGATCGCGAGCGTCGGCAGGACGAGGTGCAGCGCGAGGTCGGTGTTCGTCTGCCAGAAGTCGCCGTGGAGGTTCGGCGTCTCCGAGCCCGTCGTCGGGATCGGGCGTCCGCCCGTCGCCCGGTAGACGAAGGGGTACGACGAGAGCATCTGGTCGACCGCCATGAGGACGGTCATCGTCACGCCCGTGACCGCGCCGATCTGGGCCGCGAGCCGCTTCACGTGACCGCCGCCGACGAGGCCGGCCGCCACGCCGATCCCGACGAGGACGAGCGCCATGAGGAAGAACGTCAGCCAGCTCATGTCGTCCATGAGCGGCTGCGCGGCCACGATCACGACCGTGCCGATGGCCGCCGTCGCGAGGCTCGTCCACAGCACGCGGCGCGTGCGCGGTCGCAGGCCCGCGAAGAGCGCGGCCCACAGGAACGCCATCCCGAGGCCGATGACGAGGATGCCCGCGACGCCGAGCGAGGGCTTGGTGAACCAGTCCGTCGTCAGGAGCAGGAACAGCGTCGTGAACGTCGCGAGGGCCGAGATGCCGAAGACGAGCCAGCGCGTGCGGCGCTCGCCGCCGACGACGACGGCCCACAGCACGCCGGCTATCAGCGCGACCGCCAGCAACGCCGCGTAGCTCATCGTCGGATCAGCGAGCCAGTTGTTCAGGTCGATCGCGATGTACTGCTTGAGCAGCGTGGAGACCCAGAACACCGGGAGCGAGAAGCAGAGGAAGGCGACGAACGTCACGCCGTAGTCGAAGGTCGAGTACTGGCGGAGCGCCGTGACGATGCCGGCGACGACGCCGATGAGGAGCGCGAGCACCGTCGCCGCGACGACGAGGCGCAGCGTCGAGCCGATCGCCGTCTGCAGCTGCGGCAGCACCGGGCGCCCGGCCCGGTCGAGACCCAGGGTGCAGTCGTTGCCGCCGGGGACGATGCACTTGCCGACGTCCTGCAGCCACAGGCCGTAACGGCCGGGGATCGGGACGTCCAGGTTGAGCGCCCGCGTGCGGTCGGCGATGCGCTCGGCCCGCCCGGGCCCGCTGTACTCCAGCAGGTCATGGAGCGGGTTGCCCGACAGCGCGACGAGCACGTACATCAGCGCCGTCGATGCCAGGACGATGAAGAACGAGACGATCAGTCGTCTCGTGACGAACACGGCCATCGGAGGATCTTCCTTGTCGTGGAACCGCACGCCCCCCGCCGCGCATCATGTCCCAGATCGGGACCGTCAGCGCGACGGGGGACGTGTGTCGGTCAGCGGACGTTCGTCAGAGCGACTTCGTCCACGTGGCGGCGTTCCACGTGCTGCCGTACTGCGTCGGGTTGTAGACCGGACCGCTCAGCTTGGAGCTGTAGGCCGTCACGCCCGGGTTGGCGTAGAGCGTGATGTTGTAGAGGTCGCTCCAGAGCTGCTCCTCCATCTGCGCCTTGAGCGGCACCGCGTCGGCCGGGTCGGTGACCTGGACGATCTGGTCCCACAGGTCGTCGACCTTCGTGTTCGAGTAGCGCCCGAAGTTCTGGGCACCGTTCGTCACGTAGATCGACTGGCCCGCGGCGATGAGGCCCGAGCCGGACCAGCCGAACACGGCCGCGTCCCACTTGCCGGGCTGCGTCAGCGTGGTGAACACGTCCGCGTCGGGGGCCGCGACGATGTCGAAGCCCGCCTGGTCGCACGACGCCTTGATCAGCGCGACCTGGTCGGCACGCAGCTGCGAGGTCGAGGCGAACTTGAACGTGATCTTGTACGGCGTCGGGACGCCGGCCTGCTGCAGGAGCGTCTTGGCACCCGCGATGTCCACGGTGTCGTAGAGCTTCGCCGACGGGACCTGCGCGAGGACCTTCTCGTACTCCGCCTGCGACGGCAGGTACTCGTGCAGGCGCAGGATCTGCGCACCGTCGAAGATCGGCTTCGCGAACTTGTCGACGAGGTCCTGGCGCGGGATGCACTTGGCGAACGCCTCACGCACGCGCTGGTCGGCGAACTTGCCGCCCTTGCCCGTGTCGATGTCGACGTGGCTGAAGCTGAGCGACTCGCCCTTCTCGACCTTGACCGCGGTGCCGAGGCCCTCGAGCTGCGTCACCATGTCGGTCGTCGCGTTCGACGGGTCGAACTGGTCGATCTCGCCGTTCTGCAGCGCCTGGACCATCTCGTCGGGGTTGATCGTCTTGAAGACGAGCTTGTCCGTCTTGGCCGGCGTGCCCCACCACTTGTCGTTCTTGACGACCGTGAGGGTGCCGTTCGACGCGTTGTCGTACTTGTACGGGCCCGAGGACGGCAGCAGCGCCAGGTCGGGCAGCGACGGCAGGTCGGCCTGGTACTTCCAGCCGGTGTTCCAGAAGTCCGCGACCTTCTTCAGCGTCGCGGTGTCGTTGTCCTGGATCGCCTTGACCAGCGCCTCGTCGTCGTTGTCCGTCGACAGGCCGGCCTGCTTCGCGGCGATGTGCGCCGGCATGAAGCCCGAGCCGAGGACCTCCCAGTCCGCGTACGGCTTGGTGAAGACCATCGTGAACGACTTGTCGCCGGCCTTGCCCTCGAGCTGCTTGACCTCGGCCCAGCCGTTGGTGCTGGCGGCGTTGAACAGGTCGGACTCCGAGCCGTCCTCGGCCTTCTGGCCAGACGGGTGCGTGCCCGAGTAGGCCGCCCACGCGAGGAGCGCGTCGTCGAAGTCGATCGGCGTGCCGTCCGACCAAACCGCCTTGTCGGAGAACGTGTACTTGACCGTCAGCGGGTCGTCGGAGGTCTTCTCGTACGTGCCGAAGTCGGGGTTCGGCTTGACGCTGCCGTCCGGCTGGACCTTGTAGAACGCGCTCTGCGTGACGTTGTCCACGTACGCGTTGTAGACGCTGTTCACGTCGGCCGTGTTGGAGTTGAACGAGTCCGGAGCCTGCTCGATGCCGATGTTGATCGTGTCAGCGAGGTTGCTCGGCGACTCGGTCGAGCCGTTCTTGTTGCCCCCTGCGGTGCCGCAGCCGGCGAGCGCGACCGCGCCCACCGCGAGCACGGCCACCGTGAGGCTCTTACGCCTGATGGTCACTCTGCCTCCAGTAACACTTCAACCGCCGGCCAACGGCCGACGGGAACGGTCGGGCTGACGCACGCAGGCACCAGCACGAGCGAATGGATGCATGGACGGTAGTCCGCCATCTGGGACGTTCCGAATCGAGAACGCCCCTGGACACACATCGTTACCCGAACGGTACCCGCCAGTAGCAAGCGACCGCCCGGTACGTCGCATTGTGATGCTTTTGTCCCTGCCGTGCTCGGCCGAGCCGCGAGCCGGGACGGCACGAACCGCCACGGAGACGACATCGCCGGCCCGCAGCCCGCTCCGCGGGGCGCCGCCCGGGTCGGCCCGGGCGGCCCGAGCCCGGCCCGCGAACAGCCTGGCGACGGTGCGGCATGATGCGCCGATGGGCTTCGAGTCGGCGGTGCGTCGCCTGGGGACGACGCGCTGGTTCGCCCGGCTGGGCCGCGCCGCCTCCGGGCTCGACCGGCGTCTGCAGCAGCGCACGCGCGGCCGGTGGAGCGTGCTCGGGCGGCCCACCCTGCCGCAGCTCGTCCTGACGACGACCGGCCGCGTCTCCGGCGAGCCACGCGCCGCGACGCTGCTCTACGTGCGCGACGGCGAGCGGTTCGTCGTGCTCGGGTCCAACTGGGGCCAGGACCACCACCCCGCGTGGTCGGGGAACCTGCTCGCGCAGCCGCGGGCGTCGGTGACGCTCGCGGGCGTGACGACGCCCGTGGTCGCCGCGATCGCGTCGGACGACGACCGCGCGCGGCTCATGCCGGCGCTGCTCGAGGTCTGGCCCGGCTACGCGGCGTACGCGCAGCGGTCGGGGCGCGAGCTGCGCATGTTCGTGCTGACGCCCGAGGCGTGACGGGCGCGCCCGCGAGGGCGGCGGGTCGTCAGGCGCGACGCAGCCAGCGGCGGCGCGGCTGCGAGGGGCCCAGCGTCGAGAGCATGCGCTCGCCGTCCGCGATCGCGTCGTCGTCGCCGTGCGGCGCGTGCGTCGAGCCGAGCACCGTGAACCTGCCGTGGCAGAGCACCACGGCGACCCAGTCCTCGTCACCGGCCGTGAACCACGCGAACGCGCGGGCGCCGTCCTCGTCCTTGGGGACGACGACCTTGACGTCGCCGGCCGCCCCCGTCAGCCGCGCGAACGCGAGGACCGTGGCCCGAGCGTCGTCGGGCGGGCCGTCGGTGCGACGCAGCGAGACGTCGACCTCGCGCTCGTCGTCGGTCACCTTGTAGCGCGAGCCCGGGATGCCCGCGACGCGCCAGCCCGGCGCGACGCGCATGCGGAAGGCACCGTCGTGCTCGAGCACGCCGTCGGGCGGGGTGGCGTCGTTCGGCACGCGCACAGCGTAGGCGGCGGCCACGGGTTCGCCGCCCGGCCGGCCCGTGCGGCCGGGCGCTCCGGTCAGCTCCGGAGCGCCTCGCAGACCCAACCGTCGGGCAGGGCGCCGCCGGCCAGCAGGTCGCGCACCCGGGCACGCTCGACCTCGTCGAGGTCGGAGTCCATGTACGGGTAGACGATCGGCTCCTCCTTGGTGTTGTGGTCCTCCAGGAGCGCGAGCAGCTCGCCGCACGCCGCGTCCACGTCGGCCGCGTCGCCCGCGTCGGCCGCGCCGTGCGGGGCCCCGAGTCGCTCGGTCAGCCCGTCCATGCGCCGCCACAGCTCGCCGTGCTCGCGGCGCATGACCATGAGCGGCATCATCAGCGTCCGCGTCGGCAGGTGCGGGAAGACGACCTCCTCCTCGAGATAGATGTGGCGGCGCAGCGCCGACATCGCGCGCAGCAGCGGCGCGGGCCGCGGACCGTCGCCGCGCTCGGCCGCGAGGTACTCCTCGATGCCGGCGTCGATGTCGTGGTGCTCCCGGGTGAACGCCTCGGCGAGGGAGAGCTCGCCGTCGTCCGTCGTGGTCATGCCGTGTCCTCCAGCCTCGTTCGACGTCGTCCACCGTGTCACCGCCGCGCGTTCGGGGACAGACCCTGCCGCGTCACACCGGGGCCGTGGTTCGGCGCGCGCGGACCATGGCGGCGATCCCGTCAGGATCCGAGAAGCCGCAGGTCAGCGCTCTCCGTAGCATCGTGAACCTGCCCCACCGACCGACGAGGAGAGTCGAGATGAACGCACCGAAGCAGCCCACGGAGGACGGCTTCACCGCCGACGAGCGTGCCGCGATGAAGGAGCACGCCAAGGAGCTGCGCGCGACGCGCGCCCGCAAGGCCGCGGGAGCACCCGAGGACGCCGAGGCCGACGTGCTCGCCAAGATCGCGGAGATGACGGGGACCGACCGGGCGATCGCCGAGCGGCTGCACGAGATCGTGCGCGAGCACGCGCCGGGCCTCACGGCGCGCACCTGGTACGGCATGCCGGCGTACGCGAAGGACGGCAAGGTCCTGTGCTTCCTCCAGCCCGCCGCGAAGTTCAAGGCGCGCTACGCGACGCTCGGGTTCAACGACGGGGCCGCGCTCGACGACGGCGCGATGTGGGCGACGTCGTTCGCGGTGACCGAGCTGACGCCGGAGGTCGAGCGGCGGATCGCCGAGCTGGTGACGCGCGCGGCGGGATGAGCGCGCCGCGTCAGACGTTGAAGCGGAACTCCACCACGTCGCCGTCGGCCATCACGTAGTCCTTGCCCTCGATGCGGGCCTTGCCGGCGGCGCGCGCAGCGGCGACCGAGCCGGCCTCGACGAGGTCGTCGAACGAGATGACCTCGGCCTTGATGAAGCCCTTCTGGAAGTCGGTGTGGATGACGCCGGCCGCCTGCGGGGCCGTCCAGCCGCGGTGGATCGTCCAGGCGCGGGCCTCCTTCGGGCCGGCCGTCAGGTACGTCTGCAGGCCGAGCGTGTGGAAGCCGACCCGCGCGAGCTGGTCGAGGCCCGCCTCCGACTGCCCGTTGGCCTCGAGCATCTCGCGGGCGTCGTCGGGCTCGAGCTCGACGAGCTCGGACTCGAACTTCGCGTCGAGGAAGATCGCGTCGGCGGGCGCGACGATCGCGCGGAGCTGCGCCTGCATCGTCGTGTCGGCGAGGCCCGCGTCGTCGGTGTTGAAGACGTAGATGAACGGCTTGCTCGTCATGAGCTGGAGCGCACGCACGTGCTCGTCGTCGCCGAGGCCCGCCGAGAACAGCGTGCGGCCGGACTCCAGGACCTCGCGGGCGCGCTGCGCGGCGTCGAGCACCTCGGGGGCCGTCTTCTTGCCCTTGACCTCCTTCTCGAGCCGCGGGATCGCGTTCTCGAGGGTCTGCAGGTCGGCGAGGATCAGCTCGGTCGAGACGATCTCGATGTCGCCGATCGGGTCGACCTTGCCGGAGACGTGCACGACGTCGGGGTCCGCGAAGATGCGCGTGACCTGGCAGATCGCGTCCGCCTCGCGGATGTTGGCGAGGAACTTGTTGCCGAGTCCCTCGCCCTCGCTCGCGCCCTTGACGATGCCCGCGATGTCCACGAACGAGACCGTCGCCGGCAGGATCCGCTCGCTGTGGAACAGGTCCGCGAGGACCTGCAGGCGCGGGTCCGGCAGCGGGACGACGCCGACGTTGGGCTCGATCGTCGCGAACGGGTAGTTCGCCGCAAGCACCTGGGCGCGAGTCAGCGCGTTGAAGAGGGTGGACTTGCCGACGTTGGGCAGGCCGACGATGCCGATGGTGAGAGCCACGGGCGGCAAGTCTACGGGCGGCGCTCGGGGCGCCCGGCTGGCCGCTACTCGTAGGAGAGGAGCTTGACGAACAGCGCGGGACCACGGGCGTCGAGCACGCGGCCGCCGAGCCGGACGCCGTAGGTCAGCGCCGCCGCGCCGACGCCGAGCGCCACCACGACCAGCACGGCCGTCAGCCACCCGGACCCGCGGTCGACCGCGAGCCACGCGAGCACGAGGGCCGGCAGCGACACGACCAGGACGAGCGACCAGCCGAGGAGCTGCGACGTGATCGCCGCGAGCGAGGCGCCCTGCCTGCTCTGGAACGGGTTCTCGCCCGGCTGCTGCACCGGGTAGACGACGAGCGCCGACGCGACGCTCGCGCCGCCGTACGCCACGAGCAGCACGCCGAGCGTCGCCGCCGCGACGGGCGCGAGGTCCTCGGGACGTCCGGCGAGCAGGGCGCCCGCGACCGTGACGAACGCCAGCAGCGGCACGGCGACGCAGGCCGCCGCGATCACCCGGCCGAGCCGGTCCGTGACGCCGCGCAGCGGTGCCGCGAGGTGCGTCCAGTACGCGGTGCCGTCGTACGCCACGTCGGCGGAGATGCCCCAGCCCGTCAGGAGGGCGGCCATCGGGCCGGCCGCGAGGCTCAGAGCGTTGCCGCGGCCGATCAACGCGAGCAGGAACGGCAGGATCGGGACGACCACCAGCGCGAGCACGTACCGCGGGTCGCGCACCCAGTAGGTCAGGCACCGGGCGACGACCGCGCCGAGCTGGGTGGCCGGGACGCGCGCGAACCAGCCGAGGCCGCGCGAGCGGCCGGTCGCCTCGTGCGCCGGTGACTCGAGCGTGCGCGTCACGGCCGCGCTCCAGACGCCGACCGCCGCGCCGAGCGCCGCTAGCGTGATCGCGAGGTGGGCACCGGCGAGCGGCCAGTCGCGCCGGGCGACGTCCGCGGCGACGGTCCACGGCGCGCCGAACGGCGTCCAGCCCGTCACGCGCGCCAGGCCCTCGAACGTGTGCCGGTCGACCGCGACGGTGATCGACGACGC
>Ga0164242_10008572_pt1 | contig 11080 bp, 11 predicted proteins | sample OricomgcompostMG_FD_108783 | JGI IMG/M metagenome (GOLD analysis project Ga0164242, IMG submission 108783) | Miracle-Growth compost microbial communities from Emeryville, California, USA - Original compost - Miracle growth compost (MG) ...
AGGCAGAACAACCACTGTCGACGCATATTCTGCCCAGCGGCGGTTGACAGGCAGAACTGCTCAGCATCGCTTGCGGGTTCAACTCCCCCCTTGCCCACACAGTCACCCATCCTCGCGTCCCGCTTCATGATCATTGCGGTCTGAAGTCGCCGGAGCGACGCTGAAACCGCCATCATCACGAGCACGGCAGCCGGTTGACCGGGCAGAGCGTTAGTCGTAGCTTTCGTTAGCGATGACTAACGCTCCTGCGCTCCTGGACGCGATCGCCGAACCGACCCGGCGGGCGATCGTCGAACGCCTGGCCACGCAGCCGTCGTCGGTCAGCGACATCGCGCGGGATCTGCCGATCTCGCGTTCGGCCGTGTCACAGCACCTGCAGCTGCTCAAGTCCGTCGGGCTGGTCACCGACCGCGCCGAGGGCACCCGCCGCATCTACCGCGTCGACCCCGACGCGCTCGCCGTCATCCGTGCGTACTTCGACGCGTTCTGGCAGCGCTCGCTCGCCGCCTTCCAGGACGCCGTGCAACGAGACGAGGACCAGCCATGACCGTCATCGACGCCACGACCGTCAGCACCTCTGTCGAGGTGGACGCCCCGATCGCCCGCGCCTTCCACGTCTTCACCGCCGAGATCGGCACATGGTGGGACGCCGACAAGCACATCCTCGAGGCACCGCTCGCCGAGATGGTCTTCGAGCCGTTCGTCGGCGGCAACATCATCGACGGCGGCGTCGACGGTAGCGAGTGCCGGTGGGCGCGGGTGCTCGCCTACGAGCCGCCGCACCGGGTGTGCTTCAGCTGGGACATCAACACCCGCTGGCAGATCGAGACCGATCCGTCCCGGGCCAGCGAGGTCGAGATCAGCTTCACCGAACTGACCCCGCAGCGCACCCGGGTCCTGCTCACCCACCGGCACCTGGACCGCCACGGCGAGGGCTGGGAACAGATGCGCGACGCGGTCGGCAGCGGCTGGCGACTCACGCCGCTGGCCGAGCGCATCGATCAGGCGAACCGGGTCGCCGGGCGCGTGCTGCCCGTCATCGGCGATGACGCGATGCGTACCCGCCTGGCCGGCGCGGCGACCTATACAGCTGTGCTGTTGAACGCCACGGACGCCTATGAACGCCCCAAGGTCGACCGGATCATCTGGGAACACGGCCGGCGGAACATGGCGCTCGCCGATGCCGGACTGCTCGACGTCGTGCTGCCCGTGGGCGACGACTCCCCGCTCGCCGGCATCGGCGTCTTCACCACGCCACCGGACGAGACGCGCACGATCATGGACGACGATCCCGCCGTACGGGCCGGCATCTTCACCTACGAGGTGCACCCGGTGCGCGGATTCCCGGGCGCGTCGCTGCCGTAGTACAGCCTTACTGTGCAGCCGCCTCGCGGATCAGCCGCACAGCCTCGGGCACGCCGCCGTCCCACGCCGGACCGTGACCCGGCAGAACCCACGTCGCGTCGAGACCCGCGACCCGGTCGAGAGACGCGATGGCCTGGCCCGGCTCGAGCGTGAACGGCGCCGGCTTCGGCCCGGTCACACCCGTGAGGACGTTGCGCGTCGTCATACCGTCGCCGATGAACAACGCGTCGACCGACGGAACATGTACAGCCACACTGCCGGGTGTGTGGCCGGGCAGGTAGACGATCCGCGGGGCGCCGGGGACGTCCAGGACCTCGCCGTCGCGCACCGTCTGCAGCTCCGTCGCGGGCTTGATGCGCAAGCCGCCGTGCGTCGCCGAGTACCAGAGGAATCCACCGAGCGCGCCGAACTTCACCGGGCCCCAGCCCGAGTTCGGCTTCTTCACCTCGAGGCGGGCGCGCGCGACATCGGCCTCGTGGATGTAGGGCGTGAGGCCGGTTTCGCTGTTCAAGCGTGCGGCGAAGCCGATGTGGTCGTTGTCGCCGTGGGTCAGCACGAGCGCGCGCACGTCCCCGATCGACTTGCCGATCGACTCGAGTTCGGCGAGCAGCAGCTTCCAGTAGCCGGGCAGTCCGGCGTCGATGATCGTGACGCCGTCGCCGTCGACGACCAGGTAGGAGTTAACGGTCGGTGACCCGACGCGGTGCAGGTTCTTGGCGATTTCCATGGTGCCTTCCTCGTGGTTGAAGAGGTGTTCAGCGGTGGGGAGCGGCGCGGTCGCCGACCGTGCGCAGGCCGGCGTCGACGAAGTCGATCAGCCAGCGGAAGCTCGCGTCCGGATCGTTGCTCCACTGGAACCCGTTGGCGGCCTGCAGCGTCGCGAAGCCGTGGATGGTTCCGCGCAGGGCGCGGATCGCATGGTCGAGGTGCTCGTCGGGAATTCCGTAGCCGGCGAGCACGGCACGGACGGACGTGATGACGCGCAGGCTCGCGACGTAGAGCGGGTCGTCCGCTGCCCGGAACTGCGCGCCGATCGTCGCGGTGTAGCGACCGGGGTGCTCGGTGACGTAGCCGCGGATGGACGTGAACAGGGCGTCCAGCGCGTCCGTCCCGGACCGGCCCTGCAGCGCCTCCCGCACCACGTCGCCGAACTCGGTCATCGCGAGCGCGGCGATGCGGTGCTGCAGGTCGGCGAGGTTGTCGACGTGCTTGTAGAGCGCGGGCGGCTTCACGCCGAGGCGCCCCGCGAGCAGCGCGATCGTCACCGCCGGGTAGCCGACCTCGTCGGCGAGCGCCGCACCAGCGGCGACCACCTCGTCGGTGTTCAGGCCAACCCTCGGCACGACAGCTCCTCTCGGTTACGATCACTTGCCAATAGGTTATGCATCATAACCATGAGCAGTCAAGACCCGATTCTCACTGCCGCTTCCGGCGCCCCGACCGGACGCTGAGCGGCCCGACCAGCCGCGGCCCGGACAGCCGCCGCTCCATCCGGCGGGCCTCCCGGCGCAGCGGCTGCGCGACGTACTCGCCGAGGATCACGCCGGAGCTGAGCGCGATCGCGATCGAGGCCGCGGTGACCATCGACAGCAGGCCGGCGCTGCGTCCCTCGCCGAACAGCGCCAGGCCGCGGTAGATCGACAGGCCCGGGAGCAGCGGGACGATCGCGGCGGTCACCACGACCAGCGCAGGCACCCGCACCCGTCCGGACGCCGCGAAGCTGACCAGTCCGACGAGCAGGGCGGACGCCGCGGACGCCCACGCGATGCCGCCGTTCGCGCGGTAGATGAGCAGGTAGAGCTCCATCGCCGCCGCGCCGATGACGGCGATCGGCAGCAGCGACCGGTACGGCGCGTAGGCGGAGAAGGCGTACGCCGCCGCGGCCACCGCCGCGCCGGTGACCGCGACCGGCGCCCCGGCGTAGGACACCGCGGACGGCGCCAGGTGCCCGAGACCGATACCGATCGCACGTGCAACCGTCAGGCCACCGCTCACCCCCGCGATCACGCCGGCCGTCGCCAGGATCGCCTCGAGGATGCGCGCGCCCGCCGTCAGCGGATAGCCGGTGAGCGCGTCCTGTACCGCGCCGAGGAAGCTGACGCCGGCCAGCATCAGCACGATGCTCGAGGTGATCACCCGGCTCGGCGCGACGTCGAGGCCGAGCCCGGCCGCGCCCGCGGCGAGCAGCGTCGCGAACAGCCCGCCCGCGACCTGCTGGTAGAACGCTGGCAGCCGCTGCCGCTGCATCCAGCGCTGGATCACGTCGATGCAGCACGCCGCGACGAACGCGATCAGGACGACGAGCCAGTCACCGCCGAGCAGCATGCCGACGCCGGCGCCCATGACGCCCAGCCCGAGCGTCACCTGCCAGCGCGGCCGCGCGTGCCCGGACGACACGATGCGGTTGAGCCGCGCGATCGCCTCGTCGCGGTCGATCCGGCGCGCCACGAGGTCGCGAACGAGGTGGTCGACCAGGGTCAGGTCCTCGTAGTCGACCTCGCGGCGGCGCACCTGGCGCAGCTGCACCAGCGCCGGCCCGTCCGGCTGCGGTTGGTGGGTCATGGCCAGTTCGGTGAACGTGACGTCCGCGGTGAACGAGCGCAGCCCGGAGGCCCGCGCCACGTTGTTCATCTGCGCGCTGACGTCGGCCGCTCCGGCGCCAGACGAGAGCAGTAGCTCGCCGATGCGCAGCGCGAGGTTCATCGTCTTGTAGCTGTCGTCGGTGTCGGCCATGGCCGGTTCAGTCTGGCGGCGGCGCCTGCCCTGTGCCACGACGCGACGACGATTCCCGCGATCCGCGCGGAAACGGAAATCGATCTTTTGATGAACGCGCGCTCAGTTGTTTCGCGCGCCGGACGACAGTACGACCAGGTGGCCGCACCCTGTGGCCCTCCTCAGCCAGCCCGACGAGGGGATCGTCCAGCCGTGTCTCTCAATGCCATCGCTGCTCGCCGCTCGTCACGCCTGTGGACCCGGGTGGCGGCGGGCGGGGTCGCCGTGATCGCGGCGGGTTGCGTCGTCGCGGGCGTGGCCGTGCACTCCCATCACGAGGCGTCCAGCGCGACCCGCAACGTCGCGCTGGAGATGCCGTACACGAACGGCGAGCTGACCTCGGCCCTGATCAACTCCGCCGACCTGGGCGGCAGCTTCTCGATCATCGACGCGGGCGCAAGCGGGTCGGCGAAGAGCGAGTTGCCGACGACGACCGGATGCTTCCAGCTCGACGCCGCACTGCAGCACCAGGGCGCCAACCAGCAGTTCGCGTTCCGCGACCTCTCCCATGCCGGTGGCGCGCCGCAGGTGTGGGAGCAGATCAACGCCGAGGTCGCCGCCCGGATGAGCGCCGACTACGCCGACGACACGGCCGCGCTCGGCACCTGCGACCACCTGTCGTTCCCGCTGCCCGGGCACGGCTTCCTCGACATGACCGTGAGCGAGGCTGACATCACCGCGCCGGGCGTGCCCGCGGTGACCCGGTGGCTGCACGGCAGCATCGCGGGCGTCCAGACCGTCGGCTTCCTCGGCCTGGCCGCCCCGACGAGCGACACCGCGCTGATCTTCTTCGAGTTCGGGCCGCTGGGCGTCGCGCCGTCCGTGCTCACCCGAACGTTCCAGGACGCCGTGGCGCGGGCCGCGACGACGCTCACCGCCGCCGGCTGAGCGCGCCGAGCGCCACCGCCGCCAGCACCATGACCGCCCCGCCGTACTGGTAGGCGGTGTCGAGCAGCCCGCCCGCGTCGACGACGAGGAACCCGGCCGCGACCGCGGGCAGACCCATCGCCAGGTAGCAGACGGTGTAGATCACCGACAGCACACCCGAGCGCTGGTGCGCCTCGGCGAACGGCAGGACGGTGCGCACGCTGCCCTGGAAGCCGCCGCCGAAGCCGACTCCGGCCAGCACGTTGCCGACGAAGAACACCGTCGTGGACGAGCGGTGCACGCCGACCAGGCTGACCCCGACACCGACGATCAGCGCGGCCAGCCCGAACTGCATGACCAGCCGCGGTGCCCGGTTGCGCAGCAGCAGCACGGCCAGCGCACCCGCGCCGGCAAGGGTGAACAGGCCGAGCCCGCCCAGCACCAGGGCGGACGAGCCGGTGACGGTCTCGGTGAGCGCCGGCCCGACCGAGCCGTAGAACCCGGCCAGCGCCCACACCGACACCAGCGCCGGGACCGCGACGACCAGTGGACGCCGCACCGCAGCCGGCAGCGCGAAGTCCGGCACGAGCGACGCGAGCGCGCCGGCCTTGGGCGTCACCGTCTCGCTCATGACCAGCACGCCTACGGCCTGGAGGGCGAAGATCACCATCAGCACGACGTAGACCAGGTGGGTCCGGGCCGGCAGGAACTGGACGAGCAGGCCCGCCCCGAGCGCGCCGGTCGCCGTGCCGATCGGGGTCGCGACCGCGTTCGCGAGCGTGCCCCGCAGCCGGTTCAGGTCGAGCAGGCCCGCGCCCACGGCACCGGCCGCGGCGCCGGTCGCGATGCCCTGCAGTACCCGGCCGATCAGCAGCTCGGGCACGCCGTCCGCGGCGAGGAAGACCCCCATGGCGGCCAGCTGGACGGCGATCGCGGCGAGCAGGACGGGCCGGCGGCCGATGTGGTCGGAGAGCTTGCCGACCGTCAGCAGCGCGACGAGCACGGCGAGGGCGTAGGTGCCGAACACGACCGTGGTCGTGATCGGCGAGAAGTGCCACTCGGCCTGGTAGGTGCCGTAGAGCGGGGTGGGCGCGCTCGAGCTGGCCAGGAAGAACACGATGATCGAGGCGAGCAGGGTGAACTCGACCGGGCGCGGCAGCGCCCGGCGGCGCGGGCTCCGCAGCAGACTCGGCAGGCCGGTCGGCGCCGCGGGGCCGCGCTGTGTGGCGGCGGCCGCCGGGGTCGGACGGATGGTGGTGGTCATGTCGCGTACTGCCTCCGGCAGCGGCGGGGCCAGGATCTCCGTACCCGCAATGAGTAGACAGGTCTGTCTGCCTGGTCTCGACACTAGACAGATCTGTCTGGTAAAGTCAACCGCATGGCGACGACACTCGCTGGACCCGCTGGACCCGCTGGACCCGCTGGACTCGCTGGACCCGCTGGGCCGGCTGGACCCGCCGGAGCGAGCGCTCCGGACCGCCCGACCGCCGGGTCGCGTGGCTCGGCGCGCGAACGGCTGCTCGCCGCGGCCGAGGAGCTCTTCTACGGCGAAGGCATCAACACCGTCGGCATCGACCGGATCATCGAGCGCGCCGGCGTCGCGAAGGCCTCGCTGTACAGCACGTTCGGCAGCAAGGAGGCGCTGATCGCCGCCTACCTCGCCGGCCGGCGCGAACGCCAGCAGCAGCGTCTCGAGCGGGGCATCGAGCGCTTCGCCACGCCACGCGAGAAGCTCATCGGCATCTTCGAGGTCCAGGGCGAGACGTTCGGCCGCCCGGCCTACCGCGGCTGCGCGTTCATGAACGCCAGCGCCGAGACCCAGCCGGGCAGCGTCGTCGAGCAGGCCTCGGACTCCTTCCGCGGTTGGCTGCGCGACCTGGTCGTCGGCCTGGCCCGCGAGGCCGGCGCGACCGACGCGGACGCGCTCGCCGCCCAGCTGCTGCTGCTCTACGACGGCGCCACCGTCTCGGCGCGCATGGACCGCAACCCCGCGGCCGGCGCGACGGCCCGCACGGCCGCGACCGTCCTGGTCGACGCCGCACTCGGCGGCGCGTGACCGGAGCGACTGTCACGCCGGGTTCACCGCCCCGACGCACCTCGTTTGCGTAGGATCGGGCCTCGTGCGTTCCGGCGACGAGGCCTCGACGACACCCGGGACGTCCCCCGCGGTGTCGGTCGTGATGACCGCGCTCGAGGAATCGCGCTACCTCGGTGACGCGGTCGCGAGCGTGTTCGCGCAGGACTACGACGGCCCGCTGGAGCTCGTCGTCGCCGTCGGACCGTCCAAGGACAACACCGAGGAACTCGCCCAGCAGCTCGCCGCCCGCTACGGCGACCGGATGCGGGTGCACAAGAACCCGACCGGACGCACGCCGGCCGGGCTGAACATCGCGATCGCAGGCACCGATCCGACGACCTCGATCATCGTGCGTACCGACGGCCACGCGAACCTGCCGCCGGACTACGTCCGCACCGCGGTCGAACTACTGACCTCGACCGGCGCCGCGAACGTCGGCGGAATGATGGTGCCGGACGGGCACACCCCGTTCGAGCAGGCCGTCGCCCGCGGCATGTCCGAGCGCATCGGGCTCGGGTCGGCGTCCTTCCATGTCGGCGGCGAGGCGGGCCCGGCGCTCACCGTCTATCTCGGCGTCTTCCGCCGGGACGTGCTGGCCCGGCTCGGCGGTTTCAACGAGACGTTCACCCGCGCGCAGGACTGGGAGCTCAACTACCGCATCCGCGAGCTGGGCGAGCTGGTGTACTTCGACCCCCGGCTGCAGGTGCATTACCGGCCGCGCCCGAACGTCCGCGGCCTGTCCAAGCAGTTCCGCGGCTCGGGCGCGTGGCGCTGGCAGATCATCCGGACGTACCCGGGCACCGCGAGCCTGCGCTACCTGGCCGCTCCGGCCGCTGTCCTCGGCATCGCGGCGTCCGTCCTCGCCGCCGTCGCGGGCGCGGCCAGCCAGAGCGTGCCGGTGCTCGTCGGGTCGGCGGTCCTGCCCGCGGGCTATCTGCTCGTCGTCACCGCCGGCGCCGCGCTCACCCGCCGCGGCCTGAGCGCCAAGGCGTCCGCGCTCTACCCGGGCGTGCTGGTCGCGATGCACATGTCGTGGGGCTCCGGCTTCCTGACCGCCGCCGCGAAGGACGCCTGGTCGGCGTTGCGCGCGCCCGCCCGGCGCCGGAGCGTCCCGGCCACCAACCCTCGAGCCGATCGGATCGCGTGAACCCCTGATGCGCCAGCAAGTCACCATCCTCGCCGCCGGCCGTGGCACCCGCCTCGGCCGCCCGCACCCGAAGCCGCTGACCCCGCTCGCCGACGGGCGCACGATCCACGCCCGGCAGCGCGAGAACATCGAGACCGTCTTCCCGGGCGCGCAGGTCTACGTCGTCGTCGGCTTCAAGCTCGAGATGATCCTCGAGGCGCATCCGGACGCGCTGTTCGTCTACAACGAGGCCTACGACGAGACGAACACGTCCAAGAGCCTGCTGCGCGCGCTGCGGGCCACGAACGACGGCGGCGTGCTCTGGATGAACGGCGACGTCGTCTTCGACCCCGAGCTGCTCGCCCGCACCCTGCCGCTCGTCGCCGCCGAGCAGTCGTTCGTCGCCGTCAACAAGGCGAGCGTCGCGGACGAAGAGGTGAAGTACACCGTCGACGGCGAGGGCTGGATCCGCGAGCTGTCCAAGCAGGTCGTCGGCGGCCTCGGTGAGGCGATCGGCATCAACTACGTCGCCGCGCAGGACAAGGCCGCGCTGATCGCGCGCCTGGACGAGGTCGACGAGCAGGACTACTTCGAGCGCGGCATCGAGCTCGCGATCGAGAAGGACGGCATCCGCTTCGCCGCTCTGGACATAACCGACCTCTCGGCGATGGAGATCGACACCCCGGACGACCTGCAGCGCGCCAACGAATCGCTTCCTGCATCCTGAGCCCCGTGCTCGGGCGAGATTCTCGGATGGCGGCTGGATGACGCTCGTCCTGCTCGTGCCCCGGACGGGTGACACCGCCGTCGAGCTCGGCCGCGTGGTGGACCGGCTCTCGGCGCTGCCTGCCCGCACACCGGTGCGCGTCGAGACCGTCGGGCCGGACGATCTCACCGCGGCCCGGCTGCCGACCGCGATCGCCGCCGCACTCGACGCGGCACCGGACGGGCTGACGATCGTCGCCTCGGGGCTGGACGCCTCCGACGAGGCGCTGCTGCGGATCGTGGACGACCCGTCGCTGACGCTCGCCGCGCTCGTCGGCGCGCCGGATCCCGCCCGGCACCCGTCGCCGTCCGGCGCCACCATGCATCCCGTCGCGACCGCCGGCGCCGCACTGCTGACCGCCGGCACCGCGGTTCACCCGGTAGCCGACGCGGACGGGCAGTTCCTCGGCGCGCTGCGGATCGGGCCGTCCGTCGCCCGCGCCGCCGCGCGCGTGCTGCGGTACGTGCCGCGCATCGCCGAGGTCGATCCGGTCGACCTCGTGCTCACCGCCCTGAGCCGGTCGGCGGCGCTGCCGCCGGTGGCGGTCGTGCGTCCCGACCCGTTCCCGGCGGTCCGTGGGCCGGCGCCGAGCACCGCGGTCGCCGAGCGCCCGGTGCCGGCCGATCTCGCCGCCCGCACGGCGGCGCGCCCCGGCGACGGCTTCTACTCGACGTACGTGCTGCGGCGGCTGTCGGCGCGCATCACGCCGCTCGCGGTACGGCGGCGGGTCCGGCCGAACACGGTCACCGCGGTCTCGACGCTGATCGGCCTGCTCGGCGCGGGCGGCTTCGCGCTGGGCAGCTGGGCCACGCTCGCGATCGGCGCGGTACTGCTGCAGATCTCGCTCGTCCTCGACTGCGTCGACGGCGAGATCGCGCGGGCGACCCGGCAGCGTTCGCCGTTCGGTGGCTGGCTGGACGGCGCGACCGACCGGGTCAAGGAGTACGCCGCAATCGCCGGGCTCGCTGCGGCCGGCCACCACCTCTGGCCGCTCGCCGCGGCGGGCATGGTCGTGCAGACCGTCCGGCACCTGCAGGACTTCGCGTTCGACAAGGGCGTGCTGGCGACGTGGCGCAGCGAGCTGCGCGACGTGCGCCCGCTGAGTGACGTGACGCCGTGGCAGCGCCCGGCCGGGGTGGGCCGCGGTCCGGAGCCGCTGACCGGCTCGGCCGGCATGTGGCTGCGGCGGGTCGTCCGGATGCCGATAGCGGAGCGGTGGCTCGTTCTCGGCATCGCCGCCGTCTGCGACGCCCCGGCCGCGGGACTGATCGCCTACCTCGTCCTCGCAATCACAGCCGAGCTGTACACCGTTGCCGGGGCGGTACGGCGCACGCGCGGCCCGCTCGGCCGCTACCCGGCGGAGTTGGCGACGCGGCTCGCGGACTACCGCGACGACGGGGTGCTGGGCCTGGCGACCGCGGCCCGCGCGCCGCACGGCCCGCTCGGCTGGCTGCTGCCACCGCTCACCGCGGTCGTCGAGGGTGCGGTCGTGCTCGGGGTGACGGTCGGCTGCGCGCCACACTGGGCCGGTGCGGCGTTCGGCTGGTTCGCCGTCGTCGCCTGGCACCGTTACGACGTGGTGTACCGGCGCGGCGGTGCGACGCCGGTCGTGCCCGAGCGGGTCGGCCTGCTCGGGCTCGGCTGGGCGGTGCGCTGCGCCGTGCTCGTGATCGGCGCGGCGCTCGGCGTCCTGCCGGGCGTGCTCGTCGCCGGAATCTGCTGGCTCGCCCTCGTCTACCTGCCCGAGAGCCTCGCCGCCGGGGCCCGCACGTTGAAGGCGTCCTGATGACCCGTCCCCAGCCCGGCACCCGCCTGACGATGGCCGAACTGCGCGCTGTCGCGCAGCCGCCGTCGACGATGAACCGGCGCAACTCCGAGCACTGGGCCGGCGCGCTGTACCTGCGCAAGGGCTCGATCTACGTCACCCGCGCGCTGCTGCCGACCGGCATCTCGGCCAACGGTGTCACCTGGCTGATGATCGCGGTCGGCGTCGGCGGCGCCGCCGTGCTGGTCTGGCCGTCCTGGGTCGCGGTCCTGCTCAGCGCGCTGCTGATGCAGCTGCAGATCCTGCTGGACTGCAGCGACGGCGAGATCGCGCGCGTCCGCG
>Ga0164242_10008573_pt1 | contig 11078 bp, 7 predicted proteins | sample OricomgcompostMG_FD_108783 | JGI IMG/M metagenome (GOLD analysis project Ga0164242, IMG submission 108783) | Miracle-Growth compost microbial communities from Emeryville, California, USA - Original compost - Miracle growth compost (MG) ...
ATCTCGCGAGCAGCCAGGGCATGCCGATCATCGATTTGATGCTGGGCAACCGCACCCCGGCCTGGCTCGACGACTTCGCCCAGCGCCTCGGCAACCGGCAGGTCTACCTCTGGCTGCGCTTCGACATGTGGATCCCCGCGTTCGCCAACCTCGGCGTCCCGCTCCTGGAAGATCTCGCGGGCAACTCCGCGCCGGGCTACCGCGCGTCCTACGCCATCGGCCACGACGCGGTCTGGACCTCGATCCCGTTCTACACAACGCTCGATCAGAGCTGGCTCGACGCGGAGAATGCAGACCTGCGGGTGCTGCTCACCGACCTCAGCCAGTCCGCGTTCGGCGACCGGGTGATCGGCGTCCGCACCACGTACATGTCGGGCGGCGAGTGGTTCCAGCCGCCGCTCGCGTTCCACGACGGCACGCTGGACGAGAGCCCGCCCAACGCCTGGCCCTGGAGCAACCCCGACGTCTTCTCCATCGGCGACTACTCGGCCTCCGAGCAGGCCGCGTTCGCGCAGTGGCTCGCCGACTCGGGGCTGCCGACCAACCTGAGCTTCCCGACCCCGGCCGAGCGCATCAACCCAAGGCTCGGGCACACCTTCGTGGTCGACGGCACCGGCGCCGGGCTGAACGCCGCGCTGTACCACCGCTTCGAGGCGGAGCGGGTCGCGCACCTTCAGGACGCGCTGGCTGCCACGGTGAAGAGCTTCACCGGCTCCCGCGCGCTGGTGATGGTGAACAACGGCTATCTCTTCTCGCTCAGCCACTACAACGGCTCGTTCCACACCGCGCTGGAGAAGGTCCTCGCCTCGCCGTCGATCGATGCCGTCAGCGCGCCGTACAACTACAACACGCTGGGCTCGCGGCTCCCCGGCTTCCCGCTCATCGCCCACGGGCCGATGGACAGCCCGGCGCTCCACGGCAAGCTCTGGATCCACGAGGACGACAGCCGGCCCTACTGGAGCACCGACGGCTTCCGCACCACCACCACCTGGGCGCAGGACCGCGCGCTCTTGCTTCGCAACGCGGCGACCAGCCTCATTCACGGCAACGGGCTCTACTACTTCGACCTGCCCGACAAGGGCTGGTTCGGCGGCACGCCGGCGCACGTCGACGAGACCCGCTCGCTCTACCAGGCGGTGCAGCACCTCGAGTCGAAGCTCTCCGGCCAGCTCGCGAGCTCCGGCCCGGTGAAGCCCGAGATCGCGGTCTTCATCGACGACGCCTCGTACCACCTCTATCCCGAGTTCGGGATGGACGGCGCCGCGACCTACGGCACCGCGAACGACCTCATCCTCCACATGGTGGAGAAGATCGCCATGACCGGCGCGCCGGTCCGCTACTACCTGCTCGACGACCTCGGCGACCCGGACCTCGACGTGAGCGCGTTCAAGGCGGTCTTCTTCCTCAACACGCCGCGGCTCACCCAGGCGCAGCGCGCCCAGATCAGCGCGCGGCTGATGAACGACCACCGGACGCTCTACTTCCAGTTCGTGAGCGGGCTCTTCGACGAGTCGCTCAGCCCGTCCTGGTCGCTGGCCGCCGGGTTCTCTCCGGGCGTCTCCAGCCTCGCGGACATCGAGGCGTCCAGCTCCACCGCGGTCACCAGCGTCGACCACGGCGGCTACGTCATCGCCTACTCGCCGCGCGGAGCCGGCGCCGCGGAGCTCTCCGCGCTGGTCGACGCCGCCGGGGTCCACCGCTACGCCCAGAACGCGGTGGTCGACGGTGCGGGCTCGGTCCTGATGGTCCACGCCACGCAAGGTCCGGTCACCGTCTCACTGCCTGCGCCGGCGCGGGTGGTCGACCTGCTCGGCGACGCCGACGACTGCGAGAGCTGCAGCTCGGTCTCGCTCCCGTTCGCCGGGCCGGACACGGTGGTGCTCGACCTCGCGCCGAAGCGCCGGCTGTTCCGCTACGAGTTCACGCCCGGCTCGGTCGGCGGCGCCATCACCACCGACGAGCAGACCTACTGCGCCCTGCCAGATGGCGCGGCGCTGCTGGCCTGCGGCTTCACCGGCACCGACTACGCCAACGCGCCGATCACCGCGTATGGCCAGCTCGCGCTCACCTACACCGGAAGCTGCGACTGCCAGCCCGGCGTGCCGTAGCGCGTCGCCCTACTTCGGCGCGCTCACCGCGGGCGCGGCATCCAGCCCACGCTGCTTGAGCAGCGCCTTCACGCTCGGGTCGCGGCCGCGGAACGCGCGGTACATGGCGGCCATGTCCTCGGTGTGCCCGCGCGAGAGGACCATCTCGCGGAACCGCTGGCCGTTGGCGCGGGTCATGCCGCCGTGCTCCTCGAACCACTCGTAGGCGTCGTCGTCGAGCACCTCGCTCCAGAGGTAGGCGTAGTAGCCGGCGGCGTAACCCTCCTGCCAGATGTGGGCGAAGTAGGTGGTCCGATAGCGCGGCGGCACCGGCGCGAAGTCCACGCCGAACCTCTTCAGCGAGGCGGCCTCGAACGGCGCGACGGCCTTCGGCGTCCCGCCCGGCGGCAGCGTGTGCCAGGCCATGTCGAGCAGCGCGGCCTCGAGGTACTCCATGGTCTCGAAGCCCTGGTTGAAGGTGTGGGTCTTCTTGATCTTGTCGACCAGCGGCTGGGGCATGGGCGCGCCGGTCTTGTAGTGCTTGGCGTAGTGGGCGAACACCGTCGGCTCGAGCGCCCAGTGCTCGTTGAACTGCGAGGGGAACTCCACGAAGTCGCGCGGCACGTTGGTGCCGGCCAGGGTGGGGTAGCGCACGTTCGAGAACATGCCGTGCAGCGCGTGGCCGAACTCGTGGAACATGGTGGTGACGTCGTCGAAGCTGAGCAGCGCCGGCTGACCGGGCGCGGGCTTGGTGAAGTTGGCCACGTTGAAGACCACCGGGAGCGTCCCCATCAAGCCGGACTGGTCCACGAAGGTGTCCATCCACGCGCCGCCGCCCTTGTTGTCGCGCTTGAAGTAGTCGCAGTACCAGAGCGCGAGCGGCTTGCCGTTGGCGTCGCTCACCTCGAAGACGCGCACGTCGGGCTGGTACACCGGGATGTCGTGGCGCTCCTTGAAGGTCAGCCCGTAGAGCTGGTTGGCGGCGAAGAAGAGGCCGTCCTGGAGCACGCGGCCCAGCTCGAAGTAGGGCTTTATCTGCGCCTCATCCAGGTCGTACTCGGCCTTGCGCACCTGCTCGGCGTAGTACTGCCAGTCCCAGGGCTGGAGCTTGAACTTGCCGCCCTGCTTGTCGATGAGCGCCTGCATCTTCGCCGCCTCGCCCTCGGCCTTGGCGCGCGCCGCGGGGACCATGTCGGTCATGAGCTTCTCGGCGGCGGCGGGCGTCTTGGCCATCTGGTCGTCGAGGGTGTACGCGGCGAAGTTGGCGAACCCGAGCAGCTTGGCCTTCTCCGCCCGGAGCGCGGCCATGCGCAGCACGATGGCCTGGGTGTCGTCGGCACCGCCGTGATCGGCGCGGTGGATGGCGGCCTCGAAGAGCCGCTTGCGAACCGCGCGGTCCTGCAGCGTGACCTGGAACGGCTGCTGGGTGGTGTTCTGCACCGCGAGCACCCACTTGCCCGCGAGCTTGCGCGCCTTCGCCGCCTGGGCGGCGGCGGCCACATCGCCCTCGGAGAGCCCGGCGAGCTCCGACTTCTTCGAGAGCACCAGCGCGGCGTCTTTCGTGGCTGCGAGCAGCTTCTTGTGGAACTCGGTGGTGAGCTCCGACTCCTCCTTGTTGAGCGCGCGGAGCTTGGCCTTGTCGGCATCGGAGAGCTGCGCGCCGGCGTGGACGAAGTCCTGGTAGTAGCGCTCGACCAGCGCGTTCGACTCGGCGTCGAGGTTCAGCGCGGCGCGGCGGTCGTAGACGGACTTGATCCGCGCGAAGAGCTTGGCGTCGAGGTGGATGGCGTCGCTGTGCTCGGAGAGCCTGGGCGCGAGCTCGGCCTCGAGCTTCTGCATGGTGGCGTCGGTGTTCGCCTGGGCGAGCGCGAAGAAGACCTTGCTCACCCGGGTGAGCGCCTGGCCCGAGCGCTCCATGGCCACCAGCGTGTTCTCGAACGTGGGCGCCGCGGGGTCGTTGGCTATTTTCTGCACCTCGGCGAGCTGCTCCTTCATCCCCGCCTCGAACGCGGGCAGGTAGTCCGATTCCTGGATGCGGTCGAACTGCGGCGCGTGGAACGGCAGCGGGCTGGGGTGGATAAACGGATTCGCCCGCGGGGCCGGACCGCCGTGGGCGGCCGCCGCCGTGAAGAGAAGCGCGGCGTTTACGGCCATGGCGTGCAGATACATGAAGGCGGCTCCTTGCGCGTGGTCGCGCAAGATACCGCCATGAGGCCGCGACGTCCTCAGGCTCCGCGCGTGCCCGGCCGGGCGAGCAGGCCCGCGCGCGCTTCGTCGACCCAGGTGCGCAGGTGGTGCTGGGTCAGGAGCTTCATGAACGCCGAGCTCGGCCGCAGCAGCTCGAAGACCGCGGTCGCCTGCTTGGCCTCGAAGCCGCGGAAGTGCACGTGCCCGGCGAGCCGGAAGACGAGCGCATCGGAGAGCTCGCCGGTGAGCGGCACGGAGATGCGCAGCTCCAGCGCCTCGGAGGTGAAGAGGAAGCGCTCGCGGAAATCGGGGTGCAGCTCGCCGACGCCCAGGCCGCGGCGAAACGCGAAACGCGTGGCGCGGGTCTCGCCGAGGAACGCGTCGACGGCCTCCTCGGAGAACGCCTCACCCACGTTGTAGATGTCGCTGAGAACGGTGAGCAGGCGCGGCGCGCCGGCGTCGGGTCCGCCGGTCATCTTCGCCAAATCGTGCTGCAGCGCCTCGCCGAGCATCGCCACCGCCCTGCCCGCCTGCTCGGGATCGCGGCCGGCCACCGCCCCGTCGACGAGCGCGGTCAGCTCCGGCGAGAACACCAGGCTGTAGGTCTGGTCGACATACACCCCGAACGGCAGCTCCACCTTCCCCCGCCGCGCCCGCGCCCGCTCGAGCAGCGCCTCGAGCTTGGTGCGGATGGCCGCCGCCCGCGCCGTCCCGCGCGCGGCCTCGTTGATCTTCTCGGCGATGGCGACCTTCACGTTGCCGAAGACGGGATCCTCGAGCTCCACCCGCTCGGCCGCGGCGCCGTAGGTGACGAAGAGCCCCGCCTCCAGTCCGTAGCCCGAGGCGCTGCGTGCCTCCTCCTCGAGCGCGCGGAGCAGCACCTTGGTGTTCTCGGCCAGGCTCGCCAGCTCGCGCTGGATCTCCGCGCGGCGGCTGCGCTCGGGCGCGCAGATGCGCTCGTCGATGTGGGCCTGCCGCTCGCTGCCCTCGAGCACCTGGATGGACTCGTCGAGGGCGGCCCGCTCCCGCTGGAGCTGCTCCTCCGCCTGCCGCAAGCGCGCGACCTCGGCGCCCAGCCCGGCGAGCTCGGCCTCCATCCGCCGCTTCTCCAGGGCGAAGGCGCGCCGCGCGTAGAGATCCCAGAGCAGCTCCTCCTGCGCGTCGGCGGAGAGCTGGCGCTTTCGGGCGAGCTCGGCGTCGAGCATCGAGCGCTCCACCTCGAGGTGCAGCGCCTTCTCCTCGGCCTCGACCTTCACCGTACGCATGCGCACGTCGGCGTCGGCGGCGAGCGGCCCGAGCCGGGCGCGGAGCTTCTCGGCGTAGGCGGCGAGGTGCTGCTGGATGTCGCGCGCCAGCCGCACCAGCGCGCGCACGTCGCCGGAGAAGACCGCGGCGTCGCCGAGCAGGTTCTGCAAGGAGAGCGCGGGGAGCCCGTCGAGCCCGACGCTGGCGTGGGCGCGCGCCGCCCTGAGCAGCGGGGCGTAGAACTCCTGGCGCATGAACTCGGCCATCACCACTTCCTTGGCCCGGTAGGTGCGCTGGGTGAAGCCCTTGAGGTCGATGAACAGGTGCCCCTGAGAAAGCCGCGCCGCGGAGCGGAGGAACGGGAGGTTCCCCGCGCCGAAGCGGTAGAGCTTGCCCTCCGCGTACTCGGCGTCGATGCGCGAGGCCGGAAGCTCGCCGCGCCGATTGCGCAGCCGGGCCCGGGCCTGGTCGAGATGCTGCACCGCGAACCGATCGAGCGCGTACGCCAGAAACCCCGAGGTCGCCTGGCCCACCAGCTTGTCGCGCGGCACCTCGCCGCGGAGCGCCTCGCGCAGCCGGCCGAGCGCGGAAGCTTCGGCCGGCTCGAGCTTGCGGGCGCCCAGCGGCGCCATCGCGCCGAGCAGCTCCTTGGCCTGCCGCGGCAGCGCGAGCAGCTCCTCGTCGCGGGCCAGCGGCGCGGCCAGGCTCGCGGTGAGCGTGGGATCGAAGGCGTCGAACCGCGAGAGGAACGTGAGCACCGCCTCGCGCAGGTTCGCGGCCTTGCCGGCGGCGAAGGCGGCGTCGCCGAGCGCGCGGTCGGAGAGCAGGAGCTTGCGCAGCCGCTCCTCGATGTGGCGCGGGTCGGCATCGAGGGCGAGCAGGTCGGAGAGCAGCGGGTCGATGACCGCGGCCCACTCGCTCGAGATGGCATACGGGTTCAGGCCGTTGAACAGCGCGCTCTTGCGGATGGTGCAGTACGCCAGCGGGTTGAGCGCCAGCCGGACGCGGAGCACGTAGCTCTCGGTCTCAAAGGGCAGGCCGCGGCCGGGCAGCGCCGCGAGCAGCCGGTCGAAGACCTCGGAGATGGCGGCGAAGAAGAGCAGCCCCAGCGCCTTCTCCAGCCGGTCGTAGCTGGCGCCGCGGATCTGGACCGCCTTGGGAAAGCGCTTGAGCGACTCCACCAGATCGCTCAGCGCGAGCGCGAGCACGTACAGATACGGCGTGTCGACGCCGGTGCCCAGGTCGGCCTCGAGCGCCTTCTCGGCCACCGCGTGCAGCGCCTCGAGAAAGAGCGAGGCGCCGGAGCCGCGCGCCAGCCAGGCCTCGACCAGGCCGGCATCGAGCAGCGGATCCATGCGCAGCGCCCGCGCCGCGACGCGCCCGGCGAACGAGTCCACCCCGAGCCGTCCCGGGAACATCCGCCACGGCGGGAGCCGGCGCGGCTGGTTCTCCAGGTAGATGGCCACCTCCTGCGGCGGCTCGCCCTCGCGCCGCCGCCGGACGTAATCGAGCAGCTCCCGGGCGGCCTGCTCCGCGCTCGCGGTGAGCTCCTCGCCGAGCGCGTACGGCACCGAGGCCTCGGCCTCGGACTCCCCGAGCCGGAACGGGAGCCACCGGGGAAAGCCGCCAAAGTAGGCGGCGGGATCGAACCGCGGCCCAGAAAAGAGTTGCTGGTAACGCGCCAGCCGCTCGGCGGTGGCCGAGGCGGGCGCTGCGGTGGGCGACTCGACGCTCAACGCGGCCTCCTCACGTGCGGAAAGCGCGCCCCCTTGGCTCACATGATCGACCAGCGCCGCGGCCTCGTAAAGCTCAGCCGCCCACCCTCGCGTAGAGCACGCAGATCCACAGCCTCCCCGCGCCGAACCGGCTCTGCGGCACCACCTGCGCGGCGATGCCCATGCGGTTGTAGTGGGTGGAGAGCGCGTTGCGCGAGCGCAGCGCGTCCTCGGGCACCGAGCCCACGAAGATGTCGACGGCGACGCTCTTCAAGTTCGGGTCGGCCTCGATGGCGGCGTCCTGCGCGTCGCGCTCCCCGCCGGGCATGCCGTCGGCGACCATCTGCTTGACGTGCTCGCGGGCCACGCGGTCGAGGGTGGCGTCGCGGCCGAGCGTGGCCAGCCGCCGCGCGGCGCGCGCCTGGTTGAGCGCCTGGGCGATGGCCCCGGCGGGATCCGCGAGCGGCGGCGGCGGGGTGGCGAAGATCTCGGTGAGCAGGAGCGTGACCTCACCGCCGGGATGGGCGTTCGGATACAGCGCCAGGCCGAGGTGGGTGAACCCGGGATCGAGGGTGTTCTCAAGGTGCGCCGGTGAGCCTTCGATGGCCCGCTCGGCGGCCAGCGCGCCCGGCGCCTCGCCCAGGTTCTCGCCCGCGCGCACGTAGGCGTACCGGCCCGCGAGCCGCGCGTGGAGATCGCCGTGGGCCGGCGAGACGTGCGCGAAGTAGTGGTTCACCGCCATGTCCTCGGAGTGCTCCAGCGCGAGGAGGTCGAGGGCGCGGTCGTGCTGCAGCGGCTTCAGCTTCGCTTTCGCCCGCACCCGGTTGATGCGCGCCAGCACCGCCTCGATCTTGGCGATGGGATCGGCGGGCTCGGGGCCGTCTTCATCGTCCTCGGCGGTGGTGGCCTGGCCGGATTCGACCCGGAAGATCGCCGCCACCTGCGGACCGGCGGCGCTCCGGCCCATGACCTCGACCGTGTAGCGACCCGCTTGCGAGAAACGCAGCGCCGCTTGAAGCGAGAGGCCTGCGGCGACCGCATCGGTGCTGGTCTGCGCGCGCCCGTCGGGCCCGGTGACCACGAGCTGCGGTGCGTGCAGCGGCGGCCGCAGCGAGACCTCGAGCCTGGCCTGCGCACCCACCGGCACGTTGCGCGGAAACGGCTTCACCTCCGCCAGCCGTCGCGCGGTGACCACCAGCAACACCACCCGCTCGCCGCCGACCGCGACGCCCACGCCGAGCTGGTCCGGCTGATCCTCGGTGAGCGAGGGCTGGGCGGCGAGGTATTGGAGAATCGAATCCGCGCGATTGCCGGCGAGCACCAGCGAGCGCGGCGCGGGGTCCCAACCGCCGGCGCGCGAGATCGCCGTCGGCGCGGCCTCGGCGAGGTGATCCTTGGAGAGCTTGCCCGCCAGCAACTCCGAGGCGAGCTCGCGCGCGGCCAACGAGAGCGCGGCATCGCGCGCAGGCGCATGGAGGTGGGCGGCGGCGAAGGCGTGGTCCACCACCTCGGCGGCGCGAACCTCCAGCGCCGCCGGGTCCACCGGCGCCGCGGCCAGGACCGCGAGAAGCGCGAAGCCGATCAACGCGCGCCCCAGCGCAGGCGCAATTCGAGCTGGGTGATGCCCGGCAGCGCCTCGGCCAACCGCGCGCGCAGCTCCGGCTCCTGCTCGCGCAGCGCGTGCAGCCAGGCCGGCGTGTCGACCTCCACCGCCAGGGTCTTGCCATCGAAGCCCACCGGCCGCGAGGCGCCGGCCGCCGCCGCACCCGCCGCTTTCTCCCAGATGGTCTGCAGCGCGGTGGGCGCGCCCCGCCGGGCGACGCCGGAGAGCGCCGCGGCCATCGCCGACTGCAGGTGCACCAACTCTTCGCGATAGGCCATGGCCGGCCAGCTTAACGCGCGGGGAGTTCGGGTCCAGGGACGGACCGCCTAGGCGGGCTCAGGGCTTCTTCTGCCCTGCGTCGATGGCCCGACCGAGCCAGTCGCGAGCGGTGTCGCGGGCGCGGCTCCAGGTCACGTCGTGCTCGCGCGCGAGGTGGTCCTCGAGGGCCACCGCCACCCGCACGATCTCCTCGGGTTCGTCGTTCTGCGCCTGCATCGACCAACCGCAATTCGGACACTGTGCGAGTGGGACGATAGGCATGGTCGAGAAGGTACTCACGTGCGTCGCTCGGTCCAGCGGAATCGACCGACGCCCAGCGGCTCCATCGATTCACACGCACCGGGAGTGCCAGGACCGGGACTCGAACCCGGACGGGGGTTACCCACAGGCTTCTAAGACCTGCGCGTCTACCAGTTCCGCCATCCTGGCCCGCGTGCGTGCCGCGCGAACATTAGCGCCAAGCCGGGGGAAGCGCCGCTTCAGTGCATCGCCCAGCCGGGCGGCACCACGCGAAAGGCCACCGGCAGCCAGTGCGGCCGCGGGAGCCCGCCCGGCGCGGGGCTATCGGCGAGCGGCAAGCTCAAGGCGCCGCCGTGCACGTGGTAGGCGGCCACGCTGGAGCGGTGCGCAAAGATCCGCCGGGTGTCGAGCAGCGAGAGCACCACCTCGGTCATCTGCGCGCTCATGCCGCTCCAGAGCACGACGTTGGGGTCGCAGGACATGGCCAGGTTGACCTCGCCGCGGCAGGGGATGTCGAGCGACTCGAGGAATTGAGCCAGTTGGACGAACGTTACCCAGTCTGACTGCTCGACCAGCTCGGCCACTGCCTCGACCACCGCCCGCTGCGAGATGCGCGCTCTCATTCCGGGCGGCACGCTAGTACGAGCGATCGCCTTCGCAAAGAAGCTGCCCAGCGGATCCCCGAACGGCGCGCCGCACTCCGAGCGAGCGGCGCGGCGCCGCGCGGCCTGGGCGCAGAACGAGCGGTCCGGCGTCAGCCCTGCGCGACCTTGAGGCTCTTGGACGGCGCGCCGGGAACGCCCTGCTCCATCAGCGATCGGGCCGCGGCCGCGCTCTGCGCCTGCATCGCCTGGTGCAGCGAGCCGCCGTGGCTGTCCATGGTGACCACCGCCGGGAAGTTCTTCACCTCGATGTGCCACATGGCCTCGGGCGCGCCGAGCTTCTCCAGCAGGTACACGCCGCGGACGTTGGTCACGCACTCCGCGAGCACCACCGCCAGCCCGCCGATGGCGTGCAGGTAGACCGCGCCGCACTTCTGCAGCGCCGCGAGCGTGCGCGGACCCATTCCGCCTTTGCCGATGACGCCGCGGATGCCGTACTGCTCGAGCACCTGGGCCTCGTAAGGCTCCTCGCGGATGGAGGTGGTGGGCCCAGCGGCGATGAACTTCCACGAGCCATCCGGGTTCTGCCGCGCCACCGGACCGCAGTGGTAGAGCGCGGTGTCCTTGGCCATCTTCGCGAACTCGGCGTCGAAGCCGTTCTTGATGAGGTACTTGTGGGCCGCGTCGCGCCCGGTGACCATCGGCCCGGAGAGCTCCACCTCGTCTCCCACGCGCAGCTCGCGGATCGCCTTCTCCAACGTCGGCAGCTCGATCTTCATCATCGCAACGCTCCTAGGCCGCCGCGGCCAGCTTCAAGGGTTCGCCGTCGAGGGTGAGCTTGCCGTCCTCTTCGACGAGCACGCCCTTGCGGTAGGCCCAGCACATGTAGCTGATGGCCACGAAGAAGCTGGCGGGAACGCGGGCGCGGGTTCCGATCTTCACGCCGAGCACAGTGGTCTTTCCGCCGAAGCCCATCGGCCCGATTTTCAGGCCCTGCAGACTCCCGGTGAGCTCCTTCTCCAGCGCCTCCAGGGTCGGGTTCGGGTTCGAATCTTCGAGGTCGCGGAAGAGCTGCTCCTTGCTCTCGATGTAGCTGGTGACCCGGTCGCCGCCCACGCCC
>Ga0164242_10008574_pt1 | contig 11077 bp, 9 predicted proteins | sample OricomgcompostMG_FD_108783 | JGI IMG/M metagenome (GOLD analysis project Ga0164242, IMG submission 108783) | Miracle-Growth compost microbial communities from Emeryville, California, USA - Original compost - Miracle growth compost (MG) ...
CGGCATCCTCGACTTCTGGGGCGACTACGAGAGCTATCTGGAGAAGCACGGCGAGCTCAGAGCGAGCGGCGGAGCCGCTCCGAAGCGGGGCCCCCTGGGGGGCGCCGACGACGTCGCGGGGAAGCGGAGGTCGTGACCGCCAAGCGCAGAGCGCCGCGCAAGAAGACCCGGGCCACGCCGGCGGCGCGCGTGCGGCACCTGGTGGCGCTCGACGCCCAGAACGTGATGCACAGGCTCGACGCGCGCGCCGACGAGATGGTGGGCCTGTTCTCCCGGCTCCGAACCCGCACCCCCATGCTCGAGGCCACCGAGAGCTGGCTCCCCACCGCGAGCTTCGGCGAGCTGGTGCAGCTCGAGCCCCACGAGCAGGCCGCGGTGAGCGACTTCCACGAGGCGCTGGGGGCGCTGCGCTGGTACTTCGAGTACACCGAGGACATGCCCGGCACGGTGCAGGCCACCGCGGCCGCGCACCTCACGCGGCTGCGCGAGGCCCACGCGCGCCTGCGGGCGGTGATCGGCGCGCCGCGCGAGCAGGGCGCGCCCGCGGTCGACGCCAGCGTGGTGGTCCACGATCCGCCGCCGCCCGCCGCCCTCCCGCACCCCAAGAAGCGATAGCCCTCCTTGGAAGAAGCGACGGCGCTACTTGGCCGCCGCCGCGCCCCGCGCGCCCGCATCGGGCGCGCGCGAGGCCTGGCACGCCCGCGACAGCTCGGCGCCCGGCTGGTACGACACCAGCACCGCGGTGATGCTCCCCAGCGCGAAGCCCGCCCTGGCCCAGACCGGGACGTGCCGGGGATCGCGGGTGTAGAGCACCTCCATGGCCTTGGCCGTGCTCAGCTTCCCGCCGAAGCCGGCGAGGAGCTCGGTGCGGTACACCGGCCGCCTCCCCAGCGCTTCGGAGTCGAACGACTCCGGCGCGCCGACGGTGCCGCGCAGGGTGAAGCCGTGGGTGTCGGTGGTGACCGGCAGGGTGTACGAGGCCCCGGGCTCGAACGTCTGCGCGCGGGCCACCAGGAACAGGCCCGCCACGTCGAGCGCGCCCTTCGCCATGGGCAGCGTGAGCGCCTCGGGCGGCGCGTCGGGGTGGACGCGGTGGATCTGGAGCGTGCCCTCCTGATGGTGGAACCCCATGCGCTGCCGCCACCGGCGCGTGCCCTCGTGGCCATCGAGGACGTCGCCCGTGGTGCGCAGGGCGTCCACGTCGAGCTCGCTCACCAGCTTGTCGTGGACCGGGAAGATCCGAAACGCGGAGCGGGTCTCGGCGGTGGCCACCACCGACACGCTCCGCCGGCCCTCACGGCCCTTCACGGTGCCCACGGTGATGTCCACCGTGCCCGCGGTCAGGCCCACGTACTCGATCCGGTAGACCAGGTGCTCGCCGGGTCCGAACGGAAGCGCGCAGGCGCCCTGGGCGCGCGCCAGGGCCGGGAGCAGCCAGAGCGCGGCGCAGAGGAGCGCCCGGGCGCCGGACCTCAATATCTGTCGAAAAATCGCTCTCCGCCGAGCTCGCGGCGCTGGGCTTCCCAGACGCCGCTCCAAATCCCCCGGAGGGGAGGCTTCGCGCCCGGCGGCGATTCTTCGACGGCTCTTCACGCCAGGATCCGGGGCGCGGCGAGGTCGGCCACCGCCAGGATGGTGTCGATGGGATTCACCCCGATCCCGGCGGGGAACACGCTCGCGTCGCACACGAAGAGGTTGTCGAACCCGTGCACGGCGAAGTTGCGATCCACCGCCCCCAGCTCCGGGTCGTCGCTCCAGGCACATCCCCCCTGCGGGTGCGACGTACCGCGATCGAACTGCTTGCGGGTGGCCAGCGCGGCGTCCATCACCGCGTCGATCTCGGCCGCGTCCTCCACGGTCTGGAAGCGGTGGCTGGGGAGCATCACCCGCCGCGCGCCGGCGGCGAACATGGCGCGCGCCGAGTCCTTCATGCCCCGGCGCAGGGTGCCGAGCTCTTCCTTGGAGACCCGGTAGCGCGTCTCCTCGTGGCCGAAGAACGGGCTGTGCACCACCCGGCCGGTGGGCTGCGATCCGGTCATGGTGCCCACGAAGGCGATGTGGCGGTACCGCGACATCAAGCGGGCGTGATCGCCGAACCACCCCGGGGTCATCAGCGAGGTGGCCCCGGGCGGGTTGTGCACCGGCTCGATGTTGTAGCCGTCGCCGTGCACCACCACGCTCATCTGATCGCCGTCGTAGGCGTCGATGGGATCGTCGAACTCGGCGACGACGGCCGCGCCAATGTTGAAGCTGGTGCGACGGCCCACGTTCTTCTCGATCCCGCTCTTGAGCAGCAGGCCCGGCGAGCCGATGGCGCCGCCGGCCACCACCACCTTCTTGGCCACGATCCGCAGAGGCTCGCGCGCCGGCCCCGAGGTGGCCTCCAGCGACTGCACCTGTCCCTTGCGCCAGACGATCTTCTCCACCGTGGTGTCGGCCAGGATCCGCGCCCCGCGCTGCTCCGCCCAGGGGATGTAGGTGGTGAGGCTGGAGCGTTTGTGATCCCACACGCAGCCGATGTTGCAGCCGCCGCAGCCGGTGCAATCGCCCAGCGCCTTCTCCATCCAGCGCACGTCCAGGCCCATGGCGGTGGCGCCCTTCATCAACAGCGCCGAGGTGGGCGAGACGTTCTCGGGCGGATCGCGCCGGGTGCCCAGCAGCTTCTCGACCTTGGCGTACGACCGGTCGAGCGCGTCGAGATCGAGGTCCGCGCCGAGCCGCCTCCACTCGTGAAAGACCTCGGGCCGCGCGCGGAACATGGCGTAGTTGGCCAGCACCGTGGAGCCGCCCACGCACGAGCCCTGCAAGATGAACATGTCGAGGGTGGTGTTGAGCTGGAGCCCGCCGTCTTTGTAGAGCCTCGGGATCATCGAGAGCTCGTCGTGGTTCATCTGGGCGCCGCGCACGTAGGGCCCGCGCTCGACCACGAGCGTGCGCAGCCCGCGCTGCGCGGCCTCGTAGGCGATGAGGCCACCGCCCGCCCCCGAGCCAATCACGCACACGTCGGTGGTTTCGGTTCGCATTCCAATGCTCCTCACGGATCGCTCAGGTCGCGGTCTGGCGCCGGGTGTAGCGCTCGCGCTCGGCCACCGGCACGAAGCCCACCGCGGCGTTGGCCCGCGCGTCGGCGTAGCACCCCAGGTAGACCAGGTGACGGGCCTTGGCGCAGATGGCCCACACCCCGCGGCCGTGCTGGAAGTGGGCCTCGATCAGCCGGCGGCGGGAGGCGGGGCTCTGCCTGGAGAACGGGCGCTCCCGGAGCATGAACACCGGCGCGAGCTCCACCACCACGTAGAGCAGGCGCACCCGCCAGGCCCGCCGCGAGCCGCCCTCGCGCAGGAGGGTGTCCACGTTGTCGGCCACCTCGGCGGGCGAGAGCTTCACCGGCGAGTCGGCGAGCACCACCTCGGCCACCGCCATCAAGGTGCGGCGCTCGGCCTCGGTGAAGAAGCGACCGGGCTTGGGGTTGGGCAAAAGCGCGCGCGCGAGCTGCTCGAGGTTGGCGGGGCGCCTGCCCAGGAGACCAAATGGATTCACGAGAGCACCTCCTCCTTCGACGCGGGCCGCTCGGGCGCCGCGCGCTCGGCAACATCGCCCATCACCACCGGCAGCACCAGCAGCACCGTGACCACCGCCATCACCTCGCCCAGCACCGCGGCCCAGCCAAAGCTCCGGAGCGCCCCGGACTGCGCGAGCACCAGCGAGAGATACCCCACGGTGGTGGTCAGTGAGCACAGCAGGATCGCCCCGCCCATCTTGGCGCACGCGGTGCGCGCGCCCACCCCGAGCGTGCTCATGGCCCCGAACAGGTTGACCACGTAGTCGGCGCCCACCCCGATGGTGATCGGCAGCGCCGCGAAGTTGAGCAGGTTGACCTTGATGCCCAGGGCCAGCATCACCGCCATCGAGCAGAAGGCCACCACCACCATGCTGCACAGGCTGACCACCGCCCGCATGGGCCGGCGCCAGAACAACGCCACCAGCAGCATGCCCACCACGCCGCAGACCACGCCCACCACGCCGAAGGCCTGGGTGCGCACCAGCCGCAAGATCTCGGCCATGAACAAGAAGCCGCCGCCGAGCACCACGCCGGGCGGCATCTGGGCCTGCTTCACCACCGCGTCGAAGTGCTCCAGGTTGCGACCGTCGTTGTAGTTGACCTGGATCGAGGGGAACAGCAGCACCAGGCGGTCCACCCGCCCCGAGCGCTCCTCGAACGACTGGCGCAGGGGCGCCGGCACGTCGGCGGGGACGATGGGCTTCAGGTTTGCGGGATCGAACCAGGCCTGGAGATAGGGCCGGAGCTTGGCCGGGATCTGGTCGTGCGGGACGCGCCGGACGTCGTGACCCGCGGCCTGGAGCCGCGCCAGCCGAGCGCGTTGATCGGCGAGCGGCGGCGCGTACTTTTCAATCGTCTCTACGCTCTCGATCCCCGCCGGGTCGTGGGCCGCGAACACCTGGCGCAGCGCGGTGGCGGCGGCCTCGCGCTGGCTGGGATCGCGCGCGAACGCCACCAGCGGGTTGAGCCACACGCCGAAGAGCTCGTTCATCTTGGCGTCCCACGACGCGCTGCCGCGGGCCAGGGACGTGCGGTTGCGCATCACCTGGAGATTGGTCTCGTACAGCCCGCTCCGCTCGGCGCAGGCCACGCCCCAGCCGGCCCATCCGAGCGCCAGGCACACGAACACGCCCGCCGCGGCGCCGGCCGCGCGGCCGCGCGAGAAGAACCGGGAGATCGCCGTCTGGACCGCCGTGGACGCCTGCGCCCGCCGCGGGGGCCGCAGGTTGGCCACCAGCACCGGCGCGGCCGCGAAGGTGAGGATCCACACCGTGATCATGCCGCTGCTGCCCAGCCATCCGAACTGGGAGAAGCCCCGGAAGTCGGAGACGGCCAGCCCGCCGTAGGCCGCGGCCGCGGTGATCGCCGCGCCCAGCGTGCCGGGGAAGGCCTGGCGCGCGGAGAGCCCCAGCGCCCGGTTCATGGGCAGGTCGGCCGGCTGGGATCGGTAGTAGGCGAGCGCGAGCAGCGGGTAGTTGATGCCGTTGCCCGCGATGATGGTGCCCAGGAACGCCGTGTTCGAGTTGAGCCCGCCCACGGTGAGGCGCCCGAGCGCGAACGCGAAGAGCAGCCCCGGCACCAGGGTGAGCACCACGGTGAGCACCGCGCGCAGCGATCTGAAGTAGAGCGCGATGCACGCGCCCACCAGCACGACCACGAAGAGCGACGAGGCCGACAGATCGGCCAGGATGGCCGCGTGCTCCTCCACCAGGTTGGGCACCTCGCCGTTGTAGGCCACGCGCACGCCGGGGAACCGCGGCCCCAGCGCGCTGGCCACGTGGCCCACGTCGTCCATCAGCCGCGTCGACGGCTCGATGTCGACCTCGGAGCCCTTGAGCCAGAGGATGGCCACCACCGTGTGGCCATCGGCGGTCTCCAGGTACCCGCGCGGGAAGCGATCGGCGGCGGCCAGCGCCTGGTCGAGCTCGGCCTCGATCCGGGACCAGTCGATGGGCGCCTGCTGCGCGTCGTCGTCGCCGAGCCCGAGGTCGAGCGGCTTGAAGTCGCGCTTGGCCTCGGCGAGCGCGGCGTCGAGCCGGGTCATCAGCGCGTCGAACTTGCCCCGCGGCATCAGCACCGGCGCGTGGGCGATGAGCCAGGCGCGCTCGGCGCGGACGTCGCCCTGGATCGATCGGACCTCGGGCAGGTGCTCGGCCTCGAGCTTGGCGGTGAGCGCGGCGACGAAGCGCTCGTTGGCGTCGCGATCGGGAGACTGGGCGATCACCGTGAGGTGCGCGCGGCCGCCCACCACCTCGTGCAGCGTGGTCAGGGCCTTCACCGACGGCGCCGAGGGACGGAGCAGGTTCTGCAAGCCGGCGTCGATGTGCCCAAAGAACGTGACGGTGAGCGCCAGCGCGGGCAGGCACGCGGCCACCAGGATCAGCGCCGCCCGCCGCGGGCGCGCGCACACCGCGTCCACGTACCGCTGGTAGAGCGCGCGAACGGCGCCGACACCGCGCCCGGGTGGAGAGAGGTTGACGGCCATGGCTCAGGGGACCAGGAGCGGCAGCAGCGCCGCGTGAACGAGGCCGTTGGAGGCCACGGTGTCGAACCCGAAGAGGTCGTGCGCGGCCCCGGACGTGCCCGAGACCCGACCGCCCGCCTCCTGCACGATCAGCGCGCCGGCGGCGGTGTCCCAGGCGTGCAGGCCGCGCTCGAAGTAGGCCTCGAAACGCCCCGCGGCCACGTCGCAGAGATCGAGCGCCGCGCAGCCGTCGGAGCGCACCGCCTGGGCCGCGCCCAGCACCCGCGCCAACCGCTCGAGCTGGGCCCGGTCCGCGCTCCGGCCGCTGTACGTGAGCGCGCTGGCCACCATGGCCTGGTCGAGCGCGGCCACCGCCGAGACGCGGATGGGGGCGCCGTTGAGGCGCGCGCCCTGCCCGCGCTCGGCCCAGAACAGCTCGTCGGCGCGGGCGTTGAACACCGCGCCGAGCACCACCTGGCCCTCGACCGCGAGCGCCAGCGACACGCACGACCGGCCGTAGCCGTGCGCGTAGTTCTTGGTGCCGTCCAGGGGGTCCACGATCCACAGGAACCGCGCGCGGGCGTCGCCCTGGGTGCCCTCCTCACCCAGCACCTCGTGGGTCGGGTGGCGCGCGCGGATGAGCGCCACCACCAGGGCCTCGCAGGCGCGGTCCACGTCGGTGGTGATGTCGGCCGCGCCCTTGGCGTCCACCGCCGCGGTGCCGGCCCGCGCGCGCTGCAGCGCCCCCGCGCCGGCCACGGCCTGCGCCAGCGTCTCCTTCCAGGCGTCGACCTCGGCGGTGGGCATGGGATCCATTACGACGCCTCCAGGGTGGTCGACAGCTCCGACGCCGACCTCGACTTGGGCCACGGACCGACCAGCAGGGCCAGGGCGCACAGCCCCGCCAGGCCGAGTTGCGCGGCGTGCACCAGCAAGGGCACCGCGGCGGCCGCGGCCGGGGTGAGCGCGAGCGCGTGCGCGGCGAGCGAGAGGCTGGCCTCGGGCGCGCCGAGCTGCGCGGGGAGCGCGTCGCCCACCGTCTGGCCGAGCTGCTGCGTGCCCAGCACCGCCAGGGTGTGCAGCCAGCGGGCCTTTCCCAGCACCGCGACCAGCACCACCGTGAGCTGCGCCACCTGCATGGAGCGCCCCGCCGACTCCCACAGGAAGGCCTGGACCTGCGCCGACGCGCTGGCCCCTGGGCAGGCGTCGAAGGCACCGCCAAACGACTTGCCGCGCGCGGCCACCTTCCCCAGCAGGCGACCGGGTCGCGCCCGCCGCGCCCAGAGCACGCCGATCCCCACCACCAGCGCCAGGCCCATGTTGGCGGCCATCAAGAGCGTCAGCCGATTCGCGCCCAGCAGCGCCGCGGTGGCCACCGCGGTGACGCCGCAGAGCAGCGCGTTGGCCAACAGCGCGATGCCCTGCATCTGCACCGCCGCCACCGCGGCGCGCGGCCCGCCCGCGTGGCGCGCCAGGAGCACGGCCCGCGCGGCCTCGGCCGAGGCGCGACCGAGCGGCGCGACCATGCCCACCGCGTAGCCCAGCATCGCCGAGCGGAGCCAGGTGCCGGCGCCCATCCCCGAGCGTCGACCCCCGTAGAGCGCGCGGAGCGCCAGGGTGCTCCCCACCAGCGTCCCCACCTCGAACAGCGCCACCCAGGGCAAGCTCCCCGCGGTGCGCGCCAGGAGCGCGAGCACCGCCTGGGCGCCCGCGCGCCGCACCACCGCGCTCAGCACCGCGATGGCCACCAAGGCCACCGCCCAGCGCGCGAGCGGCCGCGCCAGGAGCGTCTGAGGCGATGGGAGCTTCACCGCGCCGTCCGCTCCGCTTTGGCCAGCACGCGGTCGAGCTGGCCCCACACCGCGGCGAACACCGCGGCGTACGCGTCGACCAGCTCCGGCGGCTGCGGGGCGATGGGACACGACTGCGAGAACAGGCACAGCGAGCTGTCGAGGACCTGGGTGGTCACCGGGTACTGCGCCAGGTCGTACCGCACCGGCGCGCCCAGGCTCCACGGCACGCCCACGGCCTGGCCCGGCTGCACGCCATAGCCCACCCGCTCCTGGAAGAGCCCCTGGGCCGGCACCGGCGCGGTCTGCCAGAGCACCGCCTCCAGCCCCTGGGCGCGGAGGGCGCCGAGCACGGCGTCGCGCACCACCTTGGGCGGCGCGTCCACGCCCATGGCCCGCGCGTCCATGCGCACCCGGTACTTGTGAAACGCGGCCACGCGATCGCCGGGGACCTCGGGCGCGGTGATCCCGGGGAGCTGGCGCAGGCGGCTGGACAGGCGCTCGGCGTTGGCGCGGCCGCGCGCGTTCCAATCGGCCAGGCGGTGGAGCTGGCTGCGCGCCAGCGCCGCCGAGAGCTCGTTGGTGCGGTACATCCAGCCCATGGCCCGCGAGTCGTAGGCGCGGTTGCCGTCGAGCGGGCGGCGCAGGTCGTAGTGGGCCTCGTCGTCGGGGCTGCTGCCCTCGCCGAACATGCGGGCCTGGCACGCGCGCGTGTACAGGGCCGCGTCGTCGGTGACCATCACCCCGCCCTCGCCACAGGCCAGGCTCTTGGACGACTGGAGGCTGAAACACCCCGCCTTGCCAAAGGTGCCCACCGCGCGGCCGCGGTAGGTGGCGCCGTGGGCCTGCGCGGCGTCCTCGATCAGCACCAGCCCATGGCGCTGGGCCAGGTCGAGCAGCGGCCCCAGCTCACACGGCACGCCGTGCAGGTGGACCGGCAGGATGGCCTTGGTGCGCGGGGTGATGGCGCGCTCGGCGAGCGCAGGATCCATGCCCAGGGTGCGGGGCTCGATGTCCACGAACACCGGGATCGCGCAGTGGTGCAGCACCGCCAGCGCGGTGGCCACGAAGGTGAACGCGGGCACCAGCACCTCGTCGCCCGGGCCCACCCCCGCCGCGGCCAGCGCCACGTGCAGCGCCGCGGTGCCGCTGTTGGTGGCCACCGCGAACCGGCTGCCCACCGCCTGGGCGAAGGCGCGCTCGAGCCCGCGCACCTCGGGGGCGAACTGCCCCGAGAGCACGCCGCGATCGAGCACGCCCAGGACCGCCTGGCGATCGTCGTTGGTCAGCACCGGCCAGCGCACGTGCCGGCCGGCATCGACCGCGGGGATCGAGGGTTCGGCGCCCACAAACGGTGCGCCGGCTGCCGGGCTAACGCTCATGGGTGCTCCCGTCGTGGGTGAGGCGCGAGGATCAGGCCGACAGCTTGGCCTGCTTCGAGAGCTGGTCCACCCAGGTCGCGAACATGTTGGACTGCTTGAAGAAGTCGTTGACGGCCTTCTCGCCGTCGCTGTGATACGGCGCCTTGAAGAACACCGACAGCTGCCGCTGGATCCCCTTCTCGCCCGCGCGCTGGGCCACGTCGACCAGCCGGGCCAGATCCACCACCAGCGGCGCGGCCAGGATCGAGTCCTTGCACAGGAAGTTCACCTTGAGCTGCATCCGCTCGCCCAGGAAGCCCTCGAGGTCGATGTTGTCCCAGGCCTCCTTCTCGTCGCCGCGGGGCTTGTAGTAGTGGATGTGGACCTGATGGTCGGGCACCTTGTAGCCCAGGATCTCGTCCAGCACCGACATCTTGCTGGTGATCTTGGTCTTGTTGCTCTCGGGATCGTCGAGCACCTTGCCGTCGTTGTTGCCCAGGATGTTGGTGGAGTACCAGCCGGCCACGCGCAAATCGCGCGCGCGCAGCGCGGGCGCGAGCACGGTCTTCAAGAAGGTCTGGCCGGTCTTGCCGTCTTCACCCGCAACCGGGATGCCGCACTTCTCGGCCAGCTCCTCGAGCGCGGGGACCTTGGTGCGGCTGGGCGTGAAGTTGACGTGGGGCGCGCCCACCTTGCAGGCCACGTAGAGGTACTTCATGGCCGGGCTGATCCGCTCGTCGCTCTTGTCGAGGCCGGCCTCGAAGGCGGCCAGGCTCTGGTGCACGTCGGTCACCTCGGTGAACTTCTCGGTGGAGGTGAGGTTCACCAGCACCACGCGCTCCAGGTGGTGCTTGGCCTTGAAGCCCTCGATGTCGGCGGTGAGGAGCGCGATCTCCTCGCGGAAGCTCTTGGCCGCCACCGCGTGCGTCCCGGCGTGGCTGGTGAGGAACTTGGGCGAGACCACGCCCGGCCAGGGCACCACCTCCGAGAGCTCGTCCTTGACCTGATCGAGCAGGTGGCGCGGGACGATGTTCTCGCGCACCGAGGCCTCGTAGAGGTTCACGCCGCGGAGATCCCAGCCCGCGAAGACCATGTCTTCGATGCGCACGCAGCCGAGCTGCGCGCCGAGCTCGGTCTCGGTGACCATCCCCACGCGGGGGGACAAACCGCGCTTCATCAGCGCCACGCCAGCGATCACGGTGCTCGCGACGGCCCCACCGGCACCAACGATACAAACGCCTACTCGGCTCATGACTGCTCCTTCAGGATGGCGTCACGGCCCGCGCGAGCCGCGCGAGGACGTCACGTTTGTTGGAATCAACGACACGCGGAAACTTGTGCTGCACACTGGTGCGACCGATCTCGTCCATGAACTGCCGGGCGCCGCCCTTGTTCATGGCGAAGAGCGTGGGAGGCAAGATCGCGACGCTGGCGTTGCGGTGCTCGCGGTACACGCGGTTCTGCTTGCAGAGGTGCTCGTCGAACACCCGCGCGAACTCCGCGGGGTTCTGGGGGTCGCGCTCGAACTCGACGAAGAGCTGATAGCGACCCTTGGCGCTGCCGTCGACGCCCACCTCGGCGGCCGCCGCGAACTCCACCACCGAGCAGGTGCAGGCCCGCACCGCCGCGTCCACCGCGCGCTCGATCTCCACGAACGAGGTGAGCTCCTGGGTGAGCGAGAGCACGCCGGCGGTGCGTCCCACGAACTCCATGCGGTGCGGATAGACGGTTTGAAAGCGAACCAGATCGCCGATCTCGTAAGCGAAGAGCCCCGACGCGGTGGAGAGCGCCACCGAGTACTCCACCCCGGTCTTGACCTCCCAGAGCGGCACGCGGAGCGGATTGGGCTTCTCGTGATCCGCCCAGGGGACGAACTCGAAGAACACGCCGCGATCCGGGATCA
>Ga0164242_10008575_pt1 | contig 11077 bp, 13 predicted proteins | sample OricomgcompostMG_FD_108783 | JGI IMG/M metagenome (GOLD analysis project Ga0164242, IMG submission 108783) | Miracle-Growth compost microbial communities from Emeryville, California, USA - Original compost - Miracle growth compost (MG) ...
CTGAATCGCAGATTCGAAAGTAGATACCGGACAGCATTGACAATCTGATAAAGGTCAGATTTCATATTTGCATGACAGAGAGTCAATCACGCTCCATCTTGGAAGCCGTCGCCGCCGGAGCCATCTCACCGTCGGAGGCGTCGGTGCTGCTGGACGCTGTCGCCGCTGCCGACGACCAGTCCGAACAGACCCGGGTCGTTCCGGTCGATGAGGAGCAGACCGAACCCGTCGAGGCGGGCCCCGACCAGGCCGAACCCGCCGGCGCGGCCGCGACAACCGCCGCAGCGAATGATGCGACACCCGCCAGGACCCCGATCTCTGCGACGCTCAACGGTGGGCCGATCCTGATCGAGTGTCGCCCCGACATCGACCGTCCGTACGCCGACGGTCCGGCGAGCGTGCGGATCGACGGCGACGCAGCCACGGGCTACACCGTGGACGGCAGCGTTGGTGACGACTCGGCGATCGTGCTGCCTGCCGACATCGACCTCAGGCTGGAGGGCAATGGCAGTCACTGCACGCTGTCCGGCATCAACGGAACGCTGGGCGCCGCGCTCAACGTCGGCGACATCGAGATCGAGGGTCGTCTGGCGGCGGGGGAGTCGCGGATCGAGGCCAATGCCGGCGATCTCCAACTGCGCCTGCTGTCCGGATCCGACGTCGAGATCATCACCACCGCCCCGGCCGATATCCGTACCGACGGCCTGCAGCACATCGGCCGGGGGCGATGGGCGGTGGGTGCCGGAGCGGCGACCTGCGAGGTCAGTGGCAATCTCGGCACGATCACCATCACCGCACTCTGATGCCGACCGGTCCGACCGGCGCGCCGGTGCACCAGCAGCCGAGGTCCTGCCCGACCTGCAACGGCGCACTGACCGTACGCGTCGTCGCCTGCGAGTCCTGCGGCACCGAGGTCCACGGGCAGTTCCGACGATGCGAATTCTGTGGGCTCGACGACGACGAACGACGGCTGTTGCGCGTCTTTCTGGCGGCCCGCGGCAACGCCAAGGAGATCGAACGCTACCTCGGTGTCAGCTACCCGACAGCCCGGGCGCGGATCGACGGGCTGATCGCCGCCGTCGATGCCAGCGACTCCCAGCACCAGGACACCGACCGCGCCGGCAAGCGACGCGAGGTGCTCGACCGGGTCGCCGCCGGTGATCTCGAGGTCGGCGAGGCGTTGGCCCTGTTGTCCCGGAGCTAGTTGCCGACAGGTTTCCCGACAACGCCTGGCCGAGTCACACCGTCGTGTCGGAGTGCCCCAGTTCGGCCAGCCAGTGATCAGCAGTGGCGTCGAACGGCGGATCACCGGCGTTGACTGCCGTCAACAACTGGTGGGCGGTCCGCTCGGTGAGAGCAACGACCTCGGCCGGATAGCCGAAGGTCAGCTGATGTTCGGCGAACTCGTCCTGGTCGTCGATGTAAGGAGCCTGACCGTCCCGCCGGACGACCACGTCCAGGTCCATGTCGACGGTGTGCAGTGTCGCACCGTCCCAGACTGCCGGGGTCGTCAGATCGATGTAGATCCGCAGGTGGTGTTGGAGCGTGTTGTAGGTGGCCAGCCACGGCCGGTGGTCCGACGGCACCAGTGTCAGCCAATCGGTCGTGTCGGTGAAGGACCGACCGGGCCGTGACATCAACGTGCCGGCCGGATGACCGATCCACTCGCCGTGCTCGTCCTCACCCAGATAGACGCCGTCGTAGACCCAGTGCTCGCGCCCGTCCCACTTGGTGAACTCGACCCTGACCGCCTGACCCGCCTGGAAGCGCATGCTCGCAGTCTTCCAGACGGTTGCCGCCGAATTGCGCGCGTACCCGGCCGGCGGTCGGGCATCCGGATCGAACAACGACTCTTTGGGTAGCCTGAGACCGTCCGGTGGGGTTCGATGGCGACCACCAGCGCCGGGCGGTCATCGACGGAGGAGACAAGGGATCTCATGCCGCGAGTTCTGCTGCGATCCGCCAAGGATCCGTTCCTGCCGGTGTCGCCGGAGGCGTCGCTGGCGCGGAACCTGTTTGCCAGCAACAGCGGCAACATGCTGTTCACCCAGGCGATGCACAAGCTGCTCGCCGCAACCGATGTCGAGGTGGTCGCCGACGGTTACGTCGCCGACCGCGTCGACCTGCTGCCGAAGACTGTGGCGAGGATCAACGAGGAGTTCGACGCGTACGTCATCCCGCTGGCCAACGCCTTCCGCCCGGGTTTCGCCAACCAGTTGAAGCGATTGACCGCGCTGATCAACCAGCTGGAGATCCCGGTTGTGGTGGCCGGTGTCGGGGCACAGGCGGCGCCGGATGCGTCGGAATTGCCCGAGGACCTCCGGGAGACCGTTGCGGCGTTCCTGAGCGCAGTGTTGGACAGGTCGGCGAAGGTCGGGGTGCGAGGGGAGATCACCCGCACCTGCCTTGCCGCGTTGGGATTCGGTGATGAGCACGTCGAAGTGATCGGCTGCCCGTCCCTGTACGCACCCGGTCGCGAGCTGACCGTGATCAAGAACGATCATGGACTCTCCGCGGATACGCCCATCGCGGCAAATCTGACCCTCTCCCAGGTGAACGTCGCCAAGATCATCAACCGGGCCGTCGACCGCTACCCGCAGATGATCTACATCCCGCAGACGATCAAGGAACTGCGGATGCTGCTCTGGGGCGTGCCGCTGCCCGGGTCGATGGACGAGGCCTTGCCGGCGACCCTTGATCATCCGCTGTACCGGCAGGGCCGAGTACGGTTCTTCCTCGACCCGATCCGCTGGCACCGGTTCCTGGCCGAACGGCAGTTCGCCTTCGGATCACGGATCCACGGCAACATAGCAGCGCTCGCCGTCGGCACCCCGGCGTTCCTGCTGACCTTCGACTCCCGGACCCTCGAACTGGCCGAGTACCACGCGATCCCGTACGCCGCGGTGAAGGACGTGGCGCCGGACACCGACCCGGCCGAGCTGTACGACCGGGCCGATTTCACCGACTTCAACGCCGTCCACCCGGAGAACTTCGACCGCTTCCTCGCTTTCCTGGAGAAGAACGGCCTGGCCCACAGCTTCCTGCCCGGCCGGGAGAATCCCGACTTCGACCGCCGGCTGGCCGAGGTGGATTTTCCTGCCGCCGTCCGCCCGGTCTTCGGCGGCGGGGACGAGGCGATCGAGCAGTTGCTCAGCCGGCTGCGCTGGCTGTACCAGGGTGAGGACGTCGATCATGCCCGGGCGTTCGGCGCGTACGAACCCCGGCCGTTCGGCAGACTGCCCAAACCGCAGCAGGCCGACCGACCGACTCCGGCCCCGCCACCCCCCAAGCACCCACATCGCGCGCTCGGCCGGGCCCGCCGTCTCCTCCGGCGCCTCCGAACGCGATCCTGACCGGTTGATCTTGGTTGCCGAACGGGGCCCGATTGCCCCGAACGGCCGAAACCTGTTGTCCACGGGTGCAGAATCGAAATGTGAGGACCTTCCATCGCTATGTGGCGATCGGAGATTCAGCGACCGAGGGCCTGCAGGACTTCGATGAGAACGGTGCCTATCGGGGCTGGGCCGACCGCCTCGCCGAGCACATCGCCGCCGCCCAGGACGAACCACTGGAGTACGCCAACCTCGCTGTTCGCAGTCTGCGGTTGAGCGAGATCAGACAGACCCAGTTCGATCGGGCGCTCGCGATGCAACCGGACCTGATGAGCATCGTCGGCGGGGTCAACGATGTGCTGGCGCCACGGCCCGATTTCGGTCGGATCGCAGTGGACTTCGAGCACATGTTCACCGAGGCGACGTCCCGGGGCATCACTGTCTTCACCTTCCTGATGCCGGATCCGAGCTTCCTCAAGCCGATCGGCCGCTACGTCAGGGAGCGGGCCCAGATCCTGTCCGACATCGCCCTGGCGGCGGCCCGCGATGCCGGTGTTCTGGTGCTCGATCTCGCCCGGTATCCGGTCGCTTCGGACCCGCGGCTCTGGTACGAGGACCGACTGCACGGCAACCGGCTGGGACACCAGCGGATGGCCGAGGCCTTCGCCGACCTGCTCGGCTATCCGGGATTCGATCACTGGGCCGACCCGCTGCCCGATCCGTTGCCGGACCCACCCGTGTTGGAACGCATCGCCGATGATCTTGACTGGGCCGTCCACTGGTTCGGGCCCTGGCTCGGCCGCGGATTGGCCCGGGTGCCGCACGGTCGCGGTATCACCGCCAAACGACCCAATCCCGAAGTGGTCGCGGTCAGCCGACACGCCCTGCCGGCGGAGAGCAACTGACCGTCCCCCGGTCAGCCGATGCCCTGCCGCTACATTGGCCCAGGCTTTGCTGACCAGACGGATGCGGTGCGGGAGTTGCAGATGATCTTCCTCGGGGTGGACGGCGGCGGAACGAAGACCGCGCTCTGTCTGGTGAGCGGTGACGGCGACCTGCTGGGTCGGCACGAGACCGGACCCAGCTACTTCGCCGGTCCGCCCGGCGCCGGCCCGCGGCACGTTGCAGGCGTGTTGGCCGACGCCGTGCCGGCGCTCTGCAGCAGCGCGGGTGTCACGCCACAACAGATCGACTACGCCTTCTTCGGCATCCCGGCCTACGGCGAGCTGAGAGCTGACCGGCCGTTGCTCGACGAGGCTCCGCGCGCCGTGCTCGGCCATGATCGCTATCGCGTCGACAACGACGTGGTGTGCGGCTGGGCCGGGTCGCTGGCGCTGGCGGACGGGATCAACGTGGTGGCCGGGACGGGCTCGATCGCGTACGGCAGGAACGGTGACCGCGGCGCCCGGGTCGGCGGCTGGGGCGAGCTGTTCGGCGACGAAGGCTCCGGCTACTGGATCGGCCTGCGCGCGTTGGGTGTCTTCTCCCAACTCAGCGACGGTCGACTGCCGTGGAGCCTGTTCGGTGATCTTGTCAGGGAGCGGCTCGGGCTGGCCGGCGACTTCGATCTGCTCGACGTGGTGCAACACCGCTGGGGAAGCGAACGCAGCAGGATCGCCGCGCTGTCCCGGCTTGTGGTCGAAGCCGAACAGGCCGGGGATCCGCAGGCAGGATCGATCATCAGCGAGGCCGCTGACCAGCTGGCCAGGCATGTCACCGCGGTGCGAAGCCGCGTCGGCTTCGCCGACGACCTGGCGGTCCCGGTCTCCTATTCGGGCGGCGTCTTCAACGCTTCGTCGGTGCAGACCGCGTTCACCCGGCGGCTCGCCGAAGCACCGGGCCGCTACGAGCTCCGGATGCCTCGGTTCGATCCGGCGATCGGAGCGGCACTGTACGCCGGGGCGCTCGGCGGATCACCGCTGGCTGACAGGGCCCTTGACCAGCTGGATGATCAAATTCGGTGATCGACGGGAGCTAGGACCTGATCGCGCGCCGCTGGACCAGTTCCTTCTTGGCGAACTGGCCGATGTGATAGGTCGCCATCCCGTCCAGTACGGCCCCGACCCCGCCGCCGACCAGCGGGATGCTGCGGGTGATCATCAGCGGCAGGTGCTTTCCGCCCACCCTCGTCAGTAGGCCGGTGAAGGCGATCTCGGCCACCTGGGCATCCAGCTCGGGGTCGAAGACCGGTGCAGTGGCGACGGCCATCGGAGTGGTGGGCAGCTTGCCCGAGGCGATCCGCCGCCCGAGCTGCTCTCCGCCGATCAGACACATCACCAGCGCGGTGCGTACCCGGCGGTCGTTGATGTCGTAGCCGCGCAGATGGGCGATCGCGGCGACCATCCTGACCTGGACCACCGCGACGCCGGCGATGTTGGCCGGGACCAGCAGAGCCGCGGTAGCCAGGCCGCCGACGTTCGTCACGAAGCCCTGCGCCGTACCCAACCGGATGTGGCTGTCGATGATCGACTCGATGGCCTCGTCGACCGACCCGCCGGCCCGCTCCAGATGCTTGCCGGCCGCGACCCTGGCCCCGGGCAGCCGGCCGGTGCCGTCGATGGCGACCTCGACGATCCGGCGCAGCGCCGAACCGGCAACCTGCGGACCACCGGTGGTCACCGGCTGCAGCCGACGTGCAACCGCCCTGCCGACATCCCTGGCTGTCGCCATCGAACCTCCGAACCTCGCTGGTACCGGGTGGTCTTCGGCCACCCGGCAGCGACCAGCGTACGTGCCGGGCAACCGGATACCGACCCGGAGCGGGAAAGAGTGGGGTTATCCCCGGGTGACCCGGTTCCGGGCGGCGCGCCGCCGCCGGACCGGCCGTGCCAGACTCGAAGGGTGGCGGATCGGTCGGGTGTCTTCTTCGGAGCGTCGTCGGTCTTCGGGTCGCCGCGCCGCTGGCCGGCCAGCGATCTGATCGGGATGAGCGAGGAGTTCAGTCCGGAACTCGCGGTCGCCGGCTACCGCGCGGGTGTCTTCCCGATGCCGCAGCACGGCTTCCGCGGCCGGGAACTGATGGGCTGGTACTCGCCGCTCGACCGGGGGATGCTGCCGCTGGACGGGCTGCGGGTGTCGCGATCCCTGCGGAAGATGATCAAGCGGTACGCGATCACCGTCGACGCCGCGTTCGACCGGGTGATCCGGCGTTGCGGCGATCCCTCACGGCCCGGCGGATGGATCGACGACCGGATCCTGCAGGTCTACACCCGGCTGCACGAGACCGGCATCGTGCACTCGGTCGAGGCCTGGACCGCCGACGGACGTCTGGCCGGCGGTTTGTACGGAGTCAGCATCGGCGGGTTGTTCGCCGGTGAGTCGATGTTCCACGACCCGGTGATCGGCCGGGACGCCTCGAAGGTCGCGCTGGTCGCCCTTGTCGACATCCTGAAGGGCGACGGACACGAGCGGTTGCTCGACGTCCAGTGGCAGACGCCACACCTGGCCGGCCTGGGCGTGATCGAGGTCCCCCGCGAGGAGTATCTGCGGCGACTCGGGGTGGCCCTGACATTGCCGGGCCCGTACTTCCGCACACCCGTGCGCTGACCGCACCCGCCGGAGAAGCCGTACGGTTGCGGCAGTGAGTATTTTGGCCGTCCGGACGAGCCGCGAAGGTCGGATCCGGCGTTTGCCGCCCGTCCGGACGGCATATCTGCACGAAGTCGCCGCCGCCTGTTCGGGCCATTGACGCCCCATCCCGACAAGCCGTTATCCCGAAAGAGGAGTGCTGCATGCCAGTGGTGCCCACGCGCCGCAAGGTGGTCGGCCTGATGCTCGCCTTCGTTGCCGGCGGCCTGGTCGCGATCCAAGCCCGGATCAACGGGGCGCTGGGCACGTCGATGGGCAACGGCATCGTCGCGGCGTTGATCAGTTTCTCCACCGGCCTGGTACTGCTCGGCGTCATCGCGCTCTGCAATCCGGCGGTGCGGCACCGGTTCTCCCAGCTGCGCGCTGCGCTGACTGATCGTCGCCTGGTGTGGTGGCAACTGCTGGGCGGCTTCTCCGGCGCCTTCCTGGTGCTCTCCCAAGGAGTCACCGTCACCGTGATCGGCGTGGCCACCTTCACCGTCGCGGCGGTCGGCGGGCAGCTGATCAGCAGCCTGCTGGTGGACCGCGCCGGCTTGGGGCCGGCCGGCAGGGCGCCGGTGACGCTCAATCGTGCCGTCGGGGCGGGTGTGGCGCTGATCGCCGTCCTGGTGGCCAGCGCCAACGGCATCACCGGCGGGCTCTCGGTCTACGCGTTGGCGTTGCTGCCCGCTCTGGCGGGATTCGGTACGGCCTGGCAGCAGGCGGTCAACGGCCGCGTCGGTGTCGCCGCCGGGCCGGTGGTCGCCACCGTGATCAACTTCGTGGTCGGCACTGCGGCATTGATCATCGCCGCGGCCGCCAGTGTGCTGATCCGCGGTCTGCCGGCGGCGCTGCCGCACCAGCCCTGGCTCTATCTGGGTGGGGTGATCGGCGTGCTCTTCATCGCTTCGGCCGCCTTGATCGTCCGCTGGGTCGGCGTACTACTGCTCGGGATGACCTCGATCGCCGGCCAGCTCACCGGCGCGGTCGTGGTCGAACTGGTGGCTCCCACCAACGCCGGGCTGAGTCTGATCAAGGTCCTCGGCTGCGCGCTGACCTTGGTCGGCGTGATCATCGCGGTACGCCCGCAACGTCGCCGGACGCTTGATCACACGGCGGGCTGACCGGCGGGCTCAGTCGACCAACGCCTGGGTGCCCAGCACGATCGCCAGGGCGAGCTTCTCCGCATCCTCGGTATCGGGTTCGGCGGTGTAGACCATGATCCGAAGATCATCGTGGGACTCCACCAAGGTGTCGCAATCGAGATTGATCAAGCCCACTTGCGGATGATCGATCGTCTTGTGCCGGGAACGATGGCTCTCCGCAGCGGGTTCGGCACCGTCCCACAACCCCGCGAACCCGGGATGGTGCGTCCGCAGCTCGACGACCAGCCGGTTCAACCCGGGATCAGCGGGATAGCGGGCCGCGGTGGCCCGGAGGTCGGCAACGATCCCCGCATGGAAGGCGGCGGTCTCGGCTGGTTCGTGGACCACCCGGCTGGGGGCGCCCATCAGATTGCGCCAGACCGCGTTGCGTTCCAGTCCGCGCCAGTTCGTCGTTTCGCCCAGGACCGCCTCGTACGGCGCGTTGGTGATCAACAGGTTCCAGGCGGCGTCGAAGACCGCGACCGGGGTGTTGGCGAGACGGTCCAACAGACGTTGCACACTCGGCGCGATCCGTGCCGGTACGGTGCCCGGTCCGGGTGCGGCCAGCCCGGCCAACCGGAAGAGCAGGTCGCGTTCGTCCTCGTTCAGCCGCAGGGCGCGGGCCAGCGCCTCGACCACCTGAGCTGACGGCGAGGTCGCCCGCCCCTGCTCCAGTCGGGTCAGATAGTCGACCGAGATCCCGGCCAGTCCGGCGAGTTCCTCCCGACGCAGACCTTTCGCGCGCCGCCGCGACCCCTGGGGTACGCCGACCGTCGCAGGGCTGATCCGGTCCCGCCACCGCCGCACGGCCAGACCGAACTCCCAGGCATCCATGGCACCAGTGTGCCCCGACACCGCTCGGCGTACCTGGCCCTGGCAGTCCTAGGAGAACCGGACGACTCGTCGCCGACCACGGCCCGGCAGACGCTGGGAGACATGACGACAACACTGATCACCGGGGCGAACAAGGGCCTCGGCAAGGAAACCGCCCGACAGCTCATCGCTGCCGGGCAAACGGTCTGGATCGGGGCCAGGAACCCCGGCCGCGGACGTGCCGCCGCAGCCGAACTGGGCGCGCGGTTCGTCCAGCTCGATGTCACCGACGACGCATCGGTCGCGGCGGCCCTGGCCACCATCGGGGCCGAAGGCGGCCTGGACGTCTTGATCAACAACGCCGGTATCGCGGCGTGGGCACTCAGCGGTCCCGAGGCGCTGGAGGTCTTCGACACCAACGCAGTCGGCGTCGTCCGGGTCACCGAGGCGGCGCTGCCGCTGTTGCAGAAGTCGGGGAGTCCGGTGATCGTCAACGTCTCCAGCGCCCTGGGTTCCTTCGGCGCAGTCACCGATCCGGCGCGGCCGGCCCATCACGTCCGGGCGATCGTGTACGGCGCGAGCAAGGCCGCCGTCTCGATGCTGACGCTGCAGTACGCGCTGGCCTACCCGACCATCAGGATCAACGCGGTCGAGCCGGGCTACACCGCAACCGAGCTCGGTGGCGGGCCGGTTCTTGAGGGCGCTCAGCCTGTCGAGGCCGGCGCCCGACCTATCGTGCGGATGGCATTGATCGGCAACGACGGGCCGACCGGAACGTTCCAGGAGGACGCCGGAGAACTCGGTTGGTAGCGTCCCCGCGTCGGTGGAACCGTCCGGCTTGTCGGTGGCTCGCGACATAATGGCGGCATGCCGGAGATGCCGGAGGTCGAGTCGTTGGTGCGCTTCCTGGGCCAGCGCTTGCAGGATCGTGCGTTCGCGCGAGTGGAGCTGGCGGCGTTCAGCGCCCTGAAGACGTACGACCCACCGCTGTCGGCACTCCAAGGACTCGAGGTCGAATCGGTCCGACGGCACGGCAAGTTCATCGACATCGACGCCCAGGGCATCCACCTGATCTTCCACCTGGCTCGGGCGGGCTGGCTGCGCTGGCGCGACGAGATGAGCGACAAGCCACTCCGTCCGGGCAAGGGGCCGTTGGCCCTCCGGGCGGTCTTCGACGACAACTCCGGTTTCGATCTGACCGAGGCCGGCACCCAGCGCAAACTCGCCGTCTACGTGACCACCGACCCGATGCTGGTGCCGCACATCGCCGGCCTCGGCCCGGACCCGCTGGACGAGACCTTCACCTACGAGACGCTGACCAAGCTGCTGGAGGACGCCGGCCGGGCCCAGCTCAAAGGCGTACTCAAGGATCAGCGAGTGATCGCCGGCATCGGCAACGCCTACTCCGACGAGATCCTGCACGCGGCGAAACTGAGCCCGTTCAAGCCGGCCAACAGCTTGACCGACGCCGAGCGCACCGGGCTGTTCGCGGCGATGAAGGACGAACTCGCCGACGCGATCAAGCGGTCGGAGGGTCTGGCGGCCAAAGACCTCAAGAGTGAGAAGAAGTCCGGGATGCGGGTGCACGGCCGGACCGGCGAGAAGTGCCCGGTCTGCGGCGACACGATCGCCGAGGTGTCCTTCGCCGACTCGTCGTTGCAGTACTGCCCGACCTGTCAGACCGGCGGCAAGAAACTTGCCGATCGACGACTCTCACGATTGCTCAAGTAATCCCGCGGTTCGGACCCGGGACAGCACGCTCACCTCCACAATGGTGGACGTGTCAGAACTGCCGACCATCACACCGTCCCAGGTCGACCTGCTGCCCGGGCCGGAGTGGATGCTGCTCGACGTCCGAACCGATGCCGAGTGGGCGGAGGGCAGGATCGAGGGCTCGATCCACATTCCGCTCGATCAACTGATGGAGCGGATCGACGAGGTCAGCGACAAGGTGATCTGCGTCTGCGCGGTCGGCGGGCGGTCCGCGCAGGCAACGGCGTACCTGCTGTCGACCGGACGCGACGCGATCAATCTGGACGGTGGTATTCGAGGCTGGGTGGCCGACGACCGGCCGCTCTCCCGCGGCTGACCCGCAGCAATGTCGCAATTCGGTCGCGATTCGGTCGGGGTTGGTCGGGGTTGGTCGGCGACACGCCGCACAGATCAGGGAGTATGCGACCCCTCGGCGAGAAGGCGGAGGGCGGTGGCGATCATGATCGC
>Ga0164242_10008576_pt1 | contig 11076 bp, 10 predicted proteins | sample OricomgcompostMG_FD_108783 | JGI IMG/M metagenome (GOLD analysis project Ga0164242, IMG submission 108783) | Miracle-Growth compost microbial communities from Emeryville, California, USA - Original compost - Miracle growth compost (MG) ...
AAATCCGTTTACCACTGGAAATTGCCGAACAGGCCGATTTCGCTGTAATGGCCGTTGACCGAACCGCCGATCGTGCCGTTGCCGGTCGAGAGCGTGCCGTGACTGGCCGCGTCGTGCTTGTAGGCCAGGGCGAAGTCCACGATCCTGGTCGGGCTATAGCTGATACCGAGCGTGTAATAGTTCTCGGTGCGGAGCGGCGCGGTCTTGGTGTTGGGATCGACCGAATCGTAGCGGCCGAACACCGCCCATTGCGGCGTGAAGGCATAGGAGCCGAAACCCGAAATGCCATGCGCCGAATCGCCGGGCGTGTTGGAAGCCACCAGGCCCGCCGAATAATCGTTGGCGTTGAAATATTCTACGCCCAGGCGCAGGCCATCGGCGACATAGGCGCCCAGCACGTTGAAGCGCTCGGCGGTGTGAAAGGTGGGCGTGGTGTAGCTCTGGCCCAACTTGCCCGTATAACCGCCCACCGCCAGGTTGAACCCGTCATAGGAGGCGCTGACGCGGCCTTCCAGGTCGAAATCCTTGAAGTGGTTGGTGCCGCCGCCGATCGGAATCTTCTTGTAGCCGGCACCGTTGATCGCCGCGAAGTCGTAGCTGATGATGCCGTCCATGAAGGACCCCAGCAGATGCACACCCCAGTCGGACGAAGTACCGAACTTGGTGCGGTCGGTCATGGTCTGCTCGAGATAGCGATAGCCGTAGATGCCCTCGACATAGGGAATCCAGGGCAAGTCGGCGGCGCCGAGGCGGATGGTCAGTTCCGGCGCGATCCTGGCCTGCAGATAGGCCTTCTTGATGAAGATCTGGCTGGCGCTGCTGCCGCTGTCATAGGTGACATCGGTGGTGACGTTGGCCGAGAAGATGTCGTTGAAGGTGTGATCGACACCGACATAGAAACGCTTGATGTCGAAATTGAAGCCGCTGCCGTTCACCTTGGCGCCGTTCGAAATATTGTCGATGCCGGAGATGTTGTAATACATGCGGCCGCTGACGCTGGTGTTGCTCCACCATCCGGCCGGCGCGGGCGCCGGGGCGGCGGCCGCCTGGGCGGCGTGCATCTGCGAATCCTGCACTTCGCTTTCCAGCGCCTCGATGCGGGCCTGCAGTTCGGCATTGGTGGCGACATCCTGGGCCTGGGCTTGGCTTGCCCAAAGCGCCAGCAGTGCCGCGCCGGTCATGAATGTGAGCGTACCCGTCTTCGTCACGAAAGAACCCCTCTGCTGCGTTGCGCAATCTCGCGCGGCGCTGCTATCGCCGCGCCGCGCGACGGGGCGTTGAAGGTTTCATGACGTCTGCGTGACGGGCTTCGGGAAAAGGAAGTTTCCGCCTTTCCCGCGGGCGCGGGACGCTTTCGGCAAGCCAGCCGTGAAGGCGGCTAGGCCAGCCCGCTATAGCGGCCCTGGAAGAAGACCAGCGGTACCCCCTGCTCCGGCCGGTGGAATCGCAGCACCCGGCCGACCAGCACAGAATGGTCGCCGCCCGGCACCACCGTTTCGCGTGCGCATTCGAACACAGCCAGGCAATCGGCCAGGGCCGGCGGGCCGAGTTCGGTCTTCAGCAAGGTCAGTCCGTCCAGGCTGTGCTCGCCCGGCCCCGACAGCCGTGCCGAGATCGCCCGATGCTCCGCGGACAGGATGGAGACGGTGAAGCCCGGCGCCGAGACGAAGGGGTCGTGGCGGCGCGAACGCCGGTCGATGCACCACAGCACCAGCGGCGGATTGAGCGAGACGGCGGTGAAGGAGTTCACCGTGATCCCGATGTGGGACGTGTCCCCGCCATTCGCGGCCGTCACCACCGCCACGCCGGTGGGGTAAAGCCCCAGGGCATCGCGGAAGGCACGGCTGTCGAAGGGGCTTTGGCTGGACGGAGGCATTTCACACTCGGTTAAGACAGGTTGTGCATGATCCTACACGGATAGGCACGGCCAGCCACCGGCAAAAGACCGGGGCGCCCGCGCCGGGTGACATGGGTGGCGGACAGCATGGCCGGCGATGCAGCGGTCGTAATCAAGCGCGTTAAAAAAGGCGATCACGCCGGCCATCACGGCGGCGCCTGGAAGGTCGCATATGCCGATTTCGTGACGGCGATGATGGCCTTCTTCCTGCTGATGTGGCTGATCAACACCACCACCCCGGAGCAGAAGCGGGGCATCGCCGACTATTTCGCGCCCCAGTCCATCGCCCAGACCGTCTCCGGTTCGGGCGGCATCATGGGCGGCAAGGTGATGGGCCAGGACGATGCCCATGCCGGCGGCGCCCAGTCGGTGATGCAGAAACAGTCGCCGCCCTCGCCCGACAGCCCGGCCAAGGCGATGGCGGCGGGCGGCGCGCAAGGCGGCGCCAATGCCAGCTCCGATGCCAGCGCCCAGTCCCAGTCGGCGCAGGATGGCGCCTTCAACCATGCCGCCGAGGCGATTCACCAGGCGGTGCAGGACAATCCCGACCTGGCCAATCTTTCACACCAGGTCATTACCGAGAAGACGCCGCAGGGCCTGCGCATCCAACTTGTCGATCAGGACGGCCGCCCCATGTTCGCCCAAGGCTCCAGCGACCTGATGCCCTACGCGAAGAAGCTGCTGGCGGCGGTGGGCGGCATCGTTGCCGCCCTGCCCAACCGCATCGCCATTGCCGGCCATACCAGCGGCGCCGATTCCGGCAGCGACGACTGGAAGCTTTCCTTCGACCGCGCCAATGCCGCCCGCGCCGTCCTGCAGGCCGGCGGCCTGCCGCAGGACCGTATTTACGAGACGGCCGGCAAGGCGGCGTCCGAGCCCCTGCTGCCGGAAAACCCGGCGGCCTCGGCGAATCGTCGCCTCTCCATCCTGCTGCTCAAGGAGGCGCCGCCCGCGCCGTCCGGTGGGCCGCTCGGCAACTGAGCGGGCCGTCCGCACGCATCTTCCGGTTGCGGGCCCTGTGCCAGATCGGGACGCCGAGGGCCCGGCCATTCACGGCTTTTATCGGCGCCGCGCCGATTCGCGGGCCGGTCAGAGACTGGTGCGGCGGCGAGATTCATTGTCATGGTGAAATTCATTGTCATAGTGAGCCCGTGACCGACCAGCGCAGCACCCGTATTCCGCAGTTCTTCCTGACACCGGGAGGGCCTTGCCCCTATCTGCCCGGCCGGGTGGAGCGGAAGGTCTTTGCGCGCCTGGCCGGAAACCTGGCGCAGCCTTTGTCCGAGGCGCTGACTCATTCCGGCTTCCGCCGCAGCCAGTCCATCGCCTATCGCCCGGCTTGCGAGGGCTGCAACGCCTGCGTCTCGGTGCGGGTGGTGGCGGAGCAGTTCCGGCCCAGCCGCAACCTCAAGCGCATCATGCGGCGCAACGCCGGCCTGACGCGCACCGAAGTCGCCGCCGAGGCGACGCGCGAGCAGTTCGCCTTGCTGCGCACCTATCTCGACGCCCGCCATCCGGGCGGCGGCATGAGCGACATGGGCCTGTTCGACTATGTGGCGATGGTCGAAGAGACACCGGTGGAGACCCACATCGTCGAATACCGCAACGCGGGCGGCCTGCTGATGGCCGCCGCCCTCACCGACAAGCTGCGCGACGGGCTTTCCATGGTCTATTCCTTCTTCCATCCCGGCGAGGAAGACCGCAGCCTGGGCACTTTCATGATCCAGGACCATATCGCGCGCGCACACACACTGGGCCTGCCTTATGTCTATCTCGGCTACTGGGTGCAGGGCAGCGACAAGATGGACTACAAGATCCGCTTCTCGCCGTTGGAAGCATTGACGCCCAACGGCTGGGAAATCCTGATCTAGGACGGCTTTCGCGTCACCAGCGCTTCGTAGCGTGGCGCGAAGGGCGGGCCCGAGCGCCGCAACTGCACGCTGTCGCCCGCCTGCAACATGCCCAGGTCTTCCAGCCGCCAGCCCTGCTGGGCGTCGGGCAGCAGCAGGCCGTGCCTGTTGCCGACGTTGATGAAAAGCAACCGGCCCTCCGGCATGCCCTTCTGCATGAAATCCAGCAGCGCGCTGTGATAGGGCTCCCGCTTCCAGGCATCGGGGGCGGACGCATCGACATAAACCCGAACGGCCCTGCCGTCATTGTCGGGCACGATGACCAGCTTGCTCTTCTCCGGCTTCCACGCCTCGCCCAGGCCCTCGTCCAGCAGCCAGAGGCAGGCGAAGACACGGCAGCTATGCGGCCGCTGGTCATAAATGGCGCAGCCGCGTCCCGGCCGGGCATGATCGCACCAGACCCCCTTCGGCTTTTCCAATTCGACGATGCCCATGACCTTGCAGCAAAGCGTGCAGCTTCCGCATTCTCTCGCGCTCATGGGAGCCTGCTCCCGGATGCCCCGGGCAAGCCGGGGCATTGACGCGCCCATGACGCGCGCCGGGCGCGCATTATGGGCTTGCGGAACGCGGTCACGCGGCGCCGCCGAATTGGATTTTCAACGCCGCCACCTGCTCGTCGGTGATCTTGGTGACCAGCGCATCGGGCGGAGTGATCGGCCGGCCGGGCGTCAGATCGTCCAGCATTTCGGCCATCGGCACGTCGGGCCAGGGAATGGCGCCGCCCGCATAGCCGATCGGCTGGATGGCACGATGAATCCTCGCCGCCAGGTCCGGCATCACCGGCCAGGACAGGTGCGCGAACAGATGCACCAGGTTCAACCCCATGCGCACACCCGCCGCCGCCCTGGCGCGGTCGGTCTTGATGTGCGTCCAGGGTGCGGCGCGGGTGAGATATTCGTTGCCCGCCACCCAGATGGCGCGCAGTTCGCCCAAGGCCTTGCGGAATTCCGCCGCTTCCAGATAGGCCGTATAGATCGCAACACGGCGGTCCAGTTCGCCGATCAGCGCGCGCTCCTCCTCGCCATATGCGCCCTCGCCCGGCATCTGGCCATCGAAGCGGGCGGCGCAGAATTTGGTGACGCGCAGCACGAAATTGCCCAGCACGTCGGCCAGGTCCTTGTTCACCACGGCGGCGAAATGCTCCCAGGTGAAATTGCTGTCGGCGCTCTCCGGCGCGTTGGCGATCAGGTAATAGCGCCAGACATCGGCGGGCGCGACATCCAGCGCCTTGTCCATGAAGATGCCGCGTTTGCCTGAGGTGGAGAATTTTCCGCCATCGTAATTCAGCCAGTTGAAGCCCTTGAGCCGGTCCACCAGCTTCCAGGGCTCGCCCGAGCCCATGATCGTGACGGGAAAGCCTACCGTGTGGAACGGGACATTGTCCTTGCCCATGAACTCCCAATAGACCACGTCGCGGGCGGCCTCGCCGAACCACCAGTCGCGATAATCGCGGCCGGCGCGGTCGGCCCATTCCTTGGTCGCGGCGATATATTCGATGGGTGCGTCGAACCAGACATAGAAGACCTTGCCCTTGAGGGCGCCGCCGGCGATGTCGTCGGGCACGGGAATGCCCCAGTCCAGGTCGCGGGTGATGCCGCGGTCGCGCAGGCCCTCGTCCAGCCATTTGAAGGCGATGGAGGTCACCACCGGCGACCAGTCCTGTTTGTGGCTCTCGATCCAGGCCCGCAGCTTGCCGGTGAACTGCGACTGCTTGAGGAAGAGATGGGTGGAATCGCGGATCTCGATGTCCCGCGCCCCCGACACCGCCGAGCGCGGATCGATCAGGTCGATCGGATCCAGCACGCGGGTACAGTTCTCGCACTGGTCGCCGCGCGCCCGGTCGTAACCGCAATGCGGACAAGTGCCGACGACATAGCGGTCGGGCAGGAAGCGCCCATCGGTGACGGAATAGGCCTGCTTGGTGGTGCGCAGTTCGAGGAAACCGTTCTTCCAGAGCTGGCGCGCGAAATGCAGCGTCAATTCATGGTTCTGCGGCGACGAGGAGCGGCCGAAATTGTCCCAGGCCAGGCCGAAATCATCGCCCAGCCTTTTCTGCACCGCATGCCACTTGTCGCAGAATTCGCGGGGGCCGATGCCCTCCTCCAGCGCCGCCAGTTCGATGGGGGCGCCATGCTCGTCGGTGGCGCAGATCGCCAGCGTCTCGTACCCCCGTGCCCGGCAGAAGCGGGCGAAAATATCGGCCGGCAGCATCGAGCCCACCAGGTTGCCCAGATGCTTGACCCCCGCCACATATGGCAGGGCGGAAGTGATCAGGATGCGTTTTTTTGCGGACATGGCGGGGGCGCGCGCTTAGGCTGGCGGAAATGCCCGCCAGTCCTACAGAAGCCGGACGCATGAGACAACGGGGCCAAGGGGAACGCGCCATGAAAGGATTTTCCGGCCTTTTGACCGCCGGGCTGACGGCTCTGGCCACGGTGGCCGCGGCCCAGACGCCCGTTGCCGGGCTGCTGCAATCGGCGCCGCATCTGTCCCTGAGCAACGGCCGCATCACCGCCACCGTCTATCCGCCGGGCGCCAATGCCTTCTACCAGGGCACGCGCTTCGACCATGCCGGCGTCATCGGCAGCCTGAAGCTGAACGGACATGAATTTTACGGTCCCTGGTTCAGCGCCACAGCGCCGGACGTGCGGGACTATAGCTGGGTCGGAGGCGATGTCGTCACCGGCCGGGCAAGCTCCACCATGGGCCCGGCGGAAGAGTTCGATCCGGTGGGCTTCGATCAGGCGGCACCGGGCGGCACGTTCCTGGTGCCGGGTGTCGGCCTGCTGACCCGGCCGGACGACAAGCCCTATGACCACTTTGCCGCCTATGCGCGCGCGCCGGGCAATGAAACCCGCACCATGACCAGCACCGGCAACCGTGTGACCATGACGCATAGCGTGTCCGGCAGCGGCTTCGGCTATGTCTATGAGAAGACGCTGACCCTGGTGCCGGGAAGGCCGCAACTGGTCATCAGCCATATGCTGCGCAACACCGGCAGCAAACCCATCGTCACCAGCGTCTATGACCACAATTTCGTCATCCTCGATCCCGGCCAGGGCGACATGACGGTGACGCTGCCTTTCGCGCCGCCGCAACCGCCGCCGCAAAGCCGCCTCGCCGTCGCAGGCAACACCATAAGCTGGCCGCAGCCGCTGGCCGAACGCCAGACCGGCGCCATGACCATGAGCACGACGCCTCGGCCTTACGACTTCACCGTCACCGACACCAAAACCGGCGCCTCGATCCGCGTCCAGGCCGATGTGCCGGCCAGTCAGTACAAGCTGTGGTCGATCAAGACGGTGATGGCGGTGGAGCCCTATGTGGCGATCGATGTCGCGCCGGGCGGAGAGAAACGCTGGAGCTATACTTATACCTACAGCATTCCATGAGAGGTGCGGGCTGGTGCCGGTTGAGGGGATTGAACCCCCGACCTTCGGTTTACAAAACCGCTGCTCTACCGCTGAGCTAAACCGGCCTGCGCGCCAGATAAGACACTGCCGCCCTGAAAGGCAAGTTTCAGCCTACTGCTCCCATATCTCGTTCGGCATGCGGTTGGTCTTGGGCCCCGTCACCGGAAAATTTTTCGCCATGGCGTCGCCGCACAGGCCGATGGCGCGGACGAACCCATCGGCGGGCTTGCCCGTCTTCATACCCTCGGTCACAGCCGCCACCGCCGCGTCCCACAGGCCCTGGCCCACCGTCTCATGGATGGCCTTGTGCGCCACCAGTTCGACGCGGCGGTCCTTGAGCGAGGCGAAGATCAGGATATGGGGCACGCCCTGCTCCAGCCGGTAGCCGGAGGCGGCGAAATGATGGTGCGCCACCATGCGCACGCGATGGCGTTTCAGGACACCCGGCGTCATCACCCGGCGCACCGAGGGCAACGCCACGACCAATGCCACCGCCACGAAAATCACGGCCTGCAACAGCGAATAGGCGGAGAGAACGCGCAGGATCAGGTCTTTCACCGCCCGCAGGCTGTCGTCGCTCCAACTGGTGAAGATGTCGGCCAGCGCCAGCCGCTCCAGCCCCGCCAGCACCAGCAGCGGCGGCAAGCCCAGCGCCGCCAGCGCCGCCCAGCCCAGCGGCACCTCGCGATAGTTGGAGACTTCCTGCGCCAGGACGCAGGTGATCTCGCCGTCGGTTTTCTCCTCGGCGGCCGTGACCGCGTCGGCGATGCGTTTCTGGTCTTCGCGGCTCAGCATCACCAACTCCCCGACGCGCCGCCGCCGCCGAAGGAGCCGCCGCCGCCGCCAAAGCCGCCCCCGCCAAAGCCGCCGCCGCCACCACCACCGAAACCGCCCCCGCCGCCCATGAACAGGAACGGCAGGAAGCCCCAGCCGCCGAAAGCGCGGAAGATGATGAACAGGATCACCAGGAAAACGATCAGGGCGGGAATGCCGGTGCCGTCATTCTGGTTGCCGTGCTGCAATTGCTGCGCCGCCGCGGCCGCCTTCTGCTCGGCGGCGGAGGTCTCCAGCGACAATTGCTGGATCAGGGCATCGACACCGGCGGTAACGCCGCCGTCGAAATCGCCTTTCCTGAAGCGCGGCGTGATCTGGGTGGTGATCACCACCGAGGAGAAGGCGTCGGTGAGGATCGGCTCCAGCCCATAGCCGACTTCGATGCGCACCCGGTGTTCCGTGGGGGCCACGATCAAGAGGGCGCCGTTGTTCATGCCTTTCTGGCCGATGCCCCAGGCGCGGCCAAGCTGGTAGCCATAGTCGGAGATCTCGTAACCGCCCAGCGACGGCACCGTCACCACCACCAACTGGCGCGAGGTCTTGGCTTCCAGCGCCGCCAGCTTGGCGGTCAGCGCCTGTTTGGTGCCGTCGGAGAGGATATGGGCGTCATCCACCACCCGCCCGGTGAGTGCGGGAAAGCTTGGCGCCGCCGTTGCCGGCAGCGCCAGGAAGACGAACGCGACAATGGCGGCGTAAAGCGCCTTCATCGGTTACGGATTGGCCGGCTGCGTGGCGGGCTGCTGCGCCGGCGCCGCGCCGCCGCCCGTGTTGAAGTTCACCACCGGCGCCGATTGCGCCGCCGCCGAAGCCTGGAACAGCGTCGCCGGCTTGTAGCTCCGATACATCGTCGCCGCCCAGAGCGAGCCGGGGATGGTCACCAGCGTGGTGTTGTAGTCCTGCACGGCGGCGTTGTAGTCGCGGCGCGCGATCTCAATGCGGTTCTCGGTGCCTTCAAGCTGCGATTGCAAGGCCAGGAAGTTGGCGTTGGATTTGAGGTCGGGGTATTGCTCGCTGATCGCCATCAGCCGCCCCAGCACGCCGGAAAGCTTGTCCTGCGCCGCCTGGAACTGGGCGAAGGCCGCCGGATCGGAAATGGTGGAGGCGTCCACCTTCACCTGCGTCGCCGAAGCGCGCGCCTGGGTGACGGCGACCAGCACCGATTTTTCCTGGTTGGCATAGCCCTGGACAGTGTTCACCAGGTTCGGAATCAGGTCGTTGCGGCGCTGATAGGCGGCCTGCACATCGGCCCAGCGCGCCTTCACCGCCTGGTCCTTGGCGGGAATATCGTTGACGCCGCAGCCCGCCAGCGTGAACGCCACGCCCAGAGCCGCGACCAAGCCCATGACCTTACGAGAAAAATTCATTGCCCTGCCCTTTCAAGCATCGTCACGGGCGTAAAGATGGCCCTTGCCGGGCGCGGCGCAAGTTCCCGGCGCCAAAATTTCATCCTTGTCAGAAGGGTTATTTCCTGACAATCGCCGGGCGGCGCCTCGCCTGGCATACCAGCCCTGGACTCCCATCCGCAGATCGACGCAAGCGCTTGATCGTTATTTTGCGTTTTCTCGCATCCCCTCCCCCGTACGGCGCTGTGAAGTTCGGCGGGTGATCGACGGCGCATGGCCCCTTTGGTCGGACATCAACCGCAAAGCTTAAACCGTTCCCGGCAAAAGCGAAGCGCGCGGATGGATGTCCCCGCGCTGTCCGCACAGAGCGCGTTGAAATGGCAAACGATTTTGCCTTCCAGTCCTCGCTTTGTCCCGATTGGCTACTTCCGCACCGGCGCCGCCTGCCTCACGGCCTGCGATTTGACCGGCGCGCGCTTTTTTATGGTCGCGCGGCCGGACGGAAAACCGGATAGACCACTTTTCCTGGCCGGGCTCCTCGGGCGCGCCTACTTCCGCACCGGTGCCGCCTGCCTCACGGCCTGCGATTTGACCGGCGCGCCCTTGTGCTGCGCATCGTTCAGCAGCGCGCCGCAATTGGCATCCTTGGCCAAGCCCGGATCGATGAAGGCGAGGATCGCGGCGAAGGGATTGATCGCCGCCAGGCCCACGCCGATGCCGCCCTGCACCAGCGCCGGCTTGGGATCGATGGCGATGGCGGGCGCGGCCAGCTTGCCGCTGATGCCGACCGGCACCTTGACGCGGAAAAGCTGGAAGCTCTTGGGATGGCCCTGGAGGGTGAGGTTCAGGCTTTCGTCGGCCAAATCGACATGGCCGGTGCCGTCGATCCGCACCGGATCGGTGTCCAGCACGAAATGCCGCGCCGTCAGGATGCCGTTCCTGGCGTCGAAATCGGCGACGGCGCAGCGCAGGCGGGTGTTGCTTTCATCGCCCGCCAGCGAGAGGCCGACGGCTTTGAGCACATCCGCGCCCAGCCATTCGGCCAGCGAGTGGCGCATGCCGCCGCCGGGGACCGCCACCGTCACCTGCCCGCCGGCGGTGGAAGCGGCGGCATGCACCGAATGGCCGCGCCCCGTCAGCCTGGCGCGCGCTTCCAACACGCCGCTGAGCGGCTTATCGCCGCTCCTGATGAAACTCTCGATATGGACATCGCTGAGGCGGGCGTCGACGCTGGCGACCGGCACCGCCGTGCGCCCGTCGATCTTCAGCTCGCCCGCCAGCCGGCCTTGCGGAAACTGGAACGCCAGCGGCTTGAGTTCCAGCACGCCACCTTGCAGCGAGACATGCGTGCCCAGACCGCGGAGCGGGAAGTCGCGCGACTTCACCGCCACGGCGCTGTAATCGACCTCGGCATTCATCTGCCGCAGCCGCTCGGTGTGCAGGGCCACGTCCGGCAGCAGCCTGGACGTGGCCACCGGCGCGGCCTTGCCGCCACCGAACAGCGCGCCCAGGTCGTCCAGGGCGAGTTGGCGCGAGGACAGCCGTCCGCTGAGCGCCGGGACGGCCCCCGCCACATCCACCGCCAGGTCGCCATGGATGTCGGACGAACCGAGCACGCCGCTGATGGCGGTGAAGCGGTATTGCGTGCCGTCGCGTTGCAGCGTGCCTTTGACGCGGTA
>Ga0164242_10008577_pt1 | contig 11073 bp, 10 predicted proteins | sample OricomgcompostMG_FD_108783 | JGI IMG/M metagenome (GOLD analysis project Ga0164242, IMG submission 108783) | Miracle-Growth compost microbial communities from Emeryville, California, USA - Original compost - Miracle growth compost (MG) ...
CAAGAAGGTCATTGCCAACTCAAGGCATTTTCTCTACTCTAAGCATAATCCTAGCAGTACTCGTTAACTTTATGATTGCGATTGCGAGCCGTTATCGCAGTGCAATCGCAATGTAAGCCGTGCAATCGCGAAAGGTCCGATGGTGGAACTTCGCAAGTGCGGCAACAAAGATGGAGCGACCAAGCATGAACGCAGGTCTGCGCAAATTCGCGCTTTTTGGTGGGGTAGTCATCATTGGGTTACTTGGAGCCGTTTGGCAAGTTTTACCCCGGACTTCGAATCAAGGCTATCAGCCGGAACAACCGATTCCTTTCAGTCACAAACTCCATGCGGGAACTTTCAAAATCGAATGCCGTTACTGTCACACGGGTGCTTACAAATCGGCAACCGCCGGCGTGCCGTCGCTTTCGACTTGCATGAACTGCCACTCGGTGGTTCGCCCGGACAGCCCGTGGATTCAAAAAATCAAAAAATCTTATGCTGAAGGCAAGGCAATCGAATGGCTTCGCATCAACGAATTGCCGGATCACACGCACTTCAACCACAAGCGCCACTTGGCGAAAGGACTTCAGTGCGAAACTTGTCACGGCAACGTGAGAGAGATGGATCGGGTTTATCAAGCAGAACCGCTGACCATGGGCTTTTGTCTGAACTGTCACCGCGGGTTCGAAACGCCGAGCTACGTTCGTAAGAACGTGTTCCCGGATCATCCGGATACGAAAGATCCGGTCGCGCCGTACAACTGCAACACCTGCCATTACTAATGTCGAAATTGGGAGCTGAAATGGATTCAAAACAACCGGAATCAATGGGACAACAAAAACCTTTCGAAAGACCGCGGCATTGGGTATCGCTCGAAGAACTGACCCCCGAATATTGGTCGGACGCTGAGATTCAAGCCCGTCGCGCGCAAGAGTTTTACGATAAGCCGATCGAGACGCTCGAAAAGATCGAAGCGATGGACAAGGCCGGCGTCAGCCGCCGCGACTTCCTGACGATCATGGGCGCGAGCATGGCCATGGCGAGCTTTGCCTGTGCCCGCCGTCCGGTAAACAAGATCATTCCTTACGTCGTTCAGCCGCAAGAACTCACTCCGGGCGTGCCGCTGTTTTACGCTTCGACCATCAAAGGCTTCGGCTGCGACGGTTACGGAATCGTGGTTCGGACTCGTGAAGGCCGCCCGATCAAGATTGAAGGAAGCGAAGATCACCCGATGAACGCCGGAGCGCTGTCGGCTCAGGCTCAGGCTTCGGTTTTGAATTTGTACGATCCGGAACGCCTGAAAGCGCCGATGAAAGGCTCGAAAGGCGGATCGAAATCCACGACCGATTGGAAAGACGTCGACGCCCTGGTGGCGACCGCGCTCAAGGCGGCGAAACATGTGCGGATCGTTTCTTATCCTGAAAGCGGCGACAGCACCCGTCGCGCAATGAAAGAATTCATGGGCGCGTTTGCTGACGCGAAATGGATCGAAGTCGATCCGGTCGGCATGGACGAAGTGGCGGAAGGACAGAAAGAATCTTACGGAACCCGCATCGTTCCTCATTATTCGTTCGACAAGGCCGACGTGGTGGTTTCGTTCAGCGCGGACTTCCTCGGAACCTGGGGCGGACCGGTCGAGAACGCGAACCTCTGGTCGAAAACCCGCAAGCTGGAAAAACCGGGCGATGAGCTGTCGAAACTGTACGTTTTCGAAAGCAACCTGAGCACCACGGGTGCCAGCGCCGATGAGCGCTTTCCGATCGTTCCGGGCACGGAAGTCGCCGTCGCGATGGCCGTGGCTCACGAGTTGATCGTGAATCAGAAAAAAGGAAAATTCGCCGGTAACGCCGACGTCGAAGCGGCGTTGAGCGGAAAAGCCGAAGAATGGCTGGCGAAGGCGGGCGGTCTTCAAAAAGAAAAAATCAAAGAAGTGGCGGAAGCGCTCTGGGCGGCAAAAGGCAAGAGCCTGGTCGTCGGCCACGGTTCCGAGGCGCTTCAGGCGGTGGTGAGCCTTCTGAACTCGAACCTCGAAAACGACGGTAAGACCATCGACGGAACGGCGAACCCGTTGCCGTACACGCCTTCGCTCAAAGCATTGGCCACGCTTCAGTCCGAAATGGAATCGGGCGCGGTCGACGTTCTGATCGTCCATCATTCGAATCCGGTTCATTTCCTTCCGAACGGAAACGCGTTCGGCGAAGCGATGAAAAAAGTGAAAACCGTGATCGCGGTCAACGACCGAATCGACGAAACCGCGAACTATGCGGACGTCGTGCTGGCCGCCAGTCACTTCCTTGAAAGCTGGGGAGATGCGCATCCGAAGGCTTTCGTTTACTCGCTCCAACAACCGACGATTTCGCCGATCCACGACACCCGCTCTTTCGAAGACATTCTGATCGGCTGGACGCGTGCGGGCGTGAAATCTTCCGGACTTCTGGCTCAAACGGCTTCGAATCCGAAAGGCAGCGCGTACGATTACGTCAAGGAACACTGGAAGCAAACGCTGTATCCGTCGTACGGAAAAGGCCAGGGGTTCAACGATTTTTGGGAGCTTACCCTCCAAAAAGGCGTTTTGAACGCGAAAATCGGCTCGCCTCGCGAGCGTTCATTCCGGATCAGCTCGTTGAAAGCCGCGAAAGACGCCGTGGCGCGCATGAAAAACCTGAGCATCGGCGAATCGAAAAAAGGCCCTGCGACCGAAGGTTCTGGGGTCGCTCTGGCGCTTTACTCGACGATTCAGATGGGTGACGGACGCTATGCGAACGCCGCCTGGCTGCAAGAGATGCCGGACCCGATCACGACCGTGACTTGGGATAACTTTTTGAACGTCGGCCCCGCATTCGCCAAAGAATTGGAATTGTCTACGAACGACGTCGTTCTGCTGAAAGGCGAGGACGCAAGCTTCGAAATTCCGGTCATGGTTCAGCCCGGTATCGCGAAAGGTGCCGCGACCATCGCCGTCGGTTACGGACGGACGGCGGTCGGAAAAGTCGGAAATAACGTCGGTTTGAATGCGTTCAAATTGGCGAAATTTTCGGGTGACGGAGGCCTTCAGCTTTCGGGCATGCTCGTGAGTATCTCCAAAACCGGTAAAAAATACGAATTGGCGGCGACCCAAGGACACAATCGGACCGAAGGTCGTCCGATCGTGAACGACATCACGATCGGCGAGTATAAAAAGAATCCGCATGCGGCGATGGAGACTGAGCCCGAAGTTCGGCTGAAAAAAGTCCCGACGTTATGGACGCCTCCGTTTGATTATTCGAAAGAGCCCTATCGGTGGATGATGGCGATCGATTTGAACACCTGTACGGGTTGCGGAGCCTGCGTGATCGCCTGCCAGGCCGAGAACAACATTCCGGTCGTCGGACGCGATCGCGTTCGTCAAAGCCGTGAAATGCAATGGATGCGGATCGACCGTTATTACAGCGGAAACGAAGACAATCCTCAGATCGTCTTCCAGCCGATGCTGTGTCAGCATTGCGAAAATGCTCCTTGCGAAACCGTCTGCCCGGTCGTGGCGACCTCGCACAGCCCGGACGGTCTGAACCAGATGACGTACAACCGTTGCGTCGGAACCCGCTACTGTCAGAACAACTGTCCGTACAAGGTTCGTCGCTTCAACTTCTTCGACCACTGGAAAGACTATAAAGACACGCTCAACATGGTGTGGAACCCGGACGTCACCGTTCGTTCGCGCGGGATCATGGAAAAATGTACGTTCTGTATCCAACGCATCAACGCGGGGAAAGATCACGCGAAAGACAAAAATCGCCTGGTTCGCGACGGCGAAATCAAAACCGCCTGTCAGCAAACCTGTCCGGTGGACGGAATCGTTTTCGGCAACGTGAACGATCCGACGAGCCGGATCAGCCAAGTGATCAAAAGTCCGCGTGGATTTCATGCTCTTGAAATTTTGAACACCCGTCCTTCGATCACTTACCTGACGAAAGTGCGAAACGTGGAAACTGAAAACGAGGAGGCATCCGATGGCCACCATAGCTAATACGCATGAACTCATGAAACCGGTGGACGAAGCGCTCGTCACGGGGGGAAGAACGTTCCAGGAACTGACCGACGACGTGGCTCGTCCGCTCGAAACCTTTCCGACGCTTCGCTGGTGGGTGTGTTTCATCGCGGCGATCTGCGCGTTCTTCATCGGCGCCTGCTGCCTGCTCTCGACCTTCCAAAACGGGGTGGGGATGTGGGGTCTGAACCAGCCGGTCGGTTGGGGTAACGACGTGACGACCTTCGTGTTTTGGGTCGGTATCGGTCACGCGGGAACCTTGATTTCGGCCATTCTTTTTCTGTTTCGTCAAAAATGGCGTACCGGGATCAACCGCTCTGCCGAGGCGATGACGATTTTCGCGGTGATGACTGCGGGCTTGATGATTATGTCGCACACCGGACGCGTGTGGTTAGCCGCATTCTGGCTCTTCCCGTATCCGAACCAACGCGGTCTGTGGCCGAACTTCCGTTCGCCGCTCGAGTGGGACGTGTTCGCGGTTTCGACCTACTTCACGATCTCCGTCACTTTCTGGTACATGGGTTTGATTCCCGACATTGCAACGATCCGTGACCGCGCGAAGAACAAGATCCGCAAAATTGCGCTGACCGTCGCCTCGTTGGGATGGCGCGGTTCGAACAAGCAATGGCACCACTACGAAGCCGCTTATCTGATTTTCGCGGGCCTCTCGACTCCGCTTGTGTTGTCCGTGCACTCGGTCGTCTCGTTCGACTTCGCGGTTTCTCAACTTCCGGGCTGGCACACGACGATCTTCCCGCCGTACTTCGTCGCGGGCGCCATCTTTTCGGGGTTCGCCATGGTGTTGACCCTGCTCGTGATCGCGCGCGAGGCTTTCGGGCTGAAGCACTACATTACGATGGATCACCTTGAAAAAATGAACAAGATCATCATGACGACGGGCTTGCTCGTGGGTTACTCCTACGCCAGCGAGTTCTTCATCGCCTGGTACTCGGGTTCCGTTTTCGAGCGCTTCTGTTTCATCAACCGCGCGTTCGGACCGTACTGGTGGTCTTACTGGACCATGGTCTCGTGTAACGTGTTCATTCCTCAGCTGTTTTGGTTCAAGCGGTTCCGCCGTTCGATTCCGGCCATGTTCATCGTTTCGCTTTTCGTGAACATCGGGATGTACTTCGAGCGTTTCGTGATTATCGTGACGTCGCTTCACCGAGACTTTCTGCCTTCGAGTTGGGCGATTTACATTCCGACTTGGGTGGAATGGGGGATCTTCTTCGGCTTTATCGGGTTCTTCTTCATTTTCTTCCTGTTGTTCATCCGTTTCTTGCCAGCCATCGCGATTTCCGAGGTAAGGGGAGTTATGGATCAACCGCAAAAAGGAGCATCAAATGTCTAATTCTAGCATTGCATCGCAATCGCATGGTTCGACTTCCAACGATATCCCTTCGGGAGTCGTGGGATTCTTCGACGATCCCGAGAGTTTGATCGATGCGACTCATCGGGTCCGTGAATCCGAATTCGGCAAGCACTTCGACTGCTTCACTCCGTATCCCGTACACGGGCTGGAAACGGCTCAGGGTTTGACCCGCTCTCGCGTTCCGTACGTGACCGGCGTATTCGCCTTTACCGGAACCACCTTGGCGTTTTTGTGGGAATACAGCGCTTCGAAAACCTGGTGGCCGCACGTGATCGGCGGTAAGCCGTTCAACTCGCTGCCGGCATTCGTGCCGATTATTTTCGAGTTATCGATTCTGCTGGGCGGTGTCTCGACGTTCTTCGCGATGCTGTACTTCAACAAGCTTCCGAATTTTTCGAAACGCGCGTTCGATCACTCTTTGACCACCAACCGTTTCGCGATCATGCTCGAAAATCCGCCGGAAGATCCGAACGACGACGAAGGCGCCAATCGCTTCGATTTCGCCCAGGCCGAGCAACTGTTGAAAACCCTGGGAGCGAAAGACGTGCGTAAAGTTTACGAAGAGGGATGGTTCTAGATGAAAACTCCAGTCATTCATATCGCGGCATTTGCCTTTCTGGCTTTTGGCCTGAGCGGTTGTTACCTGAAGCACTCCGAGCCGTATTACTCGTATGCTCCCGAGATGCACTATGAGCCTTCGCTGAAGGCTCAAGAGCCGGGCGAAATGAGATTACCTCCGGAACACACGATTCCACGCGGGTTTCGTCCTTACGAAATCGCGACGAGCGAACAGGCGAAAGCGCATTTGAATCCGCTGCCGATGAGCAAGGCCGTCCTTCAAAAAGGCCGCCAGCTTTTCAACGTCTATTGTATCGTTTGTCACGGGAAGTACGGTGAAGGGGACGGAACGGTGACTTCGCTGCCGAACTGGCCGCGTCCGTTGTTTCCGCGTCCGCCAAGCCTTCAGAGCGACAAGGTTCGCGATTTCAAAGACGGGCAGATCTTTCACATTATTTCGATGGGTCAAAACCTGATGCCGTCTTACGCCGAAAAACTCAACCCGGAAGAGCGCTGGTCGATCGTCCATTATCTGCGCGTGCTTTATCGCGCGAAACATCCGACGCCGAATGACCTGAAAAAAGCCGAAAACTATTTCGAGGAATAAAACTATGGGACACGCGCACGCTATCGATCCAAAAATTGAAAATCCGGGATTCTTGAAAGTCTCCGGCGTCCTGAAGGGAATCTGCTCGCTGTTGATCGTGATCGGAGTGATCTCGTTCTTCATCGCTTACGGATCGGATCCGACTCACGCCTGGACGTCGTTTCTGGAGGGGCATTTCTTCTGCATGGAACTCGCGGTGATGGGGATCTTCTTCCCCGCCATTCACTGGATTACGACGTCGATGTGGAGTTCGCCCGTCCGCCGGATCGCGGAAGGTCTGACTTCGTATTTACCGGTGGCGCTGGTGACGACGCTTCTGGTGATCCTGGGCTCGCATTCGATTTTTCAGTGGACTCATTTGGATCAGATCAAGAACGATCCGGTCATTACCGGAAAACTCGGTTATCTGAACATCACGTTCTTTTCGATCCGCGCCTTCGTCGGCTTGTTGGGTTGGATGTGGTTTGCGAAAAAGATCGTCGGTTCGTCGGTCGCCGCGGATTCATTCACCGATCATGGCGAGGGGTTCAAGAAGGTTTACGAAAGCAACCGCCGTTGGAGCGTGGGCTTCGTGGTCTTCTTCGCGATCACTTTTTCGGCGATTTCGTTCGACCAACTGATGTCGCTTGACCCGCACTTCTTTTCGACCCTTTTCGGTGTCTATATCTTTGCGGGCGCGTTTCAGACCTTCTTCGCGGTGCTGGCCATTTTGACCATCATTCTGCGTCGTACGGGTTATCTGAAACAGGTGGTGAACCATAACCACATGCACGACATCGGAAAGATGATGATCACCTTCACCATCTTCTGGGCATACACCTGTTTCGCTCAGTACATGTTGATTTGGTACGCCAACTTGCCCGAAGAAACGGGCTTCTTCCTCGTCCGCTTCAACCCGGGCTGGGAGTTCTGGTCGCTGGCGCTGTTCGTCGGCAAGTTCTTCGTGCCGTTCTTCCTGTTGCTTCCTCGTGCGAACAAGCGAAGCGATTTGATTATGATGGTGACCGGAATCTGGATCGTGCTCATGCAGTTCTTCGAACTGGTATGGATGGTTCAGCCGCAAGTCCGTCAGCAAGGCATTCACGTCGACTTTACCGATATCGGAATTTGGCTGGGATTCCTGGGCCTCTTCGCCCTGGTCTTCATCCGCTTCTTTAAAAAGCGCAACATCCTGGCGATCACCGACCCGTACCTTCCGGACTCGGCTTTTCACCATCATGTTCAGTAGTAGGTAGTAGGTGCCTGGTAGTAGGTGCTTGACTCCTTTTTGATGCCCACCGTGTTCATTTTGAATGTAAAGCCCCCGGTCTGTTTCAGCCGGGGGCTTTCATTTTTAACGATGATCAATTTTTAGAGGCATCTTTTTAATTTCATCACACGTTGGAATTTTTTTAATCACAGAACGAAGGCCTTGGCCTTGTAGCCATTGTGCGACTCTGAGGATGGGACGAAAGAATGAGCCCGCGTCCTGTTCCCCTCCGAACGAATAGGCTTCTCCTTCATAACGATTGGAATCGTGATCGTCCGTAATGGTAAGGAAAAACATGTCGAAATCTGAATTCCTAATTCGTAATTTCGAGTTAATGGTGGTTCGCGTGCAGCCACCCCAGCAGCTGGGCCATAGGCTGAAATGATATTCAGCGGGATCTTGATCATCGACGACCGTGAAGCCTTTCGACCGTAAAGTTTTCAAAACAAGCCGATCGAATCGAAATGAATCGACGTGAATTGAACAAGCAAGAGCCTGTGGTTTTTGTGCGTTGCTTTGTGTTTTTCCCGGCACCCACTCCTGATAAGTCTCGAGGTGCACGTTCTCGGTAATGCGTGACGAGACCGGATATTCGGACGGGATGTCGCCGCTGATCGGCTTTTCGATGCCGGCTTGCACGAGAAGCTCGTGAAACACGATCCGATAAAAGCTCGGCTGGTTGTCGAGGGTTTTGACGGGAAGATCGTCCGAGTTGCAGACAAAATACCGCTGATCGATGTAACTGAGGCAATCGCGGACATTGCCGAAGCCGTCGCGAAGCTCGCCTTGACGGACGACGGGATGAACCTTGAGGACGAGCTCGTGAAAACTTTCGTTCGGATGGGTTTGATCGTAGGTCACGATTTCGGGGAAGGCCTGTCTTCCCTCGTCTGACATCAAATAGACATCGAGCTTGTTCATGTAGGATTGCAGATCGGCTTCGGTAATGTTGCCGCCGCCGACGTGGCCCGCGCCTTGGGCGAAGGCGCTTGCGCCGAGCAAGAGAGAGAAGGTTGCGAGTTGAGCGATTTTGGTTTTCATGGTTTCTCCTTGGAGGTTTTGGGGGTGGTGGGTTGGGTTAAACGGAAAAATTGAAGGCTAAGCGCGTAAATCTCTTCGCCGTCTTCGTGGTCCGAGATTTCTTTCGCGAACTCGACGCGGAATTTTTGAATGAGCTTCTTCGCGCGAGCAAGATTTTTTACTTTAACGGGCAAGGTGGAAGAGCTTCCGTAGCGTTCGTCGCTGGTTTGGAAGGCGAGGGCGGCGAGCGATTTTTCTAAAATTTGGCGATGGTAATTTCGAATCGACTCGGGCGAAAGCCCCTGATCCGAAATCACGGTATCTTGATTGACGGCATATCCGGTCGGCGTTTTTCGGACGAGTTCGAGCCGCTCCAGGCGCCGGAGAGCGAGTTTGACTTCGTTCTCGGGTACCCCGAGCTTTTGAGAGAGCCAGTTCAATCTTTGAGACTGGTTGGGAGAGAGTTTTTTACCGGAGATCTTGATGAGTTCGATCAGCGCCATGTGATGCCAATTCGAAATGGCCTTGAAGAGATCGAGTTCGAGGGTCTTGGTCGTCGATTCTTTCGCGAGCGAGGCGAGCTTTGCTTGCGCCACGATTTTTTGGGATTTGCTGACGGAAAATTCGGCCTTCAGCGATTCGCAGAAAACTTCTTTCTGATGGGGGGTGAGTTCGAGCCGGGCGGCGATTTTTTCGGAAGCGGCCGGGCTGATGCCGCGACGACCGTTGATGACGTTCGAGAGTTGCTGGGGCGAGATTTCAAGATCGCGCGCGAACGCCCGAAGCGAGTAGTGCGGATTGACCGCAGTTCGCTCGCTCAGGGTTTCGGCCAGGATGGTTCGTGCGTTCTTCATGACGCACAAGGTACATAAAGGCTATTTAATAAACAAGACAAAATGAATACAAAGTGTATTCATCTATATTCATTCCATGAGTTCAGTTGAATGGGGATGCCTGAGTGATCAGGCATCCCCGAAATCCCGGATCAAGCGGCCTTTTTCTCGGCCGTTTTTTTGTAAGCATGCAGGGGAATGACCTCGGCTAAGCCTTCGGTCGGAGGTGCTCCCGCCGCTTCCCCCTGTTCTTTTTTCTGCTTCGCTTTGATTTGGTTGATGAGTTCTCGATTGATCTTTTCAAAGTAAAGTTCTTCGAGATTATAGCCAGTTTTGCTCCAAGAGTTGTTCGAGTCCATATATCTGAGTATAGCGCTCGGATATTGTTTCTCAAGTCAAAAATGAAGAAAAGTTAACCATGGAGAAGGATTGGCTTTTCAGGAGATGGGATGAAAGAAGATTGACCAAAGATCAGTCGAGATTACAGCGAGATAGAGGATCAGGCTAAAGTTGATGCTTAAGAAAAAGCGAAGCCAGGTCTTGGCCTGGGGTTGTTTGAGAAATCGGCTCAGTTCGACCAAAAGCCAGGCGCTGACCAGAATCGAACCGACTAGACCGATGATACCGGTTGGGAAAAAGAAAACCGAAAGCAGGCCGATTCCGGCGTAAGCCAAGCACCACAGAGTGATTTGAAAGCGGGTGACGCTGTTTCCTTTGGCGACGGGGAGCGTGGGGAAGCCGCCTTGATCGTAGTCGTCCGAATACTTCAGGGCCAAGACCCAGAAGTGGGGCATCTGCCAGAAAAACAAAATGGCAAAAAGATAGTAACCGCGCAAATCCGAAAGATCGTGAACGGCAGCCTGAAAGCCGATCAAAATCGGCAGAGAACCCGGAATGGCGCCGGGAATGGCGGCGAATGCCATCTTGCGCTTCCACCAAAGAGTATAAAACCCGTTGTAGCTGACGACGGCCAAAACTCCTAAAAGCAGGACAGCGGTGGAGACCCAACTTAAGAACAAAAAGCCGACGACAAGCAAGGCAAGGACGAGAACCCACGCGAACGAGACAGGGATCCGACCGCTCGGAAGGGGCCGGTTTTGGGTTCGTCGCATTTGAGCGTCTCGTTTGCGTTCTTGAATTTGATTCAGTGCGCCGGAAGCGAGGCCAATGAAGGAAACTCCGAAGAAAGTCAGAAAAAATTGCGGCCATTGAATGGCGTGTTCGAGCGGATGCCCGATGAAGAAACCGGCCGCGATCGTGATCATTTCAAAAAAGATAATTTCGAATTTGGTCAGCTGAAGGATGTCTTTCGAGAGAGTCAAAATTTTTGTCATGGTATTGTCATATTTTTATTACGGATTAAAACCAAAACTGATACAATGACATTCATACGAAGAGGTCAAATTGTGAAGCGGCAATTTAAGC
>Ga0164242_10008578_pt1 | contig 11073 bp, 8 predicted proteins | sample OricomgcompostMG_FD_108783 | JGI IMG/M metagenome (GOLD analysis project Ga0164242, IMG submission 108783) | Miracle-Growth compost microbial communities from Emeryville, California, USA - Original compost - Miracle growth compost (MG) ...
AGACCGGGCGCCGCGCTACCTGATGGAGGACGGCGACATCGTCGGCTACATCGACGGCGAGGAGCGCTCGCGCACCCCCGGCAAGGCGTTCGCCGCCGAGGTGTTCCCGCTCGACCTCGACCCGGCGGAGCGGCTGCGCATCCTCGCCGAGGACGGGATCGGCGGCGAGGCCGTGCTCGGCAACCTCATGGGAGTCGTGGTCATGTCCGTGGAGGAGCCCGACTTCGCGCTCGCCTGCGCCCGGGCCTACAACGACTGGCTGGCCGAGAGCTTCGCATCGCTCGGCGGACGGATCGTCGGTCACGCCTACATCCCGACCTGCATCGAGCCGGAGCTCGCCGTGGCCGAGATCGAGCGGGTGGCCGACCTCGGCCTGCGCAGCGTGATCGTCCCGCTCTGGCCGGCCGAGCCGTACTACCTGCGCAAGTTCGACCCGGTGTGGGACGCCGCGGCCGCGCACCGGATGCCGATCTGCATGCACGCGCACACCGGCCGGTGGTTCCGTCAGCTGATGTGGCAGGACGTGCCCGACCCGACGATCGACGGGGCGTCGATGCTCGACGACGAGCGGGACCGCCACTCGGTCATCACCGCCGGCGGCGGCTTCTCGCTGCCGCAGCAGGGCCTGCAGGCCACGCGGGTGTCCGGCTGGTTCATCGGGTCGGGAGCGCTGGAGCGCAATCCCGAGCTCAACCTGGTGTTCCTCGAGTGCGGCGCGGCCTGGATGCTGTCGGCCGCGCTGTGGCTCGACGAGGTCTGGTACCGGCTTCCGGGTGCGGACCGGGTGGAGGGGACATCGCAGGCACTGCTGTCGAACGGGACCTGGCCGCTGCCGCTGCAGCCCAGCGACTACTTCCGCCGGCAGGTGCACACCACGTTCCAGTTCGAGAAGTTCGCCGTCGACCTCCGGGACCAGATCGGCCTGCCGAACCTCATGTGGGGCGCCGACGTCCCGCACACGGAGGGCACCTGGCCGCACACGCGAGAGATCACCGACCAGCTGTTCGGCGACATTCCGGAGGCCGACGCCCGCGCCCTCACCGGCGGCACCTTCGCCAGCCTGTTCGGCGTCGACGTCGGCGCGTTCGCCTAGCCCTCGTTCTTCCCCTCGTTCCTCGGCACTCGGTGCGTCCGGGGCCGGGGCGATGACCCACAACTGTCTGCTCGTCCCAGCTCGGTTCCGGGCGGGGACGAGCAGTGCACAAGAGAAGTTCGTTCATCTGCCAACTGCTCAACGACCAACTGCGAGGGATCATGATCGGTAAGTGGCGCTCCGCCCGGTGGAGGCTCGGCGCGGTTGCCTGCGCTCTGGCGCTCGCAGCCGCGGGTTGCAGTAGTTCTTCGTCGAAGTCGTCCACCTCGGACGGCAGCAGCGGTGGGGGCACCGCGAACGCCGCGGCGAACAGCAAGTGCACCGGTGACCCGATCAAGTTCGGGATCATCGCCACGATCACCGGCGACACGATCGTGCAGGGCACGCCGGACATCCCGCGTGGGGCGCAGGCGGCGGCCGCCGCGCTCACGTCGAGTTGCGAGCTCGGCCGGCCGGTCACGATCGTCACCTGCGACGCGAAGGACAACCCGAACCAGGCCGCGGTCTGCGGCCGGAAGATGGTGAGCGAGAAGGTCGTCGCCTACATGGGTGAGGACGCCAACGGGGCCACCTGGTTCCCGATCACCGCGGCCGCGAAGATCCCCGAGATCGGCGGTAACGGCCTGGACAGCGTGCAGGTGTCCAGCCCGTACTGGTTCCCGTTGACCGGCAACGTGCACGACGCCAGTGCCTACGCGACGGTCGCCGCGTCCGCGATGAACAAGCCGGCCGATGTCGCGGTGGTGCCGCTCGACAACCCGGGAACCGAGTTCTTCGTCGGGTTCTTCAAGGCGCAGACGCTGGGCCTGGGCGGCAAGTTCGCCGGGTCGTTCCCGGTGCCGGCCACCACCGTCGACATGTCCCAGATCGCGGCCCAGATCAAGAACTCGGGTGCGAATGCGGTGTTCCCGATCGTGTCGGGTGACCAGTTCAAGGGGCTCGTCACGCAGATGCAGGCGCAGGGCATGTCGCTCAAGAACAACGTGGTCATCAACCTGGGTTCGTCCGTGGACTGCAAGTTCCTCTCGCAGGCGGGGTCGGACGCCAACGGTCTGTGGCTCGTCGACACGGCGTGGCCGGTCGCGTGGGACACCAACAACGCCGGCGCGAAGCAGTACCTGTCGGAGTTGAAGGCGGCCAAGCTGCCGAGCGGCTCGTGCGACGTCAGCGAGTTCGGGCTGCAGGCATGGTCGGCGGTGCACATCATGGCCGACATGCTCAAGGGCTCGACGACGATGGACGCGGCCACGCTGCTGGACAAGCTGAACCACAGCGGTCCGTTCACCCGTCCGGAGCTGCCGGGCACGATCGACTTCAGCAAGAACGCCTTCCCGAACGACCCGGTGCTGTCGAAGCTGCGCATCTTCTCCAAGCAGTTCTTCGTCTCGCGGATCGTCAACGGCAAGCCGCAGGTCGAGACGGCCACCGCGCCGACCATCGGGCAGAAGTTCACGCCGAAGGGCTGAATCCATCCGCGCCGGGCGCCGGCGCGGCCCGCTCGAAGACGACGGCGTCCCTCACCCGAGGGGCGCCGTTCGTCTTCTCCACCGAAATCGGGAGCAGACATGCAGGCGTGGCAGTTCAACGGACCGGGTACCGGGCTGACGCTCGTCGAGTTGCCGGATCCGGAACCGGCGGCCGGCGAAGTGGTGATCGACGTGCGGGCCGCCGGCCTGTGCCACACCGACGTCGGCATCGTCGAGGGGTGGAGCGCGGGCATGCTCGACCACCTGCCGCTCGTCCTGGGACACGAGGTCGCCGGCACGGTGTCGTCCGTGGGAGCGGGTGTCACCGATTTCGGCGTCGGTGACCGCGTCGGCGTGGTCGGCGAAGGACTCGGTGGCCCCGGCGTGGGCCGCGACGGTGGGTTCGCCCAGCAGACGATCGGACGGGTCGCCGAGCTGGTGCCGATCCCGGACGGCGTGGGTTACGCCGAGGCCGCCGCCGGCACCGACGCCGGGATGACCTCGTTCCACGCCGTGCGGGTCGTCGCCGGCGTCACCGAGGGCATGCGGGTCGGCATCGTCGGCCTCGGTGGGCTGGGCATGATCGGCGCCCGGATCGCCGTGCTGACCGGCGCGGAGGTGCACGGCGCCGAGATCAACTCCGAGGTCCACGGATTCGCTCGCGATCTCGGCGTGACCAGCGTCGTCGGTGGCGCGGACGAGCTGGCCGGTCTCGACCTCGACGTCGTCGTCGACTTCGCCGGCGTCGACACCGTGTCGGCCGCCGTCGCCGCCGTCCGACCGTTCGGCAAGGTCGTCCTCGTCGGCTGCGGCGAGCCGAAGGCAGAGCTCGACCTGCTCTCGACGATCATGAAGCAGGTGCACCTCGTCGGATCCCTCGGCGGCACCCGCGACGACGTCGTGCAGGTCTACGAACTGCTGCGCTCGGGCCAGCTCACGACCATGATCTCGACCGTCGGCTTCGCCGAGATCGGGGCCGGGCTCGACCGGTTGCAGGCCGGCGCGGTCCGCGGCCGGCTCGTCGCCGTGCCGGACTGACGCCCGTCGGGTGATCCCCTACTCGGGGAGGTCGCCCACGACCGTGCCACCGGCGAGGACGGCCAGCTCGCCGTGGGCTAGTTCGGCCTGCTCGGCCTTCCCGGCACCGCGCCGCGCTCTCGTCGTCGGGATCCGCGCGGCGGCGATCACCGCGAACACCATCGCGCCGGCGAGGACGGCGAAGGCGGTCGTGTAGCCGGACTCGCGGGGCAGCTCGCTGCCGGTCACGCCGGTCGTGATGATGGTGCCGACCGTGGCCGCCCCGATGCCGCCGCCGATCGTCCGGATGTTGGCGTTCATCCCGGCGGCCACGCCCGTCTGGCCCGCCGGGACGGCGTCGACGATCGCGCTGACCATCGCCGACGCGGCGATCCCCATCCCGGCGCCGACGAGCGCCGTGCCGAGGATGACCTCCCAGACGGAACCGTGCAGGAACGCCAGCAGCGTGAACGCCGGAACGGTCGTGGCCGCACCGGTGACGATCACCGGCTTGGGGCCGAACCGGACGTTCAGCGGGCCGCTGAGCGAACCGAAGACGAACATGCAGCCGGCCATGGGGAGCAGGATCAGCCCCGATGTGGTCACCGAGGCGGCGAAGCCGTACCCGACACTGGGCGGCGCCTGCAGGAACTGCGGCAGGAACGTCAGCGAGCAGTACAGCGCGACACCGACGAACGCCGCGACGACGTTCGTCGTCAGTACGGCCGGCAGCCGCATCATCTGCAGGTCGACGAGGGGTTGCTCGGAGCGGGACTCGACCACGCCCCAGAGCAGGGCCAGCACGACGGCGGCGGCCAGCAGGCCGTCCACGGACGGCGATCCCCAACCCCAGGAGGGGCCCTTGCTCACGCCGAGCAGCAGCGCGACCAGCCAGCCGGAGAGCAGGAGCGCCGCCGGCCAGTTGACCCGGGCCGGGGTCCGGTTCGACGATTCGGGGACGAAGACGAAGGCGCCGACGGTGGCCGATGCGACCACGATGCACGGGATCCAGAACAGCCAGTGGTAGCCGAACGCATTCACGATCGGGCCGGTCAGGACGAGCCCGATTCCGCTGCCGGCCGCGGCCAGCCCGGAGATCACCGACACCGCGGTCGTGACCTTCTCCCGCGGGAACTCGTCGCGGATGATGCCGAAGGCGAGCGGGATCGCGGCGCTGCCGATCCCCTGGACGGTGCGGGCCGGGACCATCACCGCCATCGAGGTGGCCATCGCGGCGAGGGCGGCGCCGACGTCGAGCGTGATGAGGACGCACACCAGCACGCGCTTCTTGCCGTACATGTCGCCGATGCGTCCCAGGATCGGCGTGGCCACCGACCCGGAGAGCAGGTAGGCCGTGACCAGCCAGGTGATCGAGTTCTGGTCGGTGTGCAGCGAACGTTGCAGCTCCGGCAGGACCGGGACGAGCAGTGACTGCAGCAGGGCGAACGAGACGGCCGCGACGGCCAGTACCAGGAACGTGAACTGGTAGCGCACCCGGGCCGGTTCGGCGGCTGCCTCGCCGGAGGCGCCGCGTTCGGCGGCGCTCAACGATCGGCGCCCACGAGCAGCTCGCGGACGACGCCGGTGACGTAGCCGTTCAGCTCGGTGTACATCTGCTCCTTCGCGGTGCCCCGCTCGACGTCGACGTGTCGCACGAAGGTGATCGCCAGGCGCGTCCAGGCCAGCAGGTCGTAGTAGCGCAGGTGGCGCAGTGGGAAGCCCGACGCCGCCTCGTACCGGGCGAGGGTGGCGTCGCGGTCCGGGACGCCGTCCGGCACCCCGCCCGGCGTCTGATCGGCGAACAGCCGCTCGAACATCAGCCACCAGCCGAGATCGGCCTGCGCCGTGCTGATGTCGGCGATCTCCCAGTCGAGGACGGCGGTGACGTGCTGGCTGCCCGGGTCGAAGATCAGGTTGCCGAGGCGGCTGTCCCCCCAGCTCAACGACGGTGCCGCGTCGGGTGGCATCGCGTCGTGGAGATGGGCGAGCGCGGCCTCGATGTCGTCGAAGTGCCGTCCGGCTCGGGCCCACTCGTACCAGCGGTCGACGTTGGTGAGGTGGTGCGGCAGCCCGGGCTCGGCGTCGGTGTCCAGCAGGAACGTGAACTCGCGCTGCCAGTCGACGCGGTGCACCCGGGCGAGCATCTCGAGTCCCTGCTCGAACAGCCGGGCGCGCTCGGCGGGAGCCAGCCGCTGCAGCAACGCGGACTGATGGCCGTTCGGGACCTCGCCCGGCACGCGTTGCATCACGAAGAACGGTGCCCCGAGCACCCCTGGATCCGGCTCGCGCCAACGCAACGGTGGAACCGGGACGTCCCCGTGCCGGGCGAGGCCGGCCATCATGTCCCACTGGAAGAAGACGTCGGTCTTCAGGAACAGCTGGTTGGACTGAGGTTGCACACGCAGGACGAACTCGGCCCTCCGTGGCTCGGCGCCGTCGGTCCACGACGCGGTGAACAGGATCGTCTCGTTGGACGCGCCCGCGGTGGGGAGCCGCAGGTCGGTCACCGCGACGTCGGCGGCGCAGGGCTCGACCCGCGCCAACCAGCTCGCCAGCGCGCCGGCGGTGACGTCCAGGTCTCGCTCCAGCAACACGACGCGTCACCCTCCCGTCGTTCGCGTGGACGGCGTTCGCCGGCCAATGTGGTGCGGCGCCGGACGTTAGCAATCGGCCGCCGTCGCGACCAGGCTCATCGGCGCCCGATCGCCTCATCGCCTTGCGAACTAGGCATTCGGCCGCATTGTCGCGGCGTCGCGGGCCGAGTGGCTCGTCCGGCGATCACGCGAGGAGGAACGGCACCGACGCCGGCGGCGGGGTGCGGCCGCCGGGCCGGTCGAGTTCCCGATCGAACACCCGGGTCACCGAGTTGCCGGCGAGATCCTCGAGGACCGGATCGACCACCAGCCGATGCTCTCCGGCCCGCCACGGACGGGCCGGCGACAGGCGCCAGGATCGGTCCTGCGGCCCAGGCGTAGCCCGGCCGGGCACGGGCGCACCGAGCGGGTCGAGGACCCGTAGGCAGCGTCCGAGCAGGGCGTGGTCGAGCGGGCGGTCGAACCTGACCACGAGGTCGTCACCGGTCCCGGTCGGCGGGGGCGGCACCGTCCAGGCGGTGGGGTCGATCGGACGCCGCTCATCGGCGCCGACGCGGTACGACCGCTGGGCCGCGGCTCGCAGCGGCCGGCCGTCGGCGTCGCGCATCCGCTCGTCGATCACCAGCCGGACGTCGCCGCCGGTCGGCAGGGGATAGCCGACCGCGCGATGACCGACCAGCCCGCGCTTGATCCGGCCCGGATCGAGCAGGACGGTGAGCCGCCGGCGCGCACCGTCCCAGAGCTCCGGCTCGGTGGGCAGCAGCGCGTCGACCAGCTCGGTGCCGTTCGCCTCGATCAGCCGCACGGACCGCGCGGCGAACCCCTCGCTCATCGGACGGTCGAACTCGACGTAGCAGCGCAGCAGGTTGCGCGGCACGGTCGGGCAGGTCGGGTGGATGCCGACGACGTGGGCGGTTGCCGGCGTGTCGATGCCGGCGCGGTGCAGGAGGGTCTCGGTGCCGTCGACCCGGACGGCATAGGTCGTGCCCGCGAGGAACGGGTGCCGTGGCACGAAGCACGCGTCGGCGCCGTCGACGACGACGGCCCCGGTCGTCGCCGGCCACCCCGGCCCGGCGCCCGCTCCGGCCGCCGAGGCCGGGCGGATCTCGATGCGCACGCCTGGCCCGGCCGGCGTCACGCGGATGCAGTCCTGGCCGGCGACGCGCGACCAGCCGATCGCCGGGCCGGTGCCCGGTCCGTCCGGTCCCTGCGGGCCGTCCGGGTTCAGAGCGACGAGACCTTGAGCGAGCGCAGGTGGTGACGACCGGAGTCGTCGCGCTGCAGCGCCAGCACGTACCCCTCGCCGAAGTTGTCGAGGCGGACGACGCCGGGCAACTCCTCGGTCTTGCGGGGGACGCCGACCGGTTCGGTCATCTGGGTGAGCGGCTCCTGGCGGTCGATGTCGGCGCAGGCGATCGTGAGCAGGCCGTGCGAGGTGTTCGCGATCAACAGGTGCTCGGCGCCGTCCTGGACGAAGGACACCATGTCCAGCGGCTGGTTGAGCGGGCCGAGCTCGGCGACGGTCCGGCCGACCACCTTCGTCCCGGACCGCAGGTCGGCCAGCGAGAAGTGCACGACCGGCGTGCACGTGTAGCTGGCGAGGATGCTCCGGCCGTCGTCGTAGGGGACGAACACGCGGATCGGCGCCGCGGTCTCCCACTGGCCGTGCGAGACGTGGAAGATCTCGAGGTTGTTGTCGGCGGCCCGGCCGGTGAACGGGAACGGGTAGCGCCGCAGCTTCGAGGAGAACTCCTCGTTCGACAGGCCGGCGACGAACAGCATGCCGTCCACGTAGGCCATGTCCGTGATCGTCGAGGTCCGGATCGCGCTGCGCTGGATCCGGATCGTGCGCTCGCCGACGGGCAGCTCCTCGCCCTCGTGGGCGCCGAGGGGCAGGGTGACGTCCTGGCGCTCGTCGTCCTCGGCCGGGGCGTCGGTGATCGCCAGCGTCGCGAGCGGCACGTCGACGAGCAGCACCTCGCTGATCGAGGCGTCCACGCGGTCGATGCGGACGAGCACGGCCGTGCCGGCCGCCCCGTGCCCGCGTTGGACCGAGAGGTAGACGTTGTGCGTCGTGGGGTGCACGGCGAGGTCGCGGATCGCGACGTCCGCGGCGTCGCTGCCGAGCAGCGAGCCGATCCGGGCGTCGACGTCGTCCAGGTCGAAGGGTTCCGACGCGGCGGCCGCACCGGGATCGGCGACGTCGACGGCGTGCACCGTCGCGGCCACGTTGTCGGCCACGAACAGGATGCCGTCCGGACCGAAGTCGATCGGCCCGGCCGAGGTGGGGGCGACGGTGCCGGTCCGGAGTCCGTGATCGGTCATGCGATCCCTCCAGCGGGGATGAGGCGGCGGAGGCGCTCCGCCGGGGCGAGATCGGAGATCAGAGGAAGATCGCGAAGTTCGGTGTGCCGACCCGCGTCTGATCGATGTAGATGGTCCGGCGGGCGATCGTGAAGCCGACCGGCGCCCGGCGGAGCAGGTCGTGGCGTTCGGCCGGGACGAGATCGAAGTGGGTGTCGTCCTTGGCGCTGCGGGTCAGCAGCAGGTAGCTCTCGACCTCGACCTCGTCCGGCGCGTCGGTGGTGAACACCTGGACGTTGCTGACGAAGCGGCGGGTCCGGGACGGCGGATCCTCCGACCACGCGTTGTCGCCCGCCAACCGCCGGATGCGCAGGCTCATCGACGCGTGGTCGTCGTCGAAGTGCGTCATCGTCGGGTCGTAGCCGAGGCCCTCGCGCCGCCGCACCGTGCGGCGGACCGGCATCCGGTAGCGCAGGTCGTCGGCGAGCAGGCCGAGCCAGCGGGTGTAGTGGTTGTGGTCGAGCAGGCGGGCTTCGGCGATGAGGAAGTCCAGCACCTGGTTGTGCAGCCGGCTCCCGGACTCCACCTGGCCCGGACGCGCCTCGAGCACGGCCCCCTCGAACCCCGGCCGGTCGTCGTCGGTGACCGCAGCAGCCGTCCGGGCCGAGTCGGTGGCGGTCACGGCCGGCCGCCGCGCATGTACTCCCGGTACGCCAACCACCAGGCCCACGCGCTGTCGTCCTTGCTGAACCCCTCGTGGGTGTGCTCGCCGCCCTCCCAGCCGTCCGGGCCGCGGTCGCCGACGAACGCCTGGTAGCGCATCTTCTCGCGGCGGCCGATCACGCCGCGGGCGTTGCGCTGCATGGCCGGCCAGCACTCGGCGTCGTCCTGCTCGATCGTGCCGCTGGTGCCGAAGCTCTGCAGCAGGCTCTTGCGGACGGTCTCCTTGAACTCGGCCGGGGCGTCCTTCTCGACGAAGATCCACGACCGCATCTCGAAGGCGCCGACGCCGAGCGGCATATGCGTGTGCACGTTGCCCGACGCGAAGCCGAGGTTCGGGAACAGGCCGCCGGCCGCGGGCTCGTACATCAGCAGGCCGCGCGCCTGACCATCGGTGAGCTTGGCCGCCACCTGATCGGCCATGTCGGCCGGCAGGTTGGTCGGCGGGTTCAGGCGCAACGCCTCCAGCGTCGACAAGTCCTCGGGCTCGTCGAACCGGTCGCGGCCGGTGACGTTGCGGAACACCGGCCGGCGCGCCGGGGCGATGGTGCGCATGCCGTGGCCGAGGTCGGAGCTGATGTCCATGCCGAACAGTCCGCGTCGGGAGGCGGCGGTGATCTCGCCGACGTCCGCGTCCGGCAGCATCGCCTCGAACAGTGAGCGGTGCAGCGTCGCGACGTGGTAGCCGTCGGCGCCGTTGAACTGCTCGGACGGGATCTTCCAGTTCGCGTCCATCACCCATCGCTGCGGGGATCCGACGCACTCGATGCCGCCGGGCGTGCGGTCGTAGATGAGGTCGAGATACCAGCTGTAGCCGCCGAGGAACTCCTCGAGCGGCGGCGCGTCGTCGTCCCAGTTGACGAACACCATGCCGGCGTAGGTCGCGACCCGGGCCTGGCGCAGGCCGAGCGAGGGCCGGTCGAGGACGCCGCCGTACATGTCCCGCTCGAACGGGGTGCCGACCAGATTGCCGTCCAGGCCGAACACCCAGCCGTGGTACGGGCACTTGAACGACGGCTGTGTGCCGTCGTCGGTACGGCACACCTGCATGCCACGGTGCGTGCACATGTTCAGTGACACGTGGATGTCGCCCTCGCGGCCGCGCGCGACGATGACCGGGTCCTCGCCGACGTTGCGCGTCACGAAGTCCCCGACGTCGGGGATCTCGGATTCGTGGGCGACCATGATCCAGGACCGCGCGAACAGGTGCTCGAGTTCCAGCTCGTAGACCTCAGGGTCGCTGAACAGCCGCATCGAGACCTCGCGCCGTTCGACGTCGACGAGGTCGATCAACCGGGTGCCGTCGGACAGCACCGGTCCGTCGCCGTCGCGCTGGTCCGGACGGCTCGGCCGATCGGCCGGACGATCGATCAGCGTCATACGGCGGCCCCCGGGTCGGCTGAAGCAAGGATGCGCGGAGGCTAACACCGCCTCTGCGCATCCGGGGAGGGTTCGCCCCGCGCAGTCGGCCCATGGCCTAGCTCGCGGGCGGTGAAGCGCCGGTCCTGGCCCTTTCGCTCGCGACGACTGGCCTTATCGCTCGCGACGACTGGTCAATCGGAGGGCGCGCGGTCAAGGATCGACGGGTACGGCCGGCGCCGGCCCGCAGGTGTGCCGCGGCTCGACGCGGCCGGCACCGGTGCCGCACGGGGCGCTGCCGGATCACTAGACAGGCAGAACAAATATTGTATTGTCTGTCACAACAGCGGACCCCTGAGTCGCGTTATCCCTGGAGGGCGTCGTGACCATCAGCCAGCGTGGAGTAGCAGCCATCGGTGCCGTTCTGTCCGATGGCACTCCGGTGACGTCTCTGATTGATGTGGAGCGTCGTGAGGTGTCGTTGCGGTTGTTCTCTGATCCTGAGGTGTATCGGGCTGAG
>Ga0164242_10008580_pt1 | contig 11072 bp, 6 predicted proteins | sample OricomgcompostMG_FD_108783 | JGI IMG/M metagenome (GOLD analysis project Ga0164242, IMG submission 108783) | Miracle-Growth compost microbial communities from Emeryville, California, USA - Original compost - Miracle growth compost (MG) ...
AAACCGGTTTCCCCATCACGGATTAATTCCGGCATCGAACCGCGGTTAAAGGCCACAACCGGTGTACCGCACATCATGGCTTCGGCCACACTCATGCCAAAAGGCTCCGCAAAGCCTATGGGATGGAGCACGCCCAGCGCACGGCCGAGCAGCTCATCGCGAAGTCTCGGCCCGGCCGGACCGATATATTCTACATGGACCTTATCCAAATAGGGGGCTACTTTTTCCTGATAATAAGCACGGTCCTGAACAATCCCCGCGATCAACAGCCGCTTGCCGGCCTTCCGGGCAATCTCTATGGCTTCCCAGGTACCTTTGTCGGGATGGATTCTTCCCAAAAATAGCAGATAATCACTAGGATCAGGACGGGCCGTAAAAGTAAAATCCTCTACACGGAGGCCATTGTAAACCGTCGCGATATAGCGAAGCGAAGGGCTTCGGTCCGCGTCGCTGATGGAGACATAGTGATTGATTGCATTAAACCGTTCATACACCGGAATAATCTTACTGGAAGAAAATCCATGGATGGTGGTTACCATGGGGGTACGAATCAGCGGCGTATAGGTCAATGGAAGAAAATCAAAGTGATTATGAATCAGATCAAATTCCGAAGCGCGTTCCATGAGATGGCTGATGTGCAGACATTCCGCTACTTTCGCGTCGGCTGTCGGATCTTCTTCATACCCGCGTGGCACGACGGACGCAAGGTGGCCTGCTGTACTGGAATCTCCGGTCGCAAACAGGGTGACTTCCCATCCTTTTTTTATCAATCCCTCCGCTACATTGGAGGCCACTTGTTCCCACGGTCCATAATGGCGCGGGGGCGTGCGCCAGGCAACCGGGCTGAGAATGGCAATCTTCACGACAGCGCCTCCTTCTTGGAGAAAAAGGGTTTTTTCAGCAAATCTGTCCGCTGCTCCATGGCCTGCAACACGGCCAGATGCGCGATCCAATATGCCAATGTACTTTCGGCCCCCTGATTACGGTTCAGTCCTTCGGGCTGCAGTCCGTCACAACAGCCACAGGTCTGATCATCATACAAAGGAATATGCAGCTCATTGGCACCGAGGAACCACGCATGGCAACGAAACATTTTGTCTATCCACTCCTGATGGCCGGTTGCCTCATAGGCCTGCTGATAAAGCAACACCATGGCCATGGTCTCCAGCGCCTGCTGATCAAAAAGCGGTTGGCTTAAGCTGTGTCGTCCATACCAACCTTGGTTGCCCACTGGCGTATACCAGCCTTTAGAGAAACTGATCTTTTCCAGAAACTCCAAACTCTGCATTCCAATTTTTCCACTGGCTTCGTCGCCCCGGATCTTATAGGCGTAAAACATAGCAAGCGGAAGAATCGGGTTATCATAAGTCATCTCTTCTTCGAACCATCTCCAGGTGGTAGTGGCATGTCGGGTAAAAGAGGCTTCCAGCCGGCCTGTCAAATCGTGCAGATGTCTCACCAATGCCTCATCGGTGGGAAAGAAACTTAAGTAATGGCAGATGCCGATCACCGTGTTGGCTATCCCCCGCAGATGCACTAATCGGTCAAAATGAGGAACAGCCCGGTGAAAAATTTCCAGTGCGGCTTCGCGGTAAGCACTATTAGGGGCAAAACGGATCAACACGCCCAATGCCCATATCGTCCTTCCAAAAGCATCCTCGGAGCCCACATCCTCGGTAAAATCTCTGCGGAAGGTCAAAAAATTCCGGAACTGGCCGTCTTCGCGTTGCATATAATGTACAAAACTGAAATACAAAGAGAGCAGGCGTAACATCTCGGGTTTCCCAAACCGCTGATAAGCCAGCGTAGCGAGGATCAGCGCCCGGGAATTATCGTCAATGCAATATCCTTCTTTCAGATTAGGAATCCCGTATTTGGCATGCTGCAAAATTCCGGTGCTGTCGGTCAGTCGCATCACATGGGAAAGATCAAAAGCAGGCAGGGATTGCAGGGTCAGCGAAGGCTCTTTAGCGCGGGCTTTCTGGCGGGATGCCGAGGATTGGATTGCACGCGACAGGTCTACGTATTGCCTGCCCACCTTCGGCCAAACCATCTGTTGGGCATACTCCCGGGCATTTTCTTGCATGAGCGCCATTTTCTCAGGCTGATCCAGTAAACCAATCACTTGCCGGGCAAGCTGTTTGCTGTCCCGGAACGGAAAGAGCAGACCCCGGCCATCCGCCAGGAGTTCCTGGGCATGCCAGTACGGCGTAGACAAGACACAGGCTCCTGCGCCCAACGCATAGGAGAGTGTCCCGCTGGTGATTTGCGCCTCGTTTAAGTACGGCGTGATATAAATACTAATTTGCCCGAGATAGTAAGTGAGCTGCGCTTCGGAGACAAATCCGTCAATCAAACGGACGTGATCCTCCATGCCCAGGGAAGCGATCCAACCGGACAAGAAGCGCCGATACTCTTCCCCCGAGGCTTGTAAAACCCCAGGATGGGTATTACCCAGGACCAGGTAAACCACCTCGGGATGTACCGAGACAATTTGAGGCATGGCCCGGATCACGGTCTCAATACCCTTGTTGCGATTAAGAAGCCCGAAGGTAAACAGGATAGGTCTGTCGGCATACGGCTTCAGCAGGTCTTCTCTTTCAGGGCTAATATCCCCGGAAAAGGCGGGCACCCCATGAGGAATAAAATGAATTTTGTCGGAAGGAATCTCGTATATGCTGTCCAGAAAATAAACTGCCTTATGGCTCATGACGACCACAGCCATCGCGCGGCGGGCAATTTCCCGAAGAATGGTCTTCTGCAGAAAATCCGGCTTTTTAAGCACGGTATGAAAAGTCACCAGAAAGGGAACTTTCAACCGCTCCAGCAAACCCAAAATATATACGCCGCTATGGCCCCCAAAAATACCATACTCGTGCTGCAACACGCAAACAGTGGCGCCGCTTTGATTGATATAATCCGCGGCGTCAATGTAGTCTTCCCGCCGGTCCCGGCCGATTTCAAAGGTCACCAAATCGGGATAGGCATACTTTCCAGGTTCGTCGCTTACCGCAATGACATTGCAGGATTCATCTTGCTGGTGAAGGTTATCCGCCATTGACCGGACCAAATTATCGGTAAAAGTGGCGATCCCGCATTTCCGCGGCGGAAATGTTGCGACATAGACAATCTTCATAGCATCTTACGTTTATGTGAAAAGAACTAGTTATGGCCGGCTATATCCTCGGGCTCGCGTGTCCTCCATGGTGGGAAGGAAGGAACTCCGCAGGCAGACCTGTCCCGGCCGGTGGAACCAGCAAGGCCCAACGGCCTGAAATAAAGTCTTTTGTGCGGAAAGCGGGGCATGCTCGCCTTTCCTTCTCGCCAGTCCACGCTTCAAGGCGGCAGGTATAAGCCGTGTCCCAAAGGGATCCTCGTTATCCCCACATCCTATAACTCCCACGCGCCTGATTTGTTCGATCAGCAACCTCCTATAAGGGGGAACTCTCCTTTTTTCGCCAAAGTGCTGCGCCGCGAGATATCCGTCCGAAAGGGGGCGATAAATCCGCAAGAGGCCAGCGCCGCGTACTACCCCCTGGATATTCTGCCCGGGGATTAAACCATCTGAGGACAGAATTCATATAGCAAAATCTACACCAATCCGGCACCCTTGCAGCCCGCAAAGGGCCTTGGGATAAGAGATCACGTCTTGGAGCATAGCCGGCTGAAATGCCCGGCAGACGGCCCCGTCTCACATTTCTTTTCCACATTTGTGAATAAAATTCCTCACTATAACGGTCAGGTTGCGGTACTTTACAGGGATATTGGATCCTGGAAGAACCCACCGGGAAGGAAAAACGGAATGCCTTATTTTTGCAGACTTAAAAATGGAAAGCCGTGCGTTTAAAAACATTGGAGATTAAGGGATTTAAGAGCTTCGCGGACAAGACAGTTGTGCGTTTCGACGAGGGCGTGACAGGGGTAATCGGTCCCAATGGGTGCGGTAAGAGTAATATTATCGACTCCATACGCTGGGTGATCGGCGAGCATAAGATCAGCTCGTTGCGTTCGGAAAATATGTCAGGCCTTATTTTCAACGGATCAAAAACGCGGTCTGCCAGCGGCCTGGCTGAAGTGTCGCTTACCTTTGAGAACACCCGCAATCTTCTGCCCACCGAGTTCAGCACTGTCACTGTCACCCGAAAGTACTTTAAGAATGGGGAAAGCGAATACCGGCTCAACGATGTGGCTTGCCGGTTAAAGGATATCCATAATCTGTTCCTGGATACCGGCGTGAGCACGGACTCCTATGCCATTATTGAATTGGGCATGGTCGATGACATCATCAAAGACAAAGACAACAGCCGTCGGCGGATGTTGGAGCAGGCTGCCGGTATATCCATCTACAAAACCCGAAAAAAAGAAGCGCGGGCTAAACTCGATGCCACAGAATTAGACATCAACCGCATTGAGGATCTGCTCTTTGAGATCAACAATAACCTGAAGAGCCTGGAAAGTCAAGCCAGGAAAGCAGAACGATATTACGAGATCAAAAAGAAATACAGGGAGTTGAGCATCGAGCTGGCCAAGGCCTCGCTGGAAGGCTTTCATCTCACTTTTAGTCAGCTTTCAGAAAGCCTGGAAGCCGAACAGGATAAGAAAATCCAGCTGGAATCAGCGATTGCCACCGATGAGGCAGCCATTGCAGAAGAAAAGCTGCGTTTTACCACCCAGGAGAAAGAGCTCCAGCAGTTACAACATGCCTTTAACGAACGGGTTAATCAAATCCGCAGCAAGGAAAATGACAAGAAACTGGCTGAGCAGCAGCTTACTTATTTAAAAAATCAAAAGGCTGCTTCTGAATCTTTCCTGTCGGGAGCCGACTCACGGATGCAGCAATTGGCCGAAGCCATAGCCTCGGGTAAGTCCCTGGCTCAACAGGAGGCCGACACGTTGAAGTCCCTCCAGGAGGGGATAGAAGCACTCACCGGGGAGCTGGAAGAAAAAAGGCAGCGTTATTTGGAGAAGAAACAGTTGCTCGAACAAGCGCGCAGCGAGCAACAGCAGTGGCAGCGCCGTCAGTTTGAAGCGGAAAAGAATGCGGCGATTGCCCAAACCTCTACCCAGAACCTGACCCAGAGTATTGCTCAGTTTGAGGAAGACAACCGGTCCCGACAATCCCAGCTTGAGCAGCTTGGGCAAGAAAAGGAGGGGCTGGACGAAGCACTCATTGACCGGAAACAGGAATTGGAGGACCTCATTCGCCACCAGGAGGAAATGCGGGAAAAAATACTCGCTACCCAGGCCGATATGGAAGGCTTGCGCGATCAAATGATCAGTAAAAGCCGCTTGCTGGACGCCAAAAAAAATGAGCACGACCTGCTTAAATCACTGGTGGATAACCTGGAAGGCTATCCCGACAGCATCAAATTCTTAAAGAAAAATAGCCATTGGAGCCAACAAGCCTTCATCCTGTCGGACGTCATCTCATGCCCGGAAGAATACCGACCTGCGGTGGAAGGACTGTTGGAGCCGTACCTCAATTATTATGTGGTACCGGGTCTCAAAGAGGCGATGCAGGCCGTGGCACTGCTGGACGATCATAAAAAAGGAAAAGCCAACTTCTTTTTGCTGGACCAAATTCCTGCACCCCAGGCGGAGAAGCCCTCCATACCTGAGGGAATGGTGGCTGCCATCGACATCGTAGATACCGATCCCCCATATCAGGCCCTGGTCCACTATCTGCTTTCCGGGGTATTGATCACCGGGGATATTTCCCAGGCCGATGCCTACTTTGAACAGGGCTTTAAAGGAACCATCGTCGAAAAAAGCGGAAAGATATACCGCAGCACCCATCAGCTGGGCGGAGGCAGTGCCGGTCTGTTTGAAGGGAAGAAACTGGGGCGGGCCAAAAACCTGGAAAAACTCCGGGAAACGATTGCCGGGCTGGAAACAGAAGTCAGTGCGCTTGATCAGGCCATCCAAACACGACACGAGCAGGTGTTGGGCTTCAACAGTGCCCTCAATGAAAAACATCTTAACGAAGTGCGGGATGCCGTTCAGCAAATCCAGAATAAAAGCTTTGCACTTCAAAACCGGCTGGAAAATATCAAACACCAGATGGAGGGCAATGACCGCCGTCTGGAAGAAATGCGTGCGTCTCTGCAAGATAATCAGGATCGGTGGCAGGATGCCCGGACTACGCTGGAAGAATTGACGGAGAACGTGCTGAAAGCCAAGGAATCGATCACGCAGGCCGAAACAGCGTATCAGCAAGCCGAGCATCTGTATAATCAGGCCCAGGCCGAGTTTAACAATCAAAACCTCCAGATAACCCGGCAACAGAGTCGTGTACAGGCCCAGGCCCAGGAACTGCAATTCAAGCAACAACAACTTGAGGAGTTGCAAGCCCAGATCACCTCCAGTCACAGTCAATTAGAAACTACCTTGGCGGAGACCTCGACAGTGGAGCAAAAGATCAAACAGGCCGAAGAAGATCTTTTGGAGTTGCTGCGGCGCAAGGAGGAAGAGGAGCGGAGCCTCAACGAGAAGGATCAGCAATACTATAACGCCCGCAATGCCATCACCGAAATGGAAGGGGCCCTGCGCATCAAACAACGCAACAAAGAACAGGTGGATCAGCTGCTGGCAGCCATCAAGGAAAAAACCGGAGACCTGAAACTTCAGTTGGCGGGTATGAAAGAACGGTTGCAGGTAGAATTCAAGGTCAATCTGGATGATATCCTGGAGGAGGAACGACAAGGAGAGGAAGCCGTGGAAGCACTGCAGGAGAGCGCCGAAAAACTCAAAAAACGGCTGGAAAATATGGGTGAAATCAATCCCACTGCCATTGAGGCGTTCCAGGAGATGAAAAAGCGGTACGATTTCATTCTCGAACAAAAAAGCGATCTGGTGAGCGCGAGGGACTCTCTGCAGGCGACGATCCAGGAGGTGGAAGCCACTGCCAACCAAAAGTTTCTGGAAACCTTCAACGCCGTGAAATCGAATTTTGTCCAGGTATTTAAAACACTTTTTACTGAGGAGGACGAAGCCGATATGGTGCTGTCTGACCCCGAAAATCTGGCCGATACCGGCATAGAGATCATTGCCAAGCCTAAGGGCAAACGGCCTACAGCCATTACGCAGTTGTCCGGCGGAGAAAAAACATTGACTGCGACCGCGCTGCTGTTTGCCATTTACCTGATCAAGCCGGCGCCGTTCTGCATCCTCGACGAGGTGGACGCTCCGCTTGACGACGTGAATGTGGAGAAATTCACCCATATGATCCGCAAGTTCTCCGCCAATTCCCAGTTTATCATTATCACCCACAACAAGATGACCATGTCGGCAGTGGATGTCATCTACGGGGTAACCATGCAGGAAGCAGGCGTGAGCAAACTCGTGCCGGTGGATTTCCGAAGCCTGAATTAATGCATCCGGCTGTCCGGGATTTTTTGATCACGCATTTGTGAGGCAAACACTTTTAATGTTCGCAGGAATTAATTATCTTTCGACCGATAAAGGTTAACCCCCAAATGCCTGATCACTCTTTTTCCGTATACCCATTCCGGGCCTATGACGGATTTGGTTGCAATTTGTGGCGACTGAATAATTCCGCCGAAACGCCCAGAGGACCTGTGCTGCTGGTCCATGGGGCGGGTGTGCGCAGCAACCTGTTCAATCCTCCTAATCGGCGTAATCTGGTGGACATGCTGGCCGAAGCCGGCTACGATGTCTGGCTGGAAAACTGGCGGGGCAGCATTGAATTTTTGCCCAACCAGTGGGATCTGGATGTGGTCGCAGAAAACGACCATCCCGCTGCAGTAGCGGAAGTATGCCGCCAAACAGGCGCCTCTCAAATCAAAGCCATTATCCATTGCCAGGGGTCGACCAGCTTTATGATCTCCGCCATCCGGGGATTGGTTCCCCAGGTCAACTTGATTCTTTCCAATGCCGTGTCCCTGCACCCGATCGTGCCCGCGTTGTCACGGTTCAAACTGACTTATCTGTTGCCGGCGGTCCGCGCCGTGACCGGTTACCTCAATCCGCATTGGGCGGTATACGCGCCAGGCCTGGCCCCTAAAGTGATCCGTACCATGGTCATGGCCACGCACTGGGAAGCAGACAGCCCTGTGGGGAAAATGGTAAGTTTCACCTACGGAGCAGGTCATCCGGCCTTATGGGAACTGGAGAACCTTTCGGCTGCCACTGAACACTGGATCCGGGAGGAATTCGGCGCAGTTCCCGTGTCTTTTTTTAAGCATATCAAAAAGTGTGTAAAGGCCGGTTCACTCGTGTCTCGGGACGGCTCCCAATACTATGACCGTACGGCTCCCCGCACGGAAGCCCGGTTCGTGTTTTTTGCCGGTAAAAAAAATAAATGTTTTCTGAGCGAAAGCCAGGCCAAAACCTATCAGTATTTCAACGACATCCGGAAAGACTATCATAAACTCTATATGTATGAAAATTACAGTCACCTGGACATTTTTTTTGGCCGACACAGTGATACAGAGATATTCCCTACAATGATCCGGGAACTGAATGGTTAACCCCAAAATGTACCCTTATGAGTATCCCAAAGCGGATCAAACGCTATATGGGACGCCACGCACTGGTCGATGGCATTCCATTCAGCCTGCCTGTACAGGCTAAAAACTCACCGGTATTGATGGTCGGCTTCAGCTGTGATTATCAAAAAGCTGCTGCATGGCTTCCCGGCAACGAACTTCATCCTTTTCGGCTTCCCAATGGCAGAGGCGTGTTTTTGGTCACCGTGGTGAACTACCTGCATACCACCATCGGAGCGTACATAGAATACAGCCTGGCCATCGCTTGTACCCGTGGACGGCGTCCCGCTCCCCGGTTATTGCCCGCATTATTCATGAAGTCCTACCATACCGGTCAATTCATCGTCGACCTTCCGGTAAGTACAGAGATATCTGTGAAAGGAGGTAAGGGGATCTGGGGCATGCCCAAGCACCAGGCCAATCTAAACTTTATCCAGGACGAAAAAATGGTGTCGGCCCAATATGAAAAGGATGGGCAGTTTGCTTTCCGGATTGAGATTGACCGGCCGCGGCGTTGCCGCATTCCTGTGAGCGTCGGGGCTACCAACTACAGCCATTTTCGCAACATGCTGATGGCCTCCTATATATATTTCCAATCCAAAGCAGGCGTCTGTGTGGGAAAAAAGGCCCGGGCCAGGCTCTTTATCGGGGACCATCCCAGGACCCGGGGACTCCGTGATCTGGACATACACCACAAACCTTTTTTCACCATGTTTATCCCGGAAGCGAACGGTATTCTAGACGACTACTTCGAAAGCTGGTTCATTACTTATCCGGAGCCACCCGCTAAGGTGACCCCTGAAGGCTTTGAATCAGTGATCAATCTGGGACTGAGTCAACAATGGCTCGCAGCTCCTTGTGTTACCGATTATGAGAAATTCAAGATCTAATCCTGCCAATTCCATGTATATGAAAAACTTCAAGCAGTTCTGCATCCATATCAACAACGCTTACATCTTCTTTTGTGCCTCTGTATATCTGGGCATGTTCTGGTCTTTGCATTTTTTCTGGTTTCCCCATTATCCGCATACCCTGACACTGGACAATTATTATGATGCCATTATCCCGCAGACAGAAACTGCCACACGTTATTTTTTTGTGACCATTCCCATCATGGCCGCCGCCATTGTGGTCATGCTGATCACCGAGTGGAAAGGTACACTGCGATGGGTACCGTTGGCCTGGATTCCCGGATTGCTGATTCCGGTGATCGTGCAGCAACGCTATATTGAAAGAATCAACGATCAATTCAAGCAGGGAATCACCGACATGGAGACGCTGCAACGATTGCTTGCCCAATGGATACGGCTTAACGACGTCCGTTGGATTATCCTGACGGTGATGTGGGGCATTACCATGTACTTTTTTATCGCCAAGGCCCGGCGGGCCGTAGTCACCAAAAATATCCAGCCATGAAAAAGAATTTGCCCATCCTTATTGCCTTGATCTCTGTATTCACCTTGATCGCAGGCCTGGTGCAGATGGTAGCTCCAGGTTTTGTACTCGGAGTGGTCGGAGCCTCACAGACAGCTACCAGCCAATACTTCTTTGCATTGATCGGGATGTTTATGGTCCTGTTCGGAGGACTAATGCTGGTCACAGTCTACCAGGCCCCGGTGAACCGGGCGGCAGTGGTCTTCTGTGCTTTACAAAAACTCGGTGCATGCCTGGCCGTCACCATCGCGTTCAGCCACGGGCTCTTCGCATGGCCTGCATTGGGAGTTGCCCTGTTCGATGGTTTTTCGGGGCTATTGTTTTTATATTATCTGAGAATCTTAACCTATCCACAAACAGAGGCCACCCCGACCGGTCCTTCATCTCCGGACATTCAGCCGAACCCTGTGCCTCACAATCCCTGATCACCGTATGACTCAGATGCAGACCGATCATCTCCGATCTCTGGTACTCGCCGGTGGCGGCGTCCGTCTGGCATACCATGCAGGCGTACTGATAGCGCTTGAAGAGGCTGGCGTCCGATTCTCCCATGTGGACGGTACCTCGGGGGGTATTTTCGGTACAGCCATGCTGGCCAGCGGCATTACGCCGCGTCAGGCCGCCGCCCGTTGGCGGGGCCTGAAGTTGCGGGGGTTCATGCGCATGCTGCCTTTGAAAGAATACCTGAGTTTTCGTAAACTTCGTGCCATTGGCGGCAGCCGGGGAATCCGCGAAGAAATTTTCCCTTCCCTGGGCATAGACGTAGAAGCGATCCGCCGCAACACTTCCCTGGTCACCACCTACAACGTCTGCAATTTTTCCAGCAAGACGATGGAAACCATAGAAGGAAGCCAAGTCACGCTGGATCATCTCATCGCGGGCATGTCTCTGGCCATATTTTCTCCTGCCGTGCGCATCGGGGCATCCTGGTACACCGACGGCATATGGATTAAAGATGCCAATCTGGGTGAAGCAGTAAAGCGTGGAGCCCGGGAAATATGGCTGGTTTGGTGTATCGGCAACACCCGTCCCTACCTCAACGGCTTTTTCAACCAGTATGTGCATATGATAGAGATCAGTGCCAACGCGGGGCTGTTCAGCGAGTTGGCATGGATCCGGGATCTAAACGAG
>Ga0164242_10008581_pt1 | contig 11070 bp, 11 predicted proteins | sample OricomgcompostMG_FD_108783 | JGI IMG/M metagenome (GOLD analysis project Ga0164242, IMG submission 108783) | Miracle-Growth compost microbial communities from Emeryville, California, USA - Original compost - Miracle growth compost (MG) ...
AACCAAATAAAAGCAACACCGGAGCCAGCACGCCGCCAAAGAAAATAGCGCCAGCCAGCCACGGCCATTGCGCGCGCGGCAAGGTTGCTTCATCGCCTATAAAAGTACTTTTACTGCGGATTATTCGTAATAGCGATAATCCAATTCCTGAACCAAAATACAGTAATCCCGCCAGCAGGATAGGCGATATCGTTCCTAATAACAATTTAGCAAAGGGCGTACTTGCGCCAAACAACGCCGCCGCCAGCAGCGCAATTCCAACGCCTTTGGGAAGAATTATAGATGCGAGATTATTTTTCATTTTTGCTTGCAGCGGGAAGCAGCCTGGCTGAGTTCATGATGAAGGTGAGTTCCGAACCCACATGAATCAAAACCGCAAGCAATGGATTGAGAAAACCGAATGCCGCCAGCGCCACGCCGATGCTATCCACAATCAGCGTGCCGGTGAAGTTTTGCATGATAATGCGTTTGCAACGCCGCGCAATTTTGAAAGTTTCAACAAGTTTCAATAGATCATTGCCCAGCAAAACTACGTTGGCGCTCTCCCGTGCTACATCGGTGCCTGAACCCATCGCAACGCCAACGTCAGCTTGCATTAACGCGGGCGCGTCGTTGACGCCGTCGCCAACCATTGCCACGATTTTGCCCTGCTCCAAAAGTACTTTTATATGCGCTAACTTTTCATCGGGCAGCAGTTCCGCTTTGATTTCGTCAATGCCCAATTGCGCGCCGATAGCATTGGCGATGGGCGCTGCATCTCCGGTTAGAAGCAACGTGCACAAGCCCATTTTGCGAAGTTCGGCAACAGCGGCTATCGATTCGGGACGCAAAATATCTTGAATTTGCAATGTGCCCAACACGCGACCACCGCGTGCCACTATTATTTGTGAATGCTCACTTTCGCCAGTTACCTGAATAGGAATATCGAGTCCTTTTTCTTGCAAAAACTCACGATTACCCACAACGATCAACTCGTCTTTTATAGTGCCGGTAATACCCTTGCCGGGCGTGTAATAAAAGTTTTCCGGTTCGGTGATGGGCAATGATAATTCCGATGCTTTTTGAAGAATAGCTTTGGCCAGCGGATGTTCAGAAGGACGTTCTACAATCGCAGCAGCTTCCACCACGCTGCGTTCGTCGATGCCGGGAATTGCGTGGATGGCGCTGACGATTGGAGTGCCCATTGTCAATGTGCCGGTTTTATCCAGCACAACAGTGTCCACTTTTCCCAGGATTTCCAGGTACAATCCGCCTTTAATAATGGCGCCATGACGGGCGGCGCGTCCGATGCCGCCCAAAATAGCCAGCGGCGTTCCCGCCGCGATGCCGCAAGCGCCAGCCACGATAATAACGGAAATGGTTGACGTTGCATTGCGCGTAATCAAAAAAGTCAGCGCGGCGCAACCAAGGGCGAAATACACTAAATAACCAGCCAGCCGGTCGGCGGTTTTCTGGATGGGCGCGCGCGACTTTTCGGCAAGTTCCACCGCTTCGATGATTTTGCCAAAAGCAGTTTCCCGTCCAATACCTGTGGTGCGCACTTCCAACGCGCCGGATTGATTGATAGTTCCCGCATATACCTGCGCGCCGGTTACCTTTTCCACCGGCAATGATTCTCCGGTAATAGTCGATTGGTCAACAGAAGAATGCCCTTTCACGACAACGCCATCCACCGCGATACGCCCGCCGGGTTTAATAATGACGACATCGTCTATTGCAATCTCCGTGACATTGATGGACTGCGCGTTTCCGCCCCGGCGTACTTCTACGCTATTTGGCAGAAAATCGAGAAGGTCTTTAATAGCTTTGCGCCCGCGCCCGACCGTCAATCCTTCCAACACTTCTGCGATCAGCACAAACAATACAATCACTAATGCCGTGAAATATTCACCGATAGCCATTGCCGCCACCAGCGCAATGGTCATGGATAACTCCATCGTCATGCGGCGTTCGAGGATGTTCTCAAAGGCTTCCTTGAAAATCGGATAACCTCCGACGAGGGTCGCCACCAGCGCAATAACATCAAAACCGGCGAGACCTTTCCCTAACTGAAACCAGCTTGCAATTACAGCCAGCAACACAAATCCGATGCGAATAATTTCCGCTGTTTCGAGCGGATGATCGTGATCGTGTTCCTCACGATCGCCGTGTGTATGTGGAGCGGATACTAGTGACTCTTCCATTTAAGATCCTTGTTAATTCAGCACTACTTTAAATAAGTTTTGACGACTTCGATCAACTCATTGGCGGCTTCAACTTGCGCGGGCGATGGCGCATGATCCGGCGCGATGACATGTTCGCGAATATGCCCTTCCATCACTTCGGCCATCAAGCCATTCATAGCTCCTCGGCAAGCTGCGATAGTTTGAAGAATCACAAAACAGTCTTCATCATTCTCTTGTAGTAGTAATCGTTCAATACCGTCAATTTGGCCACGTATGCGGCGCACACGATTGATTAGTTTCTTTTTGTCACGGATGGTATGACTCATAATTTAACCTCCTATAGTTTGTCAGAATCTACTTAAAGTAGTATACCCTAGTATATTATATTAAGATAGAATACGAAAGTTGGCGTATATTCAGAATTTCTGCCCAAAACAGAGGAAATAATATGCTAAACTGAGGAACCAGTATTAAATCTTCAACGTTTTAATAACGTGGACAACCGCTAATGTTACAGTTTCGTGACAAGACAACTAAATATATTATGCTGCTGGGAGCGTTGTTCTTCCTGTTTATTTCCAGTAGCACACAGGCATGTGTGTTGGCGGGGCACGACTCCGCAGATTCGCAGCCGGTGAATGCATCCGTGCAAAGTGTGCATCATCACGCTACGCCGCAGGATCATGTCCAAGCCCAATCAGCTACCAATCATTTTCAGCAAATCGCCGCTCATCCCGATTGCGATAGTGATTGTTGCCAATTAGTGCCGGCTGATTTGAATAATTTGGCGCGCGCGCAGGTTAGCAATCTTTCCGTTCAACAATTTTCGTCCGACTGGTTTCATCTTCAATTTACCAGCGCGCTCTATTCTTCGTTCTATTTGATTAACTTTGCGCAGCGTGAGATTACTTCTTCGCCTCCGCAAACTTCTTCCGTAGTATCGCCGTCTCCCATTTCTTCCCTCAATGCCGGTCGCGCACCTCCTTCAACAGTATTGGCGTAATTTTTGTTTGATTACTCATACTGAGGTTTACACGCAATACGTGGGTTAAAAGTACTTTTGTGGCCTTGCACACAAATGATTCTGCTTTTCACCTGTAATGCGCGAACCCCATGCGTATAAATGATCCGCTGTATCGGCATTTATACGCTCAACCAGGAGGTTATTATGTTACACAAAAAAATAATGTATATTGCCGTTTTGTCAATGATGACATTGGCGGCGTTCATGACAAGTATTCCCGCACAAGCCGCAAATCGGATGTGCCCCTATTGCGCCATGCCGTTGGGCGCGCCGTCCACGCAGGTTTGGCTTACAAGTGGCAGCAAAAAAGTCGCGTATCGCTGCGTCTTTTGCGCGGTTTCAGAAGCCAAGACGGAATATAAGGGCAACCTTTCCATTAAGGCTCCCACGGAAAATAGCAAGAAGCCGCTGATTCTAAAGCGCACTGGCGGTCATTGGTCGCTTAATCAAAAAAGCGCCGCATTTGTGGGTAAGAATATTAGCCATAAAAATTGCCCGACAGGCTATCACGCCTTCACCAGCAGCGCCGCCGCAAAACGGTATATTGCTCAGCACAAAAGTCTTTTGGGTGGCAGTTCGCCGATGAGTTTCAACCAATTCTACGCCTCGGCGAATTAGCGGCGGAAGCCTTTACACGCATCTGTCGTTTATAGATTGTTACTATCTATTTGTCGTGGCAATGATCACGGCCACCGGTTTCAGGCTTTCGTATTGTCATGTAACCGGTTTACTTCAAGGAAAATTACAATGAAAAAATTCATTCTGTTGGCGCTGGGTTTGATGTTACTTCAACCCGCCACCCAAGTATTCGCAAAAGACGAACTGCCCTTTCATTTCACGGGCGTCACGGCAAAACAATTGACTGCGGCGCAATTGGCCGCAGCGGAAACGACGCGCACTGAAGGTGTTGTTGGTACCGAGAAGAACACACTGACTTTCACACAAAATGAAATTCAGTTAGTGGTGCGCACTGGCCCGGACGACGATATGTTATCGTATCGCATTCAGGGCTTACGCAATCCCACCATCGTGGTGCCGGAGATGACTACGATAAAAGTACTTTTCATCAACGTCGACGAAGACATGTCGCACGACTTTCGTTTTGGCGCGGTAAATCCGCCTTTCAAAGCGCATCCCGACGTCAGTAAAACGGCTGGCAGCGATCAGTTGTTGCCGGAAGCGGAGGAAGTCTATAATGCGCAGGAATTCAGTTACCATGTGCATAGCAAAAGTACTTTTCACTACTTTTGCAGCGTTGGTTCACACGCCAAAGGCGGCATGTGGGGTGCGGTTGTAGTAGGCGATCAGCCCATTCCCGCTCCCAATAAGCAGATGCCGAATAAAGATCATGGCATGGAAGGAATGCCTGGCATGTAAAGTCAAAAGGGATAAAAGTACTTTTGCTGCCGGTTTCTATTCTCAAAATGATGTTGTTGCATGAATGGCAGAGTGCATTCATGCAACAACATTTCTCAAAAATGTAAATATCAGTAAGGAGAAATCATGATCCGTGAACTATTTAGACTTTTTGGTTCGCCCGGATTTGACTTGATAGACGTGCACATGGGATTTGTGCATTTGCCCATTGGCTTGTTATGGGGCAGCGCCGCATTTGATTTTGCTGCCTTCCTCCTGCCAATGGTTTTTTCGCGTCATAGCGATCACCCGCGCCACCGCCTGCTTCGCGCCAGTTGGCATAACACTGCTTACTGGCTACTAATGATGGGCGCGGTTGCAACAATTATTGCCGCGACGCTGGGATATTTTGGCAATCCCTTTGCAGGTAAAGGCGATGCCTTAGCGCAACGCGCTACCATTCACATGTACTTTGGCTTTGCTACAGTTGGCATCTTTTGCACCTTGGCACTGTGGCGCATCTTTCTCAAAAATAAATTCACCAAGTGGGAAGCTGCCGGTTATGGCGCGCTTTTGCTGGTGGGGTTTATTGTGATCACAGTCACGGGATTTTTAGGTTCGCATGTCGCTGGCCCGTGACTGGTTTCCGTCATTCCCGCGTTCGCGGGAATGACGCTGCTGTGGGCGCAGGCTAAAGACCTGCGACTACAACTGTTTTTAGTCATATCAAATAGGAGTATTTATGAAACGCATATCAATAGCTTTAGCTACCGTTATTTCCCTTTCGCTGGGAGCGGTGCTGGTTGGATGTCAAAGTTCGTCCAACTCAGGTTCCGGCACTGGCAATCAGACAACACAAACCGCGCAAGACACCGCTGCTTTCCAGTTAGTGAAGAAGACCGACCAGAAACTTTCAGCGGATGATCTCAAGAAAGCCCAGACAACGATTACCCAAGGCAAAGTATCTGCCGACAAAAGTACGTTGACCTTCGATCAAAAGGACATTTCTTTGGTGGTGCGCACCGGTCCTGAAGATGACATGGTATCATTTCGCATTCAGGGCATCCGCAATCCGACTTTGGTGATCCCATCCGGCGCTACGTTAAAAGTACTTTTTGTGAATACGGATGATGGCATGACACATGATTTTCTTATTGGCGCTGCAAAAGCTCCCTTCGGCCAACATCCAGACACCGCCAACACAGTTGGCAGTGATCGGATGCAACATGCGGAGAATGAAATGTTTTCCGCGCAAGAGCTTATCATCAGCGCTGATCAGGATGGCGTCTTTAGCTATTTTTGCAGCGTTGCCGGACATGCCAAAAAAGGCATGTGGGGAACCCTCTCCGTCGGCAAAGACGCCGCATCGCAAAAGTTACCGTCGGGACATGATGCGGGAAAAACGCAGAACTCTGGAATGAATTCAACCATGTAGGGGCATCCCTTGTGTGTGCCCCATCCTGCACCTTCATAGGGTAGGGACAAGCTCAGCCCCTACAAAATAAGTACTTATAAGGAGTCACAAAAATGAAACCTACAAATATAACCCGCCGCCGATTGTTGCAAGGCGCGGGCGCGCTGGGCGCTTTGGCGGCGATGGAAGGTCTATTGCCTTCATACGCCAGAGCCGCATTGGCGTTACCAAACCAGGGTGCAAAGCCGGATGTTGTTGATCTGGTGATATCCGAAAACCCGTTCAAAGTGAACGGACGCATTGCCAAAGCGCTGACCATCAACGGCACTGTTCCCGGTCCGCTGGTGCGTTTGCGTGAAGGCCACGACACTATTCTTCGTGTAACAAATCATCTGAAGGAATCAACATCCATCCATTGGCATGGCGTGTTGGTGCCAACGGAAATGGACGGCGTTCCTGGTGTTTCCTTTCCGGGAATTGAGGCCGGAAAAACTTTTGAATATCGCTACACGCCCAAACAAAGTGGTACCTATTGGTATCATTCGCATACTCACACGCAGGAACAAATGGGCGTTTATGGCCCGATGATTATCGATCCGCTCAAGGTCGATCCGTTTGATTATGACCGCGAATACATCGTGATGTTTTCCGATTGGACTTTTGAATCGCCAAAATCAATCATGGAAAAATTGAAAGCACAAAGCGATTACTTCAATTTTCAGCAGCGCACGCTGGGTTCATTTTTGAAAGAAGCCAAAAAAAAGGGCCTCTCCGAAACTTGGGACGATTACAAAATGTGGTCTAAGATGCGCATGTCGCCCACCGATCTTGCGGATGTGACTGGATATGTTTACACCTATTTGTTAAACGGCATGACTTCGGAATCCAACTGGACGGGAATTTTTAAACCGGGTGAGAAAGTGCGTTTGCGCTTTATCAACGCTGGCGTTATGACTATTCACGATGTGCGTATTCCTGGTTTAAACATGACGGTTGTTGCCGCCGATGGGCAAAATGTGCATCCCGTAGATATCGATGAATTCCGCATCGGCGTTGCAGAAACCTATGATGTAATCGTGGAGCCCAAAGAAGATCGCGCCTATACAATTTTTGCTGAAACCTCCGACCGCAGCGGTTTTGTGCGTGGCACGTTAGCGCCGCGCCCCGGCATGAGCGCCGCAATCCCCGAACGTCGCCCGCGGCCATTGCTGACAATGGCGGATATGGGAATGTCGATGAACGGTATGAATATGAACGGCATGGACATGGGTGGCATGAAAATGGATTCCAATAATATGCCAGGCATGGATATGAGCGTGAAGATGGATCACAGTAAAATGGATCATAGCAAAATGCAAGGTATGAACATGCAAGGCATGGACATGGACGGCATGAAGATGGATCATAGCAAAATGCAAGGCATGGACATGGCTGGAATGGCGGCGATGAGTAATGATAAAGATCTATCGCCGATTCCGGGCACAACGCCGGTTCCCAGCCCTGATGAAAATTTTGGGCCGGGCAACGCTATGGTTCCGATGGAAACGGTTAGTCGTTTGAATGAGCCGGGAACAGGACTTGGCAATGACGGCAGAAAAGTACTTTTATATACCGATCTCAAAGCCATTGAGCCGTTCTACGATCAGCGTCCGCCGTCGCGCGAAATTATTGTATATCTCACCGGCAATATGGAGCGTTATATCTGGGGATTTGACGGCAAAAAATATTCGGAGCATCCCGATATACAATTCCACCACGGCGAGCGTTTGCGCTTGACGCTGGTCAATTACACCATGATGGAACATCCTATTCATCTGCACGGAATGTGGCAAAGTCTGGAAAATGGACACGGCGCGCACATTCCGCGCAAACATACAATTTTGGTGAAACCGGCAGAGCGCGTTTCCTCATTGGTAACAGCGGATGCGCCCGGGCATTGGGCTTTTCATTGTCATTTGCTCTATCACATGCTGATGGGCATGATGCGTGTCGTGGATGTCACGGATACATCAGAAAAAATGCCGCAAGAATCTCAAGAAATCATGTCGCATGACATGTCCAAAATGCAAGGTATGCCAAACATGTCCAACATGGCTCACGATCATGGCAAAATGCAAATGCCGGAGGAAAAATAATGAGAAACAAATTCTTCTTTGTTCTATTATTCACATCGTTAATAACGAGCGCGCCAGTGCTGGCGCAAGAAAAGCCGATCCCGGAAACTCCTTTAAAGACGGCTTTGGACGCTGATGCTAAAAGTACTTTTACGGACGAAACTCCTGGCGCGCATCTCATTCCTGGAACGCAATCGAATCCATTGGCCTCGCCGGATTCCGTGCCCGGGCCAGCAATGGGGAAAGTACTTTTGCAACCGCACGTAGAAATGACAACGCATGTCGATCACGGCATGAACGATGATGCCAGCTATTCGATGACGTTGATTGATCTGCTGGAATATCGCCCCAACGGAGCGGATAGCGATCTGCGCTGGGACATTGAGCGTTGGCAAGGCGGAGATTATCATCGCTGGTGGTTCAAAACGGAAGGAGAGCGCAACATTCATAATGGTGATTTTGACGCCGAATTCCAACTGCTAAAAAGCAAGCTGACGCATCCATATACGGAATTCCAATATGGTTTGCGATTGCAAACGCACGGACAAGATGGCGTAATCGCCGCGCGGCCGCAGGCGGTCGTGGGATTCCAATCGTTGATGCCCTATAATTACGAATTGGAAACAGCGCTTTATGTTGATCCTCACGGAAATATTTCGGCATCCGCGAAAGCAGAAAAGGATTTACTGATCACGCAAAAACTGATTCTGCAACCGCGCTTGGAAGCCGATGCCGCTTTGCAACAAGTGGAGCGTTTCGGCGTGGGCAGCGGATTGAATACCGTGAGTTTAGGCTTGCGTTTGCGTTATGAAATCCGGCGCGAATTCGCGCCGTATATTGGAGTTACTTACGAAAAAGCCTTTGGCAAAACAGCCAGTTTTATACGGCAGGATGGCGGCGATCCCGATCAATGGCGTTTCGTGGCGGGCGTTAGGATGTGGTTTTAAAATTCATTCATCACTTTTTGCGAATTAGTTCATCTTGATTGTATTAACACGTGCAAAGTATTTAAAGCACAAAAGCGAAGCCGTCTCAGCAATGTTAGCTGAGACGGCTTTTTTGTGCACGATTTTAAGATTCAATAATTACGCCGCCATTTGCCGGCACGTTTCCGCGCATTTACGACATGCCGCAACGCATTCATCCATATCGCCAATGGCTTCGCAAGATGTTGCGCAATCCACGCAAATATCGGCGCATTCAGCGCAAATATGGGAATGATGCGTGGAATTGCGCAGCATGAAATCGGCACTGGTTTGGCAGATTTGCGCGCAATCCATCATCAGGCGAAAGTGTTTTTGTTCCACATGCGCGCCGCCTTTTTCCAGGCAATGTGTCATCGCCACACTTAAACAAACACTGTGACAGTTTTGGCAATTTTGAATGCATTCTCGCATTTCCGCCGTCATCTGTTGCATGATAATTTACCTCACTTTAGAATAGTTCTATGAACAGAGCAAATTGAAAGCCAGAATAACGAGGCGGATTAGACTTCTGAGGCCATCACTTTTGCGTGTAGTCGCACCAAAAATAGGACGTCCAATTTCGGTCATGATTGAACTTGCCTATTGCTTACTATACTGTCATTTTCCCTTATATCTCGTCGCCCAAGCCGGTCAAAATGCCGTGCTTGAGCGTCATACGATAGGCGAACACCTCCCTAAGCCCAAGCATACCAGCGTAAGCTGATGACGTGACCAAATGAACTGGTATGAATGAGGAATGGAGATACGTTATCAATGTAAATCGAGGAAACATTTATTTGATAGCGTAAAAGTACTTTTACTCACGTTCGGTCAACTTCATCCCACAAATGGAGCACGTGGCAGTAGGATCGTTACTGGTGATCCACGGGTGCATGGGACAAGCATACAGATCTTCATTATCTGTAGCATTGTGCTTTTCTTCGCGTTTGCCGAGGAAAAACCACAGCGTAAAGATGATGAGCGCGAGTCCGGCAATTGTAACAAATATCTGAGCAGTATCCATAGTTAGTCCCTTTGTACCTTAAATCCACGCAGGCGCAACGCGTTACTCACAACACTGATGCTCGACAGCGCCATTGCCGCCGATGCGATGATGGGTGAGAGTAACCAGCCGGTGAAAGGATAAAGCAATCCCGCTGCGATTGGAATGCCAAGCACGTTGTACAAAAATGCGAAGAACAAATTTTGCTTAATGTTTTGAATCGTCGCTTTGGAGAGTGCAATACTTGATGCCACGCCTTTCAGATCGCCGCGCACTAAAGTAATATCCGCAGCTTCCATTGCCACATCGGTACCGCTTCCCATTGCTATACCAACATCAGCTTGCGCCAGTGCGGGAGCGTCGTTAATGCCGTCACCCACCATCGCTACGATTTTTCCTTCGGCTTGCAATTTCTTGATTTCAGCACCTTTGCCATCCGGTAATATTTCGGCGAGCACTCGGTCAATCCCTACTTGGCGTGCAATTGTCTCCGCCGTGGCACGATTATCGCCCGTCATCATGGCAACTTCCAACCCCAGCGCGTGCAGTTGTTTAATTGCCTCACGCGAGGATTCTTTAATGGGGTCAGCCACTGCGATAATGCCAGCGAATTTTTCATCAATCGCCACGAACATCGGCGTCTTGCCATCCTCTGCCAACGCTTTTACTGCGTCTTCATCGGACAATAAATTGCGGTCACGCATCAGTTTGGCGTTGCCCAAAAGTACTTTTTGTCCATCGATCACGGCTTCAATACCGTGTCCCGCAATAGCATTAAATTCTTGCGGTTGAGATAATTTCAATCCGCGTTCTTGAGCCGATCGTACTATTGCTTCGCCCAGCGGATGTTCGCTGCCGCGCTCGGCGGAAGCCGCCAAACGCAATAGCTCGTCCGCGTTCAGATTTCCCTGTGGAAGCACATCTGTTATGGCAGGTTGTCCCTGAGTAATAGTTCCGGTTTTGTCCAATACAATAGCCGTCAATTTGTGCGCGGTTTCGAGCGCCGCGCCACCTTTGATAAGAATGCCA
>Ga0164242_10008582_pt1 | contig 11069 bp, 10 predicted proteins | sample OricomgcompostMG_FD_108783 | JGI IMG/M metagenome (GOLD analysis project Ga0164242, IMG submission 108783) | Miracle-Growth compost microbial communities from Emeryville, California, USA - Original compost - Miracle growth compost (MG) ...
CCAGGGTTACGAGCAGGGCACCGGCTACCCCGAGCAGCCCTACGACCCGGCCGGCTACGGCGACCAGGACCCGTACTACCCCGACGGCGACCCGCGCCGGCGTGACGGGAGCGACTACCAGTGAACCGCAGCACCATCTCCCTGGCCGGCGCCGTCGTCGCCCTCGTCGTCCTGACCGGGGTCGCGTCGGCCGCCCGGGGCGGCTCCGACCCGGCACCCTCCAAGGGCGCCGCCACCGCCGAGCGGCTCCCCGTGCAGCGCACCACGCTGCTGTGCCCGGAACCGTCCGAGTCGGAGCTGGCCGCCACCACCTACACGTCGTTCACCCCCCAGGGCACGGACTCCTCCGCTGCCTCCGGATCGGGGACGGCCACCCTGGTGCCGGCCACCGCCAAGCCCAAGCCGCTCAAGCCCCTGACGGCCATCGGCAAGCCCGTCACCTACACGAACGACAAGGCCGGCGCCCCTGCTCTCATCGGCAACGCGGACGGCCCTCTGGCGCCCGGTTGGACCGTGCAGCAGACCACGGTGATCGAGGACGGCCCCAGCCGCGGCCTGCTCGGCACCTCCTGCGCGGAGCCCGACACCGAGTTCTGGTTCCCCGGCGCCAGCACCGCCAAGGACCGCGAGGACTACGTCCACCTGGTCAACCCCGACGACACCCCCGCCGTCGTCGACGTCGAGCTGTACGGCAAGGACGGCGCCCTCAAGACGCCCGCCGGCGACGGCATCACCGTGCCCGGCGAGACCTCCAAGCCGGTGCTGCTGTCCACGTTGACCGCCACCCGGACGGACGACGTGACCGTCCATGTGGTCGCCCGCAGCGGGCGGGTGGGGGCCGCCGTCCAGGCCACCGACAGCGACAGCGGCATCGACTGGCTGGCGCCGACCGCTCCGCCGTCGGGCGACCTCGTCATGCCGGGCATCCCCAAGGACGCCACCGACGTCCGGCTGATCACCTACGCGACCGGCTCCGACGACGCCGACCTCACCCTCAAACTGGCCACGTCCAGCGGTTCCATCACCCCCGCCGGGCACGAGACGCTGCACGTCAAGAGCGGCATGACCGCCTCCGTCGACCTCGGTGACATCGCCAAGGGCGACGCCGGCTCCCTGGTGATCGGCTCCAGCTCCGCCCACGCACCCGTCCCCGTGGTGGCCGCACTCCTGGTCACCCGGGGCAAGGGCAGCGACAAGGAGTTCGCGTTCATCCCGGCGACCGCTCCCGTCGGCTCCCGTTCGACGGTGGCCGGAGACAGCGCCAAGGACACCACCCTCGGCCTGACCGCAACGGGCTCCGACGCCCAGGTGAGGATCACTTCCTCGGCCGGCTCCCAGGGCGGCACGTCCGCCACCCGGACCGTCACCGTCAAGGCGGGCTCCACGCTCTCGGTGGCGCCGCCCAGCCCGTCGGGCCTCAAGGGGACGTACGCCGTCACCGTGCAGCGCCTGTCCGGCGGCACCGTGTACGCGTCACGGATGCTGTCCCGGACGCAGGACGGCGTGCCGATGTTCACCATCCAGCCGATGCCGGACGACCGCAGCAGCGTCGCGGTGCCTGACGCGAGCTCCGACCTGAGCGTCCTGGAGCCCTGACCGACCCCGGCCTCCCGGGCCCTGGGACCCGAGGACGGTGTCAGTCCTCGCCGTACTTGGGATCGACGTTCTCCGGGGACAGCCCCAGCAGCTCCGCCACCTGCTCGACGACGACCTCGTGGACCAGCAGGGCCCGCTCGTCGCGGCTCTTGGCGCGGATCTCCACCGGCCGCCGGTAGACCACGATCCGGCTCGGCCGGTCCTGGGCCGCCCCGATCAGCCGCCCCAGGGGCACCGGGTCGCCGTCGACGGCCCCGTCCTGCGGCAGCGGCACGTCCTGGACCGCGAACTCCACGTCCGCCAGCTGCGGCCAGCGCCGCTCCAGCCGGTCGGCGGCGTCGCGCACCAGGTCGTCGAAGGCCTCCGCTCTGCTGAGCGCCAGCGGAACCTGCGGCGGCGCGATCGGTCCGCGCATGCCGCGGCCGTGCCGGTCGCGGTGGTGCGGCCGGGACGCCGGCGGCTGCGGCGCGGGGCTGGCGGGGCGCGGGGCGGAGCTGTCCATCAGCGTGAGCGTAGTCCTCGGTGCCGGGCGCGCACACCAGGGCACGGCACCCGGCCTCGCCCGTCGTCCTCCGGCTCGCACCCGCACGGCCCCGTCGAGGCGGCCCGCGGGGAGCCGGTTCCGCGAGGCTCCCGGGTCGGTGGCAGGGCCGGGACCGTATGCTTCAGGCCACGCAGGTGACGGTTATCCGCCACCCCGGCGGTCACCCGGCTGATCGCAGCGGCTGTGCCCTGGACCTCACTTTCCGTACGCATATGCCGCCCCGCTCCGGTCGTCGCAGGTCAGAACCGCGCTGCGGGTTTCTGCTCCGGAAAGCCGCCCGGGACGACACGACAGAGTGACCTGGCGGAGAGTCGTCGCGGCCCGCTCAAGAGTGCGGTACCGTCCAACGTCGTGAGCCCTGTACGTCGCTGTTCGCGCACCGCTTGCGGCCGCCCCGCCGTCGCGACGCTGACGTACGTCTACGCGGACTCCACCGCCGTCCTGGGCCCCTTGGCCACCTACGCCGAGCCTCACTGCTACGACCTCTGCTCGGAGCACTCGGAGCGGCTGACCGCGCCCCGCGGCTGGGAGGTCGTGCGGCTCGCCACCGACACCGGTCCGGTCCGCCCCAGCGGGGACGACCTCGAAGCGCTCGCCAACGCCGTGCGTGAGGCCGCCCGCCCGCCGGAGCGCTCCCAAGGCGTCGCCGCCCGCGACATCGACCCCCTGGAGGTGGCCCGCCGCGGCCACCTGAGGGTCCTGCGCTCCCCGGAGCCCTGAGCCCGGCCCTCCCCGCGTCCCCCGGCCCCGCGGCCGGGGAGTGCGGCAGCCACGGCCGGCGCCTCGGATAGGTTGTGCGGGTCCGAACCGCCGGGGCTCTCCAGCGAGGTGTGCCGTGTCCGACCTGTCCCAGATCGTCAAGGCGTACGACGTGCGCGGCGTCGTGCCCGACCAGTGGGACGAGAAGCTCGCCGAGGTGTTCGGCGCCGCCTTCGCCACGGTCGTGGACGCCCGCGCCGTGGTGGTCGGCCACGACATGCGGCCCTCCTCGCCCGCCCTGGCCCGCGCCTTCGCCCGCGGTGCCGCCTCCCGCGGCGCCGACGTCACCGGGATCGGGCTGTGCTCCACCGACCAGCTGTACTTCGCCAGCGGCCACCTCGACGTGCCCGGCGCGATGTTCACCGCCAGCCACAACCCGGCCCGCTACAACGGCATCAAGATGTGCCGGGCCGGCGCCGCCCCGGTCGGCCGGGACACCGGCCTCGCCGACATCCGAGCCCTCGCCGAGGAGTGGTCCGACAGCGGACTGCCGCCGGCCGCCGGCCGAGAGGGCGGCATCACCTCGCGCGACCTCCTCGACGAGTACGCCGGCTTCCTGCGCTCCCTGGTCGACCTGTCGAAGATCCGCCCCCTCAAGGTCGTCGTCGACGCCGGCAACGGCATGGGCGGCCACACCGTCCCCACCGTCCTGGCCGGCCTGCCCGTCGACCTGGTGCCCCTGTACTTCGACCTCGACGGCACCTTCCCCAACCACGAGGCCAACCCGCTCGATCCCGCCAACCTCGTCGACCTCCAGGCGAAGGTGCGCGAGACCGGCGCCGACATCGGCCTGGCCTTCGACGGCGACGCCGACCGCTGCTTCGCCGTCGACGAACGGGGCGAGGCCGTGTCCCCCTCCGCCGTCACCGCGCTCGTCGCCGTGCGGGAACTCGCCCGCCGCCCCGGGGCCACGGTCATCCACAACCTGATCACCTCCCGCGCCGTGCCGGAGATCGTCTCCGAGCACGGCGGCAGCCCGGTGCGCACCCGCGTCGGCCACTCCTTCATCAAGCAGGAGATGGCCGCCACCGGCGCCGTCTTCGGCGGCGAGCACTCGGCCCACTACTACTTCCGCGAGTTCTGGAACGCCGACACCGGCATGCTCGCGGCCCTGCACCTCCTGGCCGCCCTCGGCGGGCAGGACGGCCCGCTGTCCGCCCTCGCCGCCGCCTACACGCGCTACGCCTCGTCCGGCGAACTCAACAGCACCGTCGACGACCAGGCCGGACGCACAGCCGCCGTCCGCGCCGCCTACGCCGGCGAACCCGGGGTCTCCTTCGACGACCTCGACGGCCTCACCGTCTCCGGCGCCGACTGGTGGTTCAACCTGCGCCCTTCCAACACCGAACCGCTGCTGCGGCTCAACGTGGAGGCCCGCGACGCCGCCGCCGTCGCGCGGATCCGCGACCGGGTCCTCGCCATCGTCCGAGGCTGAGCGCCGCGTCCGCCCGGGGCCCGGCGCCGCCGCCGGCTTCCCGGCACCGGCCGCACACGTGCCGCCGCCTGGCCGGGAAGCACCGATCACCACGCCGTCCGCGGGTTGTCCACAGGCGGAGAACGGGGCGGCCGCCCGCGCAGCGCCCGGCGATAGGCTGAAGGCGCTGACAGGAAGCCACTGGCCGGCGGGCGGACGCCGCAGGGAACCATCCCGCGACGGCCGGCCGGCGCCCACGGCCGCTGTACCCCTCGAACACCGCGCACCGACCGGAGGTCGCCCGATGCCGCTCGTCGAACCCAGCCTGCTGGAGATCCTCGCCTGCCCCGCCTGCCACGCGCCCCTGCGCGAGGACGTCGAGGCGAGCGAGCTGGTGTGCACGTCCGACACCTGCGGCCTCGCCTACCCGGTGCGCGACGAGATCCCCGTGCTCCTCGTCGACGAGGCCCGCCGCCCCGCCTGACCCCAGGCCGTACCCGCACCCGACCGGGAGGTCGTGTTGTTCGACGAGTCGCTGCTGGAGGACCCCGAGGCGCTCGCCCGCGCCGACAGCCGCGGGCTGCTGCGCACCGCCGCCACCGCCGGGGCCCGGGTCCGCACCGCGCTGCGCCTCGCCGACGAGGCCGGCGTCAGTGCCCTGCGGCCCGACGGCCGGCCCCGCGCCCTCCTCGTCGCCGGGCCCGGCCCGCACGCCGCCGCGGTCGCCTCCCAGCTCTCCGCCCTGTGCGCGGGCAGCTGCCCCGTCGAACTCCTCGAACCCGACGGGCCGACCCCCGAGCAGTCCCGCTGGCGCCTGCCCGGCTGGGCCAACCCACTCGACCTGCTCCTGCTGGCCACCCCGGCCGGCGTCGAGAGCGGCCTGACCGACCTGGTCGAGCAGGCCTACCGGCGCGGCTGCACCGCCTGCGCCGTGGCCCCCGCCGGCTCACCCGTCGCCGAGGCGGTCGCCCAGGTACGGGGCATGGCACTGCCCTACGCCGAGGCCCCAGGCGGAGCCGCCGACGCGGCCACCACCCCCCACCTGCCGGCCGCATCGCCCGCGGCACCCTCCGGCGCCCCGCTCACCGCGGTCCCCGGCAATGCCGGCCCCGGGGCTTTCTGGGCCGCGCTCACCCCGCTGCTGGCCCTCGTCGACCGGCTCGGCCTCGCCACCGCCCCCGCCGACGCGCTACGCGCCCTCGCCGACCGACTCGACGAGTCCGCCACCCGCTACGGCCCCGCCGTCGCCACCTACACCAACCCGGCCAAGACCCTGGCCGCCGAACTCGACGAGTCCCTGCCCCTGGTCTGGGGTCAGGGCCCCGTGGCGGCGGCCGCCGCCCACCGCTTCGCCGCCGCCCTCACCGACCAGGCGCGCCGCCCCGCCCTGGCCGCCGCCCTGCCCGCAGCCCTCACCGCCCACGGCCCCCTGCTGGCCGGCACCGCCGCACTCGCGGCCGACCCCGACGACTTCTTCCGCGACCGCGTCGAGGACCCCGGGGTCCTGCGCGTCCGCGTCGTCCTCCTCCAGGAGGCCCCCGACCGGCCCGGCTCCGCCGCTCCCACCGCCCGGGAACTCGCCTACGCCCGCGGCACCCCCCTCAGCGAGCTCACCGCCTCCGGCGGCAGCCCCCTGGAGACCACCGCCGAACTCCTCGCCCTCACCGACTTCGCCACCGCGTACCTGGCCGTCGCCACGACCGAGAGACCCTGGACGGAATGAACCGCCTCACCAACACCATCCGCCCCTACGCCTGGGGTTCGCCCACCGCCATCCCCGAACTCCTCGGCGTCGCCCCCACCGGTGAGCCCCAGGCCGAGATGTGGATGGGCGCCCACCCCGGCGCGCCCTCCCTGGTCGACCGAGGCGCCGGCCCTCAGCCGCTCGACGCCGTCATCGACGCCGATCCCGCCGCCGAACTCGGCGAGGCCGTGGTGAAGCGCTTCGGCCCGCGCCTGCCCTTCCTGCTCAAGGTGCTGGCCGCCGCCGCGCCCCTCTCCCTCCAGGTCCACCCCGACCTCGCCCAGGCCCGCGCCGGCTACGCCGACGAAGAAGCCCGCGGCATCCCCGTCGACGCCCCCGAACGCAACTACAAGGACCCCAACCACAAGCCCGAGATGATCGTCGCGCTCTCCCCCTTCGAGGGGTTGTGCGGCTTCCGCCGGCCCGCCGAGGCCGCCGACCTCCTCGAGGCCCTCGGCGTCCCGGGTCTCACCCCCTACGTCGACATCCTGCGCGCCCACCCCGAGGACCAGGCACTGCGCGAGGTCCTGGCCGCCGTCCTCGGCGCCGACCCGGAGGAGACTGCCGCCGCCGTCCGCGCCGCCACCGAGGCGGCCGCCCGCCTCGCCGGACGGCCCGGACCGCACGCCGACGCCTACCGCGCCTACGCCCAGGCCGCCCGTAGCTTCCCCGGCGACCGCGGCATCCTCGCCGCGATGCTCCTCAACCACGTCCGCCTCCGCCCCGGCGAAGCCCTCTACCTGGGCGCCGGTGTCCCGCACGCCTACCTCGACGGACTCGGCGTCGAGATCATGGCCAACTCCGACAACGTCCTGCGCTGCGGCCTGACCCCCAAGTACATCGACGTCCCCGAACTCCAGCGCATCGTCCGCTTCGAGGCCGGTGAGCCCGGAGTGCTGCGGCCCGAAGCCGGTCCCGAGGGGGAGGAGCTCTACCCCGCCCCCATCGACGAGTTCCGGCTCTCCCGCTACCTCCTCGCCCCCGGCGCCGACCCGCGCGCCCTGCCCGCCGGCACCCCCCAGATCCTGCTGTGCACCAGCGGCCGGGCCCACCTGCGCACCCCCGGGGAACCGCACACCGCCCTCACCCTCACGCCGGGCGAATCCGCCTACGTTCCCGCCTCCGAGCAGGTCCGGATCACCGGCGACGGAACCCTGTTCCGGGCCACCGTCACCGCCTGACCGCCCCGCACGGCGCCCGCTGACGACCCCGCGCGGTGCCCGGCTGCAAGAATGTCCGACCGCACCGCCCGCAGCGGCCGGGGCGCCCGCCCCGGCCGCCGAGCCGATCGAAGGGACGTCCACCCAGCATGAGCGCGTCAGGCGGAACCAAGGCGGTCGTGGCGGCACTCGGCTCCAACCTCGCCATCGCCGTGGCGAAGTTCGTGGCCTTCGCCTTCAGTGGCTCCTCCTCGATGCTCGCCGAGGGCGTCCACTCCGTGGCCGACTCCGGCAACCAGTTCCTTCTCCTCGTCGGCGGCAAGCGCGCCAAGCGCGCGGCCAACGAGGAACACCCCTTCGGCTACGGCCGCGAGCGCTATGTGTACGGCTTCCTGGTCTCCATCGTCCTGTTCTCCGTCGGCGGCATGTTCGCCCTGTACGAGGGCTACGAGAAGATCCGCCACCCACACGCCATCGACGACTGGTACTGGCCCGTCGGCGTGCTGGTCTTCGCGATCGCCGCCGAGGGCACCTCCTTCCGCACCGCTATGAAGGAGTCCAACCACACCCGCGGCACCCTCTCCTGGGTCCAGTTCATCCGCCGCGCCAAGGCGCCTGAACTGCCCATCGTGCTGCTGGAGGACTTCGGTGCCCTCATCGGCCTCCTGCTCGCCCTCATCGGCGTCGGCGTCTCCCTCGCCACGGACAGCGGCGTCTGGGACGGCGCCGGCACCGTGTGCATCGGCACCTTGCTGATCTGCATCGCCCTCGTCCTGGCCGCCGAGACCAAGTCCCTGCTCATCGGCGAGGGCGCCGCGCCGGAGTCCGTGGCCCGCATCCGCGCCGCAGCCGTCGACGGGGACACCGTCACCGGTGTCATCCACATGCGCACCCTCCACCTCGGCCCCGAGGAACTCCTTGTCGCCGCCAAGATCGCGGTCAGCCATGACGACACCGCAGCGGAGGTCGCCCGCGCCATCGACGCCGCCGAAGAACGCATCCGCGCCGCCGTCCCCATCGCCCGGGTGATCTACCTCGAACCCGACATCTACAGCGAGGCCGCCGCGGCTGCCGGCCCCGACCCCGACCAGAACCCCGGGGGACGCTGACTGCGGGCGCCTGCGCGTGGTCCGGGTCGCGGTGTAGATTCGACGGAAGCCAGACGTCGCTGCTGATGGCGGTCGGGCGGTCCCGGCACGGTGACCGGCCGAGGGAGAGAGGGCCTCCGACGGATTGCGCTGCCGCTGGGGACAGGTGTGCCCGCATCCCGTGGCCCACCTCGCCGCCCGGCCGCGCTCTGACCCTGTCCGCCTCGACCACGAGGAGCAGCACGCATGACGACCACCGCAACCGACTTCAAGGTCGCGGACCTCTCCCTCGCCGACTTCGGCCGCAAGGAGATCACCCTCGCCGAGCACGAGATGCCGGGCCTGATGGCCCTGCGCGAGGAGTACGGCGCCACCAAGCCGCTGGCCGGCGCCCGCATCACCGGCTCCCTGCACATGACCGTGCAGACCGCCGTCCTCATCGAGACCCTCGTCGCCCTCGGCGCCCGGGTGCGCTGGGCCTCCTGCAACATCTTCTCCACGCAGGACCACGCCGCAGCCGCCATCGCGGTCGGCCCCGACGGCACCCCCGACAACCCAAGGGGCGTGCCGGTCTTCGCCTGGAAGGGCGAGAGCCTCGAAGAGTACTGGTGGTGCACCGAGCAGGCTCTGACCTGGCACGACGCCCCTACCGGCGGCCCCAACATGATCCTGGACGACGGTGGCGACGCCACCCTCCTGGTGCACAAGGGCGTCGAGTTCGAGAAGGCCGGCGCCGTCCCGGACACCACGGACCAGGACAGCGAGGAGTACGGCTACATCCTCGCCCTCCTGCGCCGGACCCTCGCCGAGACTCCGCAGAAGTGGACGCAGCTCGCCTCCGAGATCCGCGGTGTCACCGAGGAGACCACCACCGGGGTCCACCGCTTGTACGAGATGCAGCTGGAGGGCAAGCTGCTCTTCCCGGCGATCAACGTCAACGACGCCGTCACCAAGTCGAAGTTCGACAACAAGTACGGCTGCCGCCACTCCCTCGTCGACGGCATCAACCGTGCCACCGACGTCCTGATCGGCGGCAAGGTCGCCGTGGTCTGCGGCTACGGCGACGTCGGCAAGGGCTGCGCCGAATCCCTCCGCGGCCAGGGCGCCCGCGTGATCGTCACCGAGATCGACCCGATCTGCGCGCTCCAGGCCGCCATGGACGGCTACCAGGTCGCCACCCTGGACGACGTCGTCGAGACTGCCGACATCTTCGTCACCACCACCGGCAACCGCGACATCATCATGGCCTCCGACATGGCCCGGATGAAGCACCAGGCGATCGTCGGCAACATCGGCCACTTCGACAACGAGATCGACATGGCCGGGCTCGCCCGGATCCCGGGCATCGTCAAGGACGAGGTCAAGCCGCAGGTCCACACCTGGACCTTCCCCGACGGCAAGGCGATCATCGTGCTGTCCGAGGGGCGTCTGCTCAACCTGGGCAACGCCACCGGCCACCCGTCCTTCGTGATGTCGAACTCGTTCACCGACCAGACGCTGGCCCAGATCGAGCTCTTCACCAAGCCCGAGGAGTACCCCGTCGGCGTCTACGTGCTCCCCAAGCACCTCGACGAGAAGGTCGCCCGGCTCCACCTGGACGCGCTGGGCGTCAAGCTCACCACGCTCCGCCCGGAGCAGGCCTCGTACATCGGTGTCAAGGTAGAAGGCCCGTACAAGCCGGACCACTACCGCTACTGAGGCCCGAGCCGAGCGGGCAGCCCGTCCGACGGCCCACCTCCACCGGCGGCAGAACCGACCACGGCACCAGGGCCCCCGTCTCGTCCGCGAGGCGGGGGCCTCGCCAGATACCGAGAAACCACCATGCCCCGCGGCCGCTACTCGTTCCACGACACGCACGACCACAGCCCCCTCGGAGAAGAACACTTCCATTGCGCCGCCGGCCCCTCAGGCTGGCGCTACACCGCGCGGACCACCTCGCCCGCCGGTGACCGCACCGGCTCGGTCGACCTCGCCATCGACGACCTCGGCCGTCCGATCCGCCTGGAACTGCACTCCCGCAGTTGGCAGGTGCGTGCGGCAGCCCTCGACGGGGTGACCTGGGTCCGTACCGATCCGACCGGCGAGCACGCGCACGAGGGCAACGCACCCGCTCACGCCTTCACCGGCGTATCGCCCGCTTTCTGGGTCGCGACGGCCCGTCTGCTCCGCCTCGAACCCGGAGGGCCGGCCACGCGCGTCCGTCTAGTCTCATTCCAGGCCCCCGTCCTCGCCCCGCTCACCGTGGATCAGTCGTGGTCGCTCGTCGACAGGACAGCACACTCCACCGACAGCGGGATCCTGCCTGTGGACAACTACCGCGTCGACGACCTCGCGACCGGCGACCGGCACGACGTCCACATCGCCGGCGACGTGGTGCTCGCCGCGCCGGGCGTGGAGCTGGAGGAGCTCGACACGCCCCCGTCCAGCTTCAGCTGATTTGACGCCCAGGGGGACGGGTTGTAGGTTAGAACGGTTGTCGCGGGACGGAGCAGTCCGGACCGAGCAACATCCGAACATCGCCGCTTCGCATGTCGAAGACATCCTCGCTCCAATCGGGAGAAATCTCGAGGGGAGCGGACGTGTCTCCAAGGGCAGCGTGGCGGTAATTCAGACTGGAAAGCGTCTGATAGAGTCGGAACATAACGAAGGGAAAGCCCGGAGGGTGCCGGAGACGGTGGCCGAAGGAAGCGTCCGTTCCTTGAGAACTCAACAGCGTGCCAAAAGTCAACGCCAGATATGTTGATACCCCGTCTCTCGGATCTGC
>Ga0164242_10008583_pt1 | contig 11068 bp, 10 predicted proteins | sample OricomgcompostMG_FD_108783 | JGI IMG/M metagenome (GOLD analysis project Ga0164242, IMG submission 108783) | Miracle-Growth compost microbial communities from Emeryville, California, USA - Original compost - Miracle growth compost (MG) ...
GCCGAAGAATGACTTTACAGCTCCGAGCAGCCGCCTCTATAGGCCCCACTCGCTTCGCTTGACCGAAGCGCGCCCGGGTAGCTCAGTTGGTAGAGCACGTGACTGAAAATCACGGTGTCGGTGGTTCGATTCCGCCCCCGGGCACCATTATCCGCTGAAACGATGTGCTGCAAAAGCCCTCTCCCTCGAGGGAGAGGGTTGGGTGAGGGTGGCCCGCGCTCGAAAGCGGAGTGCTCGCGCTTCGCGCTCGCCCCTCACCCCGACCCTCTCCCGCAAGCGGGAGAGGGAGAAGCATATCATCGCCTCGACAGGATGCGCGCGCGGCCGCTAGGAAGCGGGGGACGATGACTGACACCGATCGCCTGCTCGCGCCCGAGCGCCTCACCGAAGACGCCGACGCGGCGCTCAGGCCCAAGACGCTGGATGACTTCATCGGCCAGAAGGCGGCGCGGGAGAATCTGCGCGTGTTCGTCGCCGCCGCCAAGGCGCGCGGCGAGGCTATGGACCATGTGCTGCTGTTCGGCCCTCCCGGTCTCGGAAAGACCACGCTTGCCCAGATCGTCGCGCGCGAGTTGGGCGTGGGCTTCCGCGCCACCTCCGGCCCTGTGATCGCCAAATCGGGCGATCTCGCCGCACTGTTGACCAATCTCGAGGAAGGCGACGTCCTGTTCATCGACGAGATCCATCGCCTCGCGCCGGCGGTGGAGGAGGTGCTTTATCCGGCGATGGAGGATCGCGCGCTCGATCTGATGATCGGGGAGGGGCCCTCGGCGCGTTCGGTCCGCATCGAGCTGCCGCGCTTCACGCTGATCGGGGCGACGACCCGGCAGGGGCTGCTCACCACGCCGTTGCGCGACCGCTTCGGCATCCCGATCCGCCTGCAATTCTATACGGTCGACGAGCTGGAGCGCGTCGTCACCCGCGCCGCCCGCCTGCTCGGCATGGCCATCGAGCCGGACGGGGCGATCGAGATAGCGCGGCGATCGCGCGGCACCCCGCGCATCGCCGGCCGCCTGCTCCGCCGGGTGCGGGATTTCGCGCATGTCGCGGGCGATCCGGCGATCGACGCGAAGGTGGCGGACGCGGCGCTGACCCGGCTGGAGGTGGACCGCCTCGGCCTCGATGCGATGGATCGGCGCTATCTCCACATGATCGCCGACATCTATCGCGGCGGCCCCGTGGGCGTGGAGACGCTCGCCGCCGGCCTCGCCGAGCCGCGCGACACGGTGGAGGAAGTGATCGAGCCTTTCCTCATCCAGCTCGGGCTTCTCGCCCGCACCGCGCGCGGACGCTGCCTGACCGGCAAGGCCTGGGCCCATCTCGGCCTGCCCATGCCGGCGGGCGTGCAGGACACACTGGACCTGGGATAGATCGATCCCAGACTCACCCGCACTGGCGCTTCCTCGCCGCCGCGCTACATCTCACATCATGTCCGCGCGCTTCGACAGCATTGCCGGCCGCCGCGCCATTATCGATCGGCGGGCGCTCGCCGACGCGATCGCCGGGCTCGAGGGGAGCGCCCCTGACATCAGGCGGGAAGCGGCGGCGCTGCTCAAGGCGGCGCTCGACAAGGGCCGCGCCGAGATCGCGCAGCGGCTGGAGCGCCGCCCCACGCGCGGACACGAGACGGCGGCGTCCTACGCCTTCCTCACCGATCAGATCCTCCGCCTCGCTTATGACCTCACGGTCGATCGTCTGATGCCGCCCACCAACCGCACCGCCGCCGAGCGGCTCGCGCTGATAGCGGTCGGGGGCTACGGCCGCGCGGAGATGGCGCTCTTCTCGGACGTCGACATCGCCTTCCTCACCCCTCTCAAGCAGACCGCCTGGGCCGAACAGGTGATCGAGACGATCCTCTACCTGCTCTGGGATCTCGGGCTCAAGATCGGCCACAGCAGCCGCTCGCTCGACGAGATGGTCAAGATGGCGAAGGCCGATCTCACCATCCGCACCGCGTTGCTCGAGGGCCGCTATGTCTGGGGCGATACCGCGCTTTACGACGAAGGGCGCGCCCGCTTCGAGAATGAGGTGATGAAGGGCGCGGCCGCCGCCTTCGCCGCCGAGAAACTCGCCGAACGCAACGAGCGCCACCGCCGCATGGGCGACAGCCGCTATGTCGTCGAGCCCAATTGCAAGGAGGGCAAGGGGGGGCTGCGCGATCTCCACACCCTGTTCTGGATTGGCAAGACGGTGTTCCGCGTCTCGTCCGTCCCCGAGCTGGTCGGCGCGGGGCTGCTGACCCCTGCCGAGCTCCGCCAGTTCCAGCGCGCCGAGAACTTCCTGTGGGCGGTGCGCTGTCACCTCCACATCATCGCAGGCCGCGCCGAGGACCGGCTGACCTTCGATCTCCAGCGCGACGTGGCGCGGCGGATGCGCTACAATGATCGCCCCGGCCGCTCCGCGGTCGAGCGCTTCATGCAGCATTATTTCCTCACCGCGAAGGAGGTGGGGGCGCTGACCGGCATGTTTCTGGCCCATCTCGACGAGACGGTGGCCAAGAAGGGCCGTCGCTTCGGTCTGCCCTCGCTCGGCATGCGCCGCCGCCCGCGCAAGCTGGAGGGCTTCGTCATGGACCGCGGGCGACTCGCGACGCCGTCGGACGATTTCCTCGCCGCTGATCCGGTGCGCTTGATCCGGATGTTCCTGCTCGCCGATCGCTTCGGGGTGGAAGTGCATCCGCTCGCCATGCGCCAGGCCTCGCGCGACGCGAAGCTGATCGACGCGCAGATCCGCAACGATCCGCGCGCCAATGCTCTCTTCATGGAGCTGCTGACCAGCCATAACGAGCCCGCCAAGGCGCTGCGGTGGATGAACGAGGCGGGCGTGCTCGGCCGCTTTGTGCCCGATTTCGGCCGCGTCGTCGCACAGATGCAGTTCGACATGTACCATCATTTCACGGTGGACGAGCACGCCATCCAGGCGATCGACCTGCTCTCCCGCATCGAGAAGGGCACGCTGGGCGGGGATCATCCGCTTTCGGTGGCGATCATGCGGCAGATCGTGTCGCGTCGGGTCGTCTATGTCGCGGTGCTGCTGCACGATATCGCCAAGGGGCGCGGCGGCGATCATTCGGTGCTGGGGGCGGAGGTGGCGCGGCGGCTCTGTCCGCGCTTCGGCCTTTCGCCCGCCGAGACGGAGATGGTCGCCTGGCTGGTGCGCTGGCACCTGCTGATGTCCGCCACCGCCTTCAAGCGCGACCTGTCCGACTTCAAGACCATCCTCGATTTCGCCGAGAAGGTGGCGAGCCCCGAGCGCCTGCGCCAGCTTCTGGTGCTGACGGTAGTGGATATACGCGCCGTCGGCCCCGGCGTGTGGAACGGCTGGAAGCGCCAGCTCCTGACCGAGCTCTACGAGGCCGCCGAGGAGGTGCTGCGGCTGGGCCACCAGCAGAAGGGGCGGCGGGAGCGGATCGAAGCCAAGCAGGCGGGCCTCGCCGCCGAGCTGGGCTGGCCCGAGCCGCGCCTCGCCGCCTACGTCAAGCGCATGCCCGAAAGCTATTGGGTGGCCGAATCGCCGGAGGTGCTGGCCGCCAACGCCCGCGCCGTCGCCGAGGCCGACGCGGCGGACCACTCGCTCTGCATCGCCGCCACCCCCGATCCGGCGCGCGACGCCACCCTGGTGACGGTTTACGCCGCCGATCATCCCGGCCTCTTCTATCGCATCGCCGGCGGCATCCATGTCGCGGGCGGCAACATCATCGACGCGCGCATCCACACCACGCGGGACGGCATGGCGGTGGACAATTTCCTGGTCCAGGATCCGCTCGGCCGCCGCTTCGACGATCCCGACCAGCTCGCCCGTCTGCGCGCGGCGATCGAGGACGCGCTCGCCAACCGCACCCGGCTGGCCGACCGTCTCGCCGACCGCCGCCCCGCGCGCATCCGCGCCGAGGCGTTCGACATCCAGCCGGTGGCGCTGATCGATCCCAAGGCCTCCAACCGCTATACGGTGATTGAGGTCAACGCGCGCGATCGCCCCGCGCTGCTCCACGCGCTCGCCTATGCGTTGTTCCAGTCCCGCGTCACGATCCATTCCGCCCATATCGCCACCTATGGCGAGCGCGCAGTCGACACTTTCTACCTGACCGACCTGACCGGCGAGAAGATCACCAGCCCCCAACGTCTCAAGGCCCTGGAACGCCGCCTCCTCGCCGCCGCGGCGGGGGAAGCGATCAGCGAGGCTGCCTGATTCGCCCTGTTCCGCCGCCACGGAACCAAATCCCGCTCTCATGGTTGGCGGATATGCAGGCGCTCTGGGTGGGGTGCCGCGAGCGCGTGCGCACGGAAGCGCCGGCGAAAGGGCCGCGCTTCCCCATGTTCCGTGAACAGGGAGACCACCCGCAATGGCCTATGAACCCGAAACCGCCCCCATCAATCCGCCGCGCAGCCAGCGCTGGCAGGACTGGATCAACGTGCTCCTCGCCATTTGGCTGTTCATCTCGCCCTGGGTGCTGGCCTTCGGCACGGGCACCTCGACCTACGGCCCGAACGGCTACGGCGTCGCCCCGGCGGCGACAAGCATCGCCGCCAGCTCGGCCGCGTGGAACGCCTGGATATTCGGCGTCATCGTCTTCCTGATCGCCTTGTCCGCGCTCGGCCGGATGCAGTTCTGGCAGGAATGGATTAACCTGCTGATCGGCATCTGGCTGTTCATCGCGCCCTGGGTGCTGAGCTTCGTCGGCCTGCCCGCCGCCTCCTGGGACCATTGGGTGGTCGGCGCGCTGGTCTTCATCTTCGCGGTCTGGAACATGGCGACCGCCCCCGCTTTGCCCTGGGCACGCCGGAGGAACACGCCGCCCCCGCCGCGGCCCTGAAGCGATCCGGCCCGCTCCACGCGCCGGCTTGCCGGGACGCCCGTTTTAGGAAATGAGTGTCCCGGCGGGCCGGCGCCCGCATGGAAGGGCTCGGGCTGACAGATGATCGACGGCATCGCGCGGCGGCTCGGCCCGGCGCTTCACGACCGCGCCGCGCGTGCGATCCTTGCCACACCGCCGATCGCTCCGAGCGAGAACGGCCCGCTGATCTTCTCAATGATCGGCGCGCGCGTGCTCCTGCCCTATCTGGTCGCCGTGAAGTCCCTTCATGCCCGGCTGGGGCGCGGCCGCGTGGCGATCCTCGACGACGGCACGCTGACCGCCGCGGACAGGCGGGTGCTGGCCGAACATTGCAGCGATCCCGAGATCCGCTCGATCCGCGATGTCGATACCGGCCCCTGCCCGCGCGGAGGCTGCTGGGAGCGGCTGCTGACCCTGCTCGATCTGACTGAGCGCGATTATGTCATCCAGCTCGATTCGGACACGGTGACCTTGGGCGACGAGCCCGAAGTCAGGGAGGCGATCGCCGCCAACCGCGCCTTCACCCTGCTGGGCGGCGAGGATGCGGAGGCGCACGGGCTCTTGTCGCTCCCGGCGTTCATGGCGACCTATCATCCCGATGGCCCGGTCGATGCCGCAGGACCCGTCCATGTCCAGCTCGCGATCGAGGGCAACTGGCATCGCTACCCCGATGCCGGGCGCCATCATTATGTGCGCGGCTGTGCGGGCTTCGCGGGGTTCCCGCGCGGCGGCCCGGGGCGCGGGGCGGCGGAGGCGTTCAGCCGCAACGCCGAGGCGATCGTAGGCCGTGAGGTGTGGCGGCGCTGGGGCAGCGAACAGGTCGCCTCCAACTTCCTCGTCGCCAACAGCCCCGATCCGCTGCTGCTGCCCTATGCGCGCTACGCCAATTACTGGAACGAGGCGCCGGGCGCGGACATGCGCTTCCTCCACTTCGTCGGCACCCACCGCTACGCGAAAGGCGAATATCGCCGACGCACAAAGCAGGTGATCGCGGCGCTTGGGTGAGGTTAGGCAGGCTATCCGTCATTGCAAGACGTAGCGGCGAAGCAATCCAGTCCGGGCCTGGATTGCTTCGCTACGCCCGCAATGACAATGGAGGGGCTTGGTCCTACTGCGGCACCACCGTCACGGCGCGGCGGTTCTGGGCCCAGGCTTCCTCGTTGGAGCCGAGCGCGATCGGACGCTCCTTGCCGTAGCTGATCGTGGAGATGCGGCCGGGCGAGACGCCCTGCGCCACCAGGAAGTCCTTGGCGGCGTTGGCGCGGCGCTCACCCAATGCGAGGTTGTACTCGCGCGTGCCGCGCTCGTCGCAATGGCCTTCGATCGTCACCGCGACATTGGGATGCTGGCTGAGCCAGCGCGCCTGGGCGGTAAGGATGCTCTGCGCCTCGGGATCGATCCCCGAGCTGTCGAAGGCGAAATGGATGGTGTCGGTGCCGACCTGCTGAAGGAAATCGGCGCGCGAACCCGGCACGACCGTATTGCCGACGCCGCCCGTGGGCGGACCCGACGCCTCGGGCGCGGGCGTGGTCGACGAAGGCGGCGGCGGGGGAAGCTCGGCCGGCTTCTTCTTGGCGCAGCCCGCGACCGCGAGCAGCGCCGCGGCGGCGAGGACCGTGGAGGAACGTGCGATCATCGTCTTTTCTCCTTGTGGCAAATGAAACACGCCCCCCAAAGCATGGTTGCGCCTCAGGCTGCGAAACTTGGCCCCCCGGGTCAACCCGTCAGGGGCGCAACGGCCCCCAGGCCGGATCGGATCCATCGAGCGGGGTGGGGATGTGGCGCTCGTTCACGCCGGTCAGGTCGATCGACCACAGGCTGGTGTGGCCGGAGCCTTGCGCCGTGCGGAAGAACATGATGACGCGGCCGTTGGGCGACCAGGTGGGCCCTTCGTCCTGCCAGCCGTGGGTCAGGATGCGCTCGCCCGAACCGTCCGGCGCCATCACGCCCACGTCGAAGCCGCCGCCGATGCGGGTGAAGGCGATCAGGTCGCCGCGCGGGCTCCATACCGGTGTCGCGTGGCGGCCCGCGCCGAAGCTGATGCGGTGCTGGTTGGAACCGTCGGCGTTCATCACATAGATTTGCTGGCCGCCCGAACGATCGCTCTCGAACACGATCTTGCTGCCGTCGGGCGAATAGCAGGGCGCGGTGTTGATGCCGGGAGCGCTGGTCAGCCGCTGCGGCGTTCCGCCCGAGGTGGGTATGCGGTAGATCTGCGTGTTGGCGCCGGTCGACATCGAATAAACGATGTAGCGCCCGTCCGGCGAGAAGCGCGGCGCGAAGGTCATGTTGGGCGAGCTGACGACGAGATGCTGGCGGCCCGATCCGATCTCGTAGGTGTAGATGCGCGGGCGGTTGCCCACATAGCTCATATAGACGATTTCCTGCTGATTGGGCGCGAAGCGCGGCGTCAGCACGATCGACTGGCCGTTGGTGAGGAAGCGGTGGTTGGCCCCGTCCTGATCCATGATCGCCAGCCGCTTGGTGCGGTGGTTCTTGGGGCCGGTTTCGGAGACATAGACGACGCGGCTGTCGAAATAGGAGCCCTCGCCGGTGAGGCGGGTATAGACGGTGTCCGCGCATTTGTGCGCGGCGCGCCGCCAGTCGGCGGGCTTCACCACGAAACCCTGCCGGGTCAGTTCCTGCTTGGCGTAGACGTCGTAGAGATAGCAGCCGACCGTCAGCGTGCCGTCATTGTTCGCCTGCACGAAGCCCTGCACTAGCGCGGACGCGCCGGTGGTGGACCAGTAATCATATTCGGGCGCCGTCACCTGCGGAAAGGCAACGGGGTGGCTGGCCGAGACCGGCTTGAACAGGCCCGAACCCTTGAGATCGTTGGTGACAACCTCGGCCACCTGGCGGCCGAGCGCGTCGGTCGAGCCCGCCTCGGTGCGGTTGACCTGCGGCGTCGGCATCGCGGGAATCGCGATCGGCATAGGCTGCGAGATGCCGCCGTTGATGTCGACGACGAGGCGCTGCCCCGGCTGCGGCCCCGCGCCGGGCGCGGCCTTGGTGGCGGGCACCTGCGCGAGCGCGGCGGAGGAGGCGAGCAGCGCCGCGGCGGCGGCGATCAGGCGGGCTTGCATGACGGATTTCCTCCTTACTGCATCTTGCTCGGATCGAACTTGAAGGTGAGCGACTGCCACCCGCCTTCGTAGAGGTCGCCCGGCAGCTTGAGCGGGGCGCAGCGCAGCACCGCGCGCCGCGCCGCATCGTCCATCTGCCGGACATAGGAGCGGTTGTTGCCGTTGACGCCCTGATGCCCCGCCACGTCAACCGAGGCGACGCTGCCGTCGCGGCGCATCTCGATATCGAGCAGCGTCACGATCTGCCCCGAATCCGCACCGCCGGCGGGCGGGTTGTAGCAGGGCTTCACCTGCGCCGCGATCAAGGCGGCCAGCCCGGCAAGCGAGCGAGCGCTGATCGTGGCGGCGTGCGGCGCATTGGCCTTGCCTTCCTTGTCGGCCGAAATGCCCTTCAGGAAATCGGCACCGAGCCGCGATCCCTTGGGCTTTTCCTTGCCCTTGCCCGCCTTGTCGTGCGGCAGATCCTTCAGAAAATCCGAAGGCAGGCCCTTTTGCTTCTTCTCCGGTTTGGGCTTTGCCTCGGGCTTTTCCGGCGCGGGCTTGGCCTTGGCCTTTTCGGGCGCGGGCTTCTCCGGCTTGGGCTTGGGTTCGGGCTTCGGCTTCTCCGGTTTGGGCGCGGGCTTGGGCGGCGCGGGTTTCGGCGTCGGTTCAGGCTTGGGGGCAGGCCGCGGCGGCGCGGGCTTGGGCTCGGGAGCTGGCGCGGGCGGCGGCGGAGCCGGGGTCGGCGGCCCCTGCTCGGGGGCCTGCGAGGGCGCGAGCGCTTCGGTCGCCACCTTAGGCGCGGCCGAGCGGAGCCCGACCTCCTTCACGAACTGCACATCCATCGTGTCGGCGATCGGCGGCTTGGGAATGCGCGCCGAGAACAGGCTGAGCGACAGCGCCGCGAACAGGGCGACATGCCCTGCCGCGGCGATCGCCAGACCTCGTTTCTCCGTGCGCTCCATAGACGACGCTTATTCCTCGCCTTCGCGCCCGGCGGTCGAGACCAAAGCGACCTTGTTGAGCCCGGCGCGGTTCAGTTCGCCCATCACCGCCATCACCCGTCCGTAATCGAGGGCGCGATCGGCGCGCAGGAAGATCTGCGGCGGCTCGCCCCCGGGATTCTGGCCGGCGATCCGCGCCAGACGATCGGGGAGCGCGGCCATGTCCACCTCATCCTCGTCGACGAACACCCGGCCCTGCTGGTCGATCGAGATCTGCACCGGCTTCTGGGGCTGCTCGAGCGCCTTGGCGCGGCTGTCCGGCAGGTTGATCGGCACGCCCGTCATCAGCAGCGGCGCGGTGATCATGAAGATGATGAGCAGCACCAGCATGACGTCGACCAGCGGCGTCACGTTGATCTCCGCCATGGGCGCGCGGCGGCGGCCCGGCCCTCGGCTGGGGAGCGGCCCCATCGCCATCAGCGGTGGCCTCCCATTTCAACTCCGTTCGCCCCGAGCGTAGTCGAGGGGTCAAGCCGAGCGAAGCCGAGGCTTCTCGACTGCGCTCCAATGGGTGTCTCGACTGCGCTCGACACGAACGGTTGAAGGAGCATCATTCGCCCTCCAGCTCGCGGCTCAGGGTCGCATGGAAGCTGTCGGCGAAGCGCAGCAGGCGGGATTCGAGGCGGTTCACGCCGTGGGTCAGGCGGTTATAGGCGATCACCGCCGGAATCGCGGCGAACAGGCCGAGCGCGGTCGCGAACAGCGCCTCGGCGATGCCGGGGGCGACCACGCCCAAGGAGGTGTTCTGCTGGGCGGCGATCGAGGTGAAGCTGCGCATGATGCCCCACACCGTGCCGAACAGGCCGACGAAGGGCGCGACCGATCCGATGGTGGCGAGGATGTTGAGGCGATCGGAGAGGCGATCCACCTCGGCCGCTGCGGCGTCGCCCATCGCGGTGGCGAGCCGGGCGCGGGTGCCCTCGCGGTCGATCCGCCGCCCCGCCGTCGAGCGCCGCCATTCGGTGACGCCGGCCGCCAGCACCTTGGCCGTGGGCAGGTCGCTCGAACGATGGGCGGTGTAGAAATTGTCGATATCCTCGGCGGCGCGGAAATCGCGCTCGAACTTCGCGCTTCGAGCGGAAAGCCGCTTCAGCCGCGCGCCGTGGGAGAGGATGATCGCCCATGTCCAGATCGAGGCGGCGAGCAGGCCCGCCATGACGATCTTCACCACGATATCAGCCTGGAGGAACAGCGCGATCGGCGACATGGTCGCGGGATCGGTCGCCAGATGCGGAATCATGTGTCTCGGTCTTCCCCTTGCAGACGCCGGAAAGCGTCGATCCATTCCCTGGGCTGCCGCCGCGGCCGCCCGTCGGGCGCGACGAAGGCGGCGGTGACCTCCGCCTCCGCCACTGTCAGCCCGCCCCGCATGACTCTCTGATGAATGACGCAGGACGCCGCTCTTGTTTCCATGACCTTGCTGATCACGATCAGCGCATCGTCGAGCCGGGCGGGGGCGCGATAGCGGATGGCGAGGTCCGCGATGGCATAGAAGCCGATCCCGGCTTCGAATGCGGCGCGCTGGTCAATCCCCGCGACGCGCAGCATGTCCGATCGCGCGCGCTCCATGAAGCGCAGATAATTGGCGTGATAGACGACGCCGGACAGATCGGTGTCCTCGAAATAGACGCGCACCGGAAAGCGATGTCCGCCCTCGGCGAAGCGGCCCTCGGCGGGCTGATCCGGCGCATTGTTCACCATCCTTGATGGCTCTAACGCGCGGGAAGAAGGGCGCAAGCCCACCTCGCGTCCGAAGCCTGCCCGTTCGGACGGGAGCTGCTGGAAATGCGGGCGCACGATTCCCGCGGGACGAAGCGGAAGGGTAACGGCCGGCGCGTTCTCTTGCCGCGCATCCGGGGTGCGGATCGCCGAAGACGAACCGCGGGGCGTTCTTGCGAGCACGCCCATGACCAAACGCTCGAGGGGCCGCCCGTTCAGGCAAGAGGGCGGATGCCTCGCGTTGCTGGCCGGTACAAGTGTATGGCGAAGCTTCGGCTTTGAACTGGATGACTCCGCGCCGGCCATCCGGAGCTTCCCCGGACCTCATCCTGCCGCCACCCTGGCCAAGGTAGGAAGGACAGCGAGTGCATAACCAATTTGGTTCTTACTGTCAAGCTCTCATCCCTGCCAGTTGGGGAGGATCGCTCAATCTTCCGCCGCCAGCC
>Ga0164242_10008584_pt1 | contig 11068 bp, 6 predicted proteins | sample OricomgcompostMG_FD_108783 | JGI IMG/M metagenome (GOLD analysis project Ga0164242, IMG submission 108783) | Miracle-Growth compost microbial communities from Emeryville, California, USA - Original compost - Miracle growth compost (MG) ...
ATGGAGGAGAGGGTTTCTCCTCCTGCTCCTGGGCGCGTGACTGCTTCACGGATTTTTGTCGCTTCTCCTCACCCTTCTTGGGGCCCGAGAAGTTAGTGCCCTGCTTGATACTTGCAAGCTGTCGAGCGAATTCCCGATTGTCCACATCCTCGTCAGAGCTGTAGCTCGGAACCTGCTTGGCCGGAGCTGCAGGCTTGGCCGGAGCTGCGGGCTTCTGGGCTCGCGGCTTGGGCTTTCCTGCCTTGTCTAGGTCATCGGCCTCCTTAGAGTATGATTCTCCGCGTTGTCGCTTTGCCTTGTCCTTGTTGTCTTTGCGGCTTTGTATGTTCTGTCTATCTTCCAGTCTGTGTTTGTGGGCCGCCGCCCTAGCTGCCTCGCGCTTCCTCCCATTGTCGATGTGCCTGAAGGCATAGTAGCCGGCGATGCACAAGATGATGGACCATCCTCCGAGCGTGGACATTGAGACACCCATGGTGGCTGCTGGGATGCGAATGTCGTGGTGTGACGTCGAACAGTAAGTAGGTGGAGATGTCTTGCGCAGTGCAGAGCTTCGAGGTGGAGAAGCAGTGAGCGCCGCGAGTCAGTAGTGTACGGATTGAGGTTGCGGACCAATTTGCAAAGCTCAGGGAGCTGCCGATAGTGAGGCTTTGGGGGATGGAGATGGGAGATGGACCTCAGGTTGGATTCGGATGCTCGACTGGTTGCTTTCCAGAAGTAGGAGTCGCGAATGCCCCAACAAGGAATGTGGAAAAGGTGACGTTGACGTTTTGGGGTAGGGAAGATGGATTCTCGGGGGCTAAGGGGAGAGAGAAGGCTGTTGGTTTCGGAAAGAAACTGTCGGCGAGAAAAGGAGAACCTTCGATGGAGATTGCGAGGTGATAACGAGAGTTCGCTTTCTGGCACAAAGGTTTCGGCGAACGCGAGAGGTGAAATAACAGGTGGCTTCAGCCAGTCTCCAATTCGTCTCTTGCATTTGGTTGTGCATCCACTCGCTGCTGGGCGTCTCCGGGGGTGGCCACAGTGGTTTCTCGGGCCAAAGATGCCGCGTAGCTTCTTCGTCTTGCTAAGTAGCACCAGTGCCCAGTTCGGTTAGACAGGTACGCATCTGTACGGGCCTGTCCCATTGCAAAGTGACATGCAGCCCCCCCTGCTTCGCTTCCCCTCCCCTGCTGTCTTGGCATAATTGTTCTTCACAAAGATGAGACGGTCACGTGAGATTTCTAGATGATTGAGTGCTGCAGCATTCAGGGAGAGATTAGGTAATCCACACTACCTTGCCATCAGTGAGGACGGGACTGAGGAGGAAGAGAGAGAAGGGAGGAAGTATTGGAAGCCCGTAGCTTCATTCATCGCGGTACCTACGTGGTTACTGGTCTGTTGCGTATATCTAAGGTAGTACCTATACGGCAGTATCTAGCAATTGAACGAAGGAGCCATAGCAATATCCCAAGAACAGTCCAAGACCGCTTCAGGCAGGTTCATTTGGATCCAGGCTTGGCGCTCTGGGCAGGAAGATTGCACAGTTCTTATTCCGTACTGCTCTGCGCAACACATGCATTTGCTGGTAAGGAACAGAGACGGATCTGTACTCTGTGTGCGTGGCGGCGCTTCTTCGTGTCCACAGGCAAAACGAGAGCTGTCATTCGCTAAAATCCCAAAGGCTCCTGAGACATCCCGACTTTAACAAGCGTGTCTCTCAAACATCAAATTCCTTCGCATTAAGGTTTGTATCGCCTATCAAATGCACATACGGGAATACGGGAACTCCCTTCTTGAATTCCTGGTACGGCGACAAATTGACAATCCAGGGTTACACCGGCAAACAATGCCAAGACTTCCGGCGCGACAGAAGGGAGGCTTGACCGGGGCCTGTCGGGTTGGACTAAAGAATCTCGGCGTGCTCACCGGAGCACGCCCGAAACCGGGAGCTGCATATAATCGGTTTGTAGCGTAGCCGTTAGGCTGGCTCCGCCCCCCTACCATCGCCCGGCACCGTCCGCCCGTAATTATCAAGGCAAACAAACCAAAGGCAAACAACGACGTCCATCTTTGTAGAATATTCAAGAGTTGACCAAACTCGCAACATCCCAACTCTAGCGCCTTGTAGTAACTCTATCGGGTATCGCATTCTCCTCGTGCCTGATCCCCGCTATCGGCCCCGTAAACACAAAGTTTCCTCCCCTCGACAGTCATGGCGCCAAAGCACCGCATCATCATCGACACCGATCCAGGTTTGATCTCCCCCGCATCCTATTCCTTCAGGGGACTCATAGAGGGAGCCGCCGCTGACCACGCTCAATAGGTGTTGATGATGTCCTTGCTATGCTCCTTGCTCTCAGTGCCTCACCTGATGAGCTAGAGATTGCCCTGATATCGGTGACATATGGCAATGTCGAGCTCCAATAGCAAGTCATCTTTACTCCGACCAGTTACCTAGATGCTCTTTCACGTTGCTAATACGCCAATCTTCGTATAGCTGCTTACGCAATGTGGTTGCCATCTTCCATGTGCTCGAGAAGGAGATGAGCTGGCGGAAGTCTGTAGACAAGACGGGCAGCTTCGGGGCCTTGACCTCATACAAACCCATTGTTGCTGTTGGCGCAGAGCATCCTCTGGCGGATACCCTGCTGATGGCGGACCAGTTTCGTAGGCAGTTCCAAAATCCTTGAAACTGCGTGACTTGACTAGGTGCCTAGCTAACTTGGTACAGACGGCGCTGATGGCCTCCACGGTGTTCATGAGGCGGTGAGTTCGCGCTTACGCCCCAGACTCCAGATTGTAAACTTGAATCTGACCATTGCAGCACCCGCACTTGACTCCCGCAGATACCTGGCGGTCGCTGTTCTCAGACGAGGGCCTTAGCCCAGCCCAGACTGCCGAGCCACCAACCTACTCCTCTTACTTCACCCCGTCAAAGACGGTCGCGCACAAGGAGATACTTCGTATCCTGAAGGAAGAACCTGAAGATACGATAACCATCGTCGCCGTCGGGCCCCTGACCAATCTCGCTCTCGCGGCTGCCGAGGACCCCAAGACCTTCCTCCGGGTAAAGGAGGTCGTGGTTATGGGTGGCGCACTACAGGAGACTGGAAACATCACACCCCTCGCCGAGTTCAACTGTTATGCCGACGCCGTGGCGGCCGCTAGAATCTTTGCCCTGACCTCCCCGTCCCCGGCATCAACGATGCCGCCGGAGCAAACCAACAGGGCTGCTCTCCCACCATATCCGACAGATCTCGGCCGGCAGTTAAAACTAACTCTGTTCCCTCTGGACATCACGAGCCCTCACGAGCTCCGGAGAGGCCCCTTCACCGAACAGATCGACAGGTACAAGGCAGCGGGTAGCCCACTCGCCGAATGGACCAGAACATTCATGCTGAGGACGTTTGACAAGATTGATTCTATCCTCGGCGACGGGAGCGAGGCTGCGCTCTCGCTGCATGACCCGCTTTGCATCTGGTACATGCTAACCCGCGACAACCCCGGCTGGAAGCCCGTCGCGAAACCCGAGGATATCAGAATCGAGACGGTCGGGCAATGGACTCGGGGGATGCACGTCGTCGACCGCCGCATCCGGGCTAAACCCGGCGAGAGGCAGAACCCGACCGTCAAGACCCACCCGGATGATCCCATGGAGGCCCTGACCTTCCAGGAGGTGCCTGGCGACACGATGGGCTGGCTCAGTGTCAACAAGGGGAATCGGATCAACAGGATTGTCGAGTCTCCGGGAACGGAGCTCTTCGCACGCGAGCTGATGAGACGGCTCTTTGAATAACTTTGTATTGTTTATTTAAGGGGTATCTCAAATTGCCATCTGCTCCGCGGTCTTCAGCCAACTGCACGCATTGCTCCGCTCTTGGAGTGTCAGCGAAGTACCAACAAAGTTGTAGTAGAGGTAGTGACTTTGTAAAAATGGCATACCCTTTTTCTTCCCTTATTGTAGTGCGTTGCAGCCTAGCAACCACTCAATATCCTGGCTAGTATCATAAAGCCAAGATACCACTACCCGCATCGGCGTGGAAAGGTCCCCGTAACCGAAATCGAAATCCGCCAGTATATAGGGTCACAGAATGCCGCTCAATGCCGCCCTAACTTTCCTTTCCCTTCCTGGCCTCACTCCATTGACCTCATGAATGCTTGATCCCCCCAATGGCAGATCCTTTCACCTTGGTCCAGTTGATGCTCGCGTCCAGCTCCTCGTCAACCAAACCGACCGTGCACACATTTTCGCCGCGGACAATGTATAACCCAAGGGGCACCACGGCAGATGGTTCGGAGTCGTCTGGGTCTCGGATTACTCGCTCGACTGTCGTTTGCATCACCTACTCCCACCTAGCGATTAGCGTCGTGTCTTCCATATAAAGGAGTCCACCTAAGGAAGTGTGGAAGGTGGTGGAGGGGTGACATACCAGGTTTGTCGTCTGGTCGCAAGACACAAGTGTCCCCACTAGTATTCTCCCATCCGCCGTTATGACGCAGACTTTCTCTATCGATCGGTCAGTCCAAAGTGTTCGTGAGGCCTGTAGAATTGGCCAAACAATGCCGGGGTTGCTCACTCTGCACGTAGCTATTGAGGAATGACATCTTGACTTGTGGGAGGGCACAACGAAGGGGTCACTCGGGGTTATTCCAGCCTTGCTTGGGGGAACGTTAGATTTAATAAACACCAACCCGAGCTGTTGAGTATAACCCCTAGGACAAGTGGTTCAGGGCTCCTTGAGGAAGATGGAAAATTGTCGGGAGCTTGAAGCTGTCTGTGGTCGGTACAAGGTGGGCCTAACTTTTGGGTGAGGGGCAGAAATGTATCTAACGGGACATGTCTCATTTCTGGAAGCCCCGATATAAGGTCTCCATATCAACAACCACAGGGGTTGGGAGACAAGGAAATACAGCTCAAAAAAGTGGAAGGCATTGTTTATCGTATTTTCCAGACCCTCCCGGCCTATGAAATATTAAATATCGTCTTTCCCCCCATCAACCCGTATTTCCAAGCCCCACCGGCCGTGAACCAGATACATGATCACGACGATGTTCCAGCCACGCGAACCCTCCTCAACCTGAACCCTTCCCTAACCCATCTTCCCGTCGCCCTCGCGCTGTTCTCCAGGTATCTTTGCTCGATGGCCTCAAGACTGTGTCCTCTGGTCTCCGACATGAAGAATGCTATCAGCACCGTGCAGAGAAGGGTAGAGAAAGCGAAGAGGTAGTAGGCACCGAAAGTCGACTTTTCGATCAGCATTGGTGTGGTAAGTGCTACGATGTAATTCGCAATCTACGTAACAAAATGCGAATTAGCAGGTGTGGCCAGAGAGAAGGAAGGAGAACATGATTTGTTGACTCACCCAGTTAGCACTCTGGGCCAGTGACGAGGCACTTGACCTAGTCTTGCGAGGGAGACTCTCGACGAGGAAGGTTCTAAAGCCAATGGCCCAAGTGGCGCTAAAGACGATGGCAAAGAGATAGATGGAAACTATCACAACCCATCTACCCGCCCCCGAGTCTGCATGAACCTCGCCCGCGGCGTATAGCGAGCCCATGAGGAGCATAATAAACGTAATCATCGTGCCGCCGAAAAGAGACGAGGTCCGTCTGCCCCAACGGTCGGCCAGCAGCGTGGCAGGGATGGTCGTGGCCATGATCACCAGTGCCGAGACGCCCGAAGCGAGGAACGATGCTTGATCACTAGATAGACCGGCTTGCCGGAACAGGATTGGCGCATAGTACAGGACGCCGTCGATGCCGCTGAACTGCTGCATCGCCATGATGACGCATCCGAAGACCGTCCTAGCGCGGAATGGAGCAGAGAAAGCCGCTCCAAAGTCCTTGAAGGTCTGTCTGAGGCTCTCCAAAAAGCTCACGTCCGGGGAGTGGTCCAAGGCAGCGTCAGACTGAGCAAGAAGCTCGTTCTGCTCGGCCTCGTCAAGGCCCAGCTGGGCAACGATCGCGCGGGCTTCTTCGACGCGGCCCTGGGCAAGCAGCCAGCGCGGAGATGGCGGGACCAGCAAAGTAGTCGCCGAGAAACTAAAGCCCAGCAGAGAGGCCAGCGCCAGCGGTAGGCGCCAGGAGGCCGAAGAGTTCTCGACCCGTGCCGTCCCGTAGCAGACGAAGTAGCCCGTCACGAGGCCCGTGACGACGAGGAACTGCGGGAGCGACGTCATGGTGCCGCGGACCCTCGCGGGCGAGATCTCGCTGACCTGGACGTAGACGGCGCTCAGGAAGAGGCCCTCGCCGAGGCCCTTGACGAACCGCCCGAGGATGAAGACGCCGAGGAGGGTGGATCCGCACTCGATGGCGGCGCCTACGCCGTAGAGGCAGGATCCGACGCTGATTAGGCGGGTGCGGCCGTATCTGTCTGCCAAGATGCCGGCCACGAGGGCGGAGAGAGCGCCAGATAGGAGGATGGACGATACGACCACGCCGTGGATGGTGGAGGAGATTTCACCGAAGGTGGCTTTGAAGGAAGACATCGTGGTGACAGGGCCGATCGTGCCAGTGTCGAGCCTAAGAGGGGTTGTCCATGAGCAATGATACTGGCTGGTGGGCTGCTGGCCGTCTTACCCAAAGAGCATGGCAACGCATGATGTTATAATGCTAGCCCTTATATACAGGGGAACACTTCTGACAGAAGTGAGCAACATGTTTAAAAGCCAGATGCAAGGTCCTTCCTTCCTACCACTCTAGGTAAGTAGTGTGAATGCGGTTTGTACGAACTAACACGGAAGGTGTCTTAACTATATAATATAGAAGTAAAGTAGGCTTCGAAGGAGAAAAGAGGGAGGCGAGGGAGATATCCTATGTTGTCGTCCAACGACTTGACGTCCCTCTTATAGCCAAGCCTGTATCCGACATGAATTTGTCGGCTACGCCCTTTGCACTGCCAAGACTTGCGATTCGGTCAGGGTAAAGATAAAGACGATAAAATTTTGGTTGATACCCACCGTCCTCGTGACTCAATCAGTCAGACCGGCGTAGAGCCGAGCGGAGCTGTCGACAAAAATTCGGACGTCGGTAGAGACTCCGATTCGGGGCTTGTTCATCCCCCGGCCCCGCCTTTAGGTACTCACCTGACCGCCCCCGGCCCACCGAGCGGCACCGGAGACAATATGGGAGAGCCCCCTCATCTTAGTTATACGAGGGCATCGTGGACTTTGACTCAGCGCCGGAATGGTTAGATGGTTACCTCCTATTCGAGGACTGGTCCTCGTGCTAGGGGGTTCGCTAGCTTTGTCTGCAAATTCATGGATTTCCAATACCCCATTGCCTTCTTCATAATAGTGCGACCAAAGGTACGCGCAGCGGGAATGGTTCACCTTGTGAACGTATTTTCTTCTTACATCACGCAAACTCCGTTGACAAATTCGATCCAACGTCCAATTGAGGTGTGACCGTGTGAGGCAGCTTGCCTACCATAGCTCTGCACTTTTTCGTCTTTGAATCAGTTCCGTCACCTCGAAGGGCGCTAGAAGAGGTAGGCCTTCCTAGCAGTAAGAAACCATTGCCATTCAAATCACCAACCCAATGGAAATCGATGCAGCCTTTCAAACTCCTACGTTACTCAACAAGAAGGCTTAAGAAGGGGACTGAGAACTCGGAACATTTCTCCAAAGAGTTATGTCTTGCGTGACACTATTTGCCAGGATCTTTGATCCGGCCCGTCCCGTATCCTAGCGGGTAGTAGGATGGTAGGACACCATTCCTCCCTGGTGTTGGACTCCAGATGTAGGGCGAGGACACCCTCGCCGATAGATACCTACCTTCTCATAAGCCCCCCCAGCTGGTCAACCTACATTGACTGCACCTGCGAAATTTCCTCGCCAACGAGCCCGATGGCGAGGCTTCGGAAACGGTTGTGACAGCTGACGTGCCGCGCCCGGGCTGTTGGCAAGCTCCTATAGGACTGTCGATATCTCTTGGGAATATCTCGTTAGCCCGCCATAGGTCTGCGAGCCTCTTCAACCCCACCATCGTTTTTCACCTTGGACGTTTTGGGCTCGTCATCCTCATTTCCAGCCGCAACCGCAGTCGCTCTTATCTTCACTTCTCGAGCGCTGCGCTATGGCTGGGAAAAAGATTCGCTGGCCGTGGGAAGGAAATCGCCTCGTCACGAGGTCAAAGGGGAAGGGTGATGGCAGCCGCCCTCCTTCAATCGGGGAAACGCAGTCTCATCCTGCTGCGTTGCTCCCGAACCCAACTGCATCCTCGGCACCGGAGTCGGCGACGACGCCCTCCGCCAAACATTCTCCCGCTCGAGGGGCAGCCCGGGAAGAACCCGTCATCCAACCTGAGCAACTCTGGGACCAAGCCTACGATGATCTCAAACGCGACGAGCCTAAATTGCTCGACTTCTACGAGGCAATCCTGTCCCGAGAGCTTGACAGCTCGAGAGGGGCTAAGGAAAATATCATTGACCAGGACCGAGAGAGGAGGAGATCTCAGATGGACCATCTGCTCAATATTGGCCTGGACAAGACGGCAAAGTTAGCCAAGGTTGAAAAGAATATGGGTGATGCGATCAAAGTCGTCCTCTCCGTCAAGGCAGCGATAGGGAGCGGCCTCCAGGCTGTGCCTATCGCTGCGCTTGCGTGGACCGGTGTCTGCGTCGTGCTGGAGGCAAGTCCGCCATCTTAGATTCAAACTATTTGTTCTAATCATGTCAGATGTTCCGACATCCAATCAATGAGACAACAGCGAATCGAGAGGGAATCGTCCAAGTCGTGTCCAGTATGAAGTGGTATTCGAGCCTCGCGAAACTCCTTCTCGAACACACTTCCCAGAAAGACGAGCGCTTTGAAGAACCGCGCAGGCTTCTGGCAGATCGGATTCTCGATCTGTACAAAACGCTTCTCAAGTACATCATCAAAAGCATCTGCGCATACAACCGAAATCCTGTTCTCCAGCACCTATGGAACCTGATGAAAGTAGACAGCTGGAGCGGAAGCCTGGACGACGTGAACAAGGCCGAGAATTCTGTCAAGGCAGCCGCCAGCGCCTTGGGTGTCCAACAAGCCAATTCCTATCTCGGACTCCTTGTCCATATGCACGTTTCTGAGGCACAAGACAATATCATGAAGAACTTGTGCGTGGCAGATATGACGGCAGAGATTAAATCACTGCAGCAGCGTAAGGATAACGTACTTGCCGACTCGTATAAGTGGATTCTTGGCAACGAACAATACCGAGACTTTACGGACTGGCAGCAAGGCAGCACGAGGCGACTTCTCTGGATCAAGGGCGACGCAGGCAAGGGAAAGACAATGCTTCTCATCGGTATCGTCACCTCGCTCACGGCTGAGCTAGAAACACACTTTGACAAGCCTCACATTGCCTACTTCTTCTGTCAGGCCACCAACGACAGGCTCAACACGGCGACTGCTATTTTGAGAGGATTGATATTCATGCTTGTACGCCAACAAAAGTCACTCATACGTCACCTGGACGCATTCAAAGACCTTGGGTCGACACTTTTCGAGGCCCACGCCTCTTTCTACAACCTGAAGGACGTCCTCCTAGCCATGCTCGCGGACACAACGTTGGAAAGAGCATACCTTGTTGTTGATGCTCTCGATGAGTGCAAGAAGGAGGAGCCTGGTCAGACGCAACTCCTAGAGTTGATTTCCGTGGCGGCGGATATGAACAGCAAAGTGAAGTGGCTGGTCACTAGCCGAAACCAGGATCACATTGGGAACATCCTCAACAAGACCGAGACAGCAGCGAGACTTTCTCTTGAGTTGAATGCGAACTCTGTAACTGGTGCTGTCAATTCGTACATCGGCCACAAAATGATAGACCTCGCAGCAAGGTTCGAGACGACCTACAGAGACAGCGATGACGGCATCCTTACGGAAGTGCGACAGGTCCAAGAGCAGATTGCCGAGGAGGTTCGGCAAAGAGCCGACGGCACATTTCTATGGGTGGCTCTCGTGTTTCGACAAATACACGATGACCCTGATCTCGGCGCTGACGAGATCCTCAGGCTTGTCCACAGTATCCCTAGAGGCTTAGACGGAATGTACGACCAGATGATGGGCCAAATTATCCAGCGAACTGATGTATACTCCCAGCACAGCAAGGACGTGCTTTTGATCATGCTCAATACATACCGCCCACTTCAACTGTCCGAGTTGGTCAGCCTAGCTGCACTGCCCCGTTTGGCTGCTCATTCTAGCATAGTCCGGCGGTGTGGCCTCCTCACTATTAAGGAGGATGATAATACTGTCTACTTTGTTCACCAGTCGGCGAAAGACTATCTCACTGAGCATGCAAAACCAGAGATCTTATCCAAGATCTTTCCCTCTGGACGCGCAGGACATCACAAGATCGTACCACAGTCACTCAAAGCTATGAGAGCCACGCTACGAAGGAATATTTACAAGCTGGGGTATCCAGGTTTTCCGATTACAGATGTTCAAGTCCCTCATCCAGATCCTTTGGTATCGATTCGATACGCCTGTGTCTACTGGGTCGACGATCTTTGCGAGATTCAAATTGAAGACGACAGAGCGGGACTCTACAGCACGATCCATACTTTTCTGAAGGAGCACTTTCTTCACTGGCTGGAAGCTCTCAGCCTGATGAGCCGGATGTGTGAAGGAGTGTTTGCAGTAGACAAGCTCGCCAGTCTTCTTACAGTGAGTTTGCCCTAAAGATAGAAAGACTACAAATACTGATCAATCTAGGGAGTCTCATTCCATTCCGAACTTCTCGCCCTCGTTGAGGATTCGCGTCGATTCATTTTGTCTAATAGATTCGTCATCGAGAATGCCCCTCTGCAAGCATATTCGTCAGCACTTTGTTCAGTCCTGTTCGCAGTTTAATACGAGAACATTTCAAGGGCAACGAGCCGGATTGGATTATTACCAAGCCGCGTGTAGAAGCAGACTGGGGTGCATGTATTCAAACGCTCGAGGGCCACAGCGGCTCAGTCAACTCAGTCGCCTTCTCTGGTATACAGGTAGTATCAGGGTCAAGGGACACTACTGTCAAGATATGGGATGCTCGAAGCGGGGCCTGCCTCAATACGCTCAAGGGCCACAGCAACTCAGTCAACTCAGTTGCCTTCTCTGGTACA
>Ga0164242_10008585_pt1 | contig 11068 bp, 8 predicted proteins | sample OricomgcompostMG_FD_108783 | JGI IMG/M metagenome (GOLD analysis project Ga0164242, IMG submission 108783) | Miracle-Growth compost microbial communities from Emeryville, California, USA - Original compost - Miracle growth compost (MG) ...
AAAGTTTTAGTGGCAATTTCTGATGAGATCCGGAAAGAAATGGAGGAATAGAAATTTGCCATTTTCTTTTTTGAAACTTTGAATCAATACAGTATTTATTTTTTCCCTTTTATATAGAAGCACCTAATTCTCTACCTTTATTTTATAATATTTATTTTTGGCTGAAAAATAATTCTCAAATATTTTTTAAAGACTTCTTTATGAAAAAAATGTCGCTTCTCTCTTCGCTGATGGTTTTTATTTTCTTTCTTGTTTCGTGCAGTCAAAAGCTTACGCCAATTGCAAATCTTGGCGCTCCCGCTACTTCCTTTTCACATCCTTCATGGACAGAGCAAAGCAATATTTATGAAGTAAATGTGAGACAATATTCGAAAGAAGGAACCTTTAAAGGATTTGAAAAAAGTCTCCCAAGATTACAAAAGATGGGTGTAAAAATTTTATGGTTTATGCCAATCAATCCAATTGGAATTGAAGGACGAAAAATGACTTCATCTGATTTGGGAAGTTATTATGCGGTGATGAATTATAAAGAAGTGAACCCGGAATTTGGTACCATGGAAGACTGGAAAGAATTAGTGAAACATGCGCATGACCTTGGTTTCAAAGTAATCATTGATTGGGTTCCTAATCATACTTCACCTGATAACCCCTGGATAAAAGAACATCCTGCTTTTTATAAAAGAGATGCCAACGGAAATACCGTTTATGATAATGATTATACAGACACACGAAATTTGAATTATGACAATATGGAACTGCGCGACAGCATGATCAGCGTGATGAAATATTGGATCACCAATACAGGTATTGACGGTTTTCGTTGCGACCATGTGGATCCGATGCCTTATGATTTTTGGCAAAAATGCATCACCGAACTAAGAAAGGTAAAAGATGTTTTTATGCTGGCGGAAAGTGAAAGGCCTGAGTTTCATAATGTAGGTTTTGATGCTACTTATGCCTGGAATATCATGTGGGCAACTGTAGATGTAGCACAGGGAAAACATAACCTTAAATATCTGGATTCTGTTCTGAGTTTTAATTTTACTGTATTTCCAAAAAATGCAGAACGAATGTATTTTACAACCAACCATGACGAGAATAGCTGGAACGGAACTGAGTTTGAAAAGTATGGTGATGCCTATAAAGCTTTCGCAGTTTTTACCCAGACAATGTACGAAAGCGTTCCTTTGATTTACAGCGGCCAGGAAGTTCCGAATAAAAAGAGATTGAAGTTTTTTGTAAAAGACCCGATTGTTTGGGATAAATATGAAATGGCGCCGTTCTACAGTAGGTTACTTCATCTTCGGGAAAAGAACGAAGCCCTTGCTGCTGACGCTGCTTACAAAAGAGTGGTTACTTGTAATGATACAGCCGTTTTTGCTTACCTGCGGCAAAAAGAAAATCACAAGATCCTCGTAGTTTTAAATCTTTCACCACAGCCGCAACATTTTACCATAAAGGAAGATGATGTTTATGGAAATCCTTTAAATGTTTTTGCAGATCGCAAAGAAAAATTATCGAAGAATCATGTGTACGAGATGAAACCGTGGGGATATTTGGTGTATGAATATTGAGAAGGGAAAATTTATGAAAAGGGCGAAAAGACATGTGTAGAGGAACTAATTTTTATGACTCTTTTAATTGTTTAAAAATTCGTTTGGCAAAGAAATTGTCTTTACATGATAAACCTCTTTATGAAACCTGTATTAAATTTAAAAAGAAAATCTTTACCTTACTGTCAGCCTTTTTAATGCGTTGTTTGCTGTCTCCAGTTCTTGCGAGAATTATTTGACCATTCCTTTTATCTCCTGCAATTTCAATAAAGCTTCTACCGGTGTCAAACGATTGATGTCAACAACTTCTAAAATTTTCCTTATGTCTTCAAAGGCTTGTGAATGCGCATCAAAAATGCTTAATTGCATTTGCGGAGCAGTTAGTTGACGAAGATTTTCCTTGATACTTTTTTTATTCTTTTTGGAAACTTCTTCGTCCTCTTTTTCTCCCGCGTTATCAACATGCTTTGACTCCAATTGCTTCAAGATCCCATTCGCTCTTTCAATTAATGCGGGTGGCATTCCCGCCATCTTCGCAACGTGAATACCAAAGCTGTGAATACTTCCACCGGGAACTAATTTTCTTAAAAAAATAATTTTATTTCCCGCTTCTTTATTGGTGATATGAAAATTTTTAACCCGTTCCAGTTTATTCTCCAATTCATTCAACTCGTGGTAATGAGTTGCAAATAAGGTTTTTGGAACATGAGGAGATTGATGCAAATATTCAACAATACTCCATGCGATTGAAATGCCATCATAAGTTGAAGTGCCCCGGCCAATCTCATCCAGCAGAATTAAACTCCTTTCACTGATATTGTTAATAATGCTTGCGGTTTCATTCATCTCCACCATGAAAGTACTTTCGCCACTGGTAAGGTTATCACTTGCACCGACTCTTGTAAAAATTTTATCGGTTTGCGGAATCCGCGCTTCTTCAGCAGGAACAAAACTTCCCATATGAGTCATTAAAGTGATCAAAGCCGCCTGTCTTAAAATAGCGCTTTTACCACTCATATTTGGCCCCGTTAAAATGATTACCTGTTGTGATTGCGGATCTAAAAAAATATCATTTTCAATATAACTTTCTCCCTGAGGCAGGTTTCTTTCGATCACAGGATGACGGCTCCCTTTTAGCTCAAGCTCAAGACCCGTATGCAATACCGGCTTTTTATATTTAAACTGTACCGCATTATTTGCAAAGCAAATGATACAATCCAGCACAGCCAAAACGTGTCCGTTCATTTGCATTGGAGCAATATAATCCTGCAATTCATTTAATAACTGTTCAAAAATATTTTGTTCAAGAGATAAAATTTTATCTTCTGCACCCGTTATTTTTTCTTCATATTCTTTTAATTCAGGAGTAATGTATCTCTCTGCATTTGTCAATGTTTGTTTCCGGATCCAGTTTTCAGGCACTTTATCCTTATGGGTGTTTGTTACTTCCAGGTAATATCCAAACACATTGTTAAAGCCGATTTTCAAAGAAGAAATACCTGTTCGGTCGGTTTCTTTTTGTTGAAGTTTTAGCAGGTGTGCCTTACCGTTAGTAACGATACTTTTTAATTCATCTAAATTATCATCTACCCCTTTAGCGATCACATTCCCTTTGGAAACTGCTGCCGGTGGATTGTCTATAATTTCTTTAAAAATTTTATCTGAAATATATTTACAGGGATTCAAAGAATCTCCCAATCGTTTTAAATATTCATTGCTTGATGATTCGCAAGTCTCTTTTATTTGCGCAGCAAGTTTTAATCCTTTACCAATTTGCAAAACTTCACGTGGATTAATTTTCTTTAATGGAATTTTACTTACCAATCTTTCTATATCGCCAGCCTGTTTTATGCATTGAGAAATTTTCGTTTTTTCATCAGGCGATTTAATAAAATATTCTACAAGGTTTTGACGCTCTTCAATCTTATTGATATCGGTTAAAGGCAAAAGCATCCATCGTTTCAGTAATCGTGCGCCCATTGGTGATACAGTATTGTCTAAAACTTTTAAGAGCGAGCTATTGCTTTCTGAGCCTCCTAATAATTCAAGATTTCGAATCGTAAAACGATCCATCCACAAATAATCTCCTTTGTCAATTCTTTGCAAAGAAGTAATATGTTGAAGATTTGGATGTTCTGTATCTTTTAAATAATGAAGAATGGCACCTGCCGCTATGATACCTGTTTTCAAATCTTCAACGCCAAACCCTTTGAGGCTTTGGGTTCCAAAATGTTTTAATAAAGTGTCTTTTGAATATTGTTCTGTGAAGATCCATTCATCAAGTGTGTAGGTGTAGAATTTACTGCCGAAAGAATTCTTAAAATTTTTCTGTTGATTTCTTTGAAAAATTACTTCCGCAGGATTCAGGCTTTGCAATAATTTATCTGCATATTCCTTGTCTCCTTCAGCAATGAAAAATTCGCCGGTGGAAATATCGAGAAAAGAAATTCCCGTTTTCTCCTCAACGAAATGAATGCCGCACAAAAAATTATTTTGATTATGCTCAAGAAGCTTGTCATTTGTTGCAACACCCGGCGTGATCAATTCTGTAACGCCTCTTTTTACAATTCCTTTTACCAGTTTTGGATCTTCCAACTGATCGCAAATGGCAACACGAAAACCTGCTTTTACCAATTTATGTAAATAAGTATCTAAAGCATGATGTGGAAAACCAGCAAGTTCAGGCGCGGTAGAAGAAGCATTATTTCTTTTGGTCAATGTGATCCCTAAAATCCTTGAAGCAGTAATGGCATCCTGTCCGAAAGTTTCATAAAAATCGCCCACACGAAACAATAAAATTGCATCAGGATATTTTGCCTTGATAGCGTTATGTTGTTTCATTAAAGGAGTATCGGGAGAAGCCATAAATAGTTTATGATTTTGGGATGTTTGATTTAGGTTAGGCAGATTTTATTGATGCAAATTTTCTTGTTTCCTAATTGAATTATTTTTGCAAATTAATATTCTTTTGATGAGAAAACTAACAATGGAAGAACTGAACCGCAAATCGGTTGAAGAATTTAAAGATTCGGAAAAACATCAGGTGATTGCAGTTTTGGAAAATATTCGGAGCGCTTACAATGTCGGTAGTGTTTTTCGAACTGCGGATGCTTTTTTAATAGAATCTATTTATATCACCGGGTATACAGCAAAACCACCGCATAAAGAAATCACTAAAACTGCCCTGGGAGCGCAGGAAACAGTAGATTGGCAATTTTTTCAAACCACAGAAAGCGCCATTGAGGGTTTGAAAAGAAATGGATATAAAGTGTATGCAGTTGAGCAGGCAACCGGTAGTATTTCTTTAGAAAATTTTTATGATTTGAATGTTGAAAAAATGGCTTTTATTTTTGGCAATGAAGTGGGTGGTGTAGAACATGAAACCATTTCTTTATGTGATGGATGTGTTGAAATTCCTCAATTTGGAATGAAACATTCTTTAAATATTTCCGTTGCAGCAGGAATTGTTTTGTGGGAGGCGGTAAAAAATAAACACTAGCTGCTTAATTTAATTGTTTTTTCTTTAAAAATAAAACCGATCCGATAGTCTAATTTACATTTTTTTTAAACAGGATTTAAATTGATACTAAAAATAAAAAATTATTTTTCTCTCGTAAAATTTGCCCATACCATTTTTGCAATGCCCTTTGCATTGATCGGATTTTTTTACGGGTTAAAAAAAATGAATTACGTTTTGAGCCGGCCGTGGTGGCAGCTTTTCATTCTGGTAATTTTATGTATGGTATTTGCCAGGAGCGCAGCAATGGCTTTCAATCGGTGGCTGGATGCAGATTATGACGCTAAAAATCCGAGAACGAAGATCCGTGAAATTCCGGATGGAATTATTTCTAAAAGAAACGCAATGGTCTTTGTCGTTTTTAATTGCGTTGCATTTATCATCACCACTTATTTTATCAATACGCTTTGTTTTATTTTAGCACCTGTTGCTTTGTTTGTCATTCTATTTTACAGTTATACAAAACGTTTTACACCACTGTGTCATCTTGTTCTGGGCCTTGGTTTAAGCCTTTCCCCGATTGGCGCCTATATTGCTGTTACAGGGCAATTCGCCCTGGTACCGGTTTTGTTTTCTCTTTCTGTTTTGTTTTGGGTGAGCGGGTTCGATATTATTTATGCTTTGCAGGATGAAGAGTTTGATAAAGAAAATAAATTGTATTCTATTCCATCTTTAGTGGGAACCGAAAAAGCTTTGCGGGTGAGTGAGCTTTTACATTTTTTATCAGCCGCTTCTGTTATAGCTGCAGGAATTATTGGAAATTTCTCCGGTTTGTATTGGGCTGGCGTAGCGGCCTTTGCATTCTTTCTTATTTACCAGCATTCCATTGTAAAACCCAAAGACCTGACTAAAGTAAACCGTGCTTTTTTTTCATCTAATGGCATTGCATCTGTGGCTTTTTGTGTATTTGTTTTATTGGATATTTTTTTATTCTAAACATTTTAAATTAATAAGCTTTTGGCGCGAATTCTTTGTATAGATTATGGAAAAAAACGTACCGGCATTGCCGTTACAGACCCTTTGCAAATAATTGCTACCGGCCTTACTACTGTTGACTCACATGAATTAATTTCTTTTTTGAAAAATTATTTTCAGCAGGAAGAAGTCGAATTAATTGTAATAGGCGATCCCAAAAACCTGGATGATTCCGATACACATGCAACACCACTAGTAAAGGCAATTATTAAAAGATTAGAAAAGGAATTTCCAAAAATGCCAATAAAAAAAGTAGATGAAAGATTTACTTCGAAAATGGCAAAGCAGGCAATGATTGAAATGGGCATGAAAAAAAAGGACAGGAGAAATAAGAGGACAGTTGATGAAATAGCGGCTACGATTATGTTACAGGAGTATATGGGTTCCTCCAACTTTTAGAATGAGGGAAAAAACTGTAAATTTGCACTCCGATAATTAATCTAAAAATTAAAAATATTTATGGTTCTTCCGATTGTAGCCTACGGTAACCCGGTTTTAAGAAAAGTGGGAATGGAAATTACTCCTGATTATCCTGGTTTGCAAAAACTGATTGAGGATATGTGGGAAACGATGTACAACAGTAAGGGCGTAGGTTTGGCTGCTCCACAGGTTAATAAAGATATTCGTTTGTTTGTAATGGACAGTATCCAGATTCTTGAAAACCTGGAGGACGATGAAAAGAACGATTATCCCGGCGATGATGGGTATAAAGGTGCATTTATTAATGCGAAAATTAAAGAACTTGAAGGGGAGGACTGGCCTTATAATGAAGGCTGCCTCAGCATCCCAAAAATCAGGGAAGATATTTTTAGAAAGGAGAGCGTTACCATTCATTTCTTTGATGAAAATTTTATTGAACATACCAAGACTTTTACCGGCGTAACTGCCCGTGTTATTCTTCATGAATATGATCATATAGATGGGAAATTATTTATTGACTATTTAAAGCCTCTCAAAAAAAGTTTGCTAAAACGCAAGCTGAGCGACATTTCCAAAGGAAAAGTTTCTGTGGATTACAGGATGTCTTTTAATAAATAACCTCCTTTGTTAATTACTCATTTTCGGTTCTAATTTACCTTTCCTGCAACATTTCAATAATTATTTTTACCGCATGTTTCAAAGGATTTTTGCGCTTTCGGTATTGGTGCTTTTCTCTTCCTCCATTTTTGCACAACAGAAAAATGATTCAACGGTTAAGGTGGATCAAAATTATATTTCCCTATCTGAAATCGTTGTCAACAATAAGCTGGACGTTCCTTCCTTTATCGACAGGGTGAAAAATGATACAACATTTTATAAGGCATTTCGCAATCTTAGAATCATTGGTTATACAGCCTTGAATGATATCAGGATGTATGACAAAAAGGGAAATATACAAGCGTCTTTGAGAAGTAAAACGAAACAAATCCGATCCGGGAATTGCAGAAAGATGAGCGTGCTTTCACAGGAAGTTACCGGCGATATGTTTGATGAGGAAGGAAACTTTAATTATTATACTGCACAGCTATATGCAGGATTATTTTTTACAAAAGATTCTGTTTGCGGAGAAAATAATATTGTGAAAGGACATGAATTTTCAACAAATGGATTAACCGGGATGGAGAAGCACAAAGAGCAATTGAAGATGTTGTTTTTTAATCCGGGTAAAAAAATAAACGGCCTTCCTTTTATCAGCAATAAAACTGCAATTTTTGGTGAATCAATGAGTGATAAATATAACATGGAAATTGATTTCAAAAATTATGATACCATTCCTTGTTACGTATTTAATATCAAAGTGAAAAGCGATAAAAAAAATGACGTGGTTATTGATAACATGACTACATGGTTTAATTCAAAAACGTTTGACATTGTTGCAAGAAATTATTCTTTAAGTTATGACGCCGGCGTTTATGATTTTGATGTTGAAATGGAAGTGCAAATGACAAAAGCGGGAGATCTTTTAGTGCCGTCGCTTTTAAAATATAATGGAAGCTGGAAGAGAATTTTTAAAAAAAGAGAGCACGGCGTTTTCACAGCCACGCTTTTTGATTTTGTCCGATAACAAAAGGCTGGATATCCTATTTTAAGCCTAAAAAAAGGAATTTCATTTACTTATGAATCTTCACTTTTGCAGACGGAATCGCATGGGCAAGGAACTATGGTTACATACTTATAATTTCGGGAAAAGAAAGCAGTTTCGACCTGGAAGGTGCTTTTCCGTAGAAAACGACCAATTTTTTTGCTAATTATGCCCATCCACTGCGAAAAGATTGGCTTCCACTGCGAAAAGATTGGCTTCCACTGCGAGAAGATTGGCATCCACTGCGAGAAGATTGGCATCCACTGCGAAAAGATGGGCATTATTATCAACACATCAAATCAAATACCTGTCTTATTGTCAGCTCAGTAGATCAATAAAAACGAAGTCTTTGATAACAGTTGGGTTTCTTTTATCATCATTTATTTTCCAATACAAAACTTACTGAAGATATAATCTAAACGATCTTCATTGGTGATTTCCCCCGTTATTTCACCAAGAAAATAAAGGCACCTTCTTATGTCCAGCGAAAGAAGATCCCCGCTAATATTTTTTACTAAACCGCTTTTAATTTCTTCCAGGCTTTTAGAGATTTCTGCAAGTGCAGAATAATGCCTTGAATTGGTAATGACAACATTTTCTGTATTTAAATCATTTCCTACTGCCATTTCAAAAAGCGTGTCTTTCAATTTTTCAATTCCAAGATTTTCTTTTGCAGAAATAAATAATTCTTGTGCAGCACAATTATTTTCTTGTATTTTATTTTGTGCAACATCTGTTTTGTTTGCAACCGTTATAATATTTGGATTTTCAACCTTGATTGCAGAAATAATCGGTAATAGTTCCCCGGTTTTCATTTCATTTACATCAAACATATACAACACAATATTTGCCTGCTTTATTTTTTCTTTACTTTTTAAGACACCCATATTTTCAATCACATCGGTTGAATGCTCCCGAATTCCTGCGGTATCTATGAGCCGAAAAAGAATTCCTTTAATGTTAATGGTTTCTTCAATCGTATCCCGGGTAGTACCTGCGATTTCACTTACAATAGCACGGTTCTCGTTTAGAAATGTATTCAGCAAAGTTGATTTTCCGGCATTCGGTTTTCCAACAATGGCAACACTTACCCCATTTTTTATCACATTGCCAAGCTTGAAAGATTCCAGTAAACGATCGACTGTCTTTTGAATTTTAATGATCAATAAGATGAACTGGTGCCGGTCTGCAAATTCAACATCTTCTTCGCTAAAATCAAGTTCCAATTCAATAAGTGATGAAAATTTTATCAGTTCTTCACGAAGCTCTTTTAATACATTTGAAAATCCCCCACGCATATTTTTCAATGCTGCATCCTGTGAAGCTTTTGTATTGCTTGCGATTAAATCTCCAACGGCTTCGGCCTGGGGCAGATCCAGTTTTTGATTTAAAAAAGCACGTTGTGTAAATTCTCCTGCTTTTGCTAAACGGGCTCCATTGCGGATGAGTGCGTCAAGTACCTGCTGCTGTACATATGGTGAGCCATGGCAGCTAATTTCTATAACATCTTCGCCGGTATAAGAAGCCGGTTTTTTAAACAATGAAATAACCACTTCATCTATTACATTTTCGCCTTCTTTTAAATACCCTACGTGAAGTGTATTTGCAGCTTGTTCTTTTAAATTTTTTGAAGGGAAAAGTTTTTGAATAATTTCAAAAGATTGGTCACCACTCAACCTCAAAACCCCAATTGCTCCAACTCCAGGAGGTGTTGCTATCGCAGCAATGGTGTCGTCCCATCCTGATAATTTACTTTGCATTTTGTAAAGATAGGAGTGATTTTGTTTTTCGATTCATTTGGCATTTTAGGGCAAAAATTATCCAATAAAAAAAGAGCAACAAAAAAAATGTTGCTCTTTTAACAAATGAAATAAGCCCTTACCTGTGGTGGTCGTCATCAACATGATGCGGTTCTAATTCATCTACATCTACTTTTGTTTTTCGTACAGAACCTTTTACTGTTTCATCATGACTGGTTACTTCTTTTTTTACCCTTACTTCTTCAACCACTCTTGCTTCTTTGTTTACAACCGGCACCTCTTTATGTTCACGCATTTCTATATCCTGGTCTTTTGAATTATCAAAGTCCCTGTCTGTAGCCGGCCTGTCCACATTTTTTCTTTCAACTTTTACATGTTCCTCTCTTAAATTTACTTTTTCTTCAACAGGTTCATCTACCACACGTTTGCGAATCCTGATACCACCGGTTTCTTCTTCTTTTTTGCCTATTTCCATATTTTCATTAATTACAGGGATGGTTGTTTCTTCATTTCTGTTGTCTCGATTCATATCAGTATCCTTGCCGTTAATATAATTCCTGTTTCGTACCCTGTCACTGTCAATTTCTCTATCCGCCCTATCTCTGTTAATTTCTCTATCCCTGTCAATTGTGCGATCTGTTTGAATTTCATTATTCCTATCCCTATCACTCCTTAGGTCTCTATTAATATCCCGGTCACTCCTGGTATCCCTGTCCCTATTAAGATCTCTATCGCTCCTGACATCATTATTCCTGTCTACATCTCTGTCGTTCCTGATTTCCCTGTCCCTGTTAATTTCTGCCTGGTTTTCGCGGCGGTTCTTGTAAAGATTTCGATCATTAAAAACCTCGTGGTTATAGAAATCATTTCCGGCTGCTGCTGCGGCACCACCGGTGACAGTATTGTATGCTTTTGTTTCCATATCCCTGTTCAACATATCCTTTTTATAATCAGGCAAAGATTGAAGCTGATTAAGGGTCATGTTTGGCAAAATAACATCATCATGATCTTTGTCAAGTTCGGCTGTACCTATTGGTATCAGTACTTTTCGGTTATTGTCAAGACCGATGTCTTTATTTTTTTTGATGTGCAAAATGATGTAACGGACTTTCAATGATTCCTTATCAAATATCAGGTCATCTACTTTACCGATTTTATTTCTTTGCGTATCTTTTACATCCCAACCTATTATATCTTCCTG
>Ga0164242_10008586_pt1 | contig 11067 bp, 7 predicted proteins | sample OricomgcompostMG_FD_108783 | JGI IMG/M metagenome (GOLD analysis project Ga0164242, IMG submission 108783) | Miracle-Growth compost microbial communities from Emeryville, California, USA - Original compost - Miracle growth compost (MG) ...
AATCGCTTGGTCACGGCGACCCGATCAAGGTCCGCCACGGCGAGCGCGTCATGCTCCGCATACTCAACGCCAGCGCTACGGAGAATATTCAGCTCGCGCTTCCCGGACATCAGTTCGAGGTGGTCGCCCTCGACGGAAACCTCGTGCCAAACCCACGGAAGGTGTCCGTCTTGAGCCTCGGTACGGCCGAGCGCATCGATGCCATTGTCACCATGGACCACCCGGGCGTCTGGGTGCTCGGAACCCCGCGCGACGACGACCGCCAAAGTGGCTTCGGCATCGTGGTCGAGTATAGGGGGGCAAACGGCAAGCCGCAGTGGCAAGCGCCGCCTGCCGAGACCTGGGACTATACGGTTTTCGGCCGCGACGAAGCGGCAGCGCCTCCCGACGAAACGATCACCCTGAACATTGGCAAGATCGATGGCGGACCGCATGGCTTCAACAAATGGACGATCAACGGGGCGACCTTTGAGGAGAGCACGCCGATCCTGATCCGTCAGGGACGTCGCTACCGGCTCGTCCTGAAAAACGGCACGGACGATGCCCACCCCCTACACCTGCACCGTCATCTCTTCGAGCTTACCAAGATCGACGGTAAGCGCACATCAGGAGTCATGAAAGATACGGTTCTGGTGAAGGGCTTTGGCACGGTCGAGGTTGACTTCGTTGCCGACAATCCCGGACTGACACTTTTTCATTGCCACCAGCAGTTGCACATGGATTATGGATTCATGCGTCTTTTCAAGTACATTTAACTCTGCATGATCCTCACACTCATATTTGCTGTCGGTTTGCTCGCGGGCGGTGTCGCATCGATCGCGGGCTTTGGTATCGGCAGCCTCCTGACTCCTCTCGTCGGAATCGAAACCGGCGTCAAGCTCGCCGTCGCCATTGTGGCGCTGCCCCACGCCCTTGGCACGGTCATGCGCTTTTGGCTCGTCCGCCACCACGTCAATAAAACCGTGCTGCTGGGTTTTGGCATCATGAGTGCAGTTGGCGGCCTGGGCGGCGCGCTCCTACACACCTATTTCAATAGTCCGGTTCTTTCCTATCTTCTCGGTGCACTTTTGATCTTAGCAGGTTTTTTGGGAGTGACCGGACTCACTAATCGCATGCGACTTGGACGGCGGGCGGCGTGGACCGCCGGTATGCTTTCGGGAGCTTTCGGCGGTTTGGTCGGTAACCAAGGCGGGATCCGCTCGTCAGCCATGCTCGCTCTCGACATCCCGAAGACCGAATTTGTCGCCACGGCCACGGCGATTGCTCTCCTCGTCGATCTGGCGCGAGTGCCCGTATACTTAGCGACAGAGTGGAGCCAAATCTGGGACCGATGGATGCTCGTAGCGGTCGCCGCCGTAGCCGTCGCCCTCGGCACGCTGGCCGGCGAGCGAATGCTGCGAAAAATTCCTGAAACGACTTTCCGCCGGATCGTCTCGGCCATCATTCTGACCGTCGGTGTGCTCGTTGTCGCCGCCACCCTTACAGAGATGCTGCCGAGTGGATAAAAGATGTAGAACATGCTTCAGCTGAAAAGCGGGGTTTGGGCGAGGCTACATGAAGGGCGTCGGGTCTCTCGACGTTGCCTTTCCCACATTATTCTGACCGAAAATCCATACATTCCTCCGGATCGATATTCTCGTACTGCGATATAGCAATCACGCAAATGCCGGCCCGGCGCGTGGGCGCCAAGCCGGCATGCCTGTCCGGTCGTTGGCGACACGTGTTACATCAGCTCACTCGATGCAATCCAGATATACTCGGCGTTAACGACGTCTTTCCCTTCGCGCTTAGCCGCTAAGAGATTGCCGTGCACAAGAGCGTTAGCACGCCTCAGGATCCCACCTGATCCCTGATGGATGATGTTTTTTTCATAAACACAGTATCCCAAACCGTCCGCATTCGCTTCCCAAGCACATTCAGGGTACTCGCTGCAGTGAGCTTCATCGCTCTGGTACTGACAAATGGAGTGGGCCAAGGCCGGAACGGCGAAGGCGCATGTGGAAATAAGAGCAAGTCCAAGAACTGTTTTCATGTCTCTGCCTCCATTCTATGCGGACGTCTATGCGGGCCCTTGATCGCAACTTCAACGAAGTTCATTGAAACAATTTCTTTTGTTGAAAAATAGGCATCATTAGGCAACAACTGTTGCCTAATGGACATGAATCGTCTTCGCTATTTTTCAGTGCTGGTTCAAACCAAGCACGTCCGTCGCGCATCGGACGTGCTTGGTTTGAATCCTGCGTCGTTATCTCGCGCAATCAAGCTCTTGGAGCAAGAGGTCGGCTTTAAGCTACTGACGCCGGCCGGAAGAGGTATCGAGATTACCGACCGCGGGATGGCTCTCTGTCGCCAGAGCCGCGAGCTGATTGCAGCCTATGATGCCTTCGTCGCGTCAGTAGGAAAGGAGGAACTCGACCGCTCCCAGAAGCTTAAGATCGGGTCGATGGAGATCTTCACCACCTACTTCCTAAGCCAGTTCATCCGAATGCATTTGCCCGGGCAAAAGCTACGGGTTCAGTATCTGACTCCCGAACGTATGGAGGACGCCTTAAGCAGACGCGAAATCGACCTTGGGCTAACGTATATCCGCCTAGCGGCGGAAAACCTGAATTACGCCAAGGTTGGAAAATTCAGGATGGAAATCTTTGGAAAAAGCAGCCTGTCGTCGACCCGCTTCGAGGATCTACCGTTTGCAGTCCCTATAGACGGTGTCAGGACGGCGGCGGTTAACATGAAGTTACTCGACGGGTGGCCTGACCACGAATTCCCCCGGCAGATCAAATACGAGTTCGAGCTGCTTGAGACGGCTCTACAGGTCGCATCCCAAGGCCTTGCCGTGGTTTATTGCCCCGACTTTGTCGTCCGTCTTCATAATCGCTATGTTGCGGAATCGTTTCGGCTCTCGCCAATCAAGCCTCCCGCGGATTTTCAAGCTAGAGATTTGCCGATTTATTTTGTTCAGCGCAAGAACTCGGAGGAGGCCGCTGTTGTACGGAAGCTGGCAAAATTTGTCCGGTCGCTTGCCACCGAGCAACAGGACTAGTGCCTCCCGTCACGGATCTTGACGGGAGGCACTAGTCAGCAGCTCTGCAGTCAGCTGGCCTATGGCGGGTCCAAATGCAATCCGAAGTTGGCTCGGCTTGGTCCAGAATTGAGATTGGCGCCAGTGTCGAACACCGCTGGCGTAAACGATAACTCGCCCATCCCTGAGAATCAGGGCGTCGCATGTCGTTTGTCCGCTGCTTGCACCATATCGCCCACCCGTTCTTAAAACTTCGTTCGCCCTGAGCGTAGCGCCGCAGGCGCGAAGTCGAAGGGTAGTAAGCGTATAATTTCCAGGTGCTTCGACGCCGCGAAGCTTCGTTACGCTACGGTCGATACGAACGGTTGGATAATTTTGAGATAGATTCTAGTCTCGGATCATCCCGATTGTGTTCATCCACTGTGTCGCCAATCTAGGCCAGTGGGTAATCGGAAATTTTGTGGGCCGCAACCCGAACGCATGCCCGCCACGTGCATACAAATGCATTTCAACCGGAACGCCGGCCTTTTTCAACGCGCCGTAATAAGCCAGCGATTGCCTCACGCCGTCCACGTTGTCGTCTTCTGCTTGCAGCAAAAACGTGGGCGGCGTCTCACCAGAAACCGGGACATTGGCGTTCAACGCGCCGGATTCGTCCAAATGTCCCGGATAAATTGCCATGGCAAAATCCGGGCGGCAGCTTTCCTTGTCAGCAGCATCTATCGGTGCATACAAACGGTGCTTGTAGTTCGTACTGATCTCCGCCACCAGATATCCGCCTGCCGAGAACCCGATCACGCCAATCTTGTCCGGATCAATGTGCCATTCCTTCGCATGAAAGCGCACCAAACCGATCGTTCTCTGCGCATCCTCCAAAGACAGCTTTGAAATCGCATGATTATGCGGACGGCAATCGCAGTGCCAGTCGTAAGGCGTGCTCGGCACGCGATATTTCAGCAGCACGCAGGTAATGCCGTTAGACGTCAACCAGTCACATACTTCCGTGCCTTCCAGATCGATGGCCAGTATCTGAAAGCCCCCACCCGGAAACACCACCACCGCCGCGCCCGTATTCTTTCCCTTGGGGGAATAGACCGTCATCGTCGGCCGCGAAACATTGCCCACATATGAATAAGGTTTCCCCGCCACATTTTCCTTATCCACCTTCAAATACTCTGGCCCCGGCAGAGGCTGCGCATCCGGCACTGTCTGCGGCCAAATCCCTATTTGCGAATGTCCCGGCGACGGCTGCCAGGTAGCCGCGTGGGCACACAAACTCATCGTCGCCAAGACCAAACAGCCAGCCAAGCAGAATAATTTCATGGCTACGGACGCCCCTTAAGTTGATTGCGCCAAAATAGAGAAATTACCAAAACCAACGCATGGTATGCAATTTGACCGTGCCTGTAAGTGGGCTCCTTCGTCAGCCAGTCCTACATACCCTTCCTCGCAGCGATCGGAAATGATCGACACTAGCCCTTTTCGCGAAGCTTGTATCGACGAAACGCGCAATGTGCCGAACGATGTCGGACGCAATGGTCTCGTCGATCATCTCGTACTCGCGGGTTGCACATGGGCGCTGTCGCCTGCATGCAACGCGGCATCGATACCGGCGGAGCTCGCCGGAGGCACTTGATGATCGGTCATACTACGAAGCCGTCTCGCATCCCAAGATACGTCGACGTTTAGATCGTGATCCCGGCGAGGCTGACAAATATCCGGCCACGCCGCCGCGGGACTGTTGCGGCCTGGCTGGAGTAGCAATGCAAGCGCTGTCGGTGGCGACGTTTCGAATTGGCGCCGTCCCCAGTTCCGATCGCGATCGCAGTGGCGGTTGGCACCGAAGCTCCAGCTGATGTCCACCCACGTTGCGTCAATCATCCACGGAATCTACGACTGCCACAGCTTTACTGGAAACAAGGCCATCGGCATCCCGAAAACGACGGTGACGATATCCACGATATAAGTGCCAAGGAACACCTGACAGCTGCGGGCCTGTTTGAGGTCTTCGAGAGCGAATAGCTCGTTCTAGCTCTTAGATAGGAGTGAATTTGTATTCAATTTCTTGACGAGACGAATGCATCTCTTAGATGATGATGGCACTCATAAACTCTCTAAATCTCTCGATGGACTTTCCTATGGGCTTCCACGGGCAGCAATCCATGGCCATTGGCTTGCTCTTCGCGGTCACGGCCACCTTGGCGCAGGCGGTGCCGCTCAACGAGCGCCCAATTTACGTTCAAGGCAACGAGCGCACCCGGCCGGCCTACATCGAGCACCTCGTCCGCAACTGTCTGGAGGATACGGACGAGACGCCGCGGGACGATGACGCCGCCGCTCAGATCATTCGGGCCTGCTTGCTCAACAGCCGTCTTTTTGTCGAGACGGCCGTGCACGTCGCGCCGGACCGGATCGACGTCACCGTCGAGGACCGCTGGACTCTCATACCCATCCCCTTCGCCAGCGCTGGCAGCGGCGACGACCGCGCGGCCGGGGTGTTCCTGCTCGAAACGAACTTCCTCGGCATCGGCCAGATGCTGGCGCTCGGCGGCGCCATCACAAATGCCGGCTCGAGCTATTTTGGCTTCTACCGCGATCCGTCCGTCGCCTTCTCGCCTTGGAGCCTCGGCCTCAATGTCATGCGCTCGTCGGTGGACTTGCACTCTTATGCAGGAAAAGAAGCCGTCGCCGGCTTCTCAGAGGTCAAGGTCGGCTTTGGCGCCTCGCTCGGCTACCGCTTCTCCGGCCGCCTATCGGCCGACGTCAACCTGCGCCGCACCATCGCCGGCTACCGTACCCTCGATACGTACACCGAGGACCCCACCGACAACGCCGGCATCGATGTCGGCTTAAAGGCGAAGATCGGCGAGCCCACCTACCGCTTCTATTTCCAAGAAGGCTTCGAGCTGCAGCCGGAGGTGTGGGCACAGGTGGCGCGGAGCGGCCCCGACAAACGGACGCTGTCGGCCGCGTACCGGGCGAACTACGCCACCGCGGTGCATGGCGATCACGCGTTGAAAGTATCAGCGAGCTCCGGCATCAGCCGGGGCGGCGGCGTCGCGGACACGTTTCGTCTTGGCGGGCACGAAGGAACCAGAGGGATTCCAGCCAACGGTGCCTGGGTGGAGTCCTATCATGCAGTCTCGGTCGACTACCTGATGCCGGTGCGCTCGGGAGACACGGGGATTCTCGCGTCAGGGGTTTTCGCCGACGGCGGCTACCTGCGCTTTCGCGAGCCGGGCCGGCCGCCTGGAGGATATTCCGCAGCCGGGATCAGCGTGTATTACTTCCTGAAGAAGGTCGCGGTCCCCGGCTTTGGGCTCGAGATCGGCTACAATCCCACCTTTCAAGGAGCCTTCGGGACGGCGAGCGTCGGGCTCGGGTTCAACTGAGCCTCGGCATAGCTGTAGAAGAGCTACCGGTGGAGCCGTACCCATTCGCTCGGTCGATTCCTACTAACGCTTTTGGACCTCGTTGTTGCCTGGCTGGTGTCGACGGAGTACCGACGTCTAAAGACGAGCATCAGGTGGGCTGCACGCAGTTAGCCACTGCTCCGCCAGCCCAAAGATGTACTCTTTCCCCACACGGAAACGGCAATCAACCACAGGGTCGCAATCCAAATAAAGAAAGAGGTGAGACTACCTCACTTTGATCTGTGTGCTCACGGCCAAAGGCGCCGTGACCGATCGTGTCCAATGCCTCGACCGCGGAGCGGATGACTACCTCGTCAAGCCGTTCGAGTTTGTCGAATTGGTAGCACGCCTCAACGCTATATACCGACGATCCATTGGGCAAGGAACCTCGACGATGGCACTTGGTTCTCTGTCGTTTGATCTTTCCGGACAGCAGGTCACGGTCAACGGCAAGCGTCTGGAGCTCACGGGCAAGGAGTATGATCTACTGGCCGCCCTCGCGGCAAAGTCCGGTCAGCTTCTCAAGCGCAACACGCTAGTGGGGATCCTTTACCAGCTTGACAGCCTACCGCCGCCGCTGTCGCAGTATCGCATGCCAAAGGGTCTCTACGACTTCGGTTTCGTCCCGCGCACGGATGCGCCCGGTGCCTTCTACTTCAACGCCGTTCTGGACAAGGTCAACCCCACAGTCTGCACGGCCGCCGAAGAGGCGCAGGAGAATCCGACGTGTCTGCGCAACGACGAGGTCGGTACCTCGCTCAGCTTCCTGCTGTCGGAGGACTTCGGCACGAACTTCAACGTCACCAAAGGCGCCTTGCCGATTCCGGGGCTAGCCCCCGTGAACGGCAAGGATCTGCACGTCGTCGCGTCCGTACAGCTTCACCAATACCTGGCCACCACCAGGACTGCGCAGGCCCGACGCTGCCCGAACCTGTCGCCCGTCCTCTGGGTCGGCGACAGCAACACGGGTTATTGCTCCGCGTTCGCCGAAGAGCCGATCGGGGCCGCTTCGGCGCGGATGACGCTCGGCGTCATCATCTACGAGCCTGGCGTCGCCGGCGCCCCCGGCCACTCCTACTGGTTGGACCTGGTCCTGTGGAAGGACGGCAACAACCTGTTCACGCCGTATAAGGCGGGCGACCCGCTGCCGATCGAGGGGCCGGTCATGAACCCCGACGTCCTCTTGGAGGTGGGCCCGAACGCCGCCAATTTCGAGCAGATCTACGTGGACATGAACAAACTTGATACGCCGAAGCAACTGGCCAAAAATCTGCCGCCCTGCCCGGCGCTCGACTTCGGCGTCCCAAACGCGGCTCCAGGGCGTCAGAACGACCCTTGGTATGCGTACGGCATCGACGTAACGGCACTGGCCAAGTGCCTGCCGTGGACGCGCCCGATCGACGTCACCAAGGCGCAGGTCACGTCGATGATGGTCGGTCCGGTGATCAACGGTGCCGGTCGGCTCTACTGGGCGACGCGCGACTTCCTAGCTTGGAACCCCAACTGAGCTTGCCCTCCATAGGCGCGGCCGACTCAGTGCAGCCGCGTCCCCGGCGCTATGAGCTTTGTACTACAGCGCGAAGAACAGCTTTGCTTCTAGCACGCACCGAGCACGCTTTCCCAAGCGAGAGTCAACGAACGATCGCAGCAGATTCGTTGATGACTCAGAAATCGTAGCCGCCGGTCACGGCTTTGCCGTTATCGATCAAAGTGTAAAATCGATCGCTCGCATTGATGAGGTTGTTGAAGTCAGTGTCGTGGTCATAGTCGTAAGTTCCGTCAGTTATGCACGCCATGACGCCGTTAACATCCGTTGCGTCGACTCTACCGTCGTCGTTCGTATCCCCAAGCAAACGATAGAAGCGGATGCTCGTGTCGGCAAACCCATTCGATGCAAGACTAAAGTTGATCTGGTAGATACCGTTAGCGGCAATGCTGCCCTTACTCCCACTCGTGCCATCACCGATACCATTGACGCCGAAATCGAAGCGCAGAGTGCCGCCGCCGCGGTCTGTAAGCGTAAGCGGCTGGGTGTAATCGCCAACCAATGTACCGTCGATACCGTACCAATTGATCGAAACGAGACTCGCATCTGCAGCGACGATCGCCGCCACACTTGGATCGCTAAAAGTGATATCCACGAAACGGATGAAAGACCGCTGCACTTGGCGAGTCAGGCCATCGTTCGCCGCTATGACCGTCCCAACTGTCAGGCCGCCAGCGATACCGCCCGCCGTTTTACCCATGCGGATATCGGTGGCAGAGATGACCGAGACATCAGTATCCATGGATTTGTAGCGCGCCGTGGTCACGCAGTCTTCTTGACCGTCGCCCGAGCAAGGAGAGTAGGCCAGGAGCGTGCCAGAAATGCCGGCAATGGTCACGCCGTTCTTGACGTTCTTTTCATCGAGATGACTGCCGTCGATCTGCGCCGCCGGAAACGCCGCGGTTGCGATGCAATCCGTCTCGCCGTCTTCGGCACACGCGCTGAGTGTGGTCGCCCCTGCATTGCAGTCCTTGGTACCAACACGCAGCACGCCGTTTGCATCGAAAAACTGGCGGCCGCTGCATACGTCCGCCGCGTCGCCAGTGTAGATGGGAATGTCACTCTTGCTGGCGTCGAAAATCAAGGAGATCATCTGAGAGGTCTCGTCTTGGTTCACCACGAGATTCAAAGGCCCTGTCGTCAAATCCTGCGGCATATCGAGCACGGCATGATTGTCGCCGTCGACTTTGACGGCGATCGCTTGACTATTAGCGAGACGCGGATTTTGACTATCAGCTAGAGCAACCGTCATTGTCGGGCGAAAGCCGGACCCAGTCAGCACAACCTGATCACCAGGACGAACCACCACCGGATGGCGCGCGGTGATCATCATCGTCGATGGGTCAACCTGAGCGGCCGACACGGCACCACTTTTGATCTGCACGTCCAACTTGCTCTGGCAAGCAGCCAAAGCGAACACCAGAATCAGAGGTCGCCCCCAACGCACGTCGATACCCCCAGCTTCGATTCAAATACCTCAGTCCGGTAGCAGCACGGACGCTCTTCCCAACCACCTCGGGCCGCAGACTGTTAGCATATAAATAAGTAGCTCGCCGAATCGTTCCAATAGCCCAATCGGCAGATTGACCCAAGGCTTTGAGCCCCCCCTTCTTGTGACATATGGCTCCGTATTTTCAGGTAATTATTTTGCATGATCGCTTGTCTATCGGCGCTTAACTCCAGGTGTTTTTGCACATTATTACGGGAAGAGACTGAGAGGGCAAAGATCGCGGGAGGTCTACCTGGCCAAGGACACATAATTGCTCGCTAGTCGCGAAGATAGGCCCGGGTCATCGGTGCCGACCAAACGCCGGGTTACGCCCGGTCGTAGATCTTGCTGACATCAGAAAACAACCGTCGTGGCAGGAACCCGAGTATGGGATTATTGTCCATATTCAGGAAACCCGTGAGAAGACAACTTGGTCGACAAGCCGAAAAAGCCGCCAAGGCCGCAGAAGCCGCGCATGCCCAGCCTTTGGCCGCTGCTTAAGCCCTATAAGCGCCTGTTGGCTATGCTGGTGGTGCTGACTGCGGCGGGCAACGCGCTGAGCCTAGCCGTGCCGAAGGTGATCGCCGACGCGATCGACGCCTTTGCTTCGGGTCGTCTCGAGCTCACCGCCTCGCTGATCGCCCTGACCGCTCTGGCTCTGGGGACCTTCCTGTTTGGCAACATGCAGAACATAGTGCAGACCGTCGCTTCCGAACGGGTGGCGCGGGATCTGCGCACGCGCCTGGCCGGTGTGGTCTCGGTGCAGACTTACGCCTCGATCGAGACGATGACGCCGGCCAAGCTCCTGACCAACTTCACCTCCGACGTCGACGCCATCAAGACCTTCGTCGCCCAGGCCGCGCCGGCCTTGATCTCCTCGGTGTTCGTGATCATCGCCGCCAGCGGCCTGCTGCTGTGGATGAATTGGAAGCTAGCCTTGCCGGTGCTTCTGGTGCTGCCCCTGATCGGGGTGAGCTTCTTCGTGGTCATGGGGCGGGTGCGCAAGCTGTTCGGCCAGATCCAAGGTATCGTCGATGTGATGAACCGGGTCCTGACCGAGAACATCGTCGGCGCGGCCCTAATCCGTCTGGTCCATTCCGAGGCGCGCGAGACGGTCCGCTTCACCGAGGCAGCCGAGAACTCGCGCGCTATCAGCATGAAGATCCTGCGCCAGTTCGCCTTGATGATTCCGATGATCACCTTCCTGACCAACCTGGCCATCCTGATCATCCTGAGCTTGGGTGGCTATTTCGTGATCCAAGGCGGGATGACCATCGGCCAGCTGTCGGCCTTCCTGTCCTATCTGACCATTCTGGTCTTCCCGATCATCGTCATCGGCTTCACCTCGATGTCGATCAGCCAGGCCCAGGCCTCTTACGCGCGTATCGATATGGTTTTGAACGTCCCGCCACCGGCCACGCGAGGCGAGGCCGCCCAGCCCCTAACCGGCGCTCTGGAGGTGAAGGATCTCGTCCTGACCTATGGCGACCGCAAAGTGCTGAAGGGGATATCGTTCCATGTCGCGCCGCGTACGCGCACGGCGATCGTCGGACCCACGGCGGCGGGCAAGTCGCAGCTGCTCTATGCGATGACCGGA